>Ga0315282_10000439_pt1 | contig 82675 bp, 76 predicted proteins | sample YL17G07_20_MG_FD_203693 | JGI IMG/M metagenome (GOLD analysis project Ga0315282, IMG submission 203693) | Sediment microbial communities from Yellowstone Lake, YNP, Wyoming, USA - YL17G07_20 | ecosystem: Environmental > Aquatic > Freshwater > Lake > Sediment | place: USA: Wyoming | collected...
GGATTTTTCTACCTGTGCTACTTTAGCATCCAGACACATCGTGATATTTCTGAGTTTTGGAGTCCTCCCTCTATACTGCTTAAATAATTTCCGGCTGAGTTTCATCAGCTCTTGAGGGACCTCCGCATCTCTTACTTTTACTGATTTGTAAAACCATAGATGATATTTATTCACGTAGTAAAGAATTATTTTGGTGTCTTCGCTCAGGGATGAGTTAGTGATCGTAGAGGTTATCCTGTTTTTTATATTAGAGAGCAGAGAGTCTATGTTAGCTTTTACTTGTTTCCCGCAGGTTTGCTTGTATCTCTCTGAGAAATTCTTATTAGAAAAGCTCTCTAGTACAGGTAAAAATGTAGGGAGTGCTCCATTTTTGTAAAAATCACGCATACTTTTTGACGCCACGATATTGTAATATGCTTGGTAAACTTTAGAGAGCTCTCGTATGGGCTCCAGTTTACCGGAGTTTGTGTGTTTGGATGCGAATTTATAGGTCAGTAGCATTTTGTCGCTCTTTTATTTACAAATATACATACTTGTTAGCGTATTGTGTGAATCTTTATAATACCCTCTAATTTTCGTATAATCGTAGATTTACCGGTACCCGGGATACCGACGAACGCATACCCTCGTTTTCTTTTCTTGCCCAAAACTTTTTTGATCTCACTCGAGAAACCGTCCAGATCAAACTGATGTACGCTCTCTTTAATGCTCTGTCTTTTTTGTACCTGCAAGCCAGTAGTTGATAACATAATAGTATTGTTTTTTATATCAAAATGATTTAGGAACTCTTTGTATATAACGCCTTTTAATTGAGGAACCATGAGCATGTGCGGCTCAGAATCCATATAACTGCACCCTGATGATATCGTTGATTCTCGTACAGACAGCTCATCTGTAACAGACATTTGACTACTGAAAATCCAGGCAAACTTTATTCCGTCGAATTCCAGCACTATCAACATCGTACCTTTCTCTTCTCCCCATACATCAGTGATAGGTGTCAAATTCTCATAGGTATAGAAACCCAATATTTTAAACAACTCTGTTTTAGGTTTCTGGAAAAGCCACAAGAACACATCCCTGCCCAAATAAAAGCTATCATTGGATAGCTCCGTTTTCTCATTTTTTACACCTAAAGCTTTCCGGACCCGCTGTTCACGTTCGTTGTAGACCGTGTTTTTACCCGATTTGATAGTTTGGTACTTCTTTATCTTAGACAGCAATTGCGTAGTGAGCACCGTAGCAGGGATACCATACTTGAGGGCTGTCAGAGTACTTTGATAGCCGATGTTCTTCTTGAAAAATCTCTTACCAAAATCCAATAGGCTATCAGATAGATCCAGAACGAAATTCAGATCGCCATATTCTTCCAGGATAAATCTGGCAAAAGATATGTCTTTACTGTATCCTGAGGCATCTTTTGTCTCTACAACACTATTCGTAGGACGAGCTATACCACGTGACCTATTTCTATTAGACATCACTTTTCCAATCTTATTTTATTTGGGCACGCTATGACAGCTATCGTTTTCCGTATCCACCTGTCCCGTATTTCTTGGGAGGTTTTTCCTCATCTTTAAAGATAGGTTTTTCACCACCCATAAATTGCTTTTTGATCTCATCGAGTTCACGTTTCCGAATCAGCTTGGCTTTTTCTGCTAGATCTTTGTCCATTTATTTCACTCCATAGAGTAATGCGAAATCAACTCCCAGGACCGTCAGTAGCCCGCTGACAAAACCTACGTATCCGATGTTTTTCTCCAGCCACGACCTCTCAGATGCCTTTTTCCAGCGCTGTATTTCACCCTGGTACAGTACCTCCGCTGCCTTAGATTTGTCGTAGTACTCGTGCATGAGATATTTGGTGTAGTACAGCTCTTTCTGAAGCTCCTGCCACGAGCTCCTATAAAATACGTACAGAGCAGCCTTTCGGTCACTGATCAGGACCCCTGGCTGTAGAGTCTGTTTACCGGATCTGGTAATCAGTAGCCCCGAATCTATAGGTACCGATACGAAATCCTTCATGGTAGAGTCTACGACTCTATTGGTGTCCTGTATCACGATCGGCTGGATACTGTCGATATTCAGATACGACGGCATGAAACTATACCCTAGAGGTGGCTCGTTCAACACCTGTTTCGTACAGGACGACGCCAACAGCAGTAACAAAACAGATATCATGTTCCTCATAGTAATGCCCATCCTATAGGTTAGCCTACCATCGCTGCGAGTTGCCTACGACGCTCAGAGGCATCCTGAATCTTCTTCACTTCCTCAAGCTTAGCGAGCGTATCACCATTTTTAGCCTTTGCCGCGGCTATCTCCACCGCAGAGGTCATCTGTGCCTCTACCAGGCTATCCTTCAAACCCTGTACCTGAGTAGCCAAAAGGTCTGGTTTAGCAGATGCTGCAGCATCGCCCGTAGGTTTCGTCTTGATGTCGTTGATGATCTTGAGTACTATCAAGACCACCAGTGGGAGCAAGATCAGTGTGTACTTCCAGTACAGCTTCACGATCGGGTTCTTCCTGAAAATTACCATCAGGATCACCAACACCGCTACGGCACCGAGCGCAAGATACTCCCAGGACATTTCAAACTCCTTTGATAGAGGTTAGAGGACCTACAGAGATCTCTCTATAAGAACATAAATGCTGCCCGATCGTTTTTAAAGTAAAAAATTAGGAGTCCTGCAGAATTCTCTGGATCCTATCCGATCCAGCGATGCCTTTAGGCAGGATGTTCTGGGTAGGACGGCACTGTCTATGCATACCTCGTAACATCTGATGTATCTTGCCGTTATGGAGATCCATGATACCAGAGAACTCCTTGGGATACAACTCCTTGACTCTAAGGGCCCAGGTCTTCTTATCCGCATCCTTACCCAACAGAACCTCAAGCTCAGCGTGCAACTGAGATATCCTGTTAAGGAGCCCCCAGTGCATGCTATAGATCTGCTGATACAACGCGTCAGAAACGTCCCGAAATTCTTCAGGGAGCTGTGCCAGATAGTCCTTAGGTATGTCTTTCAGATCGATATCCCAGGCCTCCCAGAAAGCCAGGGGAGTCATGTTGGAGACCATCTTGTGGATCCTAACGTAGTCTGCGCCCTTCATCTTTATCTTGAGCCCACTCGCAAACGTGACTACAAACCCCTCCTGAGTGGCCGGTAAACCCTTGCAGTACTCATACAGATCCTCGATCTTAGTAAACCCAGTCTCTTGCTTCACCACGACCGCGCCTATCCTATCAGCCTCTATAACGAGCTCCTGATATGGTATCTCTTTACCGGTCTCGTTATCGATCACTGCCAGAAGAGTCAGTCCCTCATAATCCCCGTATGATACAACAATTTTATTTTCTTTGTAGATAATCTCATAGAGGTACGTGTACCCTTTACGGTATTCAGAGGTACGTATGTTTTTACGCATCCAGCTGGTAGCCCACATAGCCTGATCAGAGTGAAAAGATCCCTTGGTGGCTACCCAGTATTGACCCTTGTACGGAAAGCTAATTCCTAGGGATCCATCCAGTTTAACCGTAGCGGTGAACGGCTCATCAGGGAGATTTCCAAAAGAGGTCTCGGGCATCTCCCCAAGGTTAAAGAAACGCTTGAAAGGCCTAGCAACAAGCTCACCTGTTACTTTATTGAAAATTATTCCCCGAGCAACAGAGGTAACATCATCCCATTTTCGATCGAACTGGCACTCCCGGGAATACGTGAATATGACGAGATCCCACTCATTCTTATTCACCATGGGATGGTTCAGGAAGTCATTTATGTTGAGCATTCTTACCTACTAGGAAGAAGTCTGCGTGATCCAGCATAGTCTTTGAGATGTTAAGGAACTCGTTCACCATCAAAGGCATCGTTTTAATATCCCTCACCTGCAGCGATTTAATGAGCATCCCCAGGGTACGTATCTTGTTCTCTATCGTAGCGTTCCAATCCTGCTGAAAATACTCAAACTCACTGTCAGAGAACAATGAGTCCGATATATGAAACCCCATGGCGCTATCTACGTAAGTTATGATCCTGTTGGTCTCACTCCTCATGTCCGTATGACTGGTCTCGAAAAGTCTATCCTGGTCTATCCTTAGATGCCGTGTTATTCCCATAGTCCCATCAGGAGTGAGCCCACTCATCTCTGAAACTGTCAGATTCTTACTCCGGAACAGATCCAGCGAGAAAGCACTGAAATTTTTCATATGAGGGCTACGATTACCGAATATCAAAGCGGTAGCATAGTAGTTGTATTCACTTTTTTCGAAAGGGTAGTCCATTATAATTTTCTCTTTTTCTCTTTCATGTACACACCGAAACGCCCGTGCTTCCTGACCCATTTTATCCAGCGCCAGACACGCTCATCCGTTTTCAGGGCCTCTATCGTGTTGTACTTATCCCGCAGCTCATTGTTCGAGAACAACAGGTGTACCTGATTCCCGCAATCAACACACACGTGCTCTACAGCCTTACCACCCTTAGCCCGCGGTACCAGGTGATGCTTCTCCAAATAGCGCTCATCGGGCACAGTACGCTCACAGAGGGCACATAGTATGGTAGTGCTCATGCCATTAATATACTATTTTAAATTGATACGATCAAGCAGATACTGGGGCTACCTGCATCTTTTTAACGAGGGCGTTCATGAACTCAGCGGCTATTTTAGCGTGGCAAAACGGGGAGGTTTTGGGGCAGTAGCAAAGTAATTTGATATCCTTGGTCATTCCCTCTTGAGCGAGCGCCTTGAACTCTTCCCTACGGGTCGCCCATCGTTCCTTTATGAGGTTCAGGTACCATCTCCTATACTCAGCCGCGGTGATCTTACCACAGCGAGCTTTCACAACCATGTCCCAATCATTTGGGGATAGTACATGATCCGGGTTGTTTTTGATGGTGATGTCAATACCATCGTCTTTGAGGGTACCTTTGGTGAACATATTATTTGGATCTATGTAACTCGTTGAAAATAATGGAGCTGAGGGGACATGGTACCCACTGCTTTCACAGTGGCATGGACTATCTCTTCATCCCTACGGATGTCAGGCACTCTTGCTGGTTATTAAGAGGACTCTACCTCTCCAGTAGTCTCTGCACCTTCTCTCGGTGTACCGAGAGCTTGGCTCAGGATTAGCATACCTCTCGGATTAGCTTTTCCTGAATTCACCTGATTTAGCATTGATTGTTACCAATCAAGTCGACCTTTGATCGAACCCCTGTCCGCGAAACGATTCATGCAAGACACTACATGTTTATCTGATTCCGAGATCACTCTCATTCTGCTACTGAGAATCAGCAAGATTCGCAGATGAGAGGCATAGAATGTAATTTAAAAATCCCTTCTCTCCTATGCACTTCGGGACCCGATCAGCATAAATGGAATCTCAAGCTATGCTGCCTCGCTCGAAATTCACGTTACCTGTTTAATCAGGCAGCGATTGCGACCGGGGTCGCCAGCTCGCACATGGCCGTGAAGCCCATGCAAAAAGCAACGCCCGGATTAACTGTGTTTTTGGCAGTTAATGATTTAATCGATGTTTATCGAGGCCAACGATCATCCTCGACATGCGTCTCACATTTCACATAACGCGTCGAAAACCAGATCAGCCCCATAATTTTCAAAGAGCAAGAGAACTATGTTTATTTCTTAGCAACTACTTTCGGGACAATTCGTGCTGCAGAAGACGTTTTCAAAGTATCAGCGTGGACAAAGACGCTCGTATCCCTATAGGTCGTGGTAATCTTGAGTGTATCATTCCATTCCAACTTCGTAGAGTCGGGAGTCGCAGCGATCGTAGACTCCGCCTTAACAACCTTCGTCAACTCCGTACGCTGCTTAGCGTATACGGCACAGCTCAGCACGAACAATGCAATTACAAGATACTTCATGACAGTACTCCTTTGTGTGTACTGTCACGAATTTATTAAAAGAAAATTACGGGCCCACTGTCAGCTCGTCTATGAATTTCTCACCCTTTAAGTATGCTTCTATCTTTCCGTCAGCCTCATCATTATGAATAACCACGGTGTTACCGTCAGGGGCATCGTAGTTAGTAGGCCCGTTAATTACGATTTCGTGATTCCTTATGTAAACGATCCATTGCTTACCGTCTACCTCAACAAAGATACCTTCTTTATCTTTATGGTCCAACAAAAATCCTACAGCCTTAGCCAGTATGCGTACAGACCTCGGCTCGTAAATCTCCCGGGCATATACGTCCATAAGCTCTATAATGTCTTCCTGGTCAAGCTTCCCTTCTTGTATCCCTTGGTACACCATCAGAGCCATATCTTTATAGGTTAGCTCTGGGTCGAGCCTGACTGAGTTCTCGAAATCCATTTGTCAATCCCCATTATTAACAGATAACTCATCACGGGGTGTACACAAAAAACTTTGCTCTTCTCAGAGGTTTGTGGGTATATTCGAGAACTTTAAGGCTTTTCATTTTCCGGATTACTTCTTCTACATGATCCACAAACCGTTCCTCAATGATGTACTCGTTGAGGCACACCCACTCGGTGAGATAGGTCACGAGCTCTACGAATTTCATTCCACCACTGTGGTCTTCTATCAAAGCCCTTATTTTAGCCTTGAGGACGGTATCTTTGAGTATTCTGCGCTGCATAGTACTCCTCTATGAGAACTGTCGGTCACGCCGCTTCCAAAACCTCTTCTTTCAACTTAGGCATACAAGCAGGACAGATATTGAATTTTCTGCTTGATTCTCTTAATGTGATAGAATATCTCTTCATTATTTCTCGGGCCCGCTTTTTGAAGTTTTCTGGTAGAGCATCGTATTCAAGCGTTAGAAAATGTCCATTCCCACAACCAAAACAGCTATATTCTAAAGCTTCATTCAAAATCTCGTAAAGATTCCCCGTATTACCCAAATTCCATGTCTTTTTGTATTCCTTCCTTATCTCTATTTCTTTCTCAACGTCTATGCCATCGCAAAGATATTCTATAACATCACCATAGACGCAATCCCAACATATTCTATCCTTTTCTCCCATCATGAAACCGTCCATCCCATCTTCTACTTTATCATATATTTCCAGGAGAAGACCAGATTCCGAAATAAGACTCCAATAATCACTCCGAGTTATTGTGTTATCTTTAGACTCTCCACAGTGAACGCACAGTTTTTTAGAATTGGAAGATTTCGACATCTGTAACTCCTTTCACAGGTTTTTGTAAGTTAAATTCAAAAATTTCTATAATGCATCAATACCCCGGTAATCTATTCTCTACCTACGACCATATCAACTTCTCCCAGGCGTTGCTCTATCCTTGCTACAGCGCCTGTTACTTCCGACTCTTTATAGGGCACATCTACCAACCCGCTATTTAATACTTCGCGGGCACACGATAGCAGAATCATGAGCTCTTTCATGTTTATTACAGGGGTGCCAATTTTTTCATTCCCTGTGAAACAGAGTCTCCCTATGATCTCAGAACCTTCTAGATCTGCTGGATTTGTGTGACTAAGACGGTAGAGATCGCTTTTTTTCGTAGAGTCTTTATTACCCAAGCAGAATACCATTGTATCTCCGAGGGCGAGGTACTGATTCCCATCGACGGTCTGAATCACATCGTATTTCTTAAGTCCCATTAAAGCGCTCCTATCTGGGCAGTATCTTCAGATCGCCCAGCGTGATAAAGTAGCTCTCTTGAGCCCCGGTAGCGATATACCGTATAAGACTCTCTACGCCTATCACAACAGACATCATAACAATATTTCTAGCCAAAGGATATTCACACACATCTAACCCAGTTACCTTTTTCGGAACTCTATACGCATCGTTCCAAGTGACTTCTGAAAAATCTTTGCTGAGCCCTATATGAAGACAAGGGATCTGATTCTTTTTACAATGCTCATATACTAAGGCCCGACTCTCAGGATTATCAAAACCATCAATAACTATACTATCTCTTTTCAAATATTTTTCGATATTAGAAATTTCTAACTTACGAGCTATATCTGTGATCGTCACGCCCATGTTATTGAACATAGCGGTTTTTAAAGCCGCTACCTTAAGCTGACCCACATCTCGACGGCCCCATATCTGAGTGCCCCTGTTATGATCAGTCACTCTATCAAAATCGATCACAGTAATTTTCTTGAATCCTGTACGGCATGCGTTGTCCGCAAAATTTGAGCCAATAGCGCCCGAGCCACAAAGAATGAGTTCACATTCTGCGATATTTTTCAAGAGTTTATCGCCCCGGTATTTCTCTTCATGGATGAGCGTGTTCATTGTCCACTCTCTCTACGTGTTATCAGGCTCAGAGCCCCACGAGCATTTACGCTCATCGGAGCTGTACGTTTCAGAAGAAGAAGAGGATCCCTCACTACCTGATCCGCCGCATTTACCACACACGTTCCCAAAAAATCCTGTCCCTGACCCACCACAGGATCTACATGTGCCTGAGTATTCATTAGTACTGGGCATGCCTCTGGACCAATAATCATCGCCATCTGACATAGGGCCCCCTATTTGTCTACTGAATAACCTCTGTGACGATTGCTGTAGCATCCGCCGGATCCGCAATAGGATCAATCAATGTAGGCTGCTCTTCTGGAGCACTCGGCGCTTCGGGAACAACAACCACTGGCTCCACAGGAGCAATCTCCCACACAGTATCCCAGTTAACAGGCTTCTCCCCGATCAGTTCGATATCTGACACTTTGTAGCCCTTTGCCTTGAGCCACGCCACTGCTTTCTCGGTCTTATCCGTGATTGTGGGCCAGTCGCCATCCCGTTCAATCCGTGCCGTATCCGCATATCCCCACCCTGTGCGCAGAGTAACTGTGGTTGTCTTGACTACTTTGACTACCTTTTTCTCTTCTTTCTTTACCATTCTGAACTCCTATTGGTGAATATGACAACTACTGCACTACTTCCCACTTGCTTTCACCCGACATGTAGTTCGGATTATCATGCAGAAACAATTTCAAATTGTCTCCAACATGCCCATCCATATCCCACACACGACGCTGCTCCTGATGTGATTTACCCCACGTGAAAGGGTTCCACCAAATTGCATCACTGACTTCTCGTGTTTCTGTAATATACATGTCACTATTTCTCGATAATCAGCGCAGTTTCTTGGCTATCTTGCTCAGAGCATCGATGTGCTCAAAAAGTTCTCCCAACTGACCATCAGAACACTCGATGCCACACTCTTCAAAAATCTCTCCATGACAAAAAGCATTGTTGATCCCAGCGAACAGCTCCTGAGGAGTCACTCCAGCTTTCAAAACTCCTCGCACAATGTTCTCTATCACATCTGCATTGAAAAAACTCTGCTTTGACATGCCTAGCTCCTTTTTTGAATGTTGCCTGATAATATACTTTCATGTAATAAAGAAATCCTACACCCGTGTAGGCGTAGCTATATCCGCACAAACTCCCAAGAACATAAATCCTGAAAAATTAGCTCTCACAGGTTTCCTATAAATGACGGACTCCCTATCATCATCCATACCGTCTTTGTAATAGCAATAGCACCGCTGCTCATCCTGACAGAATATCCCACAAAGGAGTTTCTTGTTAGTCGCCTTAATCCACGACCGCATAGTACGATCGTCGATAGAGCTCGGAGTCAGGAATTTCCTCCCGGGGTGAGAATGATACCACCCAATGAGTAAAGGTGTAAGTGCTTTGTGCCAGTCAAAATCTACACTGCCCGCGGTGCCTTTGGAGTGGTATTTCAGGAAGCCTACGTAGACACGACCCAGGCGCAGCCCGTAGATGAACCAGCATTGTTCTACGAAACCTTCATCCATCATCTCTTCCTTAGCTTTTCGCATGACAGCCTCAATGCTCTTACCTTATCCGCCTGCTCTCGTATCATGTCCATAATTTTACACAGCCGGTCTAATTCTGAGTCACGGTAGGAACCATGTATCCCGGACGCCCCCAGAAATTTTGTCTCTTTATAGGGATACAGCAGGTCATCCAGGTAGGTAATTTCCATGCCAAGGTTATTTATCTCAGACTCTATTTTAGAGCACGCATCGATGTAATGGTCTCTCTGAATTTCCATAGTGCATATCTTTCTGGTTAATAGTCCTAACCATAGTTAGCTTTTACGGCTGAGGGCTGTTGCTTTTCGCACTACCTTAGCGTCCTTGTGACGGATCTTAGGCACAGGACGTGCCTCTTTCCTCCATCTTCATCTCTATCTCTCCGCATTCTAAGCACCTTGCCTTGTATCCAGGGGGCAAATCTGATATTTTACTAATTTTTCTACGATTACCTGATGAGATGTCAGATATCGGTCCTAATTGCAGTTCTAATCCGCACTTTGGACATGTTGCAAAGACTGGCATAATTTATCTCCTTTTTATAAACCTATGAATCCAGTAAGACCTTTAACATTTGAGGGTATAATTCCTAAGGACTGTATTTTATCAAATACTCTAACTACTGAATAAACGCATGCGAGTGTGACTAAGCCCGACAAGCAAAGAATCATAAATGCCCCTTTGGCCTGTATTGTGGCGTTGGTCGGTTGTTGAACGAATGAGCTTCATAGCCCTATGGATTCTTTTAATAGGTTATAATCTCTAAAAACGCTACCTAACCCGCGTATGTGTTCAGAAATAATTTCCCAATCATCTTTCGTAAGAACAACAGTTTCTTGTTTTTCAAAACCACTGTTTATTTTCCCTAACACCGTATCTACAACATCAAAATACCTGTTACATCGAATAATCTCAGCTTCTTCATCTGTCATAGTCCTGCTCCCTTTTAAACGTCAGGACATGCACACCGTCCCGAGGTACTAGCACATACCCAACAACCAGTGTGCATGCCTGACAAATTTTTAGCTAATGGATAATCTTTCCCATGCCTCTCTTATTTCCTGGATAACATGTGGGTCATCCATTTTTATGCCCATAAACCTATCGAAAGTTCCGTCTTGTTTCAAAGCAATTATTGAAGATCCTCTTGATTCATACTGGCTGCCCCTTTTTAGGTGTTTTATCGAGGGGTTGATGAAATCGCCTTTTTGAGTCGTTGCCTGATAAACGGGGCGGTCTGCTACTACCCGCAATACTCTAACAGAATCCTGGTCTATTAGACCGTATCCTGTTTCGCCCTTGATAATGAATGATTCTCCAATAAGATAGAAATCTCTTATAGCTGTTATAGCTTTAGGTCCGAGAATTTTTTTAATACCAGGGACATTTTCAAGGGCGTTAAAAGTTAGTGTGTCGATAGAATCTCTTACTGTGGGGTTATCAAGGTACACTTTCTTGAGATAGCCTCTAAGCTCACTAAGATCTTTAAAGCCCCCAATGCCGTTATCAGAAATTGGGTTATTCCTATATCCGCCCTGGAGTATTGGTACTTCTATGCCCTCCCCGGTAGTAAAAACTAATTTGCACATATCTTGCGGGAGAATCAGCACTTTATGTGTGTCTTTATCCTTGAACAATATACAGGTGCCCATATAGGTAAGTTCATCTATTATTCCATCCGTTTTCGAGGCTACATTCTTTTTTACTATTTCCCGTTTATCTTCCCCCAGGATTTTATCAATATCCTCGATAAAAGATGACACTACGTCCATTCGTTCCTCCTGAAATTTCAGGTTGTGCCTTTTTTCCGTTTCAAGTCCCTCTTTATACCCGGTCCACTTGTCTCTCAAATATTTTAAACTGGGACCTGTGAACATACGTGACACTCCTTATGGTTTAATATGTTAGGTTCGCATCCAAATTTTTGCCCTAATCATCCTCGTTATCATCCCCATGCCGATTTGCATAGGGGTCCCGAAACCCAGGGTCCTCGATGTTGAACCGATGTACTACACGACGCTTCCGGGCCTCACGCACTACCGTGATCAAACTCTTCAGGTCAAACCGCTTGTCATTACCAGCCAGACAAATCCCCGCGGCAATCACCTGGTGCATAGGGTCCTTAGAGACATGGCTGGTAAACTGCTCCCCATCCACCGTATAAGTCACGCTGATATGATCTTTTTTCTCCGCGAACCGTAGGAGCTTCCCACCAGCATGTGCTACGTGCCCCTCAATAGTCTTCTTTTTTCTGTCTTCTACGAGCTTCTGGTCGAGAGTAAGACGTAGGGTGTACGCCAGCCGCTCCTCAAACGTGAGTCCCGCACATTTTATTTTAGAGGGCTCTACGAGGGTCTCCAGGCTCGTACGAAGATGCTCTGCCTTTTGAGGATCATTACCCATGTCCACGCTCTCAAACCACAGGTTCGCACCATCGTACCGAGCTATGATCCGATCAAAATCCAGCACAGTGTCATCCGTTAGAAAGACGGGCACCAACTCCTGAGGCAATAGCCCGTACTTGTTAATCTTATCGGGCACTGCCATGTAGACATCGTCCTTTTTCATTACCAAAACAAGGCGCACCTTATCGAGGCATTTCAAGTAGGTTTCGATGTCCTGCAGCTCCGCTTTACCTGCCAGCTTAGCTCGCTTCGTATCGATCGGACGGACCTTGTACCAGCCAGGCTCAGTTTTGGGTATCGTGAACGTATAAGCGATACCTTCGACCCGAGTAGCTACTTCTCGAGCAGAAAAAATAGGGGAGACAAACGTACGCTCCGTGAGCGCCGTCTCTTTGGCTCCCATTTTCTTGATGAGGTCGAGTACAGAGGCACTCATAAAAACTTAGGTTTTCTGTTCAGCGAGCACTGTTTTGAATCTCGATCCACGTTGCATCCGATTCTATTTTTGTACCAAAATGTACCAAAGCACACTCCAGTACTAATTTATCTCGAAATCTAATCCCGAGATAGGTGAATCTACCAATGCTCGAAAGAATATCCCTCGAGCTCCATTATAATCTCGATCCATTATTCTCCCGTCAATCTTACTCTGGATAGTTCTCCGTCCACCTAATCCCTCAATAATCTCTCCAGTCCAAGAGACAGTTTTACTAGTAAACGCCTCACTCACGTCTATCACTATTTTCCCAAACTCAAAAGCCTTGTGCTTAATAAACTGCTTAAATCTGAAGTGCCCTAGAGTCAACATCTGTCTCGCTGATTTTGAGTTAATCTTTCTGACCTCTCTCCTAACCATCTGGCTAACCTCAAATGTAGGCAGGAGAATCACATCAAAATTCTTAACGAAAAACAACGCAGCTTTGTGATGCAACTCTGACACTAAATCCCAGATTTTCCACCGGAGTCTACCGCACGCAACTTTTATCCTGGATCTTTTGTAAAAACTCAGAGGCTTTGATAGTATAAACTGGAGCTTATCGAGCACTCTACACAGACGAAAAATTCTCTTGAAATCTCCTGCACCTATTTTCCCGCAAAACTGATCTGAATAAAAAGAGATAAAATTTCGTACCCCTGGATCGAGCGCGACTATTCTTCCTTGGTTCTCGGAATTTAAAACAGTCACTTTGTAAGGGACACTCACGTAATATCTCCCGTTATACTTAATCAATCTCGCGTCACACAAGTCCTCAGGTAAATCCTCTGACCATTTTAACTCCTTTGTTAATGTGTAGTATAAACCTCTATCAGTGATAGCAGCCTTAGGGATATAGCACGATTTAACTGGGTCTCTTCTCTTTTTGAAATGTACCGTCTGAGGGATACCGGTCTCTTTACATTTAATTTTAGCGTTAGATACGCTTTTACAGCAGTCCCTAATAGCTATAGACTTAATTTGGTACGGGATCTCTTTGGACCACTCAGGGAGAGAACTTATTAGGTCGCCCTTGATTGTTTTCCAGGCAGCTACGCTGCCTGGCTGTTTCAGGAGTTCTACTGTTTTGTTGTATGTAAAACGAGCAGTACCAAACCACCTTGAAAATATTTCAGCTTGTTCTTTAGTTGGATAAATTCTTATCTTTTTTGATTTTGTTAGTATATCTTCTGAGTCCATGCATTCTGCACGAAAAGACTGTAAGGATTGCTGTGAGATCCTGTATAAGTTCTTGTTGGGGGCTTGATTCAACTCTATTGAGAACCAGGAGTTCTCCACCATTTGATTTAATAAGGTACTCGATGAGTTCAAAGCCGAATCTAGCAAGACGGTCTTTGTGGGCGACCACAAGTGTGAGTTTAGCTCCATGCAGTATTCGTTCCAGTATGGAGAGCAATCCTTTTCTTTTGAAATTGAGTCCGCTCCCAATATCTTGGATGATTTCCGAGTCCGGGAATTTTTCTCGCATGTAGACGACTTGTCTAGCGAGGTCATCTTTTTGCTTACTTGATGAGACTCTACAGTAGCAGACAGAGGCAGCTTTGATGTCGACTTCGTCGACATCAAAGAGCCACCGTCCTGTAGGAGTACGTTGTGCTTTGATTGAGTTCTCTTCCGCATACTTCCTGAGTGTTTTACTACTGAGCCCATAATGTTCTATCGCTTTTCTTAGTGGTACGAGTTTCATGGTCTTTATAATATACCACTATTTCACATATTATGCAACATTTTTATACATTATTGTTTACTATTATTAGCCCTCAGGATCGCCATCCCACGCACAGTCTGGACATTTACCGTGGCCTTTGTAGGGCTGTGGGTCCCAGTTATGTATTTTCAAAGCGACCTCAGGCACTGGGACTGATGTTAATTCTGATAGCTCTTCTAAAAATTTATAGTATGCACTACGATATGCCTCTTCACAGCCATGTGATTTTCCAACATATAAACTCGCAGCTAAAAGATTCCCTCTACCCCCGTAGGACCCGTTTTTGACTATTATTTCAAAAAGGTCTTTTACACTAGGAGGGCAAGTACCTGTAAACCCTGTGGATAACTGATTACTATGGACTATGAGGCTATTTATAAAATCTTGGTCCATTGTTTCCTGCTCCTTATATATCTTTATGAGATCAAGGACGTCTTAGCTCATTCTTTCAAGAGCTCTTCTTTTACGTCTTTGACAAGCTGCTTTACACTTTCTATGTCTTCAACTACTTCTTTATTTTTACCATAGCTTCTTTGAAGTTCTTTTCAGCACCACACAGTTTTTGCTCAGCGTCATCAAGTTTTTGGTCTGTCTGCGATTTCATGTCACACTCCTTTATTGCCAAGTGATATCTTCGCCGGTTTTCTGATGCTTGCTAAAGTCCCAATACTCAGTCCCGTTACTCTCGATGATCTTTCGAGTGATGATGATGTCACCCACCGTCACAAACAGCTTACCTGGACCATCTATCTCACCCACGCGACCGTTTGAGCTCACATAGACTTTCTCTCCGAAAAGTTTCTTTTCTCTCTGTACGTCTGTGACAATATCTTTATAGACAATGACTCTACGCGGCTCCTGATTCTTAGGAGCAGGAGCCGCGCAGGCGATTATCAAACATGTCGCAAACAAAAAATATCTCATGATCAAGCTTTGACCGAAAAAGATCCTTTAATGAGTGCTTGCGCCAGAAATAGCAGACACCACGATTGCCGCTCTACAAAACCTACTCAATCTTACTCAAATAAGTTTTGCCCAAACAGAACTACCTGTTTGATTTAATTCGTTCACACTCTCCTTTTGAGAAAGTGTGCCAGCTACCTTCACCCTACATAACATAGGATTCCAATAAACTGTATACGTGGGTTTAGATAAATCCCAACCCACATAGTCTGAGCTAGACAATAATTTAGCTTTTACTGCGATATTAACACAACTGTTAATATCGCGGGAGATTCTTCTCCCGCATTTCTTACAGATAAACTCTCTCACACTAGGATTCTTATATTCCCTATCTTTACAAATGCAGCAATCTGAAGTAGTGTGCTTTTCATCCTGAGTTTTATATTGTCTTTTACTTTTGTAGCACACCCACTCTACTGTTTTCCTAAAAGTACCTATTACTTCTTCGTTAAACATACTCCGATGCATACTATTACAAATTGCTGTATTCGTGGAGGGAGCATAATCTCCTATGACAACTCTCTCATAATCTTTAGCTAATAAATGAGCTATCGTATAACATGCCTGCTTAATTTGTTCTCGCCTGCTGTTATAAACCCTCTCTAAAGCTCTATTAATTCTCACCCATCGAGCGCTCGGCACATAGTACGTTTTACCGTGAGGAGTCTCCTTTCTTTTTGCTTTCCTTTTGCAAACATCTCTTTGAGATTTTAAATCATCAATTACTTTATCCCAGTATTTTATCAGCTCTAGTTTACCAAACTCTACAGAAACGCCTTCGTTGTCTATACTCATAAAGAAATTTTTATGATTCGGATCGATCGCTACCCATTTTTTAGGTTTAGCTCTAGGTGTCTTTATATCCTCTTTCTCTATAGTAAATACTCCGTAGAAAGTGCTTTGCCTCTTACAAAGCCTGAATGTGTTTATCTTTTCTCCATCATTAATTTTTAGGGGTTCACACAGTGCCCCTATGACATGGAGGTGTTTATTTGACTCGTTTTTACCTAGACTTATTTCTATTTCTCTCCCGTTTATTTTGAAACCTTTACTCGGCTCATCGTACAGGAGTGAGAACCATTTCTTTTTCCAAGGTCTAAAATTAGGATATTTAGCGTTACCTTTAAAGAATCTATTAAAAGATTCCTTTAGTCTGATGGCAGAGTTTTTAAGAGGAGAGGAGTGTACTGTCTCTAAAAACGGACTATCAACTTTAAACTTAGGTACTTGATCTCTTAGGTTTCTCCCGGTCAAATATTTATTGTCATTATTATTTTCTTTGTAGTCTTTTATGCTGAGGTCTAGTAGCTGATTATAGAGCCAATTACATATTTTAGACTGCCCGTCTAAAATATACTGATACTTTTTATCAAAAGATATGTTTATAGATCTATTGTATATCATTTTTCAAGAGCGATTAATTATTCATACCGTATACGTTTGTATAATATTGCATGACTTTACGTCAACAGCTCTGAGCCCCACGATACTCAGTGGAAATCCTTGCGGACCAGTAGAGGCGTATCAAGGATCTCATAGACCAAATCGAGTTTGGATTTACGAGACAGCAGGGTCACCAGTCCCGGCAGCCCGTAATAATCCGAGTTCGTCGGTTTGTACATGTCATAGGTGATCCGCGCTGAGTCCAGACTCACATGCAGAGTCCGGTCACTCAAACTCGTAGCCGTACCACGGACATTGATGATCACCACATGAGGCGTCACCTTGGTCTTTTCCTTGTACTGAGCAAACACATCCGTGAAATACGGAGCCTGGTTCTCACCTTCATCCGTGATTATCACGATCTGCTCCACCACGTGATCACGACGCATCAGATAATCCAGAGCACACCCTACCGACGTACCGCCATTGGCATGCACAGGAGCAAACGCCTTCTCCCACCCGGTCAGTGTCTTGTCAGCCGTCACGAGCGGAGTAGCTGCCGTGTTAAAGCATACCACATGGAGATCCGCGGTAGTAACCCCTGATACCAGCGCCGCACACCGCTTACCGATCTCGATAGCCTCGTGCATAGACCCTGACTGATCCACGAAAATTGCAGTCGGGATTTTGATCGTACCAGACTTCTTGACCTGCTCATCAGCCACCTTATCGAGCTGCTTCAGGACCTCCACATCCTTCACCCGACCCGTAGCCGCCGCCGTTTTAGACTTCAGGGTAGCGACACCCTTTGCTTTCTCAGCCTTCCCCAGCTTCGCCTGGATCAGCTTCTTGACCTCAGGATTGTCCATCGCACCCTTCTCTTCCAGGGATGCGACATTGTTGATCAGCTCCTGAGGGCTCATGGCACTAATGAGCGCCACCAGAACTGACGGGGTGACCTTATCCACGAGACCCACAGCTACCGTGTAGGGTATTTTGTTCTCCACGATGAGCTTTGCAGCTTCCTCGGAAGTCTTCGCGTTAGTGATCTTCTCAAACACACTCAGCTTGCTATCCTCAGGATATTTCTTATCGAACAGGATCTGCTGCGCCCGCGGAGACGGCTTGATCTGCAGCCCGTGAGAGGCGTACAGGGCTTTCAGATCCTTGGCGCTACGGATAGCTATAGCATCGAACTTCTCCGGCTGGGTCTCCAGCCAGCGCAGATACCTAGTGACTTCAGTCTTGAATGCCGTAGGTAGGGACTTATCAAGACCCACCTTCTTCTCGGTGACCTTGACCTCGTCAATCATCTTCTTCTTTTTGCCCTTGCCGCCCGGGATCTCGATTTTCTTACCGGTCTTCTCACGGACCTTGACAGTCTTGCCCTTGATGAAACCCAGGATACGCCGCTTCATGAAAGGGGCCTGCTCACGGAACAATGCCAGCCCTACCTCACGATTAGGGAGATAGGTATCTGAGACGAGTAATGCGCTGAATATTTCATTCACATCGCGCAGTTCACCATTCTTTCGGTACCAACAGGCCAAATGTGAATAAAAAATGGGATCCTTCAACTGAATCTCCTGATGTACCTTCATAGACTCCTCAACATCTCGGTGAGGGCACGTCATAAAGGTGTTGAGGATTTTGACACGCAGATCTTCTTCAGTAGACGTCTTGTCCGTAGTAGCAGTGTTCTTACGAGCGGTCATGTGTGGCACCCCTGTCATTTGGATATTATTTAGTAAAGGATATCTCTATACATTTTTAGTTTTCTTATTACGTTTTTCTCGTGCATAGCATATCTTATTTCTAGTAACTACTGTAGTTTCACTGTGCAAAACATAGTCAACTTCTTTACAAAGTTTTTTAATCAAAGCTGTTTCATTCGGACCCATTGAATAATCCAGCCAATTTTTATCTTTCGGATAACAATGCTGTAGCAAATGACTAGCCCACCCTAGAACTACTTTGATTTCTTCCTTATTTAACCCGTAAATGCTTTTCATAGACCTCTCCTTTTGATGTGTGGTTTAATAAAAATTGTTCATGCCTGCTCAGTAGACGTCTTGTCCGTAGTAGCAGCATTCTTACGGGCCATTTTTTGTACTCCTCTCATGTAGATTTTATTTAATTTTCGGATTTAGGGTCACCAGTTAATATCCACCGCATAGCATATCGGCACGTACAATCTATGCAGTACAAATCAGACTCATCAGGCCAGATAGGGCACTGTTTAGGATCATTCGCAGCTTGTGCTTCATCACAACTTTTTATGGCTGCTTTGATTTCTTGCTCAGTTTTCATAGTTAATTCCTACATGCCGAACGGCGTGCTCGGACGTACCGTCACGTTCCCGTTGGGGTTGAGTTCGACGAAATGATCATTGAACTCCCCTACGCCGACGTCATAGTACTGAGACAGAGCCCGTTTCATCTGATCTTCAGTCACGTTCGAGGACGACAGCACGGTCCCCTCCGCAATGCCGACACTGACACGGCGCTCGGGAGTGAACACCTGATCAAACGTGAGATCATCATTCCGACCGTTGTAGACCACGTGTACATCTGACATACGCACGCTCCTTGTTGATTGTTGACTGTATAAATATACTAATTCGGTATACTATTTTAAAGTGAAATCTCCAAATTATTTTGCGATGCTCAACCGCCAGCGCACGAAAGGCTCCACTTCAGGCACATTCATCCAGAGGGGTACCTCTTCTAGAGGGACGTAGAACACTAAACGTATTATCGTGTCCTTGTCTGGGCCTCCGAATGTCCGCCTTATCCATGAATCAAGTTTAGCATTTACAATCTTTTCTACTTCAGATGTCTCTTGTAACGATCTTTTCAGATCTGACAAAACATTATGCTCGTATTTAAAAAGCTCATCATTCTTACGCCACTCCCAATTATTGGGGCCCTCCAAGCATCTCCTGAGCTCGATGCAGTCCGACACTGTGTATCTCAATCTCATGTCATGAATATACCTTTATAGAATAAAATTATCAAATATAAATAAAAAGGCCGAGGAAACTTTCCCCGGCCTTTTTATAGTGGTATACCCGAGTCGTACGCGCTATTTTTTTGCTTGATTAATAGTCAAGTGACCTACCGTTGGTCGACAAACCCACGTGAGTAGGTTCGATAGGAGTTGAACCTATATGGTATGTAAGCTCATACAGTAAAGGTACACCACTGATTCCGTTTTAATTCACGCTCTTTTTCAGAGCGACTAAAAAGATAACCCACATCCGAGTCGCTGGTGCTTTCCAAGTACTTACTGCCACGCATGGGCAGCAGCCACTTGGTTTTGCCGGGCACTGAGGCCCGGCAATGATTGCACATCATGTAAGCATCTGCGGTAGAAGGATGTAGATCATCCGTGTTTGAGACGTGATAGAGCTCGACGCGAGTCATTCGTGCAATTTTTTGGACTGATGGTGCCATGTGTATGCACGGACAGTAGAGCGTCGGACTCTATTACGACCCAAACAACGCCTGAAACGTAATAGAGCTCGACGCGAGTCACCAGTGCAATTTTGGATTATACTGCCGGATTTGAACCAGCAACCTCATGTTCTCAAGACATGCGCTCGACCAATCGAGCAGAGTATATGTATGCACAAGTAGTAGAGCGTCAGGCTCTATTACATTCCAGGCGTATTTCAAAGATCGTCCTATAATATACCACTATGCAAGGTCTCTGTCAAGAACTTTCTTCAAAGGGGTCTCATCTACACACGATCTATATTAATAGAGAAAAAAGTTACCTGAAAAGGTCTGTATCCACGTAAGATGCCTGCACCAGAGTCCAAAAATCCGTCGCCAGACCTTTGAGCACGTAGGAGTAGGGGAGCCAGCAGTATCCTGCATCCCCAAACGAAGTGCCCCAAGAATTCCGTAGAAGCAGAGCTCCCACATCGGTACCTATCTTGTGGTCATCCGAAAATCCCACGGCATTGATCGCATGCCCACCTAGAACAGTGTCCCCTTTCTTAGGGTAAGGAATATCAGCGCTATTGGAAATAGAGCTGTACACCGTGAACCCGAACATGCTAGGCAACCCTGCGGCGAGCTTCGTCTTTATTGACGTAAGCAGGTTAGCAGGCGTAGTCCCTGCAGGATCGAGTCTATAATACACGAGAGACTTGTAATCCTGAGCCAGAGAATAAATAAAAGAAGTAGGCTCTACATCGAACCGAGAGACATTGTATGGCCAGTATTGCTCTGGAGCTGCTCCCAACATCACGAGAGCTTTCATGGTAGATCGTAGGTCAGCCCCCGTATCTCCCGTGAGCCCCATCAAATTCCTTGTAGTCTTGTAGATAAAAAGCCTTGATGCATTGATATATTTACCAAAAGCTCGTCTTTCAAAATACTCGAGGATCCCTGCGGCAGCCTGGGCGCAACACGAGCCTAGATTATTCTGGTCCTCTATAGGGGAGCACCACTGCCTCAGATCTACGGTAGCCGGTAACCCTGTAGTGACTTTAGCTGGAGCAACCGCCGCAGGAGCCTGTGGCATGGGAGGTATCCCGGGTCTGAAAGGCATCTGAGGTACAGGCGGGGTGGCCGCGGCATAGGTACCCGTACCAGCAACAGCCTGTAACCTCTGTAGAGGCCTAGATGAGTTCAAGATAGCCTGTACTTTAGTGCTTTCCTCTGTGTAATCCCTGACATCAGGTAGATCTCGTCTCCATCCAAAAACCATGTCCATTTAAAGCTCCTTTACGTGAATAAGTCTTTAATAGTAATTCTATAGATAAAAGGAGGCGCTTATGCTATTAACCCTACTGAAAACAGTTGTTATTACATTTACTCTACTGTCATTGAGCGCCTGTGCTCAATCAGCTCCTGCCACCTCTACAAAAGCTACCCATCTTACGGGGGCTACCGAATCTGTCAAATCTAAAGATATATCATACGATAATTTGAAATACAGGGCTATTATCGATACCCTGATAAAAGGGTACAAAAAACAGCAGAGTAGATACGACTTAAACAATATCGGATCTACTTTTCATTTCCAGATAACTCCCATCACTCTGTATCCGTTTTTCTGTGGGAGCGTACTGCCCGCTAAAAAAGCCGAAGTCATATACATCTACGGATCATCGTACAGTGCCTACAGGATAGTGGACGACGCCAAGTACTATGAAATTGTCCAGGTAGGTGTGGAAAATTTTATTCAGAACGGGTTCCACAGCCCTACTATTAAGATATACAGACTGCACTCTTTTATCTACAATCTAACTACCTCTCGGTGGCAAGAGGAAGGTACTCCTAAAGAAACCGTGCTGGAACTTATGAATTCTAAAGAAGACATATACGGATGTCGCACTGTTAAGAGATAAGAAAGGGAATTTTTTCACTCCCTTTCTGTAAATTAATTCTTGCCTTTTTTCTTGTGCTTGAATTTACGGGTCGCCATGAAGAAAGATCCCATGCCTCTCACTGAGGGGTCCGTTGACTTTAGGGAACGACGGGCAGCTTCCTCCATAGATTCCCCAGGCTTTTTATACCTTGTCAAGCGACCCTTCTTCAACCCGATAGCCTGCACCCACTTTTTCTTTTTCTTAGCTGCTGCCTCAATCTGACGGTCAGCCTCGTTGTACTCATTGAGTGCCGTCTGAATAAAAGCCTCTTCAGCAGCTACCATCTCCTGAGCATCCTTATCCATCATAGCGATGTCAGATGCCATGACCTCCACAGTACCCGCCTCTTCGGGCCGATTCTTAGCCTCGAGCTCCGAAGCTATCTTACTCAGATAAGAAGCAACTTTCTGCATACAGGGCCTCCATAGGATTAAATGATCGACGATAGACTAAAAGAATGCAAAGATTATTAAACCGGATATAGCTTATTAATTTCTATATATTTAAGTCTTTTCTCATTAAAAGGGTCCTGACACATATCGCTCAGCCTACGAGTGCACTCTTCCCTGCAGGACACACAATTATATGGGAGGGATTCTGCCCATTTTCTAAATAAAGACGCGTATTTCTCAACCCATTCCAGGGTCGCCTCGTCGGAAAGATCTCTGCCCGCTTTTTCACTAGACAACCATTTGTGTATCTCTATCTGTCTTTTCTGCTCCCTGTTTATCAGATCTATATGATTGTAATTTGTTCTGAGTTCGGGAGTGTCCATATCGTTACCTCCTTCCCACAACAAAAAGCCCTACGTATAGAATATACGTAGGGCCTATTGATGAAGAGAGTATCTCTATCTACAAACTATCCTACAGGGATTCCCGAGAGCATCCCCTCCGGTTTCCCTTCTAGATCGCGCATCCCGCCTGCTTTCAACTCCTCAAACTTCTCCTGGAACACGAAATAGATAGTCATGACTGCCTCAGGAGTGTCGCACCACGAGTCCAGCGGATGAGGGTCCGGGGCGAGTGCCTGGTTAATTTTGCTCCCCGCTCCGACGGACACTTCTTTTACGGGGACTGAGTAACTACATTTTAACTCTGCTCTTTTAGCACTCCTCATCTTTATCGAGCCCATAGTCATAGAGCTCAAGTCAGCTTCTACAGCAGACGCAGCGCAGGGTACAGGAGCGTCAGCCGATGCTGCAGCATAATAAGCCTGTGATTGACCACTATTACTAATAGTTAAAGAACCTTTAGTAAGGTTCTCATTCAACATAGTACTAGAAACACTATCACAGTAGATTTTAGGAGTGCTGTCCCAATAGACCCCTGTACTTTCCCATAAATGACCAAAAGAACCTCCCTGTAATACGTAACCAAAACCTCCTCTGTAGTTGGAGACCTGCGCAGCACGAGGCTCCTTAGGCTTGTAAAATGCAAAACCGAACGCGGGGACTGTGTTCTCTTTGGAAATAAGTTGAGTCGCCACGTCACGCAATTCTTCTTCAGAGAAATAAAGCTGTCTCCCCACACCATCCCCCGTATTCCACACATCGAGCCACAGGGTGTTGGGGGCCGCCACGTAGTTACCAAAAGGCCACTTGTAATCACACTCTGGACAGTACCGGTCCCCCTGGAAGTCGCACCCATGCTTCGGACATTTGGTATCATAGCGCTCCAGATGGAATCCAGACGTCTGTAATCCCGTGATAGGGTTACATCCTTTAACAGTAGGGAGTACCGCGGTGTTATTGGCATCACAGAAGGTCCAATTAAACCAAAGTCCTTTGTTAGGCCTGACTGGCACCAGAAATGTACCTGCTGATTTAATCCAGTTTTTGGGCCACTCTACAAAAGCATCTGAGTGGTATACCGGTAACGGAATCCCCGGGGGTAGACCAAATACCTGTTCTCCCACCAACCTCGGAGCTTCCATGATCTGGGCTTTATAGCCTTTATGTACCATCAATGTTTCTGACCGCATGATAGTGTACCTTTCTAAGGTTAAAAAGGGACGGGAGAGATCACAATAGCCCGGTTAAAGGCTACTGCTCCTACCATTACTAGTAGGAGCTCCCATCCCACACTCACAATTAGAACGCCCGATTGCCACTCACATGAAAGGGGTCTGCCACCTGTACAGCTGGGATGTTTTTGATCATCCGTAGTTTAGGCAGATTGTTTGTGAGCTTAAGATCGTCGAACGTCGGAGCGATCGAGGGCCACGTCACCCTCAGATCCTCCAAATTTTTTGTTGCACTAGCATGAAGGGCCTTGCGATCCGAATGGCTCTTAGCGTTAAAATTAGGACTAAGAGCTATCATATGAACATAGGCTCTCTCGTCATCCTGTACGCCAGCAAAATTGAGCTCGCACTTAGAGCAATACCCTTTATAAAGTATCTCTCCACAGATGGGGCACAGCTCTACGATACGATCATCAGGATTGAGCTCATTGATACGGTACACACGGACTATTTTACCGTCGATACCTGGCACTAGTGTTGGGACGGTGTAGCCCTTTCTCGCTCTATGTAGCTGGGAAAGGGTCTGCTCCAGGTCAATAAGCACTTCGCCAGGAGCATGCTTCTCATCCCGCAAAATGACGAACGGATTATTCCGGGACCGTTTTTGTAACTCGCCCTCTATCTCGATAGAAGGTCCTGTTTTAGCGTGCTCCTCTATATACAATTCGAGCAACTCACGGTCTTTCATTTGAGAGATCGTCCGAAACTCTTTTAACGCATTTACAATAACTGTAGCAGTAGGAGTCACCGTAGCATCAGTAGCAGGCCCTACGATGTTCACAGGCTCTTTAGAGAAAGGATCCTGCCCTTTGAGGATACTCGCAGCGGCTCTCAGCGACAGATCGTGCTCATACCCCGGTATCGTGCTCAGTACCCTCACAATGTCCTCTATAGTCACTACAGCGGACTCTAGGAGCTTGATACCATACTCGTTGTCCTTGACCCCACTCCCAGTCAGCTTCTCTTCTATGATCTTTGTAGGCATGCCCAACATGGCAGCTACTTTTGACACCCTCTTACTCAACTCAGACCTATCCTTATCCGGTATCACTGGAATACCCAAACCTGAACTGCTAGCACTAAAATCTGCTTTTGCTTCCTCAGGCTTAAAAAGCCTTTGTGATTCACACATGTCCGCTTCATCTTTTGTAGATATAGGATCTGTAGGCACCGTACTCTCAGATATGTTCTTGGCCAGTTTCATCAAATTTTCCGTAGAAAGCTTTTTCATACTCCCAGGTAAACTCTCAGTAGCTTCCACTACGTTCTTATCCACAGTGTCCCACAGGTTTGAAAGCTCTTCTATCTCCAACTTATCTCGAGGATTTTTATTACAAGCCACCTTCTGTATTTGATGGACAGCTCTCAAAATAGTTACAGGACTAATAGGCTCTCCACTGGCTTTAACTTTCGTAAAATGATCTCGGAGGAACTCTATGAGCAGAGGCCTTGTCTCTTCACTACACAAGCTATCTATAGTGCTACTTACCTCTGGACCCTTTATTGCTAGCCCAAATTTTTTCAGCACATCTTTCAAGAATTTGTCAGGCACGCCCAATACACTACATCCAGTTTTTACTATACTGTTAAAATGATCTTCAACGCTCCAAGGGTCTTTTACTGGGTAAGACCCAGGAGAAAGAGGCACTTTCTTTACGTCACCATCCGCGGGGCTATTAGAAGAGAGAGTACCCGGATCCGAATCTATCACTGTTTTCTGTGGAGTTTCAGTACCGTACGAGGTACTGCCGTCTGGATTTTTGGTACCAGATTCGATCAGGTTTCTCAATTTACCGGAAGATCTTGACTTACGACCGAACTTCTTGGACGTAGCAGATACTTTGGCAGACATACACAGCCTCCATACGAGTGATGACGTGTCACGGTCATCGGTTTTGGGCATCCCGGGAACAGCGGCCCACCTGTGCATGCGTTTAAACCTGCATGCTCGGTTTTTATTTAGATTTTACCTTTACGCTGCTGCAGCAGTGTAAAAGTTTCATCTTCTAAAATATAGTGCCCTTTTTTATTATATTTATTGTCAAATATAAAAATTTGACAATGCTATTGACTTTCACATGGGTAGCTAGTATACTATTATAGGATGAGAATTCAACAATGGATAGACTCCATTGAGTTTTCTCATTCTTTTCTGTTTCATTGTTTCTCTGTTCTTTGACATTAGCTTTAGGGGCTGACTAGAGCGTATAGGTCTAGTCGTAAGAGCTAATCCTAAACGAAACATGTACTCGGTGATTCCTGTGAGTAAAATCATGGGATAATCGATAGTGTGCTTCTGCTTAAGCCAGAAAGATAAGGCGTTCTTCATTGAACCAAACTCTTTCAAACTTTTTGGTTAGATGTTAAAAGGTGAATATATCTTTTAACATTATTAATGAAAAAGATAGCATATCTTGGCACTATCTGTGTCAAGTATTACTTTTTTGTCTCAGAAACCGGTCGATCCACTATCTCTACGATATCCGATAGGAGCCACATTTTCCGTGGCGTACTCACATCATCGTCATATATCTTTATTTTAGAAGACAGAGGGATATCGATAGTTTCCTGACGTATTTCTACCAGTTCTTTATTGCACTTGATATCATCTTCAAGGCTCTTGAATGCTATTTTTGTGCCATCGAGAAAGGTCACTTCACCGTGATCATTCAAGACTGCATACTTTTTCACTATAGTCAGCTGCGTATTTTTTAAAGTCTTGTAGTGTGTGGTCAGTACCTCGATACTCTGAATCATCTCGAGGCACTGTTTAGCAGTCATATCTTTCTTGAGCAGCCCATCGAAAGCAGCTAAAAAGTCATCCTCGATAACATATTGATTTTTGATTTTCATGTAGGATCTCCTATGTTATGGTGATGTCATGAAGACTTGACCAGTACCAGAGTGCATCAAGTTGTTGATATAAAAACTTGTCCTGTTGAAGGAAGTACCAAAAGATTTCTAACCGTAGGATGGGTACTAGGATCAATCGTGACCATATCAGTAGAAAGACGAAGAGCTCCTGTGGAACCTGTGAGCAAAGATATTACATTATATGTTCCTGCGGTACTAAAAGTTATTGCCGATGAATTAATAGTAGCAATTACACCTGAAACTGAAATAGCAAGACTTACGCCAGTGAGGGCCGTTGGATCTAGCGTCGATATAAAAACTTGTCCTGACGCAGTATCTATCAAAAGATTTTTATGAGTAGAATCAGGAGCAGTTGTCGATAATGAGGCAGAAAAGAACAAATGGTTAGTAATAAGGCCTATTGAGCTACCCGTAGTAGTAAAAATGATTCCTGTGGAACCAAAATAAGCGCTCATACCTAACGTTGTAACAGAAAGGATTGAAGAACCTGCAGCTCCCGACACATTAACAGAACTACAATACAAATTATTAAAACCTTTTATAGCTGTACCAAGATCTACAGAATAACCAACATCAGGAATTAACCCGCTGGAAGACAGTGTTACTCTATAAGACCCTAATCCAAGTCCTAAAGAATAAGAAGCATTAATATCCACCTGGGGCACAGTAATATTTAGTGCACCCGATCCACTCCCTAATGTTTGTGTGTATACTTCAGGAGAAGCAAGTCTAGTAAGTGCGTCTATGTATTTTCCATATATATAATTAAAAGATTTTCCAGAAGAACCTATATCTATCGTATTAGTTGTATCGGGTAGTAACTGAGCACTAGGATTAGTAGAAAATGTAATTGAGTTGCCACTCAACATTCCTATCGTTACTGATCCTCCAGCTCCTTGTCCTTGTATTAGCACTGTGCCAGAACTACCAGTACCTCGTATAGTAATGTTGCTTGAATAAATATATAATGTATTTAATACTGGATCTCCAAACAGCACTGGTGTCGTCATATTTGAACTACTTAATATAGTTCCTACATTAATGCTATTAGTGAAAATGGCATAATCAGCATGCACACCCTCTGAAAGATATATGTTTTTGTATTTTTGAGTAGTAAGCCCAATATTGAAAGTGCTTCCAGTAGACGGTAATATATCTCCTTGTATAGCTCCTGACAGATTTATAGTGCCCACTAAATTAGCAGTGCCACCAACAAGTACATCGCCTAAAGTAGTAAAGCCAGTTACAGACAAAGTCCCCGTGATATTAGTAGTGCCAACAACAATATTTAGATTGGTATCAGTAAGACTAAATCTCGTACCACCATTCACATACAAATTAATATAGTGTGTACTTACCGAATCATCATAGATATCTATCCTGTTAGTAAAATATTGTATTTTAGCAAGAGATCCTGATACAGTAGCCGAGAAATTTGTACCGATTGTAAGAGATCCTGCGGTGAGCTCTGTCGTAGTACCAATACTAATAGTGTTAAGTGTGCCGTTTATAAGCACAGTGCCCAAAGTCAGACTATGCGCACTCAGGTTTATAATGCCACTGGTACCAATGAGACTATCCATTTGATTAACGAGCCCACCGGCACCCGATCCATGAGGATCTTCAACTTCATATTCAAGTTTACCCACCTTATCGACTATACGCTCAAGAGCAATACGATCAGTACCGCCCCACTCATCGTCAGTGTCCGTCTGAGGCACATTGAGCACTACTCCGTCCAACAAACTGCCGGTAGAACTACCGTCTGTAAGCGGGACGTAGAGACTCTTAGGACCTTTAGAAAAATCGTATTGAGTACTATCAGATCGGAACTGATCATAGTCAGACATGGGGAAGTCTCCTTACTAAGACAGAGCACGCTATGTACTATACACTGAGGAAAATTAATTGATTATTACAGCGTGCCCGCTCAAGAAGCACCCATCTAATCAACAGGCTTCACTTTCATCTTGAAAGTAACAAAACAACGGAATTTCTCTGGGTGGAGCAAATATTCCATATAATGCTCAATAGGGACTGTCTCATCCTCATTCTCAGCCCCTTTCCCAACGACTTTCAGGATCTTCTCGTCCCCGTGGAGCTCAAGCTTAAGCTCCCCCTTGTGCTTGTACTCGATCGGGCCCTCTATCTCGCTCTGCTCCACGGCTGTTTTAGCAGGCTTGGTGTTCTCGTCCCCCAGAGGCGGATTCTCCTGATCATACTGCTTCTCGATCGCCTTGATGATAGAGGGCACTTCCCGGGGAGGGGATTCCTTATCAATGATGTAGTCTACGACGTCCTTGATGATGTCTTCGTTCTCTATATTCTTTACTCGATCAAGATGAGCGTCATTAAAGAGAGATTTCTCAATAGGTTTACGCAGCTCTACCTGTCCCGTTTCAGGTATGCGTCTGATGTCCTGCGCCAGTGTCGATAGCCTCTTCATCCTATGAGGAGTTATATTGAGTATCTTTGCTATCTCTTTATCGCTGTATTTGTACCTATTTAATGTGAGAATAGCCTTGTTAAGCTCTACCGGGGACAGGTCTGATCGTTGTGTGTTCTCCGTTATAGATAAAATAGACGCCCTCTCGTCATCTAAATCCTGCATCAAAATGTAATCTTCCTCAGGCAACTCACAATCTTCCCCTAGCAACTCCAATAAAGCTGTATACCTTCTCTGCCCGGCCACTACCTCAAACTTCCCTCCCTTACCAGGCCGCAATAGGATTTTACTAATGAGCGAGTACTTCTTAATCGAATCCTTGAGATCCTTTATCCCTTCATCGTCACTCTTCGGCTCCCGAACATTACATTTTGATACCACTAAATCTTTGAGCAGCATCTCCGACCTCCGATAGATATATGTTATTATCCAAACAGATTCTCAGACACTACTTTCACGATATCCTTTTTACTATCATCTTTCTTCTGTTCTTTTGCAGGACTATCTCCCGCCAGTTTAAAGAACGCCTCCTCATTTATGATCTTCACGCCATACTTCTTGGCCTTTTGATTTTTCGCTGACCCACTGTCCGTGTCATTCGTCACCAAAAAGCCCAAACCCTCCGACACCGAGTTCTTGGCTACCCCACCTTTCTCAACCACAAATTCATAGAACTCCTTACGCCCCATAGCTGCCAGAGACCCCGTCACACAGAACGACATCCCCGTTAGCGGTCCTGCCTTCTTTGTCTTCAGCTTTATCACTTTCAGGAGTTCTGCAGCCATATCAGCTACCTCAGCTATCCCCTCACATACCGTGGTAGATGACGTCTCCGCGAACCCCGGCAGCTTCTGTAGGTCATTAGGAGTTACAGTCACAATCTTCTCCCAGGTACCAAAATTCTCTACCAGAATAGCCGCAGTAGACTTGGAACATGTTGGGACCCCAAGTGCGACTATAAACTGTTCTAAAAACATCTCCGAAGTGTCCTTCAGCACCTCAAAAAATGCTTTCACAGTCTTTTCCCCGATACCATCCATCGCTATAAAGTCATCCTCTTTCAAACGATAAAGGTCAGCCACCGACTTCAGCTTACCACTATCCCACAGTTTCTCAATGAATTTACCCGAGAATCCCTTCATATCTAATGTCTGTACCCAATAAAGGATTCTATTGACCTCGCGCTCCCGACACCCTTTGTTACGGCACCACAGATTTACAAAATCATCTACGAGAGGGCCTCCACAGGAGGGGCACTTGGTAGGCTTAATGAAATCTTCCCCTGGCATCAGTACATCCTCTATCTGAGGAATAATTTCTCCACGTTTAGTAAGGGACACTTCTGCGCCAGGACCTATTTTATTATTTTTTATATAATCAAAATTATGAACGCTAGCAAATGTTATGGTAGAGCCAGACATATTAACTGGTTCAAATTCCGCTATTGGAGTAAGTCTACCAGTCCTTCCCAATTGAATAACTATATTTTTAATTGTAGTGAACCCTTTATCAGCCTCCCATTTAAATGCTATTTGCCCCTTTGGTCTTCCACGGTCTATACCGAGTTTATCCTGTAGTTTCAAACTGTCCAGCTTAAGAACCAGACCATCTATATGGTAGGGTAAATTATCACGTACGTTGTCACGTACATTTCTATAAACCTCCAGTATTTGCGAAATTTCTGTGCAGGGATAGGATTCTACCGTTTTAAATCCAAGTTTTCTAAGTGTATTTATTTTATCTGTCTCTCTTTCCACATTAGCATTTACGTCATATGCTATAGCCCTTATGAATTTACAATTATGCCCGTCTAAACGTCTTCCTATACCGGCAGCGGCGTTACGTGCATTTTTATACTTATTCTCAGTGGAGAGGGTCGCGTTAATACATTCAAAATCATTAGTATAAATGACTCCTTCAGCTCTAACAGCGACTATTTTATCTACAATAATTTTATGAGGAATATACCTAAACAGCATGGCATTAGCTTTTATATCCTCTCCCAGTAAACCTTCACCTCTAGTTAACGCTTTTTTAAGTAACCTGGAATATTGAAGTTCTAAAGAAAAACCATCGATTTTGTGCTGAAGAACCCAAACAGCCTGTTTAATGGATAGTTTTTCCAAAGTCTGGGACACCCACTCGCTAATGGCCTCTTCTGTCGTAACTTTATTTTGAGAGCCCATAAATATTATATGCTTACTCTTCTCCCACGCGCTACATATAGGATGGCCAATTTTAGATAATCTAGGATGATTTGAAGGCAACCTATGTAGTACGTTGTTTAGGAATGCGTCATAGGTGGCGTCATCTACCAACTCCGTTTTATTATAGTAGGCGTCATCCCAGGCATCAAGTTTAGACAGATCTCTTTTTAGGTCTTCTGATAGTTCTTCCATTAGTTACCTCCTATTACTCAGAATTTCATAAACAATTTTTTCAAACTTTTTGAGGCTTTATCCGATTTTAAGTACTTTAACTCTTTATCTGAGCCTAAATATTCTTTTTCTGTCATACCTCTTTTATAGGAGTTAACACTTAAGGAGCAAATACACAAGTTTTCCACCCCTCCTATAATCTCTGCCGATACACCATTTAAAAAACCATGCAATATACTGACTTTGTGGTCTACGGAAGGTGCGTGCAATTTATCTATTACATTACCTGCAGCATCTATAAGTGGTATTTGAGTATAGTAGCACAACCCGCTAGTAAACTTCCAAGCATCAAATAAATGTGACACATATTTACGTGTAATCCTTCTTACATTTCTTAAATATAACTCCCAAGAACTTTTTTGAGTATCGGATAACCACAAACCTTTTTCTACCATTATCTTTCTCATATAGTCAGATTGGGATATATTTTTAACGCCAAATTTTGCTTCAGTAGATCTTTTTATTCTATCATATATGGCAGTAACTTTTGCAACGTTATCTACCCCGTATTTACTTACAACGCCTTCTTTCTGTTTCTTAACAATTACGGATCTATAAATAGGATCGGACCATAACCCTTTTTGCAACATTGAGACTTTATGTGGGATGCCTCTTTCTTTCTTAGTCTTATTAGCTTTTTCCACACAATGAGGGTTTTTAGAAGCATTGTCCACACCAAATATTTTTAAGCATGTTTCTCTACGTTTTTCTAAATTATTGTAGCCATCACTACCGTATCTCTTTTTTAAAGTCTTTCTCCTTTTATTTATATCGGCATAGTAAGGATTACCATATTTTTCCATCTTAGTTTTTTTACATTTTTCAGCGCCAATGAGATTGCTTTCATACCAGGATCTCTTTGGTATCCCGTGCACTTTAAGAATAATATTAAGAATGCTATGTTTAATATTATACTTTTTACATATATCCGATCCTGTCATACCGTTTACGAAATCCTTTATGACTGACTCAGCGCTCAATCCATAATAATATATGTAGGCTTCTAATAGGGCCTTTTCGCCTTTAGGACCTTTGCTGCATTGAGTTATATGAACTAAAATGTTCTTCATTGGCAATAAACAATACATACAACAAAAATCTTTTTTGTGCGTCATAGATATCCTACTTTTGTTCCACCACTACTCGGCTCATGCCCTATCTTATCCAGGAGAGGATGATCAGGCGGGAGCTGTTTCAGTACACTCTTTTTAAAAAGGTCGTACGCATCATCAGATACCATAGCCTCTTTGTTGTAGTAGGCGTCATCCCACTGGTCGAGCTGATCGAGTTTCTTTTGTAATTCAGCCGAGATGCTCATGGCAGAGCCTCCTACTGTTTGACTTCATATGTAATCCGGGCTACGATATTGCCCAAAGCGTTAGCAGATATCAGGCTCTGCTTCTTAGATATCCCCTTGATCGTACAGTAGCAGGGCAGCATCACCCTCCACAACTTTTTCTTCTTCTCTACCTCCAGCCAAAGCTTTTTCTCCGCCTCGGTCATACCCTCTATAGGCCTATCTGACAAAATAACGAAATCCTGTGGGTTCGGTATCTTACTTTTATCTACCTGTCGCACACTATATCCTTTGCCGTTACACCCACGACAGCTAGAGGTCGCGTATCCCATCAATTCCCTGATAGGCACGTCCTCTGCCTTTATCACGTACTTCACGCCATCCTTCTCTTTATCGATAGGCGTGTAACTCACCACATCAGTAGAAGACACTTTCCTAGTCTTCATGACCTCCTGCAGGATAAATTTAAGCTCGGTCTCCCCGAAAATCTCGCTCAGCTCTTTAGACGTACTAAAAACACCTGTCTCTCCCATTGGTCCCTACTCCTTCGCAAAAATTAGGTTCAAATATTTCCCGACACCACGCTCTATGTCCAGTCTCTTGATCGAATCGAAATCCTTCGCCACGAGCCCCACGTGCCGAGCGATGTCCCACGGAGTCCTGATGTCTGTCGCGCACTCAGTGATTTGATGATAGACGGCTTTCTTTACGGCTCCATTGAACCCCTTAGCCCGCATAAGGGTCATGCACTCAGCCTCAGCACAAAAGATACCTTCGCTCTGGCTCTCCTGTACCCTACGCTCTACATAGGACAGCATGACGGCAGTTTCTGCGTCTATCCTATTTAGGATCTTCGGGAACACATCCCTGAGCTGCTTCGCCTGGATCCCCTCGTACTTCGACTTGAAAAAGGAGTCCCCACCATATGAACTAATATACGATGTAGCATGCATCTTATCATGCAAAAAGATCTCTATCACCAGAGGTGAGGCATCCAGCTCCGACGCCAAAAGAGAGAATCCCAGGCATACAGGGGTGCCAAATAACTGATACTCCTTCTCGAAAAGGAACCGCGCATGGAGCACAGGGTCGTCTTTACCGTCCCCGTACACGAACTCCATAGTCACCGGTATCTCCAGGCTCAGGATCATGTCTATGAGCTCGTATAGCTGGATAGATCCCTTGGTCACCGGCATGAACGCCCGTATGACGGAGAAATCAGTCGCCTCCCGAATCTTCATGATGTTTTGTATTTTACTCTCCTGAGCAGTCAGCCCAGCCTGCCAGGTTCGGACTATGTTCATCTTGAGGGAGGGTCTATTGGCATAGAAAAAAGGATACGGTATCCCTATCAACTTACAAAACTGCTTGCTCGCCAGGATAGTTTTGGGATCCTTGGGAGCCTGTGGATCTATCTTAAAATAGAGCTTCTTATCGTAGTACTCTTTATCCAAAAACTCGATGTAAGAGTCATCCGCGGTAGCCGTATAATTGATAGCCGTCATGTCTACGAACAGATCCCTGCAGTTCTCGTTATATCCGTACAGCCTGTTTCTTAAATGCCCTATCTCCGCTCTGTTCTCGGATATTTCTACAGCAGTCAGTGGGGCATACGTTTTGAGCTCTTTTGAGGCTACTGGGGCTCCTTTAGGAGCAGACTCCTCAATGACATCCTGAGTATCTGTATCCTCTTCCATGACATCATCCAAACACAGCTCATTTTCATCTGTCATAGAGTTACTTTCTTTTTTACGATCCAGGATTCTATCTGTTTCCGATGTTTTTCAAAAAACAGATTGTACACAGGGATGCTTAAACTCTGTGCTATTTTAATGGCTTGAGCAGTCCCGCCTATCTCTTTTCCATCTTTAGTCCAGCACACTAATAGGTCACTAGGTGTCTTCAAGCCAAAACCGAGCACCTGGTAGCCATTACGGCCCATCAAAAGACGAGCACCTTGTGATAGCTTATCCCAGGCAGGATGGACTTTAGTTGCCAGTTTTAGCGCCTCATCAGTCACCCTGTAGTGCGGAGAGCTATTGCCGTTGAAGCCTTTCCACGGTAAATAGATATCTTTCTTCTCGGGATCTGATACTCCTGCCTCAAAAGCAGTATCGGCCCCAGGCGCTCCCCCGGATCTTAATGTATAACCGATCTCGCACAGAAAACTGGCGATGTTGGTCATTTGAGATAAGATCTCGGGGGGCGTGGATCGGGAGCCAATCCCAGTGTAGTATTTCATTTTAAATGTGGCATCCTGCGTCTCAAATACATCAACCGTTTCAGAGCCTCCGGATAAGAGTAATCCCGGAGAGCAGAGATGTCTCCCTCATTGTGCCTTTTTATCAGATCTACGAGGGTAGCTATCTCAGCCATAGCCTGATCTCTGGTCAGTTTGTCACTCACGACAACTCCGGGGGAATAGACTGCCATTTCAAATACTTCTTCTGGAGACTTTTTCTGATAATCTTGACCATATTGTTAGAGACTCCCACCTTGTTGGAAAAATTTTTCTTGGTACTTTTCATCAAAGAGGCTATCATTACACCTCTGCACCCCTCCAACTTATTGTCCAGGTAGGTGATCATCTTACTGGCCATACCGGGATTTTCCGTACTTCTAATATACGCCTTGAAATCTTCTATGTACCCCGTCATGACAGGATCCGCCTCCGTATCAAACAGAGACGTCTCATAGGCACTGCTCACTTTGTAGGTCGCATGCTCTTTACTGACCTGCTCAAACACATCATCCTCAATGATCCGGGCACGAGTAGCTATAGGTTGTACATAGGACAGCAGCTCGTAGTCCATAGTAGCCGGATCAGTGCTATTCATTACATACCTTTTTTTGTATTCCTCAGATAAGGGTATGTTTTTATGCTTGGAGTTCTTCTTAGCCTGTACAGGCATGATCCAGCACAGACGACTAGTGATATAGCTATCAAAAGATGATTTTCCTTTTTCATCAAAAGTCAGCAGGGCATCAGACTGCAGGAGCCTGTAGTAAAAATCACTCAGGGTCTCCTGTATCATACTTTTATCCAGTATCCCCGTTTTATACAAGAGTAACCTTTTTAAGTCCTCCTCGTTCTTTATCTTGAACTCTGCTACAGCATCTTTTATAGCCTGTTTCTTTTCTTCATCAGTAGCGTAATCTTTAGCTGTTTTTATGATTACCATTTTCAAACACTCCTTGGGTATGGTTATCAGATATTAAAAGCCAGGCACAACGCAACAAAAGCGTCTATAGCCACAGCCTCGGATGTTCTGTAATAAACCTCACCGTTTTTACTCAAGACACATATCTTATGTTTAGGACCAAGAAAGATATTGTCCCCTGTCGAGATCAATGTCTCGAGTATGAACTTTAACTTTCGGGCCGAAATAGAATCGATCTCCAGAGGATAGTTAAAATATCCCCGAGGATCTATTCTATCCTTGATATGCGCGTCTTGAAAAACCGGTACGGTACCTCTCGATTCATCTGTCTTTTCCAAGACGTTCTTGTAATCTTCTTTCTTCTCTACCCCGCCAGCGAAAGCGTTTTTCACAGTAATATTTAAATAGTACTGAGTTACTTCATTGGTAGTCGTAGATACCGGGTGCGCACCGTCTTTTTTAGTCTCCGTGGACGCTCCCGGATCTTCTTTTGTAAGCTCTACACGCGGTAGAGAATCCTCACGCTCTACCGGAGTTGGTTGTACTGTTACAGGCTCGGGTGCCATAGTACTCTCCTGTACGGGAGTATCCTGAGAGACCGCAACCGCTTTTTTAGCCTCTTTATGCTCTTCCCAAAAATTGTGGTCCACATGCCAGCTATCACCATATTCAGCATCCACATCCAGGGGGACAGGCCATTTTAGCCTGGTAGTCAGATCTCTCAGGCGCATTATTTCACATATCTCAGGTACCAGTGCTTCCAACTTTTCTTCTTTTATCTCAAAGAAAATTTCGTCGTGTACCGGAGCCAGCATTCGTACATCATTTTCCAGACCGTTTGTGTGTATCCATTTCCATACTTTGAAAAGAGCTATTTTCATTATGTCGGCGCTGGACCCCTGTATAACACTGTTTATTGCGCACCGATCTCCCTTAGCCTGTATCTTAGGGTCTGAATTACCATAGAATTCTCTGAGTGGACGTCTCCTACCCAAAGCCGTTAAAGAATACCCTCGCTCTCGAGCAGCTTTACTCTCTTTATCAATCCATCTCTTTAACTGTGAGTACTCCCTAAAGTAATTGATAAGCATCTTTTTTGATGTCTCGTAAGGTATCTTAGCACGTACCGCGAATCCTCCAGCCCCGCCGCCATACAATATATGGAAGTTAAGGGTTTTCGATAACTTCCTCTCTTTCTTACTGACCTCCGTTTTACCCGTGACCGCCTGAGCTGTTTTCGTATGTAGATCCGCTGACCCTATCGTGAACTCTTCAATCCACTTAGGCTCGTGAGAAAAATTCGCCGCTACCCTCAACTCTTCTCCACTGTAGTCTACAGAGAGTATCTTGTACCCAGGGTGCGCTATGACCGCTCGACGCAGATCAATACAGTCAGGATTGTCTTCATCAGGATTAGGTATGTTCTGACAGTTTACTCCACTATATCCGTCTGTATGGAGTCCGTCACCACCAGACGCACTATATCTACCCGTATCAGCCCGTACCTGATTCAAGGCAAATTTCACTTCCTCATTCTCATCCGCATTATTAAGAAAATTATCTATGTAAGTACCAAGAATTTTCTCGTACCCTCGATACTCCAATATCATATTGAGGATAGGATACTTGTCCCCTATCAGCTCCAAAACCTTCTCCCCAGTAGCGTACTGCCCAGACTTAGTCTTCTCTTTCACCGGATACGGTATCTTCATCTCTTCAAAAAGTAGCACACCCAGCTGTTTAGGACTGTTTATATCAAACGTACGCCCCGCGGCCTCATATATACTCGACATCAATTTTTCCATACGCTTCTCTACATCTACCCTGCACTCCTCCAGATATGCCCTATCTATGAGGCATAGGTTACGCTCCATCTCCATCGTAGGAAAAAGACACCGCTTCTCTATGTTATATATATTCCATGGACCCTTTTTACCGGTGGGATCCTGTTCATCAATCTTCGCCTTGAGATACTCATATAGTGCATAGGTACACATACCATCACTGGCACCGTAGTATACCGCTTTCTGAGGCGGCACCATCTCAAAAGCCACTATGTCTTTCTTACTACCCTCCACCCCCAGCTGAGTGATCTCTATCATCTCACGTCCCACTAACGTCTCTACCAGATATTTCAGCTTCTTGTTCTTCCTAGAGGCATCTTCTATCGCAGCCATCAACATGGTATCTTCATATTTCTCGTAATCCTCAGCTATGATCCCGTAATTTCGTAACACCTGACCATCAAACTTGAAATTATGATATATACACCGACAATTGGCCACCAGGCGAGCCAGCTCCCGGAGTATGAATTTCAGGGGCACGTTGAAATCTTTATCATCATGCATCACCGGGATGTATACCCCCTCATCAGCACTGGTAGCCATGCATACTCCCACCAATTTCGCGCATGACTCTCCATTACTATCTACCCGGGTATTGAGCCCGGTAGTCTCGAGGTCTAAAGCACACAGCCCCTTCTCGATACAGTGGTTAATATATTCCTCTATCTCAGTAGTTTTATATAGGAGAGTGAACTTTTTACCCTCCATCCAGGGCCTTTTCTCAAAAAGCTCTTTAACTTTAGCGCCGTCGAACTCATTCAGTGTATGTATCGCTATAGCTATGTTTTCAGACATAGGTCACATCCTATCTTATTTGACTTTGTTATTAAAAACCCGGAGCATCGTACCTTTGAATTTTTCCATTGTGTCCTTAAAACTCTCATCAGGTACCACGTACTTTAGCATCATGAACGTGTAAACCAGCCTCGCGTACGTCTCATACGGTATCTCATCCCGCACAGACTGCAATATCCCCGATACTTTATCTATGCTGTGAGCCCTCTCGTTCAGTTTTACTGTGTCTTTACTCGTTATCCGGGATATCTCAGCCTCAGGAGCATTCGGGAGTCCAGATACATCAATCTTATACGTCTTTATCAGGTAATTGATAGCCTGCGGGAATGTCATCTGCTCCAACCGCTGGCAGAATGATATGACATCCCATTTCTCTTTACATACCCAGCAATACGCTGTATCCGTCTCCTCGTAGTATCTACAGCTTTTTTTCAGGTCTGCCCCATGGAACAGGCACGAAAACTGCTCCTCAGACAGAGACCCCGTAATACTCCCTTTAGAGACTAGGATCTCCTTCAGGGAGGCTCTCTCTTTTACGAGAGCTATGACACTGGCTAAATCTTTCACTGTACAGCGCTGCTCACATCGATGAGGTCCTCAGACGATTCGATCGCGTGCGCGACATTCCATATAAACCCTGTATTGAAATTTATACAGGCATCAAACGGCTTGAAATGCTCATTCCTCCTGTTTTTCAAACAGCAGAACTTCAAACGATTACTACTCCCATCATCATACTTGTAGATCGATATCACCACGTCCGAAGACCTCTCCGTCTCATGGGCGTTAGACATACCCGTGAGATTGTACATCCCATCGTTCTTGAGAGCCTCCTTGTAACTCTCACGATTTGCCTGATGAGGAGAGAGTATCCGGATACCTTTACCGTTATTAAACGTCAGACACAGCTGCTTTAGAGCTCTGATGACGCTGTTTATATTCTCATTGTAATCCTTGGTACGCTCCTCTTTATCAGCCCCCATGAGACTGATATAGTCTATCACCACAAACTCCAAATTCCTACCTACAGTCTGTAGCTCCTGCTGGTACTGACGCAGCTTGAACTCTATGTCAGACACAGTAGTAATCGTTTTCTCAGGTCGCCATACAAAAAACCTACCGTATCCCTCGGACTCCTGATTATGAGACTTGTTGAAATCCTTACAGATCTCAAAAAAGTACTTCCTCTCCTCAGGGGTCAATCTGGCATACAGGACGTTATTGTACCACACGTTCCCTACCAGACTCTTGTACTGTAGATACTTATCCCTGAACTTCGGATTACAACTGTGCAGCACATACATATGCCTGCGTATCTCATCAAAACTCATCTCCAGAGTTATATAGGCCGTGTTCCATCCCCCAAATAGAGCCCGATAGGCCATATTCAGTGAAAAAGTAGTTTTACAATGCCCCGTAAACGCCATCGCCATCATCAGCTCGGTGTTCTTGAGACCGTGTGTAGTATCGTCTATCTCTGTGAGCCATGTATTTATACCTATACCCTCTGTAGGATCAGCCTCCGCTTTCTTGTACTCAGCCATGACCTCTTCTGAATCCTCAGCACTGACTATTTGTGACTCAGTCTTTATCTGAGTGATACTACGCTGTAGATCCCTCGTATCACGCGCAAAATAGCTGATAGAATCGAGGACACCCTCCAGGCGTACCTTATTCTTACCCTGCCCCATCTCCATGCCTGTAGAAGCTATTTTAGAGGCATTGCTGAGGACTTTCTCTAGCTTGAGGACATTCTGGTCCCTGTTATAGGACTGTAGAACTTTCCGATAGTCCTGACCTACATAGGGCTGCTGCCCCTTTGTCTTCTCCAGTATCCCCAAGACAGACTCATTGCCCTCTACTGTCTCAAAATGGTTCTTTATAAACTCATACGAGGGGAGCTCTGTCTCCGCACTCTCACAGGTTTTGACGTATTCCCATATGAAATAGTACAAGATCTTGTAGGCTTTTTCTTCCGGGGGCTCCGGCACAATCTGCTGGAGCGCACGGAAATTCTTGAGCAGATCCTTTTGAGAGATCGTCTCTTCGTTTTTATCATTACGAAAATTTATGATAGACCGAAATATAGAGTCTAGGTCAGTCATTTTATATTCTTCCTAGATCGTCTTGCGTATCCCGTGATTTCTTAATTTGGGTTTTTTCTGACTCTTCCTTGCTGAAACCCGAATAGCTCGTAGAAACCCCGAGCTCCACACACTCATACTGCTCCAGATAGGTTGCCAAATCTGGACCTGATTCCTTAGTAGTACTCAGGTCTTTCGTTCTTGAAAAGATCCATATAGGACGAGACACTCTCGCCCTGTTCTTTACCACATCTGCTACGCACGCTTTGAGAGAGGGGGGCTCTGTTCTACTCGTGAACAGTATGACCACGAGATCGAATTGATCCAGGGCCGCTATAGTAGGCCTGTTACCGTCCGCGTCGGGTCGGTTATATCTATCTACAATGTTCACGCCTTCGAGCAGTTCGTAGTTCTGATTCGTGTACCCCTGCATGAAATAACATTTCACAGTATACAGAAACGCCTGTTCATCCCCATAAAAGATGTAGTTCCCCTTGCTTTTATCCTTGGGAGAGTACTTCTTATAGATCGCCTGAGAGTCCTGCGGGGTAGCATCAGGTAGAGGAGACAGCATCCCGAACTTTTTGCTTATAGAGACGTTGAGGTCACAGTAGCAGGGCTGTGCGTAGGGGTAGAGGCTACGGCGACCATTGAGCACTTTCTCAACGTATCCCGTATGAATAAAACGCGTGCCATTACAGTAGGGGCACTGTATTTTATTTTCGAGCATTTTACTGCGTGCTTTCTCTTTTTTAGCTAACCGAAAACAGACGAATATAGGGCATCTATGGAGCCCTCTTCATCCTTAAACATTAGCTCATCGTCTTTAAACTCTATCGCGCCCTCAGCGATATCTCCCATGACCGTATTGATCAGGCTTTTTTTGCCTTCCAGTATCTTCAGCACATGCTCGTCTATGGTATCCTTGTTGACCATGTGCATTAAACAAATATGCTCATAGACGCTACCGATACGCTGAGCGCGTCCTATAGTCTGGTATAGGTCCCCGTAGCTCCAGGGGGTGTCATAAAACAGGATGATCTTTGCTGCTTGTAGGTTGATAGCCGCGGATCCCGCCCCAGTGATGAATATGACGTTCACGCCACTATCCATGTCCTGAAAGATTTTCTTGGCTGCGGTACGCTCATCGGAGCTATTGTCCCCCGTGATCTTCGTATACTTTACTGGTTCTTCCAGGCCATTGAGGATCTTCTCCAGTCGCGGGAGTCCTGACTTGAACCTCGAGAATACTATGACTTTCTCTCCCATCAGCTCCTGCTCAAACAGCCTCTCGAACTCTACCTCTTTAGAGCTCTGTCCAGGCTCCCCCAGCCAGCCGGGGCCGTTAGAGGCCAGTTGGCAATACGACAGCCCTGCGATTTTATTCTTCTGCATCCCATCCAGGGTGAGCGATTCATCGTACTTCTCACGGAGTTTCTCCAACGTCTCCAGCTCTTTCTCCGTGCAGTCAGTTTTACTATTGGCGTACTTTTGAAATTTAAAAAACTTGTCTTTGATGAGGCGCTTATACAGCTCTCCGCTCAGGGCTTGCTTATACAAGTGATCTTGCTCTGGGGTGAGCTCAAGGATTAGTTTCTTTGATATGAGGCGGGGGAGTTCATCGGCTACTTCTCGGGTACGTCGTATCAGGAAGAAGGGCTCGATTGTATCCTTGAACATCGCTAGGTTCTTGTAGCCTACGATCTTCTGAAAACGTTGTTTCCTACCCTTCCTGAAAATCTCCATCTTTTTTCTTATGGTATAGTCAGCCAAAAATTTATTTCGTCCTCCGAACAACCCGGGGACTATCACGTTATATATGTTGTAGGCTTCTTCGAGCTTATTCTTGATGAGGGTAGCGCTGAGGCCGTAGACACGTTTAGCGGACTGAGCTATCTGATTCGCCCCGAAATGAGTTTGAGATTTATGGTTTTTAAATGCTTGACACTCATCATAGGTCACTGCAAAATTAGGAATTCTATTCTGTATCAAAAAAACATAGTCTTCTTGCACCGCATGATAATTACATATCAGCACATTCGCGGTCACCGTCTCATACTGTTTCTTACGTGCTTCAAAACCTCTCAATATTTTAAAAGGTACTCCTCGGGTTTCCAGATCTTTTACGTGCCCGTACTCTTCTTTTCCTTTTATTTTACCATACGTATTAGCGAGGACGTGTGTAGTGATACCTGTAGTAAAATTTTCAAATTCGTCCGCCCATTGCTGCATGGCTGATTTAGTAGTCACTACGAGGAGCTTAAGAGTGGGATCCTTTACAAGGAGGTAAGCATACGCGGCTAAATTTTCTAGCGTTTTTCCTAAACCTACTGAATCTCCCAGTACCATACGTGACAGAGAGATCAGATGAACGCACCCGATAGCTTGATAAGCACGTAATACAGTTGTTGGTTTGAGGAGAGGGCAGGGCTTGAGGGCCGCTTTTTTGCTTTGCCGTAGCTGTAGCAGGAACGCCGTATTGGACGGCTTGGCAGCGAATGCCATCAGGAAAATCCCTGGATATGGTCCAAAAACTTCAGTCACGCACCTACTTTTCCGAGGCACCTATAGGGACCTCGGACTCGGAATAGGTAGCGACTGCTCAACAGTTCCAAAAACAGCTACGGTATCACTTCGATACAGTGCACAGTAGCGTCTGTCTCAATATACTGTCTGGCAAATCCGAAATAAAGGGAAATTTTCAAAAAACTGATATGCTTTTATGTAATAAGTGTAAGTCCTTACAACAACTTACGGTATACAAATCAACTGGGTTTTTTACCAACATCTCTCGCTTTCTGAAAGTTTCGCTGTATTTCATCAAATGTTCTCTTATCTTTTGGTAGATTACCCGTCATTATCTGAGTCACCGGTCCTTCAGCACCCTGTCCTTGAGTCTGCGATTGAGTCTGAGGAGTTACTGGAGCATATCCAGCGGCTGCATCTTTCAGGTACCCCACCATCACCCGACGTACTGAATTTATATCCTGCGCGAACATTTTTCTACCCCCTCCCGCCGGTGTACTCACAACATCTCCCTGTACAGGGGCATTCTGAGCCTTTGTTCTTTCATCTACAGGCTCGAACACATCACCACCCTCATCTTTCTCTTGTTCCATCTTATCACCCAAGGATGGCTGCAGAGGAGTCTTAACCTGCGCCTGCTCCAGCTGCTGCTCCACAGGACCTACAAGAGCTTTATAGGCCGCCTCTCCCCCCGTGTACAGACCATTGTCTTGCGTGGGCATATCAAGGCTCGGTAAAACCAACTGATTCGTAGTGATCGACCATACGCGGAACTCATCGAACAAGCTCTTAAACTGTTCATAGCTACTCGGCTGACCAGGAGGTACCGCCCCACTTAATAGTAGTTGAGTCAAATTAGATGGCGGCTTTCCACCTTTATCCGCGACATTTATGAAACGTGCCTCACTAGACGTGTCTATGTTAATAGCGTCCGGATTATTCATTTTATTGCTAAAAAGAGTCAGGTCTTTCTCCACTGTGTCTACCGTCACACCCAAATTATCTGGTGTGATAGTCTCTTTACCAGCTATTTTAGTCCCCATAGGATTCAGGTCAGTCTCGTATACCAAGTTCCCTTTTCCACCTGGAGAGTACTGATTGGTCACCACAGCTAATTTCAGCCATCTAAAATAGTCAGCTGAGTACTTGGAAGTATTCCCACCCTTTAGTTTCTCTATCAGAGATGTTTTCGCAGCGTTATCATTGCTACCTAGAATCTGCTTGAGACTCTTAAACGGTATACTCTTAGTAGCAGGAGCGTCAAAATAGTAATACCTATACCTCTTTACCGCCATGTCCTCAGACTTAGGCTCATCCTCGGTCTCTGTAGGAGCCATAGGAGTCTCTGGAGTAGCAGGAGCGCCCGCAGGAGCCTCCTCTTTCCCCGCCCACACCATTCTCAGCACGCTCTGCACGCTCTTTGTCGATACCATGATGCTACCTCATTTTGACAATCGGTCTACCCACTATCTCGTAGATATCCACCGTGTCCCTATCAAAGAACCCATTTAAAAAAACCTCATTCGGATCTACAGGCTTTGTTTCACCGCTCACTACCATGAGATACAGTCTGCCAGTCAAATCAGCCTCCCCGGCTATCAAACCTTTCGCTGATTGATTTAACAGATACACCTGATAAACTTTTCGGTTGTGCCCAGCCTGTAGAGCTACAACAGAATCATAGTATATCTGAGGCCTAGGAGTGTCAGAGAGCTTGAAAATATTGTTGAGACCCTGTGTGAGTAGAAAGTTGTTACGCCCCCTCTTACTGACACTACTGGCCCCTAGCATAAAGTCATTGACCAGGGCATTTAAAGGATCTTGCATCTTATTACGAGGGGTCGTCAGTATCATTTCAGGACTATCAGAGTAGCACCTGTAGTCCACCAAATCCTGTAAAGACGTCGAGGTGATGTTCAGAGCAGGTAAACGATCTACCACATTAGAGATGTTGTCGTTCGGTACATCCATACGGGTTACTTCGTAATTTAATGTACCTCCTGACTCTACAAATAATTCAGCCAGGTTAATCACCTCGTAGCCGTTATCTACAGCGGGGTCTTTAGCGATATCGATAGTAACAGATAAAATCCTGTAATATTGAGAGCTCCCTGCTTTACGGATATAGTCTCCTGCTCTCACATAATAGACCCATCTTGTAGTGACGCCCGCGGGACTGAGAACCTTTCTGTTTGAAACCTGAAATACAGCCTGTCCATAGTCGTAGACGTAATTAGATACTGCGCCGGATCCCATCGTCGTGATCAGGGCTATGTCTTCTTTTACTATCTTACCATAAAAAACCGTGCTACTATCCAACAGCCCCTGATAAGCATTTGTCTTGTAGAAAAAGTTATATGGGGTCTCTGACTGCGACACATAGCTGTGCACTAACAAAGGTACTCTTATATAGAGATCAGGAACGGCATCCGTAGCAATGACTTTTATTTTTGTAGGTAATAATCCTTCTTTATACTCCGTAGAGCTTAGCACAGGTAGTGATGCATTATTTGGAGCACTCGTAGGGGCATCAGTTAAAGAAATTACAAATGATGGTGAAGCCCCTAGAGTATTATATCTAAACGCAAAAGGAGTCCCCTCGTTATACGAGCCACTCACAGTTGTAAGCATTGCTATTATGGGTTTATCTCCAGTATCTACTATATAATTATTTGTTGCCCCATCTCGTTCTCCTATTGCCTCAATAACTTCGTAAGTATCTATTACTCCTCTACCTTGTTTAGAAAGCTCAAAAAATTTAAGAGAGTCAGCTATAGAATATTCTCCAGGAGCATACGTTAAAGGAAATTTACTACCTATATAGAGCACTATTCTTACATTAGGATTAGAACCAGGAGTAAAATTTATTTGATAGTATTGTATTGAGTATTCTGGTATTATATTAATACCGCGTTGTACACGAAAAGGTATAGATACGCCTAGGGCATTTTCAATTTCTACTGATTTTACTCCTAAAATAAAATATCCGTTATATTTACTATCAGATAGATTTATAGTAGCTATTCCTGGACTTGCTGTAGTATCACGATATATCACCATCTCATGACCGAAATTTGAATTCTCTGTATAGTTTCCACCCCTATACCTTAGGAAATCTCTAGGGTCCGCCTCTCCCGGATCCCCTGGGCCTGGATTAAGCCCAAAATTCAATAGATTCTCACCATTATTGAAACGCAGCAGTACGTCATTGTCGCGAGTAGCTATCTGTTGATATGTACCTTTACCGGCCTCCAAAAACTCCCGCGGTACATCCTTAAATCCTGCGCTCGATGAGTCGTACCTAAATGTAAACTCCATCAGCAACGATGCTGTCGTACTTACGATATTACTCCCCGCACCCACAGTAAATATAGTGTTAGCAGTCGGGGTAGACGGAGTGATGCCAGTCACAGGACCTATACCAGTACTGTAAAAACCATCTACAGACGTTATAGAACCGTCAGGTAGCGTCAGGAGTGCTGCGAGATCAAAACTATACCCTGCTACCCACATACCAGTATGAGGTATCTCTATTACGTTATGATCATGTGTGTACTCTGCATTACAGAACGCCCTACGCTTAAATGCCGTAGGTATGGTATTGCTACCAGTACCTATCACAGGGATATCTGCGCTCGTATTGAGACATTCTACTTTAGTGAGAGTACCACCACCTATACTGGCAGTAATGTTCGTAGCGCCATCCTCACCAAAACCTCTTTTCACAGCCGTAATGAGTTCACCAGCTATCAACTTTGATACAGTCTGATCTACTAGAGACTCCACATCTTTACCAGAGCTGAGTATCTGATGCCTGAAATCTACAATATCATCCTTGTAGATCACGTCCGCGAGAGCCCGATCAGGCCTATCAGACACATATCCAGTAGCCTGTGCAGCTTTATCCACGTACGTATTACGCATCGTAGATGCCGTAAATACCATGTCCCATTTCTGGCGACGACACACCATAAACATCGGGATAGCGTACACATATCCATCCACAGTATTCAAGATAATTTGATCACCTGAGCTACCGTCTCCAGATATGTACAATCCTATATCAGATGCCCCATATTTTTCGAATTTATATGATGCATACTCTCCAGCTATCCTACCACCTATAGGATGAATAGGATCTATGTCGAAACCATCACTGGTAGGATTCACAGGGCTGTTTATAGATGCCACACGAATACGATACTGTATTTGCACTCTCTTTGTAGTCTCAGTACCTATAGCGGGCCACTCTATCTCATTATCTGGAAATGGATTCGTCAGGACATTGCCATAGGGATATATAGAGTCATTCGTGCCTACGAGCTTTCTCCATACTTCCAGGAATACGAAATCATATAGCTGCCTACTAGGAGTACCCAGTCGTATAATATTATTAGAATCTGGAGAACGCGTACCTTGTATTACGATAGGCCATCCATTCACTACAGCTATGTTATCGCTCTTAGAAAACAATTTGAAACTATTCGAATCATAGGTCTCAGAGCAGTTCACCTGACCGGTCATTATATTTGACTCATCAGGCAGTGCAGGTGGCTTAGTCCAATCCTGCAAAATCTCCCCTACAGTCATCCACCCCGATGGATATGATGCCCGAGATATGTCCTGGACTTTCTCATTGCTGATCTGATTGATTAAATTCCACTCAGACGTGAGCGGAGGCTTTCGGTACTGGAATACAACATTATCCAGACTACGATCAGTCGTATTAAGTACACGGGGCTGCTGAGGACCAAAATTATCGGACATATTTTATCCTATTTAGAGGGCGTCTGACTAAGATATTGCATTTTCAAAAAATCTAACGGGTAAATAGCACTCTTTTCAATACGTGGTATCTGCATCATGAATCCCAAAATTTTCTGATAGTCCTGCTCCAAGTCCTGGAGCATATTACCATTCATAAACCACGTAGCCGGATAACTTGTCGCCTGCTTGAAAGCCGTGTCTATATAAATCAACGTAGATAACGGCAACAAGGCTCTGGAAGCTATTGCTTTCAGCTGCTCATAGTTTTTCAAAACGTTTGGTATGAGTACCGTACAGATCACTTTCTGTTCCTCAGCACACACTTTACTCAAATCAGTAGAGAGCTTTCTTATCAGGCATTCTATAGATTTAGTAATCAGCGTAGTGAAAAACTCGGCGCGATCCCACTCTACATCATCAGCTATCTTTTTACTTATCTCACAGAGGGCCTGCTGCATTGACTTAGCGCCCCACATAGTATCTACCATCCTGCCCTGAGTCAGAGTCAGCGCATCCTCTCGACACACTTTCAAGGTATTGTTCAGATCTACCACGAGCCCATACAAATTCTGCAGGCTACCCACCAGATTCTTGCTGTCTACTGCCTTTCCTACATCAAAATCAGCCCTCAGAGACTTATTTATCTCAGTCATGTCTCCTGGTAGACATTTTATCACTACTTTTTTTATACCAGGTATACTCTTTATCTGCTCCAGAAAGCTATCGAGATCTATTGCAGATTTATCCTTTAAAACAGTTACTCCGGTGCACTTGCTGGATTTCACGTATTCCTTTATGAAATCTTTTACCAGGCTCGCTATCTTACCCTCAGGCTCACTGAGAGTAGCGCTCTTAAAAATATCACACCCACCATACACACCATATACGCTACTGTCTCTCGATACAATGTTAAAAGTGTCATCGCCCATCTTGATGTGAGCGATGACCTTTGAATTTGACGCGGCTATCCGGTTGAAAAGATGCTTCATTCGTTTACGCTGTGATCCTGAATATGACCGTCAGCGACATCGTACTGGTTTTATTTATGACCGGGAACGTCCTCCAATTGATCATCGTACCTGACCCCAATTCAGCAGTAGCATCTCCCCCGAATAATCCCATCTCCAGTATAGGCCCCACAGCCTGTCCCTCACCAAACGTCACAGAGTAATCCACGATGTTTGTATAGACCGTGGTAGGCTCACCAGTCTCAGGATGCACGAATGTAGCCAAATCAATAGCTTTTCTATAGAATTCATTCTCCAAACGAGTCTGGGAAGTAGTAGGGGCGGGAGGATCAAAGGGATCCCACGTACCATTACCACTGCCCATACCCAGATAAGAGATGCCCGCATTAGGCTCCCTGCTATCTTTCAACAGACGAGCTATGAGTATAGAGGCCGTGTTTACGATAATGTTGGGAGACACATACTCGTGTACGAGCACTCCATCTTCATAGGCTTTCAGGATCAGTCTACCCTTCATGCCACGGTATGTCTCTCGTTCTCTAATACCCATGCACACATGAAAGAGGTTACCGATTTTCTGTATCTTCTCTTTGAAAAAGCCCATAGTTACGCCTCTCGGTTAAGATATTATGTGGTGGACTCTAATAAGCACTATTTATCAATAGATAATTAGCTGTACGAACAGGGACTCAGAAAGGGAGGTCTATCCACCCTTTTGCTAGCGTAGGTGCGCTACACATGCATTGAACTCTTTTACCATCTAAAATTCCGACATTTTTACAAGTGTATCTATATATGTCGTCTATCTCGTCTATACTATTCTCTACATCTCCTGGGTGTTCTTGTTCTATCTTTTTCAGTTCGTTTTTAAAATTAGGCGGCAGATGAGACATACCGTATGATAGGTGCTTTCCGCTACGGCAACTTTCACAGATCTGTGTTTTTAATCCTTTTGAAGGACCGCCTACATATTCGACCCAGCTCATGTTATCAAAATCACCCGCAGACAGCCATCTAGACACAACTCTCCTGGCCATTTTTATCGTATCTAACATATTACTACTGTATCTCACAGCGCCACAAACTCCTGTATCTCTGTAATCTTTATAGAGTCATCGTGCAGTAACTCTCGTATAATTCTGCGCCTAAGTTTGTAATTGGTATCCCCCAAATGTAGTCCAGGAAGCTCGAGCACAGGATTCGATGAAGCATTTATTTCATCAACAGCTTCTTGGCTATTACATCCAGTGTACCCCAAGTAAATCATCCCATTTGGATAGTCTGTCGCGACTACTGATACAGAGACCAGCTCAGAGGTCTCTACCACAGTGCCCTGGAATCTCATCTCCCTGAGCATCCCTGTCGCTCCTGCATTCACCTGCCAGAAACTGCGCTTGATACCCTCTCCAATATCATCCATCAGGTTCACAGGATCCTCGATCATCACACTCCCCGTGACACCCAGAGACACAATCATCATATCCTGGTCCCAGTTTCTCCACTGGACTCGATGCTCAGCCTCACTGTATGACAGGAATACTCCCGTATCCCCAGACGGTATCACATATGAATCACTAGGTTTCAGAATACGGGGGTCTACGTCACCCACAGGACCTGTGATACCCAGGTCTAGCGCTCCAGAAGGCCCTGTATACCCCGAGAACATGCCGGTATACCCTACGCTATTCCCCTCAGCATCAATGATCTGAGACGTCCGTACGAGTCCTATAATGGCATTGATACTATTTGATCTGACCAGATACACCCCAGTGACACCAGCCCCTGTAATACCCATGCCGGTAAACGACGGTAAACCAGTCAGTCCATAAACGATCCTGTACTCTGTTTGGTAATTACTTTTTAGATAAGAGATGCCCGTAGGATTAGGTATCCATGGGTTGTCTGGGTTACTCGGAGTAGGGTCAGGATCCGGATCCACAAACGACAGAGTGAAATTAGCCCCAGTATCCCCATATCCAGGGAGATGTCTCAGGATTGCGTCTGGCAGGCTGTATGTATGCCCTATCTGACCGTTGAGTACGAGGGATCTGTTCAGATTACCTACGATACCCTGACCAGTCTCCCCATAATCTCCAAAAAGACCTACATCTACTGCATACGTCTTGTCACGAGTGAGCTCATATTCATACGAGCCTCCAGGGCCGTCAAACGGCTTGTGAACTTTAGCCGTCTCAAAATCTGTTATATTTACCAGGGTATAATCTTTGTCCTCATATCGTCTCACACTAAAACCTGTCTCACCGACACCAGTTTCTCCAGGTCCACAACTATACTCCATCACATACGATAGCAAATCCTGAGTACCTAGGTATCCCACATATCCTGTATACCCTACCTCAATCTCATAGGGTATATTTTTCACAGTAAATTCGTCACCTACGTTGAGTGCTTTAAAATTGCTCTTTACACCAGTCTCGCCCTGGATACCTTTAATTACGGTAGAATTCCTCAGCACTCTAATAGTACCGAATCGATACTCCGTAGGTACCTGATTGATGTAATCCAGATAATCAGTGAGTCTGAGCTCCCGATTGGGGTAGTATTGATCTATAAACGTGAACTTGAACGGTATCGATGTCCCTCCCTCGTCGATAGTCGAGAGATTAGCGTCATACCCACCGTTCGTAGATTCTACCTCTTTGAAATCAGAGTAAAGGTTTATCTGCCTGTTTTCAGGCATGCCACACACAGGGTTATAGTCTATGATGCCTGACTTATCAGGATCTATGATTGTGAATCCAGCAACAAGATCCCTACCCCCTACGAGATGCGGGTCATAGGTGTCATGCTCATCCGCGTAGAGGGCGTTAGTATGATGCGCGTCGTCAGAAAAACTTTTAGCAAATACTGGTGTACCCGGATTCAGCACAGTCACCGCGGGTAGATCTTTCTGCAGGTACTTGTCGTTGAGGATCACGTTTTTACTGGTATCCGTCAGAAACTCAGGGCTGAACATCAAATCATATCGATTTAGAGTACCCGGGAATGACGCTCGACCCTTATTAGATACGTAATCATTCAGTACAAGCTGCTCAGAATTGAGGGCTGCGGTATGTGGTAGGCTGAATGCCCTGTATCGATGCCCTATTTTCAATAGATCATCGAAAGGCCAATAAGGAGTATCTGCCAGATCTGGGTTAGCGTCGACAGCCAGCGTATAGCTACTCCTCGACCCATAGAAAGTGTCTGCAGTATAACTACTAGCCCCATACACATCTCCTATCACATCATCCGGTAGCATGAGGTAATTTCTCTCATACGGAGTATAGTGGTAGTTAATCCGTATGAAGCTATTCACTGGTGGCAAGAAGTTGAGGCGCACATGCCCCAATAAAGGTCGCACTGCCTCTACTGCATCAGGCACCACTATGAAATGGATTATCGTATACGGATAGATGGCATCGAGTACCGGTAGGGAGTTGGGTAGCCGTATCGTGCTATCGACGAGGTCTACGCTCTCGATCACATAAATCAAAGTATTATCCAGATAGTTCTCAGCCTGGAGTATTATGACATCTCCATCCTGCACGCCAGACCAGCTGGTTCCACTGAGCTTGTGTAGCGTACTACCGGTATCATCTATCTCTGTGACTTGTACAGTACCAGACGCTACTATAGATCCGACAGAGACGATGATTTCCTCTTTAGTGATCAGCTCCCCTTTATTGTTCAGCATAGGGAACTTGTTCATCTGATAGTCTCTGTCATCCCCATATAGAGCGGGGTCTGTCACCTCAAAAGGCCATGTGAGTCTCGGGACCAGTCCCCCTACATTGATGACATTGAATATACCCGGCAGGTTATTGATGGAGGATTGTATGGTCCCAGAGACTATCTCCTTTAGGTAGTACACGGGATCTGGGTATCTTTTCGAGTAGTGGTAGTCTACCCTCAGTCTGGTATCAAAAGGAGGTATGAAATTGAGAGATACTACGCCATTCCAGGGATCTATTGATGCTATAGCGTTATCTACTTTTAGGCCGTTGAGGTATACAGTCACGTCACTGGCGTCTGCGGGTAGTCCATCTGATCCCAGCATAGGCAGATAGGGCATCACGTACACATTAGGATCAGAGGATAGATAATACCAAGCGGGCACATCGTAGGCCCCATCTCCTCCACCCACGCCATAGTCCACGGTATTCTCTATGGTATCTACATCTTCATCCACTACGTCTTGTGTTATAGTACCTGTGTCATCTACTGTGCCCTGGATATTGACCTGCTGGAACTCATGCACAGTATCAAAAAACCCAGACGTCAGCTGTAGGTCAGGCCATGTGAAATATTTTCTAGTATCCTCATACATGGGTACCAGTTGGCAGGCAGCTTTTCTATCGCACATCTCCGTGTGGTCATCTACAGTCTGTACTATAGAATCAGGGCCGTTTTGTACCAGTTCTCCTGTGCTAGATGCCTCTATTTTATACACAGTGGACGGATTTTGTAGTCCAGTATACCCATAGGCGGTGATGAAAATATTTTTAGCTTCGTCTTGAGTGAGCTCCCTGGGAGCGTCGTCTACACTGAACTGCTTTTGGACTGTGTCATCTATGTACAGGGTATATCTATCGATCCGTATCTCTTTATTGCTTTTCGCGCCCGCTCTCCTATAGAACATCGAGGAGATATCTTTTACCACGGCTACGCCATTTTCGACATAGATATCATAGCCCTCATGAGTCCCTACGGGGATATCTTTGTCTTTCTCTACGTATTCCTGAAATGAGGGGCGTGCTATGACGTTTGTATCAAACTGTTTGAAAAAGTCAGCCTGTACTACCGGTGGTTTTCGATAGAATTTATACGATTGCGTGTTCTTTTCTGCCTTGTACGCGATCTCTTTATTGAGTGGTAAATCCTCTATCTCTATACGGTACTCACCTGAGTAGTCCCTTGTATATGCCAGAGTATCTTTATTGTATACGAGACCAGACCCATCCATTAGGGTGATGAGTTCATCAGTCAGGTACACCTCATCTATTGTGCCAGTATAGAGCCACGTATCGTCTATGAGAGCAGAGATACCTGCGGTATCTTTCGTAGCATAGTATTTGATTACATCCCCTATGGAGAAATCGGATGGGGGTATCTCTGTATCTACTGTACCGGTACGACTATACAGCTTGGTATCTACATTATAAACGAGTATCCTATTGTCTGTCAGATAGAATGTACCTCTTGCGAGATCTATAGACTGGATAGTTCCTTCCGTCCACGTCTCCCCAGGTGACGTCCCTGCGAACTTGTAGATTTTGGTAGCCAGATATGTGATCAGATAGATACGAGAGGTCCCGTAGATCACATAGTCCATGTTCTCTTTTATATAGGATGGTTTACATTCTCCGTTTTTGCTTGTAATAGTCTCAGTCCATATGAGACGGGTATCGTAGATCGTATGGGCTGGTTTGATGAGATCTATAAAAAACCTGATGTCTTCGAGTATCACTCCTATAGATGATGCTGAGGTCACATCATCCATGAGGATATCAAAGAACATTTTATGCGTATCTTTTAGGGTATAGAATGTGCTCTTTTTTCTGAGATCCAAGTACAGCTCTTTTATAGTGACGGGGATGCCTACTATATCAGACACAGAGCTTTCTATGTTTTGTTTACGGCTACCTTCATAGTAAGCGTTCCGTACTTTCAATAGAAAGTCTCTATAGGCCACGTCGTTGAGGCTCTCGTTTATGGCTTTTTCACCCAGGAACAGGGAGTCTCCTAGTATCTGGAACAGATACTCTGTTCTGGTGGTGTCATTATACTTGTCTTCGTTTACGTCAGACGAGGATATCTGCAGGCGTGCGAATTCTTTAGACACGGCTCTAAAAAACTCTGCCAAATTGGTATTACGATTTTTAGAGTAGTTACTGGCCAGGTTATTGAGCAGACTATCTTGTATAGTGCGTGTGAGATCCAGGAGCTGCTTTTGAAATTCGATTCCGCTCTTGAATTTCTTATTGTTTACTTTATCTAAAACGTTTGTATCTATCATTTATACACCTGACATCCACATAATAATAATAGATTCTTTACTTGTCTGCACGCTTGATTCTGCTCCGCACGATGAAAACGTAGCAGGATCATTTTGGTTGGCGTACTCGGTGGCTATCCAATCGGAGCTCAAGACACCACTAGCCACACGTAAGTCATCCAATGTACCATTAAAATAAAAATCTGATCTTGTGTGCCCATTCCCAAGCCAGAGAGAGTAAAGGCTAGATGTAGGTACTACAGACTGACTACTTGATGTGCCATCGGGCACTCCGTCCGCATATAATTGAGTTTGCGATCCATTCCAAACAGCCACCACATAATGCCAGGTATTATCAGCTATATTAGTTCTAACTCCGTATTTAAGATCGTAGGTGCTATTATTTGCTAACTCCAAAAGCAACTTTCCGCTTTGTATGTCAAAAGTATATCCGTTACGGTCGGAAACAAAATCATCTTTTCCAAATATAATACTATGCCCACTGTCGGTTGTCTTTACCCATGCAGATAGAGATCCTGTAGTGCTCAGTTGTACACTGGAATCATTGCCTGCATCAAAATAATCTGCCGACCCATCGAAACTGTAGGCTTTTTCTATCTTACCTGTTACATTAGATGGGGCACCTTGAACAGATGCGTTATTCACACCAGTAGAATCATTACCATTTGCTTGTAGATGATAAACAGCTTTGTAGGAAACATCTGTCCACACCGACGTGCTATTAGCTACTGTGGGTCCACCGTACTGACACCAGATCTCTTTATTCACAGACGTACCGAGTGAAGGTATCTGAACCCAAGCCTCCACCTTACTCGTACCCGCAGAATATGAAACAACCTCACGTTTAAGTTCAGTAATACCATCAGTATCAAAAAATCGGATATCTAGTCCGTTGGAATCTTTTACGTGAGCCCAAAATCCTGATGGTATGCTGCTACACAGCTCAGAAAATAAATATACAAAATTGGTATTTGTACCAGTAACTTTAGTTTTATTAATGGTGATCTTGAATTTGTACGTGGTGATTATCTCGGTCTCAGCGCTAGCAGTCGAGAACGTAGCAGGGTCATTCTGGTTGGCGTACTCTGTGGCTATCCAGTCTCCAGATTTAGCGTTAGTATAGTAATTTAACTCATCTACAGTACCTATCAAAGAAAGACCATAACCCGACAAGGTGCCTATAGTATTAGTGCTGTTTGCTGTAGTAAGATTGTATGGAGTAATATCGTAAGTATTCTTTAAAATACCATCTACATAAATTTTAAATATATGGGACCCATTATAAGTTCCTACTACTCTATGCCAAGCATTTATTTGACTATTGTAAGTATCTCCACTTATTGCACCTGCCCAACCCAATGTACCTTGGTATTGATAAATAGCCCATCCTATCGTACCATTTGATTGATTTGGTCCATAGAAAGATGTATTATTTCTGAGTATTAACGCATAGGAAGTATCACCACCAATAAAATCACTAACAATTACCCTGTCAGAGGAATTATTTCCTGTCATGTATACCCACGCGCATATAGTGTATACACCGGAATGCATCTGTTTAGTGATAGTTATCTTGTTGGAGCCGCCAGTTGAGTTATACCCTTTATATATCTTGCCACCATCAACCTGAGTCATACCGCTCACAACCCCATTAGCACTACCTGTAGAGTCATTGAAAGAGTTTTGACCATGATAAACACTAGTTGCACCCGCATCTGTCCATACCGCAGTGCTATTAACTACTGTAGGTCCACCATACTGACACCAAATCTCTTTATTCACAGACGTACCGAGTGAAGGTATCTGTACCCATGCCTCCACCTTACTCGTACCCGCAGAATATGAAACAATCTCTCGTTTTAGCTCAGTAATACCATCAGTATCAAAAAATCGGATATCAAGACCTGTCGCAGTATCGGTCACATGCGTCCAGAATCCAGCAGGGATAGAGGAGCAAAGTTCAGAGAACAAATACACAAAATTGGTATTCGTCCCTGTGACTTTAGTTTTATCTATTGTGATCTTGAACTTGTACATAGAGACTTACGTCGTATAGTAATTGAGAGAAAGTGTAGCACGCTGTATCCCAGTCACTGAGCTCACACCTATCTGAATAATATCTCCGACAGCACCCGTAGTCCCCGCCCACCCCGCCAATGACGTAGCCTGATTCTTTATACCGCCCCCTATATAAGGTCCTGTAGCACCTACTTCCATCTGCAACCCTGTACCAGGCATGTACGAGCTGTAATCGCTAATGAGCATGCTCATCAGTATAGACCCCGTAGGAGCCCCCAACATCCTCCAACCGGAAAACCTAACTGAATAAGGCAACGTAATCTCCGTCTTAGTGCCCGTAGATATTACAGAACCATCCCCATTCATAGTCATATTGAGAATACCTGTAGAGCTACCACCACCTACAGACCCTCCACTACCTGTCCCAGTAACTCCCTGCAATCCCGTGACCCCTAAACCAGCTACACCAGTAGCTCCCGCACTACCAGTATCCCCCTGGGCACCTGTGTTACCACCAGCACCTTCAGGACCTGTGATGCCTGGGTATCCTGTTAGTCCTTGTACTCCGATTACTCCAGTTATGCCAAGATAGCCTGTAGTACCCGATTGACCAGTTATCCCATCATATCCCGTAAGACCGTATACTCCTGTTAGTCCTTGTACTCCTTGCTCCCCAGTAGCACCCGATTGACCAGTTATCCCGTAAAAACCAGTAGGACCGTATACTCCCGTTAGACCTTGGACACCTACTTGTCCGGTTATTCCAATTTCTCCTGTTATTCCATTATTTCCCGTTACCCCTATATACCCCGTCTCTCCAAATAATCCTGTAATGCCTTGGGCACCCTGGAGTCCAGTTATTCCAATCACTCCTGTTATCCCACTATTTCCCGTTACCCCTATATACCCCGTCTCTCCAAATAATCCTGTAATACCTATAGCACCCTGTGGTCCCGTAATACCTATAGATCCGGTTACCCCACCATTTCCCGTTACCCCTATATATCCAGTTTCTCCTTGTATACCCTGAGCACCTTGAGACCCCGTAGCTCCTATAGATCCTGTAATCCCATTCTGACCTGTAGACCCTTGCGTACCGGTGAGACCTTGTATCCCTTGCTGACCAGTTATACCAAGAATACCCGTTAATCCAGGCTCACCCGTTATTCCTTGTATCCCAGTAGATCCCGCTATTCCTACAGCCCCAGTTAGACCCTGAGAACCAGTAACTCCCTGAGCCCCAGTAACTCCAATTAAACCCGTAGACCCCTGAGCACCCGTGACCCCCTGAGAACCCGTAGATCCTATTTTACCGGTCACTCCCTGTAATCCAGTAACTCCTACCCCAGTAGCTCCCGGGATCCCCTGAGAACCCGTAGACCCCACTAATCCCTGTATACCAGTTTCACCCCTGAAACCCGTTACTCCTGCTCCCTGTAAACCAGTAGCGCCAGACAGTCCAGTATCTCCCTGTGGGCCTCCTAACGGGCCAGTAGCTCCCTGTGGTCCTGGAGCACCTGTAGATCCTCCAGGGGGCCCTTCTAAACCAGTCACACCTATGAGGCCTGTTACTCCGGGGGGTCCACCTAATGGACCAGTATCTCCTTTAGGACCTTGTGGTCCTGTAGATCCGGAGGCATCAGATAGCGTAGCGCACTCTATGTATTGGTCACCAGAGGTCCTAAAAGACAAGCGTTTAGTAGGAACGTCTTCTTGTATAGCTACCTGACGCTTCTTGAGGCGCTTTGGACCAACACCGGACAGCTCAGATTTAGTACCGGCTACTTGTTTTATATGCCTGGGATCTATGATCATCGCGGTATCTCCTTTACCTATCCACCACAAACGCAGGGATGCTGACGCCATCTAGACCTATGATACCAGTTACTCCTTGAATGACTACACCCAGGGCTCCTGTTGCTCCCTGCTGACCTGTCACTCCCATATTTCCTACCAAACCCGACAGACCAGTGATCCCCCTTAACCCAGTGATCCCCTTGTATCCATCCTCACCTTTTGGGCCCTTTAAAGTAAAATTACCATAGCCTTGATATAGCTCTATGTCTGCAGACTGGATAGGTTTAAAAGCCTTTAGATCTGAGCTACCATCTTGAGTCAGACGTACCAATACGAGGGGGAGTTTTCCCGACAAGTCAGGAAAGACTTTTACATCACCAAAAGAGTTCTTGTTGTAAGATACGCTGGGGATTACTTCTACTTGCCCGGTACTGTTTAGTACGAGCAATACGTAGAGAAAATCATTATAATTATTGAATATTCTACGAGAGGTCTCGGATGCATACGCCTGTACAGTGGCCTGCACATCTATTTTGAGGTCAGGAAAAAATACCCACCTATCTCCGAGGACAGTAGATCCACCTTTGATGAAAACTATGTTCTCACCATGTTCTCTTGGGTCTTTAATTTTGAGAGTAAAATCTTTTTTTTGCTTCGTAGTTAATGACATACAACTAGAAGCAAAAATTAGTAGATTATCATTTTACTAATAGAATATTTCAAAGGGGATATGTATACCCCAATTTATTCCTGTCATACCCCCTATACCGGTCTCTCCTACCAAAGGGGTGGGAGTAGGACCCGTGTATCCAGCAGCTCCAGTATATCCCTCTAAACCTGTATACCCCATGAGTCCGGTATATCCTACAAAGCCGGTCTCCCCATAGGCGACACTACCGTCACCTACATCTCCCTTTATGTTCTTATCCAGGATGTTCCCGAAGCCTGATAAAGGCTGTATATTTTCGTTTTTTAGCGGTATATAGCCATAATTGAGGTCTTTGGTGCCGTCCTGGATTAGTATGACACCGATCAAAGGTAAAAAGTCATACGAGACAGGAGGAGGAACTGCCTGTAGAGTAGTAAAAAGTACGTGAGTCCCCTCAGCTACACGTAGACCTTGTACAGGGTCTATCCCTACTAAAAGGTACACAGCATAGTTTCTATCTTTAAAGAATCTAGTACGGCTACCCACGAGTACTGATGTTATGTAATTTGATGCTACAAACACATAGCCATTGAAATTTATCCACTTGTTGTCGTAGACAAAGGATCCGGCCTGTATACGCACAGAGTCATCCGAAAAGTTCGGTACGACTCCAGTCTTTATTTTATCCTCATTTGATCTTAACATAGTGCTCTCAATCAAAAATGAGCGTGGGTCCTTGAGGTCTCTTGAAACCGCTCCCCGATACTACGCTCGTATTACTCGAGATGAAAGCTCGTATACCTTTTTTAGGATATGAGTAGTTTCCTACACCGTTTACATACATAATTCTGAGATCAGGCCTACTCACAGGAGGAGCGATATCCTCTGTCGATAGCCTTGGTAGTATTCGTATATACGAAAGTTTCTGTATACTATCGATGAATCCTATCTTTATCAATTCATCTTTTGTTTCTGTATCTTCAAAAGATCCTCTAATTGCTCGTAGAGTTACAGTATAGACTCCTGCACTGTCATATGTATGTACCGGATTTTGTTCTGTAGATGTATAACTATCTCCAAAATCCCAGGCCCAACTCGTAGGCGTACCTAAAGAAATATCCGTAAAAGATACTGTTAGGCTATCCATTCCTACCACAGGAGTAGCGGTAAAATCAGCTACCATATTCACTGTGATATAGTTTGTTTTAGTTATGGTAGCTGCACCACTATTCACAGACAACGTGACAGTATACGTACCAGCGACAGTATATATATGAGTTGGGTTTTGTAGAGTAGATGTCCCACCGTCACCGAAATCCCAATCCCACGACGTAGCGCCAGTAGATAAGTCAGTGAAATTAACCGTTAATGAAGCATTACCAGAGAGAGGAGTCGCCGAAAAATCAGCCACTACTGTTGGTGCGCTCCATACTGACAGGTACGGGCCAGATGATTCGTTTACAAAAATTAAGTCGTTTCTTCCGGCTACACGTGCGTCATAGTAGGTGCCGGTATAAGTAACGGAATCAATAACCGTGCAAGGATTGGTTGTTATGTCTATCTTTTCAACTTTAGGTGTTCCACTTACGTTGGAAACAAGATATAAATATGTCCCATCATAATCAAGATTTACTCCGCCATAGTCCATGTATCTATTAGTAACATTTCCATTAGCATATAAAAAACCGCCAAGGGTATAGAATTTTACATTTCTCTTACTGAATAGTTTTGTACCACCACCGCCACCATACATATTTATACTACCAGGTGTAGGTCCTGGGTTTACAGTAGCAGCTCCAAGATATCCAGCATCCGAAACTTGATATGTACCTCCTGTAAAGGAGCCATACATCATTTGGTGTGGAGTATAAGGATTGAATAACCCATATGGACTTGGAGTGAAAGTCCCGTAGTATGTAAAGCTACCGCTAAACGTGAACAACATCATGTGCCCGAATGGGAAAGGACTATTAGAATTAATAACTATCTGTGTTCCTCCCCACTCAACCGCCCACGTTGAGATAGAACTACTATATGTTAAAGCAATTGATCCTACTTCTGCGAATACAGATCCATTGAACGTGTATGCTTTTAGGTTCGATCCAACTATCCTAAAAAGGTATGTACCGTTGTAGTATATTGATCGATTACCATAAATTGAAACTGAGGGTACCAGATAACTCGTTATTAAAGATAGGGTCGAACCTGTCCATTGGTAGGCATACATACCAGTAGAAGGGTCATCTATGATGACATACCCGGAGTTGTCTACAACAATATCCCCAGGTGGATATAGAACAGAATCAAAGAGTTTTGTTAACGCCATGAATCACACCCCACCTGCACATCTTCTCCTTCAATCCAAGTCATCCACGGTTTACGATTCTTTTCAACCATGACAGGATCGGTATAGTACTTCATCAAAGTTTCTGGAGCAATTGGCTTTATCCTATCGGCGCTTAGTCGGTAATGAATATAACAGTCATCTGGAAAAATACAGTGAGCCTCCGGTAAATAGCCTGCTCTCACTATTTTCTTTATTGCGTCGCAGCAACCATTCGTTCCTATTATGAAATTACCAGCAAGATACGGTTTTCCCGGCGACATTTCAGGTATGTAATTCAAATACACGTCCGTATCCAGATACAGTAGATTCGAAATATAAGACGCTTTTCTCCACCTCAACGGATCGCCTATTCTTGCAAAGGTTAGAACAGGACCATAATCCATATTCCATATGGGCTCATCGAAATACTGTTGTAGCTCCTCATTTTGCATCAGTTCAAACTCATGCCCATCCTCAGTAGCTATCTTATATGCCTGAGCTATGCACTCCATCCTTTTACTTCTTGCAGGATCGGGGTAGGCTTTTACATGGGCATCGATCATTAGAATATGTAATTTCATAAAACCATCCTTAGCAGGTCACTAAAACATTCATGAAATTTTTTATAAATTAACCTGCACAGTCATCTTAACAGAATAGTTACCGGGTATCCGATAAATATGCGTAGGACTCCTACTCGTAGATGTCTCCCCATCTCCAAAATCCCATACCCACTCATCAGGGGATATATTGATACTCGTGTCAGTAAAAACAACAGGCATAGGTGGAGTGCCTGATCTAGGCACTCCACTAAATTCTAAACTATACGGAGAAACAGTCACATATCCTGTCTTTGTCTCCGTATCAGATCCTACACCATCCGTCACCGTCAAACTAACCGTGTAGATCCCTGATCGCATGTAATAATGCCTGGGATTCTGAGAGTGTATAATAGACGTCCCGTCTCCAAAATCCCATGCCCATCCAGTTACTCCTCCTATGCTCAAATCTGTAAATTGAGTCACCAAAGGGATGTCCCCGGTAGTCGAGGTACCTGAAAAATCTGCATATAAAGTTGCCATAATATAATCCACTTTGATTTCTGTATCAGTGCTGCCTGAATTTGAAGCTATAAGAGTAACAGTATACTGACCTGCGGTGACGTATGTATGAGTAGGATGCTGCACTATAGAATGAGAAGACCCGTCACCAAAATCCCAACTCCATGCTGTAGGTGCCCCTATAGAAGCGTCTGAAAATGATACCAATAAATCAGCAGGACCGGAGAGAGGGGTGGCTGAAAAGTCAGCTACCATATTTACTGTGATGTAGCTTGTTTTAGTTGTGGTATTAGAATAAATTCCCCTGGATGCTATCAGAGTTACTGAATAAATCCCCGCTGTATTGTACGTATGAGAAGGATTTTGAGAAGTAGAATGCAGAGACCCATCACCAAAATACCAATCCCACGACGTGGGAGTACCTATAGAGGTATCACTAAAAGATACAGGAGTTCCAGGATTTACAGTAGTGGGGGTAGCTGAAAAGTCAGCTACCATATTTACTGTGATGTAGCTTGTTTTAGTTGTGGTATTAGAATAAATTCCCCTGGATGCTATTAGAATTACTGAATAAATCCCCGCTGTATTGTACGTATGAGAAGGATTTTGAGAAGTAGAATGCAGAGACCCATCACCAAAATCCCAATCCCACAACGTGGGAGTACCTATAGAGATGTCACTAAAAGATACAGGAGTTCCAGGATTTACAGTAGTGGGAGTAGCTGAAAAATCAGCTACCATATTTACTGTGATGTAGTTGGTTCTTGTTTTTGTTGAAACTCCACTATTAACAGACAAAACTACAGTGTACACCCCTGCGACCGTATATATATGAGTTGGATTTTGTAGAGTAGACGTACCTCCATCACCAAAAGTCCAATTCCACGAGGTAGGAGACCCTGTAGATGTGTCTGTTAAGGTTACAAGTGAACCAGCGTTAACTGTAGTGGGAGTAGCTGTAAAGTCAGCTACAACAATAGAAATAGGGGCTCCATTATAAGACCCTATATTTGTTGTACTGCCAGATCTGATATTCCCATAAAAATCTGTTGTTGGTACATCAGGGTCCAGCGCTGGACCGATACCAGTGCCGATACACGGGCTTCCTACTTGAAGACGGACATCATAGTAGACCTCATCAACAAATAAGGGGTCTGTGGTGATAGAATTAGGACCGGGAGTCGCGCCATTTAGATATGCTGGTGTTATACCATATTGATCATTATAGTCACAAATTGAAGAACTGGCAATATGATGATCTACGGCACCGGCACCAATATTCCTAAAAATATTATTGAATATTTTTACATTGGTGCTCGAATGATAGGAAAAGTAAATCTCAGCGTCTATCACGTTTAGAATAAATGTATTATTGATAATTTTTGCATAAGAACATCCATCAACAAGTATTGGGGTACGTCTATACCCACCGATTTGCTTAAATATACAATTACGGACTACGACTGACGGCACCGTAGGGGAACCTAAAGAGTCAATATATATTCCCCACTGAAGAGTAAATATACATTTTTCGATGAGTGTATTAGTGGCAGAAGGATGCATAAAAATCCCAGCCGATCTGCCAGAAATCTCATTATTAAACTGAATTCCCTTAACAGAACTATTAAGGCCATAAAGTACAAAAACCCATATACTTCTATCATAATTACTCGTTACTATTGGAATTGATGTATTATCTGGATCGGATTGAATAGTAATGCCGGATGGTATATTCGGTTGCACGACTGAATTCTCTACAATATTCCCTTCGTCACAGATGTTAATTACATCACCTAGATGAAGCGTAACATGAGATGTTAGATAGCCTATTGTAGTCGCTCCCGTTGCTCTTGACGAATAGGGAGCAGTCTGAGATCCAGTAGAGCTTACATAGTAAGTCGTTGGAGGGGGTAATGGATCCGGAGGATGAGGAGACACATATCCACTATTGTATGCACCTATATCTGTTGTATCTCCTGAACGAGCATTTCCGGAAAAATCGGTCGTAGGAACGTCTGAATCCAACGCAGGGCCGATACCTGCACCAATACAAGGACTTGTTGATTGGAGATGGGCATCGGTTGAGCTAGCAAGTAACGGGTCACTTACAAGACAATATGATCCGGGTGTAACCGCAAAGTAAGGAGAGGAATATGGGGGAGTGTAGAAATAGCCATACGCATCATTATAATCAAATGTAGGAGTTGTGAGATAAGTTCCATCCACGGCAGCTAATGAATTGACACCTCCACTGCTAAAAATATTGTTAATAATCTTTACGTTTGTGCTATTACCGTTCCAGGTAAAAATGTCCGCGCTATAACAGTTACTATTATTAGTAAAGGAATTATTTATTATCTTGACATAAGTACATCCATCAATATACAATGTGGAGCGATCGAATCCTCCGTTAAATATGCAATTCAATACTTTAGCGGATGGAACAGAAGAGGTTCCTATCATGGCAAATATAGTTACCCCAGTCCCTGTACCAGAAAATAAACAGTTACGAATTGTCAGATTTGTACACGGGTAGACCGCATATATTGCTGCTTTGGGATTTGTCCCTGTCCAATTGAAGTTGATACCTTGGATTATTATGCCTGAGTAATAACCTTGGATAATTCCATTGATTAAATTTGTACCCTTAATAGTGGGCATTATAGAGTTCGTTGGATCCGCTTGCAGAGTTACATTGTTACTGTTAAGACTATTGGAATGAGTTTCAGTAATTACACCATCGTCGCAAACATTGATAATATCACCTGACGCAATCGTAACGTGAGTAGTTAAATAATAGAGAGTGTTCGCCCCAGTCGCCCTTGACGAATAGGGGGCAGTCTGCGAACCTGTGGCGCTTATATAGTAAGTTGTCATGATAGTAAGATCGCCTCCGTGTCCCCTACCTGCTAAACATCAGACAGGTAAGCTCTCAAAGAAACAGTGTACTTCCCTACTAATGGATACACATGAGTGGGATCCTCTACCATCCCCGTAAAACCATCCCCAAAATCCCAAATAGCTCCCGTAAAATGACACCCAGATGGAGCTACGCTCTGCTCTATGAAATGTACCACTAACGGAGCCGTGCTCCTCACAGTATCCGCCGAGAAATCCAATCTACCTAATCGTAACTCATAAAACGGAGATACATACGATCCAGACGAGTCAGACACCGTAAGAACGACCCTGTAGATACCATACGAAGAATACGTATGAAGAGGCTCCCTGATATCACTCGTACTCCCGTCCCCAAAATCCCAATGAAACGCTGTAGGACTCCCACTGGATACATCGACACTGAACTGTACGGAAACAGGTACGATATACATGAATACACCGGACACTCCACACTGCCCAGTCTCATCTTGCTTATATAGCTGTATGTCCGCGGTGACCATGACTAAATCCTCATGTCCAGGTACCCAGCTTTGCCTCGAGTACCCCTATGATAATCATATAGATCTCTCGACACAGACCAAACCATCAGCTCGTCTATCTTCATAGTACTCTGAGCCGCTATCTCAGTCTTTGTCATCAAAGGTATAACCGGAGAGGTATTATATGATTTTGTACGCACAATCTCCCGATAATTACCCATATATGATCCCCAGTACATCTTCTCAGTCACAGGATCAAATTGTACCAAAGACCATTGCTTTATACCTATGACCGCATCCGAAGACCTGTATATGTACTGAGGAGTCTCAAAAACCAAATGAAACTGAGAATCTACGTAAAATCTCCAGTATGCCCCCGAAGACGCCTCAAAAGTCTGCATAATGACAAAACTAGGTGTAGGTACCACATCATTTACTATGATGTAGTCTACCTTGGTCTCACTATCCTGATCTACACTATCCCTGACTATCAATGTAACCGTGTACTTACCAGGTGCCGTATACGTGTGCTTCACTGAGGTATCATTACCATCTACTACAGTACCATCCCCCAATACCCATGTACGACCAGTAATAGTCCCCACAGAAACATCCGTGAACGTGACCGTATTGAACCTATCCGCGGCCCTATTAGATACTGTGAAATCAGCTGTGACGGACATAGAAAAACCTAAATAGTGATGCTTTTGACACGCTCAGACGTACCAGCTGCATTAGATGCTATGAGAGTAATCAAATACGTACCGTGTGAGGAAAACGTATACGTCACGTCCCTAGAATGAATTTTTTCCCCACCCGAACCAAAATCCCACTCCCATGCCGTAGGAACCATCGTAGACGTGTCCGTGAACGTCACCCGCAACGAATTAACGGTATAAGAAAAATCCGCTATAGGCGGAACATCTAGACGTATCCACGCCTGGATAGATCCTGTAAATCCTATAAACTTACTGTTTGTGTATGCCGACAGTCCGCCTCTATACGTCACAGAGTGACACCTATCTACTATACCATCCTCTACCACGAAAGAGGATTGATCCTGAGACATGAAAAATATCCCAGTATCTCCAAGCCCTACTCCCGTATATCCTACCCCAGTATATCCCGAACCGGTAGCACCCCACCCCAAATCCCTCTCAAAAACAGCATAGTCCAACAAACTGATGTCATCTGTCTTGAATTTGCTGTAAAACAAGAGGTCAGTAGATGGGTAGTATCCCGTAGTGCCCTGCAGACCCATGGCCCCTGCCGAACCCACTCCAGTGATCCCCTGAGGGCCCGTATATCCCATCAGGCCACCTATACCAGTCTCTCCCACACTACCTGTGTACCCATTGAGACCGGTATCTCCTACGGGACCCTGAGTACCTCTATCTCCTTGCTCGAAATCTTGAGTGATAGAGAACGTAGACATTTTCGAGTACTGATTTATCACCAGCACATCGAAACTACCGTAAGATTCCTGTATAATGAACTGAGCTATAGGCAGATAATTAGAAATAGCATCAGCTGTAACGTCCTGGATGAACGATCCCGATTTCTTAACGAGATCAAAAACGAACGCGCCATCATCCACGTTATAGTAGGTATTGACAGCAGCATATTTACCTTTATCCTCTGGTAGAGTGAAAAAGGTCTGATCGCGTAGAGGTATGATCAGACTGCTGATATTCAAAACTTGATCATTGTACAGCACAGAGCCAAAGTCTACCGCGTAATCTGTGAGACCTTGTATCCCAGTAGCTACACCATGTATCTCATATATGCTATTTGAATTTTCCATGTGCTATTTGCGCAAGAGAGGTTTGTTCACCAGCCGATAGACAGAGATAGCTGTCTCTGCATCCTCGATATATCCAGGTTTATACTCAGCATCATTATCTTCAAAAAATCCTGTTTTGTTCTCTAAACGAGCCTTGTAGACCTTGCTGAAAATCAACAGTACCAGCTCTCCTCTCATAATAGGATAGGTGATATCAGATCTCACCCGGGCTATCATCGGTACGAATACCTTTCTGGGAGTACCCTGTGTAACATTTTCAGCCTGAGCAATGACATCCACAGAGCACGATGAGTAATACGGCCTACCTACTTTATCTCCGACATTATTGGGGCTGGATAGCTCTATATCCTCCCCTATATACTGAGACAGTATGCCTGGCATCCTCACAAACCCGGTATTCACCCTGAAATTACTGAAATCTAGGTCATCTATATTGGAGAATACATTATCGTTATTCACGGAGTCATCATTGACTGCTATATGCTCCGCGGGGACCTCATAAGGCTCCCCAAACACCACGCTACTGGCTCCCGTACCTAAATTCGTGATAAATACCTGCTCTGACATGTTGACCACTTCTAGAGTCAGAGTGCCAGGTAGATTGCCTATGGTCTGATACGGGATGTACTTGTAGAAAGCCGTAGCTACCGATGTGCCAATAATAGCCGGTAGAGTAGCCAGCTTAACCAGCATGGGTATGAGGATGATACCCCCATTCAGAGCTTTACGAGGATCCAGGGCGATCACCACAGACGTAGTACCCAAACCCGTCACGGACGCTATAGGAGCCATCGTAAAATAACCCTCTGGTAAATTGGGGCGAGAGTTGTACCACAGATAAAGCTGCCTCTGCGCCTCTTTAGTCTCACAAGATATGAGCCCTAACACAGTACCATTGACCAGGCCAGCGATAGTAGTGCTCTTTAAATCAATAGTGACAGACGTAGTCAGTGTAGTAAGAGTAACCGGATACAGCACTCCCACATACATCCCACTCACAGATTTCGAGGCCACACTGAAATTAGATGTAAAAGACGTCCGTAGCGCATCCTGATTCTCACCAGTACTGGATACAGTGATACCCGTATCTATAGTAGTACCCCCGAGCACGCTACCCGGCACACACGCCTCGAGTGTCACATCTACAATAGCTTTCGCAGGGATGGTGAAAGCCTCATCCAGATATACCACTATGTTGTCTTTATCTAGGGCCGCATCTACGACCTCACGATCACGCAGAGCTAGGTCCCCTGCAAAATCCGTAGATATCTTATATGAGGCTCCAGTCACATTGTGTACCGATCGTACCCCGTATATCGCATATCCATTCAAATTTTTAGGTATCCGTATCACGTTGGTAGACTCTGTAGTCTGCATATAATAATGATACTCTACCAGGGAGCCTCTAAACTGCTGCCCCTCGTATCTTCTAAAACTCTTCTGATAATCAGGATCCGTCGACGCCGTGTGCCCTATAATCTCATATAGAGTCTGATCCTGCACGTTATCCAGCACTACTTTAGCCGAGTACAGCGTAGTGTAGTCTGTATACCCAGGTACGTTCTCAGTGAGAGTGTCCAACACCCTACTATCGCCCCTGGCGTCTATACCATTGAAATAGTACGTCGTATTGATATTTGTGGGGTCCGCCTGATACTTTACTGAGATAGGAGTCTTGGGCACCCTGGACAGTCCCTCACGAGAATAGTCCAGATAGTACGCAGTAACCTGATACTGTACATTGGTCAGGGTCCCACCCGCAGGGGTGAAATCATTCGCTATATGGAATATCACGGTATCGGTACCCATCCCCTCCCACGTACCACGTACCGGCTCACTAGACACGACTCCATTCCTCACTACAAAAGCGCTATAGTATGACAGATCATTTTCATACAGACCGTTATCTATAGGCCCGAATGTCATCTCCGCAGTAGTGATCTGTATGTTAGGATCTATCAGTTTCTGGTCCTGAGTGAGCACTGCCGAAGAAGATACTCCCCCTCGTACCAGATTCGTGATATCACTCGTACCCGTATACTGATCAGACATCAAAATAGAGGTACCATATTGCAGCCCTTTTTGATCTTTGTCACTCAGATTAGTTCTGAGGTTATTAGACAGGAGCTTTTCAACATTCTTCTGTAATAGATAGCTGTATGACTGTACTACTATCTGACGACGTAGATCAGTGATATCCTCATCCACTATCTGCTCATAGGTCAGCCCATCAGGTCGAATAGCATTCAGATCAAAATAAGTAGATCCATTGATGTTGTTATTCACGTCAAACGCGCCAGAGTTCCGTCTGGATACGAAAAACATAGGGATAGCCCAGCTATACCCATCATAGGTATTCCGGCAGCGTGCACGCCATAGCCCATAGTCCCCTGTATCGGATCCCATGTTCTCATAGACATAGTTTCCTGCTGCCGTGGTACTCGTGTTCGCTCCCTGACTATAGACATACTCATGCCCGAGTCCAGACTCAGGATGCTGAAAAGGATCCACTCCATCCGCTATCCTGATACGATACTGTATCTGTACCCTCTTTGTAGTCTCTACTCCCACCTGGGGATTTATGATGTCATCAGTGAGATACTCTTCAGCCTCAGATAGCACATTACCCTCAGGGAATATCCGACCTTGTACCTTGGTGATTAGATCCGTACTCTGTACCTCTGTCGGGGGCAACAATGCTCCGTTGTATCTTACGATAGTCCCCTCATCCCCCAAAAACCATCCTTTGACGTCTGAAACGAAAAAGAGATCCTTTAGATCATATCCTACACCCAGACCCAAAATCTCCCATTTAGACCCACTATTACTGCTGACCAGGGCCACTCCATTGTCCCCCGCTATCCAGGCTTTATCCTCTACCGAGAAAGATAGCTGTGCGGGACTCATGCTAGAGAAAGACCCTGACGAGGGCCTAAAATCAGAGGGTTTCGCTGCCGGGGCATACTCTATGGAGCACTCGAATACACGTATCTTTTTACGCTGATTATCTGGGAGTGCCGCGTCATCTGCGCTGTAGGCACTCACTATGTCATTTATGGCTTTACTCAGATTCTCCGCAGTAGCATAGGCGTCCAGATCCAACACCTGGATATAGTTGATGTTATCCTGAGTGCCCGTAAACTCCAGTACCAGAGAGTTAGGATAGTTCGCGGGGGATATCCTATACACAAGGTTTTTGAAATAGACTCTAGGAGCATAGGAGTACACTCCTATCACGAAGTTTATCCTGAACTCCTCACGTATGAAAACTCTGTTGAAATTGATCGTTTTACCAGGATATATGTCCTGTATGGTCCCATAAGCCCCATCATTCCAAATACGAGAGGACATATTAGCCCATGTGAACCCACTATCCGAGGTACGGAGAATGAGCCCGTCAGCTCCAGATATCACACCGTCATTCAGGTTGTAGAAAGCCACAGAGTACAGCGCTTTGGTAATCATAGTTCCTGTAGAGACATCTGTGACCGTATATCGCTGCCAAGAGTTCCCGCCATCCTTAGTCATCATCAGAGTACCGTAGTCCCCGACCGCCCACCCTACTGCGAGGTCAAAAAACGTGACACCATACAGATTATTGGTGCTACCAGCAGTCTGAGACACTATGTTGAAATTGGTACCGTCTATAGTGAGCAGTATAGTACCGTTGTTACCCACTACACAGACGTTCTGATTACTGATCAAAAAGAGATCGTTGAGGTCATCAGTCACCGGAGTAGCCAGCGTAAACCACGACTCTCCACCATCCAGACTCTTTATGATATGCCCGTTATTGGAGATAGCGTATCCAGTATCCAGATCATAGAAACGTACTCTCTTGAAACTCATATTGATGGGGGTATTGACCGTGATCCACTTGTTTCCACCATCAGTAGTTTTTAAAATAGTACCGTTGTCTCCTACTGCCCATCCAATGTTCTCGTTGTACATCCAAATGCCATTGAGAGCGCTGATCTTGGTCAGAGGCTGCGGTGCTACCGTCACCTCAGTCTGACTACTGTCCTGCTGAGGAGTGATGAGCGATCTCCATACCTCCAGGAACACTCCATCTACACGCGAGCCCGATCTCAATTCATTGTCATTGAACATAATCTTATTCACGTGAGACAGAGGGGTATTGGTATTCGTGACATAGACAGGCCATCCATTTACCAGGGCTACCTCTGGCTTGGATCCTGTTGGCTCCTGAGTGTAAAAACTATTCCCGAGATCCTTTGAGGTATAGTACGGGCGATAGCTGAGCCATCCAGAGGGTAAATGCGCAGTAGATCTCTGAGTGAGCATCTCCAGCTGCTGCTGCGCCAGATTCAACTCAGAGTCCAGGACAGGTTTTCCAGCCTGGAAAACTACCTTATCAAAGGCGTATCCGAGACCCTCATAGGCTGTTGAGACATCATTACCTTGATTGTTCGCCATTTTTACAGGCCTCTCTTATTTACAGTCTCAGTCAAAATGGTTATGTCTTTCATGCTCAGGCTATCCACCGAGAGATACTCTATGGTACTGGTCGCTATGTCTCCTACCACATTCACATCCGCCGGATAATACACATAGTAAGATGCCATATAATGTTTCGTCTGCGGTGGCTGACCATCTGTAGTACTCACAATGATCTTGCCATCAGCCTCTATATACGCGCTACCCGCGTTCTTTGATACATCTCCTGCAGATGGTGCCATCGTGAGTAGTACAGTGTCCTCATACACACCTCTAAAAAGATTAGGGTCACCACCACCATCAGAAGTACTATAGGTCAGCGCGGGGCTCACGGATCTAAACGAGGTGACTCCACTACTGCTAGTTTTCTGATATATTTCGAAAGACAGAGCACCCAGATCATCCAGAGGGATAAAGGAGCTATTCCGTTTCATCATCCTAGTCAACGGTAGCCGTATCTCCTTTACTCCATCTACTCCCTGTATCACATTTATCAGTGCACCCTGTGTAAACAATTCTCCCATATTCAGACCTGCCACATAATTCGCTACCGCTGTCTGTAGACGAGATTTGAGGAGACTCTGGTCTGACCCTGTTTTCCTGACTACCGTGAAACTGATATCGACGAAATTCTGTACTGCTTCTTTTACGATAGCATCTGCACAAGCATGCTTCATACCATCCACAGCAGTCTGCACCTGCTGTATCAGACTATTGTGTACGTATGTCACATCGAAATTCTCACTGGCTTGGTAAGATACCAGGACAGTATCTCCATGACGTATCTTGCTACCCTCCAAGAGATTCAGATACGTATAGGTAGAGTCACTCCCCGCAGTAATTGAGTAGTCCACACCATCTATATAGGCTGTGCCGCTAGTCGGCTCGACTACGATAGTAGATATGTCTACTCCCTTTTGTAGGAGCCTGGCGGGAGTATCATACAACATCACATGCTGTTCATCTGTTATCGTGACGAACTCAGGTATACTATCATTGGCATTAAAGAAAAATTTCACAGAATCCTGCGCTATACTTGACCCACCATCCTGGAGTATATCCTCTGTTTTCACGAGAGCATACTTTGAGGAATCTATTACAGTACCGTCCGATGCTACCACTGATACTATCGACTGTACCGGCTGATTAGCCAGTACGATATCATTGGAGCTCCTATAAAGATAGTCTACCTCTACCACGTCTAGAGTGGCCATACCTATACCGAGATTCTGATAGTTTTTCTCCAGTAGTATGGTGTTCCCGCCGTTTATGACACTAAAATTGGCCACACTGTAATCTTTAGCTCTGGTGACATTCCTAGCGCTAGTCACAGTCACGATAGGACTACTGTCAGTTACTTTAGGGTTGGTGCTCCTGAGCATGTACTCGCTAGCGTTCACCACATAGAATCTCTCGCTCAATTTGTTACCATACGTATCCGTAGGATACTCGTAATTGAAAGCTACCTGATCTATATACTGTGTCTCGGTCACTCCCTTGATGTACACATCTACCTTACCACCTATGTGTTTACCGGTTTCCTTATCATAATCCCTCATCATCAGCGGATCACCACCGGACTCTACTTTCACCTGCTGTACTCCAGGCACGTCCAGCGCGGTGTCCACATACCCACCCTCAGTGCCTGAGTCAAACGATATCTTAGCGAGCTTGATCCTATCTGCCAGCTGCTGGTTTGTCTCTCGATCTGTACCAAACATGGTCGGAGCATTGTTCACTACCTGTATCGTGGGGATCAGGTTACGGGATAGAGTAATAGATCCCGCGGGCACGTTACTCGTGCTACCAGTCAGCTGAGCTTGTATGTTCGCCTCGACCTCATATCTCTTTTCTGCTGAGTTGTAATAATGCACCAGATTGTTTACATCTATGACCTGACCTCCCTGTACCGAGAAACTCATAGAGGGGATGCCAGTATCAGGATCAGCCACCGAGGATACTACAGAGCCGTCCGGGATGAGTATGCTCTGAGCGGGCTGTATCTCCGTATAGAATAATACCGTGCCCGTAGAGTAGGTAGCGCCTTTTCTCACCTCGTTAAAGTTGGCTGCCAGCTTATCAAACTGCTGGTCTATGAGTAGCTGTAAATTGACCGGATCCGTGATACCTAGAGCGTTCATCAAAGCACTCTTACGAGGACTGAGAGTCACCGCATCACTGACTCCGTCTCCATTAGCGTCGTCATATAGGAGGAGGGTATCTACTGACAGAGTCGAGAATATAAAATCCTCTATGACATAAAACTTTTCAAACTCCAACGATACAGGATCCAACAGATCTCGTATCACCGATCCAGGGACTACATTGATACTGGCGTTATTGAGCATCAGATCTCTGGATATAGCGAAAAGGACATCTCCTCTGGATCTCTTGGGGAGGATCTGATATGTAGTGGAGTACTGTAAAAACTGCGCTTCCAGCTCTACAGAGTAAGGACTCTCTACGGCCTCATTGAGATTACTGTCAAAAACCATAGATGTCGCTATGAAATAGTACACGACATCGTTACTCAGGGTTTTACCATCAGACAGGAATACATTAGGGATGCTCCCTACCTGTACGAGCCTCGTCAGGACAGTCTTATCCAGGGTATAGGAGTAGTACTCGTTTGTGTACTGAGTTTTTTGTACAGTGTCTATCTCTATGTTATTTGTCACCGACGCAGATAGGGTACTCGATACGACAGTTTCATCTGTCTCTACCGGGTCTATTGTGGTGACCAGGGCTGTATTCATGAGGGCATAGCCGGATGTACCTCCTCCAGCCACTACACTGACATAGAAATTGCATCCCGCGAATGTGCTATTCGTGTTTAGTGTTATCCCGGACACAGGCACTATGACTTTGATGCTGGTGGTAGACCTTTTCAGCTTGAAACCGGTTACAGGGTTCGCGGAGGCCTGTATCTGATTCTCTGGCACTATTATGACATTCAGTACGGATACTGTACTCTGATCGAGTATAGGTCCTACTTCCCCGTTATAGCTGCTCAATTCGACCGTCTTAAACTCAAATTTTACAGTGTCGTTGTAGGCATAGGTGATTATGCCTGTGGTATCAAGAGACCACGGTATAGCAGTCACTGTACTGGTCGTAGGACCTACAGTGATACCCGCATATGAGAATGAGGACCATGTACCAGGCCCGTATGAGTTATCTATACGGTAACTGTACTGTACAGTGAGGAAAGTATTCCGTGGTACATCCGCCGGTACTACAGGTATTTCACCAGAGATCAGCTGATAGAGACTATCGGAGTAATAGGTGTCTTCTCCTGTAGCCGTCCAGTTCGTCTTAGGATATAGGATTATAGGGGATGCTACCATGCTGCTACGCTTTCTACAAATTGGAGAAATCCACCAGCTGAGCAAATTCCAGGGTCTGACCGCTTTGTGATGTAAATACCACGGTCACCTGAATCATAGTAGGGTCATCTGTTGGGTCGACTCCTATGCTCAATAGCTGACCAAACAACTCCCCTGCATCTATGTTTCTACCGGACGATACCATGCTCTTTTGGACATTTTTTACTTTTTCTATAGCAGAGGATACTTGTTCCTGGACTTTAGTCCTCAAAAAAGACAGGTCTGTTATCTTTGTACCTATGAGCGATTTCAGGCTCGTACCATACCAGCTGTGAAAAGGATTGGAGTTTATCTCAGTTACTATAGCCTTTTCAAGCACCTGGAGGAGTAGATACTCTTTCTGAGCCATTTTAATGTCGCCGGACGCTGTGTATATGACATCATTGATCGTCTTTGCTCCTACACATTTCGGGCACATGTTAGCGTATGTCAGATAGCTCACCTCTATAAACGGCTCCCAATCTTTCACTTTATATGACATTATGATAGATGACGTCAGCTGCAATGATAAAGGTTTCTGTGTAGTTGCTACGGTGTACTTATCAGATGATATCGACACGTTACTGATCCTCAATCCTACTGATTTCACAGAAGATATAGGATATCCCAGTACGATCGTTTTCAGATCAGTATTGATCGCATAGCTCTCCCAATTTATCCTGTGGTCACACGCGTTTTGCAATTTAGGATCGTAGGACATATTAAGAAAGCAATATTAATAGCTTATCTTAATAGATTGGTTCACTGAGCCTTAGCTGCGTTCATAGCAGCTTTCTGGACCTGCCTACCTTGGATTACAGACAGCTTTTGTCCTGTAGCCGTATGGAGCTCACTCTTCTTAACAAAGGTCGTAGCCCCTGTACTATCTGTGACTATAGTCTCATCGCAAAAAGGTAGGTGCCCGAATTTCTTACGGACTTTCTCACGGACAGCTGCCTCTAAAACTGTTTTACGATCCCTATTTGATGCGACAGGATATCCTTGTAGGGTCATTCGTACGATAGCATCGCTATGATTCTGTATGAAAGCAGGAGTCAGAGCGACAGATCCCCCAGCTACTATAGCCTTGAAACTATTGACCTTTTGTTGAGAGCTGGATAGCTGTATCCTATTTACTTCCTGGATGTCCGTGAGCGTTGACTGATCCAGTTTTCTACCATATATTTCAGGATGATCCGCCTTCGCTTTAGCATCGATAGCCAGATCATCTATCTCTTTATTCCCGGTCCCTGTACTGTTCCTGAGGGCATCCAGAGCTGCTTTGACATACCCCATGATGGCATTCACTTGTGTGATATATTTATCTACGAAACCCTCAACGATGCTACTAATCGGATACGCGTCCACGTACTGAGCGGGGAGTACGTCCAATGATTTAGTCTCTCCAGGTTCTCCGAAATATTTAGATATCTCTCTCAGAGTGGATAATATATCCTCTTGAGGGAGTACTGTACTCACTCCTACATACCGAAATACGTCACCAAAAGTTTCCTGTATCTTATCAGATTGTAACTTTATGGCCTTCTTTCTACCGACATAGTACGGAGAGAATTTGTCTACATTGCTATCATGACTTTTAGCTTGGGCATCTGTGGTCAAATCCTGAGGTACAAAGTGAAACATGTTACCAAACTCACCCAGCGACCTGAATAGGCTTGTGAGATTCTCCAAGTCTTTTCTTATACTCTTATAGTTATCCTGTAAAACAGCGTCATTTTTGAAATATGAATCGACGGCCTGCTGAGCTGCTAGCATATCCCCCTCTAGCTGAGCTTTGTGTAATTTCAGCTTTTTTATCTCGTCTATCCTATCATTGATTTCATGATGCACAGATGTCTTTATTTTCGTCTTTAGCAGATCAAATAATTGATCTGGTATATTCTTTCTCATCGCTTTCTCTACATCCACAGTACCCATATTCTGGGCAGCCTCAGTGTCGGGATATACGTCATCACTCAGGATCTGCCCCAGTACAGGGAAGGACGTAGGCTCTATATCATATTTTTTTATTAAACCTAGGAGACCTATACGCTTAATTCTTATTTGAGTAGACAACTCCGCTATCTTTTTACCTAAATACATTACATTGTATTCGAACTCTTCTTTGTTCTTAGCTGTGATATGAGTCAGGTGTTGTATTTCATGATATGAATCTTGACCGTGTACAGCATCTGGTTGCAAATTTGTACTCATAATACTACCCCAGTCCTAGTAATTTCATCAATGTAGATACTGCTTTTTCCGTGGTACCCAGTTCTGTCTTGTACTTCTCCAGATCCTTTGGACCCACTACCTGCAAGAGTCTTTTAGGGTCAGTCAAATCTGGCTCCGCAAACAGTATTATCACGCCGAACATAATACCTTTTTCAGTATATTGAGCTATACCCCCATTAACAGTAGTTGTCGCTGGTATTTTACTCTCAGGTCTCACAGGTTTCACACTAGGGGCAGTGTTCCCTACCTGAGACGCCTGATTGAATCTATCTACAAAATTAACCATCCCCCCACCCTGCATAGGGAGCCTGAGGCACATGAAAGTACCACGTAAATTGAAAGACATCATCTCTACTATCAAAGCCCTGAATTTAGTCACGATCTCCAATAGACTAGACACTCTTTTAGCATAAAAATCAAGATAGTCAGACGTGGCGCTACTGCCCGTGTTTACGAGGCCAATAATTTTAGCAGTCAAAGCGTCTATCTGCCTAAACACCCCATCCAACTGCTTTCCTAACAGAGTCCTCACCGTCAGCGATTGCCAATCTCCCTCGAGGTGCCTAGGATCGATAAACTCCCCATTTACGCCCAGTATCGTGTACTTGGATAGCTCTGAGACAGGTATACAGTTACAGGGCCGTGCGGATAACATCGCAGTAGCTACTGGACTCTTTATGTCCTCCATCGCTGGATGATAGTCAAAATAATCATCTCCTATCATACTGTACACTTTATAATAGTACTTTGTGCCTTCCTTTACAGAGAAATCCGTGTATTTATATCGTGTCCTCCCCGGCACACTAATGATATCAGTTAAATAGTATGGCTGTTTCTTATCAAAAATAGGATTATCTACCAGTATCCTCACCGGTATTTCTACCTTACCTAATATAGGAGTAGGGCTCCTCATATAACCACTCGCTATAGTACTCCTATAAATCCTATATCTCGTGACTGGATTCTCCGGAGACCCCCACGATAGCTGCACTCCCATCTCTTCCTTAGAGGTTTTGTTGTTCCTATATATACCTGATAGAACTTTAAAGTTCCTGGGAGGAGAGGGCATGATGTTAGGGAGGCCAAAAAATTTTGACAGTATCTCAAAATTGTGCATCAGATTAACAAGAAACTCTGTATCGTTTACTCCACCCAGCATGGCCAGAATAACTCCACCCACTCTATCATTGGGACTGTTGAAGTTAGGAGCACTCGGGTCAGTACTCAAGCACGAGGCATTGACCCTCTGTATGAATTCCTGATACCCTCCCCAAATAGGAATAGAATATTTAGAATCGCTCGTATGATGATCTGGAAAAATAACGTTTACATAGAGACCCGTAGAGGCAAAAGCATTCAAGAGATCTTTCAGCAGTTTAGCTATAGCTTTGATTATGAATTTAAGAAAAATAGCTATAGATTTCTCATTACTACTGAGCAGTCGTATGACCTTGAGTATCTGCACTATGACTTTTGAGAGCTTATCCACCTGCTTTAAAAAAGTCTCTATAGCGTCAGCCGCGGCTTTCATGCTATTCATGTTTATGTTTAGAGACCAGCTATCCCAGGCGTATCCTAGGGAGCTACCCTGTTGAGGACTCGTCGTGGCAGTACGAGAGTTAGCCAGTAAATTAGAATTTTGATCAGTAGTACTGGCTGGCTGGAGATCCTTTTCGGTGATGTTGGTCACCTTGAGATCTTCTAGCTTTGGCTTTACCAGCTCAGATACCACATCATATTTAACGCGTACTGCCATTATTTTTTTCCTTCTTCAGCAGCCTATCCATGTCCGATAGCTCTCTTTTTATCAGATTAGTCAATAGAGACAGCACAGGCTCAAAGAACTCTTTTTCAAAAGTCCTGCTCGTACCCGCCTCTATGATCTCCCAGGCGGGGGACTCCGCTACGACATTTCCCCCAGGATATCCTGGTCCACTTTTTTCGAGGTTATCTGCCTCTGTAGTGCTATTGCTCTCTGGTCGCATCCAATCTCCCGGTGAAATTTCATATATAGCCAGAAATACTTGTTAGATACCAGGGCCTCATTCACTATACTGTCTTTGATCTGATTGTACCGTACAGTCCTCATATACCCCAAGAAATTTGCCATGTCTATAGCGTATGGATTATCATATCCTGGTCGAGTATCATACCTCTCAGGAGTATAGTAGTCCAGCAGAGGATTACCCTGAGAGTCCCTCCAGGGCTGCCCTAGGCGTTCCTTCACATAGTTCAATTGAGAATGCAGGTTCTTGTCAGAGATCTGTATCCACTGGATATCCCCTAGCACCCCGAAATACACGTGCGCAGGAGTATTACCCGTAGTGAGCTGCTTTTGGGATATGATCTCAGGTAATCCATATGTCACTCGAGGCACTTTTAGAGGCACTATATCTATGGATGTCATGCCCTGAGTAAAACTGCCATATAGGACGTCATCAATCCAGCTGTAGAGGCCCTTATCTATAGGAGTATCACCAGTGTACAGTCCAAAAGAGCTCGCTGATAAACTATTACTAGTCACTGTCACATTCGCGGTGGTATACATACTCAGCAGATTCATGGCTACTATATCATTCAGCTTAGCATACAGGAGAGTGCCTGATAATATACTCCCAGTAGCGTCGAGTAATCTCGTAGCCTCCCTGAATACGTATGAACTATCGATCACACTCGAACTAAACAAAGGAGGGAATATGACATCAGGATAACCGATTATCCCCGAGATAAAAGAGACCAGCCCACCTACAGTCAAAGTACTGATATCATACCCCGCTAACGAGTACGTGTCATGATAATGTATAGAGCATGTCAAAATCAGCTTGTCTCTACTGGCCGGTATCTGATAGTGAGCGCCAGTAATAACGAAATTAGACCCAGACAGGCTACGAACCTTTAACTGCAGAGCGCTCTGCACCTGAGACAGCACGACCACAGAGAGATCTACGTAGATCCTATGTACCGTATGAGTACCTACACCCGCATCCAGGATAGCGATAGGCGATCCACCTATAGTGGCCGATACCTTTATGATCCTATACGATCCTACATGATCCACAGAAACCACATAGTAATTGGTAGACGTGACCAATGGCGTGGGCAAAGATCCACCAGAGTTGGTGAACTGGACTATATCATTCACCGCCCAGTCGGGCCTGCTCACATGGAGATCGTAACTCTGCCTGATAATAGTGTGAGTACCAGTACCAGGACTAGTTACGACAAATGCTGTACCTCCCAAAGTAGCAGATATCTTAAGCTTGATGTTAGGAGCTGTACCAGTGACACTAACTACGTAATAGTCCACTCCGATAGATAAAGGTGCTGGAGGAAAGGGAAAAGGTTGCTGCACAGACGGTAGAGTCCCCGTAGTGGTAAACCGTACCACATCGTTCACGTGCCAGTCCGATAGGGCGACGCTAAACTCAGAGGTGAGAGTGCTGGCCGTGACATCCTCTGATAGATGCGTGGATTGGGCAAGCTCAGTTATCTCGGATATATCATCACTATTTGCCAAAAGATCCGTAGAGATGTCGGTACCATGACTACCTACCACGTTGGCCTCAAATATGGATGCTCCTATCTGAGCCGAAGTATCTACATTTATGGCAGCGGCTAACTTTGATACTGTATTATACAGTACACTACTAAAATTATACTCTTTACTGTATTGATAGTCATACGTCCAGTCACAAGACAGATCCAGGGTCTCAGCGAGGTCATGCACAGTATAGGAGGATGTACTGAACTGATACCCATTCCCTGGGGATAGTGACATCACTGAATCATTACGGAGCATTATGCTATCGAGAGTAGACTTTGGTATATTCGCATGGAAATTAGGCAGATATCCATACTCAAAAAATCCTGGGTCAGGATCTACGGTATGCAAATCCTTATTGGAATACCTGGTAAAACTGAGATTGGCATAGAACCACTTGCTGACGATACTATGATGGTTGATCCTTACAACAAGCTCGCCTATATTCTCAGCCGCAGGCGCTGTGACATGTCCAGACCCCGCCAGCGGGATACCACATCCTATAGTCTTATCCGGCTGACCTAAATCAGAGTCCGCAGAGTATCCTATATGAGCACTCCTGAAATATATCCAATTGTCTTTTACCTCATAATATGCAGAATCATCCCAGCTGTACACATCAAACGCCAAGGTATCTTCCCGGAATC
>Ga0315282_10000440_pt1 | contig 82668 bp, 59 predicted proteins | sample YL17G07_20_MG_FD_203693 | JGI IMG/M metagenome (GOLD analysis project Ga0315282, IMG submission 203693) | Sediment microbial communities from Yellowstone Lake, YNP, Wyoming, USA - YL17G07_20 | ecosystem: Environmental > Aquatic > Freshwater > Lake > Sediment | place: USA: Wyoming | collected...
CGGAGGGTGTTATCGTGAATTTTTGGCTTGTCCCGCTATCAACAGTCACCGAACCGGATGGAGATATACTGCCATTTTCTCCTGCTGTGGATGCAATCGTGTTAGTTGGGTGTACATTTTGCTCAAAGGTCACGCTTATAGTGTGATTATCTGTCACATTGTTAAAGTTATAAGAACTTACTGCACCAACGGAGACATCATCTACCTTCACATCAAGCACATGAAAATCAGTATCTGGTGCTATGACAAAAGATTGATTTAAGCCGTAATCCACTTTCACTTCTCCTGAAGGTGTTATATTACCATTAGCGCCTGCTGTGGCTGTTATTGTGTATGTATTCTTAGCGAATGACGCTGATATGCTGTGATTGTCAACCACATTGCTAAATATGTATTGTGGAACTGCTCCTACTGATGTACCATCAACGACTACATCCTGTATGTGGAAACCTGTATCCGGGGTAATTGTGAATGTCTTATCTGTTCCTGAATCTACAGCGACAGTTCCAGATGGATTTATAGTTCCATTAGTTCCTACTGTCGCAGTAATGTTGAACTTAATCCTTTCAAAGCTTGCCGTTATAGTGTGATTAGCTACTATATTGTTAAAAGTATAGCTACTTAACGCACCTACTGATACTCCATCCACCAGCAAGTCAGCCACATGATAGTTAGCATCTGCTGTTATGGTAAATGTTTGATTTGATCCGCTATCCACAGTTACCGTTCCTGAAGGAGTAATACTGCCATTTAAGCCTGCTGAGGCTGTTATGGTAAAGGTCTGCTTAACAAACGATGCTGTTATATTATGGTCTGCTGTTACATTATTGAAGGTGTATGATGTTACTGCCCCCACAGATACTTCATCTACCAATACATCTGCCACCAAGAAATTTGGATTAGGAATTATGGTAAACGTCCGTGTTGATCCATAATTCACGGTCACGGCACCAGATGGACTTATAATACCGTTTGCTGAGGCTGTAGCTGTTATCGTAAATGTGTTTATATCAAAGGTTGCAGATATTGAATGATTATCTGTCACATTGTTAAATGTATAAGTTGCTACTGTGCCAACAGAGGCGCCATCTACTGATACATCAGCAATATGGTATCCTGTAAGGGGTGCTATATTGAAAGTTTGGTTTACTCCGCTGTCTACTGTTACCGAACCTGATGGAAAAATGTTTCCATTCGATCCTGCTGTGGCGGAAATAGTGAATGTCAGATGAACGTTCTGCTCAAATGCTGCATTTATTGTATGGTTAGTTTTTACATTAAAAAAAGTATAAGAGTCTACTGCTCCGACGGAGGCGCCATCAACGTTTACGTCAAGGATATGAAAATCCGCATTTGGAGTTATGATAAATGTTCGATTCGCTCCAGAATTAACTGTTATTAAACCAGCGGGAGTGATACTGCCATTTGGGCCTGAAGTTGCTCTTATGATAAAGGTTACATTGGGAAAGCTATTTGAGTCACCTGGGTTTGTGCCGGCATCGAACTCCTGTTGATTGGTGAAACCATCACCATCGGAATCTAATGCGGCCAGTTGTGCTGTGTATACATCTCCTGCAGGGATCGCTATTCTTTCCCAATCCTGACCGAAGGGGTTTCTGGGTCCACCGCCGTTAGGATCAATATGGCACGTAGCACATCCAAATTTAGCGTTTGGAAGCAAAGCAACTCGAAATGGTCGGGCAAATACAAATGACGCCAATAAAATAGAGGCTATTATTGAAGTTACAATAATTAAAGATCGAGTTCTTCCGTTCATTTTCGGTGTCTCCTTATAATCTCAATATATCCTGTAATATCTAAACACAAATAGTGGCTTAGTCGTTAGAGTTTCCTCCTTCTGCTTTGAATTTTTGAGTTTTATCGCACAATTATCATTTTTCTAATAGCACTATAATCACCAGCCTGAATATTATAGAAATAAACCCCGCTGGAAACGTGATCCCCTGTATCCATCTTCCCATCCCAGTATATTGCCATATCTTTTGTAACATATAAACCAGCCTCTCTATATCCCATATTCAGAAGTCTGATTAATTGCCCGGTAACATTATAGATCCTTACTATCACTTCAGAATCCTCAGCTAACTGATAAGGTATCCACGTCTCCGGATTGAATGGGTTGGGGTAGTTCTGAAAAACTTCTGTCTTATTAATTTTAGCATTTAATATGAGTCTATGTAGAAGATTCTTCGTAGATATGAAGCCAGGGTTGGAATTGGCACTATCTTCCATGATATTATACATTTCTACGAGAACTGGTAGATTCTGGATAGTAAAGCTGTATAAGTCTTTGGAAGGAGATGCTGGTGAATACGTCTCACCAAAGTGCTGACCTACGAGAACAAAGTCAAGTATATCAATTTTTCCGTCTCCGTCAACATCTGGATTTGGGTTTAATGGTGTTGTCACTTTCTCTCCGATGTGCTGTCCTACAAGGATAATGTCAAGAACATCTACCCGTCCATCTTTATTGACATCCCATGCAGGATATTGCTTCACCGTCATACTGCCATTTAATAGCGTGGTTGGCATTAGTTTTGCGTAAGGATCAGATAAGTTTACATTTTCTAACTCTATTTGGCTTTCTCCAACGCCAATGGCTTTAAATGTGACACTGGCAAGTGTTCCGCTTCCATAAACGCCATCTTTACTGGTTTTAGCGCAGATAATGCCAGTAATTACCCCTTTAGTATTATCAATACTTGGTTTTAGCCATTGTGTTGCGCCATCATTTGAAAGGAATGTTCCCTCTTCCACTTGAACAGCCTGAAGTATAGATGGATTAAAAAGTATATTTAGCTGGAAACCAGCAAGATTATCTACATTTTCTGCGTTGATTTTAGCAGAGAAAGAATCACCTTTTGTAACCTTCTGTTTTGTTTCTATACTTATAACTGAAGGTATTGCACTTTCTGAGCTATATACTTTGATGCACTGATTTCCTGTATCAGCCACATAGATATTTCCTTGACCATCTATCGTTATCCCGTTAGGATAACAAAATTCCATGTCTTCAAAGCCAGGGGTTCCCCATTTTGATAGGAATGCTCCATCTAATGTGAATGTTTGGATGCAGTCGTTTTTAGAGTCAGCTACATAGATGTTCCCGGAATTATCTACCGTTATACCGGTTGGAAATCCGAATTCCCCATCGTCAGAACCTTCTTCACCCCAGGTTTTTATAAAAGCTCCACCTAATGTAAACTTCTGGATGCGGTGGTTAGTGGTATCCGTCACATAAACATTCCCTGCGTCATCTACTGCTACACCATAAGGGAACCTGAACTGACCATCATCTGAACCTTTTTCACCCCACATTTTCAGGAAGACCCCGTTAGATGTAAACATCTGTATGCGATGATTGCCAGTATCTGCCACATATATATTCCCGGATTTATCAAATACTATATCATTAGGAAATTTGAGTTGCCCTTTGTCAATACCGTACACTCCCCAAGTTTTTAGGAAGACCCCATCAGGGGTAAACGCTTGGATACGATGATTGCCAGTGTCTGCCACGTACACATTTCCACTGCTATCTACTGCTATACCATAAGGGAAACTTAACTGACCATTGCCAGAACCGTTTGTTCCCCACTTTTTTATAAAAAGCCCATCTGACGTAAATTTTTGAACGCGGTTGTTTTCAGTATCAGCGACATAGACATTTCCGAAACTGTCCACTGCTACGTCATTAGGGAACCTAAACTGTCCATTTCTGTGGAAATTATATGTCCTCCACTCTTTTGGGTCTTTCAGAAAAATCCCCTCTGGTGTGAGTTTCTGGATACGGCAATTGCCTGTATCAGCTATATAGATATTCCCGGAACTATCTACTGATACACCATTAGGGAATCGCAACTGTTCATCATCCGATCCATACGTTCCCCATTTTTCCAGAAAAACACCGTCGGATGTGAACTTCTGGATACGGTTATTTTCGGTATCAGCCACATATACATTCCCTAAATTATCTACTGTTACGCCATTAGGAAATCCGAACTTACCATCGGCAGAACTTTTATTACCCCACTTTTTCAGAAAGAATCCATCTGATGTAAACTTCTGTATGCGATGGTTGCCAGTATCAGCTACATAAATATTCCCGAAGCTATCCGCTGTTATGCCATTGGGGAACCTGAATTGTCCATCCTCATGCCCATAGGTTCCCCATTCTCTTAAAAAAACTCCGTCCGATGTGAATTTCTGGATACGGTTGTTATCAGCGTCTGCAACATAGACGTTCATGTAACTGTCTACTGCCACACTATATGGGTGTTTGAATTGTCCGGCTCCAGAACCATAAGTTCCCCATTCTCTTAAAAAAACTCCATCTGATGTGAATTTCTGGATGCGGTTGTTATCAGTATCTGCTACATAAACATTTTCGGAACTATCCAATGCGATACCACAGGGACGCTCAAATTGTCCACCACCTGAACCATAAGCTCCCCAGGCAAACAATACATCTCCATTAGAGGATAGTTTCAGAATACGGCGATTATCAGTATCAACCACATATATGCTATCTGAACGGCTAACCACTATACCATAAGGATAATTAAAGCCAGTTTTTACGGGCCATGAATTTAGATAACTCAAATTCTGTTGTTCTGCCAAAGCTGATGAATACGTGAGGGAGATCGAAATCATCAGCAAAAAGACCAGATACATTATTCTGATTCTCATCATCTTTTGCTCACCACCCTTTATTACCTAATTATCTTTACCGCCTGCATCTATCCAGCTTTTAATCTTCTGGATTTGATCGGCTTTCAGTGGACCCCCGCCCATTGGCATCCTCGGTCCTATCTTACCTTCCAATCGCTTTATTATAAGACTGTTAGTGGAATCTCCCGCAATATACGGTTTACCACTTACACCGCCTTTAGTAAAATCATTATATGAGGTGAGTTTCAAGCCTGATGGTGGATTAGACCCATGACAACCAGATAAGGCACAGTTGCTGGTGAAGGTGGATTGGATATCTTTGGAGTATGATATGGCGTCTCCTGAAGGTTGGGCTGAATCTGTAGAAGCTTTTATTTTGCCTTCACTACATCCATTAATATAAAGGCTTAATGAAATCACGAAGAAGATAACTACAATGATCCGGAATGTAACACTACTTAACCTCATAGAATTCTCCTTTTACTAACATTCGAGTAATAATGCTGAATTAGAAACTGATTTTTGTCATTCTCACATTTTACAGTATTTTTGGCACTAATATACCATATAATTTGAGAACTAATATTTACTTTTAAATATTCCTAGATTTTTTTACTCTTAATAGTCTTTATAGGTATTAGAATTCAACATGGGCTAACTAATGACGTAATGAAATACATAAACAAAGATATCTCCAATTATTAATATAAATGTTGTTGCAACTAGGATAAGCGACCAAAGCCATAGATTATCAGATTTCAAAGATTTTTTTACTTTCTCAGAACCAAACATAAAATAGAATACTACTGAAAAGAGAAGGAATAGGATCACTGCAAGTATACTATTCTTTAACCAATTATTTGCATTATACTGTCCAGTGATAATTGATATGATGCCTGTGACGATTATCGTGACTACTGCGGATAGTATGAACGCTGGTATCTTATCTTTTTGTATGCTCATCATATCTATGCGCCTCCTATCATTCCTGCATTGGAAACAATAGCTCCCATAATAAACATTAGTAATACCATGAAAAGAAATAAGGAAGCGATTGTAATCACGGAACGTCTGGACTTTAAATCATTCATGAGGGTATTATCATGGCTTTGAGCAATCAGAGTTATAGCCAATACAAGTGAAATTACAGGTAGAAAGATGAATATATCCCCCTTTGCTTCCATTATGATCTGATGAGCCCATGGTTGGACCCCTGCGTTGATTATGGGTTTCACTTGAGAACTGTAAGTAGTCAGGTAGTCATATCCACCAACTGCCCAGCATCCTACTATATTGAATAATGCTACTACATAGCTTGCTCGCTTGGCTCTCAATACCCCTTTCTCTGTGATATGCCGCATCTCTACAATGATCAATATCAAAGCGAAAGCTACTATGCTTCCGGCTATTGAGTGTATCAGGATCAGGCTTTTTACTCTACTAACCACTGCTATATGTATACCCCAGGTGACTTGCAGGATCACTAATGATATCAAAGTGTATCCAAAGATTCGATGGATTGCTCTTATCTTCGTTCTTTTCTTTATTAACAGACTTGGTATCACCTGCAAGATCATAATAACTGCAATGGTTAGTCCTATTTTACCATGAATTGACGTTGGTATAAATCTACTAAACCTTGTTGTCATCCACAGTCCATATAAAAACACGCCTAGAATGAAAAAGCCAAACGATATAGCAAGCCATTTATGTTGTTTAAGTATGTTGGTTTTCGTTATTTTTTTTATTCTTCCTTTAAGTGTTGCACCAGCAATAACGACTGAAGCTACTATTATAAGGCTTGTAATTCCTATAGTTCCATGACCGATCCACCAGATACCTTTTTTATAGGTAAGGAGAACGCTGATAATAGAGAGAAGCAAAGCTAACGGAATTAGCATATATAACTTTTTCATCTGCATATACCCCTCTGTTAAAAACTCAGATTCGAGGAATTACCTAATTATCTTTGGCGCCAGCAGTTATCCAATCTTTAATTTTTTGGATTTGGGTGTTACTCAGTGGCGCACCGCCTTGTTATTACTGCTATTGCTACTACTTCCACAACCGCTAACGTAAACAGGTAAAAAACCAAAACTAAGGTAACTAAAACAATTCTGTACACAACATGACTTAATTTCAGGGTTATTTCTTTCAAGAATTGTATTTTTATTTACCGAGTACAATTTTTAAGCAAGTAATGAATCGCTCATTTTGTTCTCTTGTTCCAATGGTGACTCTAATAGAATTTGGAAGCTCATAACCAACGAGAGGGCGCACAATAACGCCGTGATTCAAAAGCTCTTTCATAACCACAGGTCCGGATCTATCAAGGTGAATGAGAATGAAGTTTGCCTCTGATGGAGTGTATTTCAACCCTATTTTTTCCAATTCGCTATAAAGATATTTCTTCCCCTCCGTATTCACTTTTATAATTTTTTCTACGTGAACGGTATCTTTCAAACTTGCCCTTGCCGCCGCCTGAGCTACCATACTGACATTAAATGGCTGGCGCACCTTATTCATAACCTCAATGAGTTCAGGTTTGGCTATCCCATAGCCCACACGGAGTCCTGCCAGACCATATATCTTTGAAAAAGTACGGCAAACTATAACGTTCCTGCCTTCATGGACATACTTTAGCGTCTGTGGATAATCTTCATTTGTCACGTATTCATAGTATGCTTCATCAAAGATGACCAAAACATCATCAGGAACTCTACCCATGAATCTATCAACCTGTTCTGCTGTTACCATTGTGCCTGTTGGGTTATTGGGATTGGCAATGAAGATAGCTTTTGTTTTGACTGAAATTCTATCAGCCATAGCTTCAAGGTCATGAGCATAATCTTTTACTTCCGTAACTATAGCTTTAGCATCAGCGACTTTCGTTACAAGTGGATAAACTACGAAGGCATGTTTGGAGTATATAACCTCATCATCGGGCGTAATAAAAGTATCTGCAATGATCTGAAGGACATCATTGGATCCATTGCCCATAAGTATATTTTCTGGTTTGACGCCAAGATGCTCTGCAAGGTCAAGCTTTAGATAATAGCAATCGCCATCCGGGTATAGATGCACGTTTTCAGCACAGTCTATTATTGCTTGAATACCCATAGGCGACGGACCGAGTGGATTTTCGTTAGAAGCCATTTTGATTATGTCTGCTTCTGGTATCCCCAATTCTCGTGACACTTCCTCTATAGGCTTCCCCGGTTCGTAAGGTTGTATTGAAATAACACCATCCTTTGCCAGTTGCCCTTTGCCAGGTTTAGATTTAGAAGTTCTAGTAGGTTGATATTTAAGTACCCGACGAAGTTTCTCAAGTGTTGCTCCAAATTTGCTTAGTGCAATTCCGGCGATACCATTCTTTTCCCGAATCAACCCAAGCAGTATGTGTTCGGTGCCAACATGATCGAATTGAAGCCTATGCGCCTCTTCCATTGCATACTGTAGAACTTGCTTCGCAGATGGCGAGAAATCCACAGACCGTTTATTGTCTAACGTATCTGTTTTTTTCATCATTGATTCGACTTCTGCCTTCAGATTCATAAGATCAACACCCAACTCTATCAAAGCTCTTGCGGCAATACCTTGACCTTCATGGATCAAGCCAAGAAGCAGATGCTCTGTATCTATCTCAGCATGACCGAATTTTATAGCTTCCTCAGAAGCGTAATTTACAACAATTCTAGCTCTTTCTGTAAATCTTCCTCTGACCATTTCTTCCACCTTTCACATTTAGTCTATATTATAGCTTTCATTTTCTCCTCAAATTCTTCAATTGATTCGCATTTGATGGCATGAATATATAATTCTTCAAGAGTTTCAATATTCGTGATATTATTTATTATTTCTAGAAGCGTTGTTGGAACAGACTCGAACCTAAGTTCCAATGCTTTAATCAACGATTTCCTTATACCTTGCTCTACACCTTTTTCAACAGCAATTCTTTCTATACTTAATACGTACGGCATCTTCTTCTCCTCCTCGTATTCTAGCATATCGTCCCAGAAACTTTTCTCTAAATCTTCTGGTAAAAACATCAGATAATCAATAAACTTGAATATTCTGATTATATCCTCTTTTTGATACCCGCACTCGTATAATCCTTTGGCAATGTTAAATTTCCATTTTCGTCGTTCTTCATAATTGTTACGAGTCTCTTGAGTCTTCAAATGCGCCATTACCACAATTGCAAAAGGATTTAGGTTCTTTTCCAAATCTTTCCATTGATCTCGATAATCCAGAAGTTTCACTACTGGAAATTTAATCCCTGCTTCACATCCCCAACGTCCATACTTAAACTGATCTGGCTTCCAGGACGGATTCTCATCTCCCAGTATTGCAAGGCTAACTACTGAATGATTGTGTCTGTCGAATATACGATAGTTATATACATACATTCGTTTGGCAAAATCTGTTTCTTTTTGAGTTTGCACCTCTACGTGTATCAATATCCATGATTCTTCACCATCTTTAAGCCAGACTTTCACAAATTTATCTACCATTCGTTTGCCAAGTTCAGCATTACGAACGACCCTTTGTAGTTCTTTATCTAAGAATTCATACTTTCTTGACCATTCGATTTCTTCATAAGCTTGTGGGAAAAAGAAAACCATAAAGTCATGGAAATAGTATTGGAGTATTTCTTTCCATGGTGAATCGAAATCGTCTTGCTTATTACTCTTATTACTCTTATTGCTTTTTCTCATTTTCAGGCTCTTGAATAAGTTTAGTAAAATCCTCAACTATACTGGCAGGCACCATGTAAATATCTGACATTGATTCTTCTTTAATATATACGTAATTGCCTATGGGAACTTCGTTACCAATCACTATCTTTTTATGTGTGCCATCCTCAAAATAGAGCGTAACAGTGACACGAGATTTGGCTAATCCATATTCATTCAATCCTCCCGGGTCCTTAACCGTGTCGAAAATATACCTTTCTAATGCGTTGGTTACTGCGTCATGGATAGCTTTTGGGGTTGGCTTAAATCCTGATGAATTCTGACTTTGCCATTGACCATTATCGTTTTTGGATAGACTCAATACTGTATTTTTGGGGGTGGTATAGATTATTTCCATCTTATTTAGGCTTTCCTTCGGAATATTTAGTGCGGTCTCAATGTTTTTACTTTTTTTCTCCTCTTTCGGTTTCCGAAGCTCAAAAGCATATACAAATACAAATAATACAATGACTATACCCAAAAGAATCAGTGTAGTTTTGAATTTCACTGTTTACTTTACCTCCGTTTCCACCATACCCACCCGCCGATCATCAACAAAATAATTGGGATAGTAAATATACTGGCATAGCTTACAAATCTCAATTGCTGTCCGCTTAGTTGTTCTACTATTGCCGCTTTTTCTTCATCTTTTGGTCTTATAGAGATGAGTTCCTGTTCTTCAGTGAGCCAGTTAAGTGAGTTCATGAAGAGATCGGGATTACCTTGCTTCATATAAGCATTTACAGCAAAATCAGAGTCTCCGAAAATCACAAGCATGCGTTTTTCTTTTTCTTGCTCTGTTTTATCTTTCTTTACTTTCTGTATTGATGTTACTGTGATAGCCAAATCTAATGGACCCTTATAATCTTTTCCCTCATCAGGTTTGCTGGCATGCTGAGACATAAGTGTCTCTATGTCTACTTCCCCGTAGCTTTCAGGACTTGTTTTGACTAATTCCTCTACCTTTAGGTTTTTCGGTAAATCTTTCTTGGGTGCAAGTGATCTAGCTATCGGGAAGAATGTTATTATTCTGCCCAATGGAGCGGTTATGACATGCGGTGGGTAATTCATACTGACCGGAATACGGGGGTCATTGAGTATTGATTGACCGTAAGCATCGAGGACAATATCATTGTGTACATCAACTCCCCATTTTGTTATAATATTTTCCAGTGATGGAGATGGCGTTGGATCTGTCATTATGATCGCTTTCCCATCCAGATCAAGGTAATCAGATATGGCTTCCTCTTCTTGTGGCAATAGTAGTTTCTGTGGTCCGGCTATTACGAGGACAGAACAATCATCAGGAATAACGCCCCGTTGTGCCAATACAAGCTTTTCTACTTTATAATTATCAGCTTCTATCATCTTTTTAAGTTCACTGTAACTTTCTTCGTTATAACCATCAATATCCTTTTCTCCATGTCCATCTAAGAAATAGACTTTCTGTTGTTTTGTTGAGAGCAATTTTAGGATCGTGCTGGTAAAATCCTGCTCTTCATTTTGATTACTTTGTACATATTCACGCCTATCACCTAATTCAAACACTACAACACCGTCAAAATTATTTATCCTATTTGCAGTATTTTGCTTCGTCATATATTCTTGTGCTAATCCGGGTTTTGAAGCAGGATCAATCATTGTAAAATGAATTTTTTCTGATTTTTGTGAGTATTCATTCAGAAGGTCTTCAGCAATCCTGCGCCTGTCATTTCTATCTGTATAGAAAGCTGTTACTTTAATGTCCTGATTCAAATCTTTCAATATCTTATCAGTTTGATCTGATAATGAGAACATCCTGCCCTGAGTTGTATCAGTTCTTTTAAAGTGCTTTGCTGAAACAAAATTGACCAGCACGAGTATGGCAAATGCCAGCAGTAATGTAATAGCGACGTTAGAGCCATATCTTGTCATCTTGCTGGTAAATGTGCTAATCACCCAAAAAGCTAATATTCCAGCTAAACCAATACCAAATAATACTTTCACATACCATGGAAAGATTGACGTTACCACGTAAATAGCAAAGACTATAAGAAGCAGACCGAAACCTGCTAAACCAACAATATTAATCCATTTTTTTGGGATGATAAACTTTTCCATCAGATACCACCTATCTTTTATGAAATTGAAGATTAAAGATTAAAAATTTAAGATTTAAGATTATAATGTCCATAAATAATTCTTTAATCTTTAATCTATCTTACTTCCACTTTGACGACTGGAGCATTTTCACAGAGAAAAATAAACAAAAAACAGCGAAACTAACGTAATATAAGACGTGCTTTGTATCAATTATACCTTTGGAGAAATCATCGAAATGATCAACGAGAGATATGAATGATAATACCTTACCTACGCTACTGACCACAGCGCCAGACATCCATCCGATGATCCATAATCCAAGCAGAACGACAAAGCTTATAAGCGCCGCTACGATTTGGTTTTTTGTGATGGACGAAGCTACTGTACCGAGTGCAAGGAAGGCACAACCGAGTAAGAAAAGTCCTAAATATCCTACAGCCATAGGCGGAAGATCAGGGTGTGAATAAGTCATTAGGAAAAGCGGACAAAGGATAGTAGATGCAAGCATCAGCATAAACAAGGCTAAACTAGCGGCAAATTTGCCTATTACCACTTCTGTATCGGTTACAGGTGACGTCATGAGTAATTCAATGGTTCCAGAACGCTTTTCTTCAGCAAAAAGTCTCATAGTAATTAGAGGCGCCACGAATAGCATCGTTATGCTCATATTTTGAAATATACCTCTCATACCGGCTTCACCGCCGTAACGTGTCGCCCAGTTGAAATATGCGGCAAAGAAAAAGCCCGTAAGCAAACTAAAAACTATCAATATCACGTAAGCTATCGGAGAAGTAAAATATGATTTTATCTCCCTGATAAATATTGCAGAAATATTTTTCATATTGATTCTCGGCTTTAATATATATCAGAAGCCGTTACCTCCCTTTCTGGTTTAGGCATATCTTTAAAGGATGAAGGATGAGAGATGAAAATGTATTGAAAGATTACAGATTAACGATTTTTAATTCTATTATTCTTTGATCCGTAATCTTCTAGTACTCATTCCTCATCCTTATCTGCATTCGTCTCATCATCTTGAGAAACTTGCTCGTTTGTTTCATCATCAGACGTTTTATCACTTTCATCCTGTGATGTTTCTTCTGCATCAAGTGATTCGTCAGGTGATTCTTCGGTTATTTCTTCAGGAACGTTCTCACGGATCAATTCAAGGAAAGCATCTTCAAGAGTCATCTCTACTGGCCTTAGTTCCAGCAACCCCCAACCGCTGTATACCACCGTTGATGTAAGTTCCGATCGAATCTCAGCACCAGCTTCATGGGTAACAATGTAAGTTCCTACGTCACCATCTTCATGCTCAAGCACAACGTCTATGACTTTTGGACTAAGCTTGAGTCTTGAGATAACTTTATCAGACGGCCCTTGAATTTTTATGTATATATTTCCGGATTCTCCAAGATTAACGGTTTTTTCAGTAATACGGGATTCTATTATTACTACTCTCCCGTCTTTTAGTTTTACAGTGCCGGCTATTCTTCCTTCATTGATGACGACAATCCTACTGCAAATCATACTCGCTTCTGGAAGGATGTGTGTACTCAGTATAACAGTATGTTCTCCCCCTAGATTCTTAATTAGATTTCGTATCTCTATTATCTGTCTGGGGTCAAGCCCTATTGTCGGCTCATCGAGTATTACCACTTGCGGGTTATGTACCAGTGATTGTGCAAGTCCGACTCTTTGCCTATATCCTTTGGAGAGTTTTCCAATGAGTCTGCTTCGGAACCTACCAAGCCCGCAGGCTTCTATAACCGAATCCACTCGCTGACGTCTAATGTCTCGTGGCACATTCCTTATTTTTGCCATAAAATTTAAATACGACTCAATTGACATCTCAGTGTAAAGAGGCACATTCTCTGGCAAATAACCAATGTGCTTTCTCACTTCTAACGGGTTTTGAAAGACATCGTAACCAGCAACCTTTGCAGTACCGTCAGTAGCAGGCATAAAGCACGTCAAAATTCGCATAGTTGTAGTTTTGCCTGCGGCATTTGGACCAAGAAATCCCACAACCTCGCCTTCATCAACGTTGAATGTTACTCCTTCGATGGCAGTAAAATCACCATATCGCTTTGTCAGATTTTCAACCTCGATCATCTTAATTCCTCTTCTTCATCTATCTGAAAGTAATCAGGTAAAGCGAAAAAAACATAATATCTGTGCAGTTTTATTATATCTTGTTAGTATTGAGTTGTCAAGCTTTGATCAAGTTTGGCAGGCGGTTCATACTATAGACATTCAGAAAAAGAATTTTAAACACGAATTGCACGAATAGAAATTCCAAAAAATTCGCGTAATTTGTCCCATTAGTGCAATTCGTGATAAAGAAACTCACAGTTTATTTTGAAAAAACCAAATTTCTTTCCTTAAAACTAACTCTTACCGATCCTTTTATGCACTGGCTCCCAGGCATGTGTGATAAGGAAGCTTTCTTCCATATTCTCAACCATTTTGGTAAACTTATTTATAGGTGCGGCGAATGTTAGAATATCCGCTGTTACGCATGGGCGGGCTGAAATGTCAAACATCCCAAGTATACATCTTGGTCTTTCCGAACTATTCTCAAGATAAGGGTACTGAAATGCCGAACCACAACCTGCGCAAAATGGTGTAAATACTTCATTTGGTTCAGATTCATCAAAGTTAGCAAGAGTAAACAAACCAGCAATAACATCCGGTTTTGCAAAGAATGTAACGACTTTGGGATCATCTGATTCGTCAAGCATATCCCATCTCTTGAAAATGACAAACTTTGCAGGCGCCTTGAAACGAGGCGCATATTTACCCATCTCTTTTACTATTTCAGGTGATTTCTTGTAGCGCTCACCCTCCATTTTACCGGGGATACCATAGGAAAGGAAATACTCAAAGTTTGGCGCTGCCCCTTCAGCAAACCCAAGATACCTTTTTCCACCGGAGCAACCTACCTGTTCACCAGTGTAACAAAGCGACTTTCCCTTTCGCACTTGAGCCATTTCGCCGATGATGCACCTTCGACCAGTTGATTTTTCTGATACTTTTACCATCTCAGCATGACCTTCTTCGTCCGTATAGTAAAAGGTGATTGGCAATTCTGCACCATCAAAATACTTTTCCCACAATGTAGTAAATTTCTCTTTAATTCCCATATCCATAACCAATTCCTCCATAATAATATGGCTTTTTCATTATTGTTAATACCAAGTCATTGAATATTGACAGGAATAGCACACGGATAAACACAGATATGACAGATTTTCACGGATTTTATTAAGTAATCAGTAAAGATTTAGTTCTATATACGAGTTTTTCATCATGACATAGAAAGACCCTTCACTTTGTTCAGGGTGACAATTCTTCCGTTGCACTTTTCTTCCGTCACTCGGCGGAACGTGAAATGTCATTCTAAGCGAAGCGAAGAATCTGGATTTCACGTGAAATTTAGCTAACTGAAAAACTCGTATTCTATATAAAATTACCGATCACTGTTTATTGATCACTATTTGATCCGTGCTGATCCGTCATATCTGTGTTAATCCGTGTGCTATTTCCTTAACGTCCTCTACAAAGGTTATAAACTCTTCTTAATTCCATTACTGCTTCTGTATGGTCATCAACCCTTAGATCAATGTAACGATCACTGCTGTCGGGACCTAGATCCCTGACCACCAGAATTGCGGCAGATTGTTTCCCTCTGGCATCGCCTCCTGCGGATTCGCCTGCTTCTAACGCAGACATAAGCCTATCTGCAAGATCGCCTTTCGCTTCCAGAAAAGCGCGCTCCATATCCAGAATAACTTGCTCTCCAACGAGAATATTTCCCTGAATGGCATAATTCTTACTGAAACGATGTCCTTTCCACTGCTGTGCATCTTCACCAGTATACGATATAGAATCACCCGAAGCATTTATGATCCCAACCTGCCTGTAAGACCTTTTTTCATCAGGAGTTATAAGCCTTTCCGGAACTTCCTGCGGTGGCATGCCTTTTTGAAGCATATCCAGACCTTTGTTGCCGTAGGAAGTATTCGCCCATGATTGCGTTGCTATTGCGCCTATGCCTGCCTTTGCCCATGGTACTACAGACCCGACAGCAAGATATTTTGATGCTACCGCAACCCCAAGATCGCCGTTTTCAGAGTCAAACGCTACTATTGAAAATGTTCCAAATGGTTCAGTTATCAATTATTTCTCCTTTTTCCATAATCGGAAGTTGCGAAACAATGTTGCTGTGCCTTTCTTAAATTTACCACAATAGATAGTTCTATCAATCATACCGACGGCGTGGATGCCGACTTGGATTGGGTCTTTCATTGTTAATGCCATCTTACCGCAGGTGAACCAATTCTCTCCGTCAATACTGCAATACGATGTGAACTCGTCTCCTGAGCGTTCTAATCGGAGATATGTTTCCTCATTATCACTTGGCAGAAGCCCACGTCCAGCGACTGCCAACTTTCCACCCACGTATCCGTGCAGGCGAATCTCACCTTGACCATACGTGCCTACCTCAAAACGTAGGAAGTTATCTTTGTCCTTCCATACTAACAACCCGCCTTGATGCGGTTTGTCCTCATCTTCGGAATACGAAGGAGACACACAGACTTCCACAGCAAAATCGCCCGTGATCTCTCTCATTAGTCTCGGAGCGCTCAGGTTCAGTCCATCTAAATCTCGTCCATTAGCGGCGCAAATCTCCAGTCCGTTTGGGCAGACACATGGGTCTGCCCCTACAATCCTGTAGGAACAATCCTCAAATTCATCTCTCCATTGCCACAATGGATCAACGGTCTGTGTTTCAAAGTTATCAGCAAAAGCAAGGTGCGAAAATTCCTTTGATGGTTCAGCCGATTCCAGATACCATTGACGCAATGAGAACGTTTCCAGCGCATCAGCATGCAGGTCTTTGAAAACTTGGCAAAATTCCACGAATCGGACAGGCACGGAAGCGCCGTCCTTATTCATTTCCAATGCCCTGTGAGTCGCTTCCAATCCCCATAGGGCAGCAACGAGCGTCCTTTCATGCCGAATCTCAATCGCCCAATTGGCAGTTTCTTCAAAGCATTGGAGAGCCTTTGGGTAATCTCCCTTTTGCAGATAAGCTATGTCAAGATTGAGATGAGCCAATCCAACATTATCTGGATTACCAATGGCTTGCCTTCCTTCAAGATGCATCTGATAATATCTAATCGCTTCCTCCCAACGACGCTGACACATTGCGATAGTGCCTAATAGTTCGTATGCCCATGCAATATCTCTCGGATTCCCTACCCGCTTACTCATTGTCAGAAACAACTGGGCATGTTTCTCTGATTCCTCTATATCTCCTGCACTGAGTAAATGTCTTCCCATAGCCGCATGACACACGCTTGCACCCTTGTCATCCCCGATGCGCTCGAACATCTCAATGCTCCTTGGGTATGATGAAAGACTCTTAAGGTCACCCTTATATAACAAGATGCCACCCTGGCGTCCCCATGCCGAAGCTATTCCTCTCAAATCATGGTGCTCTTCTGCACGCGTTTCCAACTCCTTCACCCAGTTCAATGCTGACTCCGAATCTCTATCGTGGTAGGCAACGATTTGAATAATATGGAAATAAACCGCTCTGAGCTCCTCAGAATACGGTAGCTTTTTGATGAACGACATGTTCTTGTGGGTATACTCCATACATTTGTCCATATTTCCTTTACTCCAATTTCCTATGTCAATCCTGTGATTCATCAGTGCTGCTTCCAGGCACTCCGTATCATCCCCCAGAATATCCAGTCCCATCTCTCCATAGCGAATCGTTTCGTCGAATCGGCTTTGCCACCATAATGCTTCTGAAACCCAAAAGTACAGCCTCACTAACTGGTGCGGGGAAAGCCCCATCTCTTTTGCCAACACAATAGCTTCCTCAAACGCCTTTTCTGCCTCAACCGGTTTCCCTATTCCTAGGTATATTTCACCCAACCCACGCAGGGCTTCAAGCTTCCAATCCTTCCGATCTATCCCCTGCCCTCCTAACAACTCCAACACTTTATGAAAATGAGCGACGGCGGATTCATTGGCGTAGTTTCGCTTCGCCTTCTCCCCTGCTTTGAGAAGATATTCCCCTGCTTTCTCAAAATTATTGCTCATAGAATAATGATGCGCTAATTCTTCATAATAATCCTCAAGCCTTTCACGATAAAGCATCTCAATGCCCTGCGCTACCTGAAGGTGAAATTCCTTTCGCTTTCTCTCAAGTATCCCCTGATACGTCGCTTCTTGAGTCAATGCGTGCTTGAAGGCATACTCCATCTCTGGAACTGTCCGTTCCTCAAGTATCAACTCTCGTTCCTCTAGCTCAGATAAACGCTTCTCAAGGTCACGCTCATGCTGTGAAATGTGATCCAACAACCTGTAACGGAATAACCTGCCGATCACCGATGCACACTGCAAGACGTACCTCGTCTCTGCTTCCAGCCTGTCAACACGGGACAATAGCACGCTTTGAATCGTATCAGGAACGTCTATATCCTCTATCTTCCGTCTGGCTATCCACTTATCATCTTCATGATATATAATATCTCTGTCTATCAGATAGCGTATAACTTCCTCTATGAAGAACGGATTACCTTCTGATTTCTTTAATATCATGATCTTGGTAGATTCGGGCAAATTGTCAATCTCTAACAGCGATTCGACCAATTCACGACTTTGATGCGCTGTAAGTTTTTTCAATGATATGTCTGTGTACCTATCAAGGCACTTTCGGGACGCTAGATCACCTATCTGCCAGCACCTATGCTCTTTCTCCGGACGATATATGCACAAAAGCATCAATGGATTTATTGCAAGTTCATCCATCATATTCGAGATAAGGTCAAGCGAAAGGTCATCTGCCCAATGCAAATCCTCTAGGATCAACAGCAATGGCTTTTGACGGGCAATAGCTATAAATACGTCTTTCAATCTCATCAAAGTCTGATGCCTTATTTGTTCAGGTGTAAAATACTTCAGCTTGTCATCCAGATTATCACCAAGCCTTACAGACAATAAATTGCCAAGAAACGGCAGAACATCATCTGCTCTGATGGGAAATAAGGCGGTCATGGATTCTTTTAGCTTTCTGGCAACCTCAAATTCACTGTCTGTATCGCTCAGGTTAAGATATGCCTTTAACATATCCAGAAAAGGCCAGTAGCTCACAGATTGACCTATGGACATGCACCGACCCTCTAAGTAAGGATGAGGGATGAAGGCGGAGGGATGAAGTTCTGATTTTTCATCCTTCATCCCTCCGCCTTCATACTTTTCTTTGAGGTATTCTTTTATTTCACTGACAAGCCTTGATTTGCCTATGCCTGCTTCTCCTACGACTGATACTATGCTTCCCTTGCCAGATAAAAGGCTATCCACAGCATCTTTCAGGTCGGAGAATTCACGCTCTCTGCCGATCATCCTTGCCCGCAGTCCTTCAATACCCCTGAGTTTCTCTGGATGCTCACTAACGTGCAGAGCTGGATATGCTGTCTGTAACCTATCAGTTCCCTTGATCTCAATGTCAATGGGGTTATCGAAATCAAAAGCTCTTTTGGTTAGTCTATAAGTGGACGTTCCTACGACTATCTGACCGGGTTCTGCTGATTCTTGAAGCCTTTTAGCGAAATCTACGTCAGGTCCCCATGCACTTCGCTCTGAATACATCAGATCATTGCCCATCTCACCAAAGTAGGTCATACCTGTATTTATGCCAATGGAGACATTTAGATTTAGTTCACTAACGCTGTTTCTAATATCCAGAGATGCAAGGATTGCCCTTTCAGCATCATTTTCATGCGTTATCGGAGCGCCAAAGAAGGCAAGAACGCAGTCGCCAATGAACCTGTTGATACTTCCTTCATATCTGATGGATATTATGTCCACCATCATCTTTAGACATTCATCCATCACATTTACATATTGCTCAAGAGGCATATCTCTTGCCATAACAGACGAACCAGACATATCAGCAAACACCGCAGTAACAAGCCTGTATTCTCCCTGCATCTGTTTTGCGCCGGCGAATAGTTTGTCAGCAAGGGATTGTGGTATCCTTTTCTGGAGTTGCTTCTGCATATCTTCTAGCTTAGGGATGCTAGTTGCTGTTGAAGTGGATGCAATAGTGTCTGTGAGTTTAGTGCCACATTTCATACAGAATACAGCCTCATTTGGATATTCTGTTCCACAGTTTGGACATTTTCTTTCTAGTCTTATACCGCACTTCATACAGAACAAAGCTTCTGATGGGTTATCGGACTTACATTTCGGACATTGCATAACATTCTCCATGTAATTAATAGACTTATAATTTATCATAGAAAAGTATTTATGACATCTCATTCGACTATATTATTGTGTCAACATCATACCTGATTGTTGTCTGATGGTCAATATGAAATTGTAGTATAGTCATGGCACAGGTTACACACATAGGGTGATAAAAACCTCTGATGAAGAAGCAACATTCAAAGGTTATGAGAAACGAATAAAAAGCTAAAATACCTTTTCCCAATAACAACATCCCCAAATAAGGTATGTATTACGTGATTTTATAAAGCTAAATCTTCATTACAGTTTTTTGTGATTGTAGTTCCGATAATAATTCCGCAACTGTTTTTTTCAAGATCGGATGAATCTGATATGGTGCAATCTCCGCTAATGGAGCAAGTACAAATGCCCGTTCATGTAGGTGTGGATGCGGAATAATGAGTTCTGGACTGTTAAGGCATAGTTGATCATATATTAGTAAATCAATGTCAATCTCTCTTGGCCCCCACCTTATGGTATTTCTTCTACCCATAGCTTGCTCAGTTTTTTTGAATGCGTTCAGTAGTTTATCTGGTGAGAGTATTGTCTCAATTTGAGCAACAGCATTTACGAACCAGTCCTGATCTTCATAGCCTACTGGTTCAGTCTCGTAAAAAGAAGATATTTTTGTAATTTTTAGACCATTAAATTGTCCTAATATATCCAATGCTTTTAGTATATTACCTGACTTATTACCAATATTTGATCCAAGTCCAATATAAGCTACTGGCATTGATTAATCTCCTTAATATTGGTTTTTGATGCTACCCCAAGTTGCAACCAGTTTCCCTTCAGTTTTCACAGAAATCGAAGGTTTGGGTACATAGTCACCCTCATAGATGAATACATCGTCTATTTTATGGTTCTCCTTTGTAACCACTGCGCCCGTCCATGCTGCAAAGATGAGATGAGCTTTAGTATAATTCTGCTCATGCTTCCTTGATATTATCTGCTTACCATCAACATAAACCTTACAGTCTTGGGGTTTCATGTATATAGATATTTTGTAAGGAGTTTCCACTACCATTGGGATATTGCCTTCGCCGTCAAATCCTTCTCCGCCCGGTTTCGCCCTTTGGAGAAATATAGAATTATTCGCTAACATCACTCTGATCCAGTTTACCGTAAACCAGGGGTCATCTTCTGCATTTCCTTTTCCATCCCCTTCAGCTACCCAAAACTGAACCTCATCAGGTCCAGCGGATGTTATGACACCCTCAAAAGTAGTCCCATTTGTGAAATCAAACATCTCCTTTGTAATTGCAGATACCTGTTTGCTCGCTGTCCCTTTACTGCTCTGCACTTCCAGATGACCATCAACCTGAATAATCTCAAGTCCCGGACTTCCTAATTGATACCAGTTATCTTGCCAGTTGTTACCATCAGAAAAATCATCATGGAAAAGTGTTTTCGCCTCAAGCGGCAGCAAAAACCCACAAAGTAACAAAAATAGAGCAATGACAATACTTGATCTTTTCATTTTTTTGTACCTCCTTATATGAATTGGCACTATAAAATATATAAACACTGAGGCACGGAGAACACAGAGAATACAATATTTCTTTTTTTCTCTTAACTCTCCGTATCTCTGTGTCTCCGTGTTTATTTTCATTCTATTTTTGACAATGCCATGTGAATTATTAATTATGAAGAGAATGCAGCGCATTCATTATACCATTTCTATGAATCAATTGTGCATAAAATGTGATTGATAAATATTATAACTCCTTGTTAAAGTGGCAGTATTGAGTATCCTACCTTGGTGAACATATTTATTATAACCCATATAGTTCCTATTAGGCTTTCGCCTATTACCACTCCTAAAAAGAGTGGGCGCAATCGGCGAAATTCCCCGATCCCGCCAAATTTAAGTATAGCGTATTTTAGGACCCAACCAATAAAAAATGAAAACCAGACGCATCCAGCGATCCAGGTTAAGTGCATTAAGTACCCCGCATGATGAAACGGCCACCATATAAACTTATATCGCATGAATAATAAAAATCCCATAAAACCTGATCCGACCAGCATTAATATAAGTTCCTTCCAGTTAGTGCCTGTAGGATACTGAATAGCAGACGCTGATCTCCTGAAAAACTCCTGACTTGATGAAGTATAGCAATAAGGCTCTAATTTTAGACCGCCATAGTGGTAGGTCAGGTTAAAGTAGGAGTAATAGGAGACAAATAATCCCACAATGACTGCTATAGTGATAGCCCCTGCCAGCGAACGCCGGTTAAGCTTGCCGTAATCGGATATCTTAAAGGAGTTCATAAAATTTGGCATCATAACTGCAAGCATATCATGCGTCACGACACCCTGGAGAGCAAGCACTGTCCAGCTTGATGGGTTAATCGCTGAACTCCCTGCTATCGTCTCTATATATTCAGAAGGAAGGAACCCCTGTTCTAGGAAAATTAAACCCGCACTGGACACTAGCCAGCTTATCACTATAACGATGGAAAAGAAAATAAAAAGTATACAGACAGCCACCCATAGTGATATACCAGCAAGACTACACATAATCACTAATGCTAAAATGCCAAAAACCAGTCCTAATACTGCCCATCTATAAGGTAACGGTTCATTGGAATCATCTACTTTACTTTTTGTGGTAAACGTCTTGCGGAATACATCGCCAAGATGCTCTTTACTGAGCCAGAAGATATAGACGACCATGACGAGGTAAGCCCCCATGCCCTGTCGGTAGGCAGAGATTTCTTTTCCTATGGGTAGTCCCAGAGCCTCAAAGGCTACCCCCTGAATCTGATAAAACAGATAAAAAAACCAGATGCTAAGGGATATTTCAGTCGGGATAAGATAGGCAAAGCCTATAACTGAGAAAAATATTGAAAAATATATCCCGTTTAGCGCTATCCAGGGTTTATCGGTAAATGACACAGAATAACCGGGGTAAAGGGGTATGCTAGGAACAACAGGAAAGTATCCATGTAAGCCATTTAAGGTGTGTAGCACAACAGGCAATGAAGCTGATAACCACATAAGCTTGTTTTTCATTAGGCTATTCAGCAAGTTTGATGACTCAGGTTGTTGAGCCATCTCAGCGGGTATTTGCACCAGGGCAAAGCTTAACCTTTCCCTTTCCACCCACTGTTTGCGAAGGATCACACACAAGCACATCATGACAAAATAGACTATTATTACAAAAGAAGACCATGCTGTCAGTGGCTTAAACCAGGCTACCCAAGGAACTGGTTGACCAGACGGTAAACCATCGAAGAAGTATTTTACAGCATTTTCATCTTTTGGCACCACCCAATCACTTAGATATGGCTTAAAAAGATCGTGCCATTCATTCTCAGGGGTAGCAAAGTATGTGGGAGCCACCATTGCAGGGAAGAGGTAGCGTATCAGACCCGAATAAGGTATAGCCTCTATCACAATCATCATGCACCAGATAACGAGCAATTCTGCGGTAGTAAATCCATAACTTGGTTTTAGAGCTTTTAGAAGCGCGTTAATCAGGATTATAATAAGAAATAAAAAGAAAGCCCCGATAGGAAAGTAACTATCTACAAGATGCGTACCGCGCGCATAAAAGCTATTATATGGTTCAACACCGCATATTATAATAACACCTGCTATGCCTGTTAATAGAACCTTTAATGTTAAGCCTTGTTTGACATTATCCAAGTCACAACCTCTTGGCAATTTCCCCTGTGCTGAAATCTTCAGAGACGAATAGATTACAAAAAACCTACATTTTTCACAGTGATGTCGAGATACTTGCTATCCTTATCTAGTCCAAGCCTTTTGGCAACTGGAATCTATATTGTATAGAGTAGCATTAGTCACTCCTGTAATCAAGTCATTATATGGATACATTATATCACATATATAATTTTTAGGGAAATGTGGTATCACATCCAGAAAAAAGATGTATGGACATAATCTATAAGCTTTGATAGAATATCTTGCTAAGTAGACTCATCGCTTTGCTCAGAATAATAAACAGTTGAGGTAAGATTTATGACAGGTAGAGAGAGAGTTTTAAGGGCTTATCGCCATCAGGAAGTTGATCGCACTCCAATAGGAGAAATGTATCCCATCGCTTCTCCTGCTCGTGACGTGATTCTTGGGAGACCATGCGGGTTCGTTCAGAGAATGGAGATGCTCAGGGACGCTGATTGGAAAACTATTGTTGAGAATGAGGTACAGGAGATCATTGAGATTGTTGAAAAACTCGGTTTCGACATGGTTGGTCTTAGCTCTAATATATCTCCCGGATTTGAGCGCCCAAAGCCTATTACTGAATATAAATGGGAAACCAGCGACACTATACATGAGTTTATTACTGAAAGCGGCATAACACGCACTTATAGAAAAGAAACGCCATCAATACCGATCAGGGAAGATTCTAACCCATCGGAACCTGAACCACATTTTTACGTTTTCCGACGAGTTAAAGAAATACTTAAAGAGAAAGGTAATGAGCTTGGGATTTTTGCCCCAGTTTATGGAATACCTGTTGCAACGCTTGGAAGCAGACTGGAATGGTTTTATACTAACCCGGAGGAATTGCACAAGTACTATGACGGATGTACTCAGAGTGTTATTGCTACAGCAACAAAGTATGCTGAATTAGGCGCTGAGGTTATTGGTCTGGGAGGTGATCTGGCATCGGATAAAGGTCCCATGATTGCACCGAAACATTATCACGAGTTCATCATGCCTCAGATAAGGAAACAGGCTGACGCTTTACATGAACTCGGTGTATTTGTAAATAACACTTCTGACGGCGATATGTGGTCAATTCTTGACGATTTCCTGCTAGAGACTCACGTTGACGGGTTCGGTGAGATAGATATAGCGGCAGGGATGGACCTTGCCCGATTAAAGAGAGAATACGGAGATAAGATATGCTTCGTTGGGAACCTTGACATAAGGTGGACTTTTACAAGAGGTACAACTGAAGATTGCCGAAAGTCTATGATCAAGTGTATTCAGGATGGATGGGGAAACGGCGGACACATTATCTGCACCAGTAACATCGTGCATAAGGATGTTAAACCAGAGAATTTCCTTTCAGCGATAGATGCTTACCACGAGTATTTTAGTAAACATAAGGAATTTTAATCACGAATTACACTAATAGACGAATTTCACGAACTAAACAGAATATAAATCCGTGAATAACGCTAATAATCGTGAATATTATAAAAAGATTCGTGAAAATTAGCGGATTAAAAAAGATTCTTATCATTCGTGTAATTCGCTTCATTAGTGAAATTCGTGATAATAAAAAATAATGAAAAGAATTTTTGTCATATTAATATTGATAGAGGTTATAGGCTTTGGCGGTTTAAATGCTGCCGCAAAAGGAGAGATGGCTATGGATAATAGGCATGAAATCATAGTATATACAGATGACGTTATACTTCCCAATTTTGGCGGTGTCGGTTTTCACATATTCCATCACTCACATCACATTACTAAAGATCACTTTGAACAGGTGATCGCTAAAAGATGGCGTGAGATGAATCCATCTTTTGCCCGCATGAACGATCAATGGGATTGGAGTAAGGAGATGTGGGACGAGGTAATTCCGCACCTTATGCTGCTGAAAAGTACGGGAACGGAAGTATATATGACTACGTGGAATCCGAAGGATACGAAAGAAGGCGAAGAGCGTGCAAATTATGCTAAAAAGGTAGTTGATAATCTGGAATATCTGATCCGTCAAAAAGGTGCGGATAACATAAAGTATTATTGCATGACGAATGAGTTATCATTGAATAAATGGGGTAGTCTTCGTGATGACCTGCCAAAATTTAAGGATTACCAAAATGAAATATTTAAAGAACTAAAAGCAAGAAATCTGGATGTTAAACTACTCGCTACTGATGCCTCTCCTGTAAGCTATTGGGATACGATAGAATGGGCAACCAAGAATATGGATGATATTACAGGTGTGTATGGCGGTCATCACTACATAAATGATTTCAGTCTTGGGGACAAGAATCTCTATGGATGGTTTCTTTCGGAAACGAAACGTGGTGCTGAATTAGCTAGAGATAAAGGTAAGAACTTCATCATCGGTGAATTCGGAAGCAAGCAAGATGGCAGAACTGTTGATGGTATACTCAGGGATACCTGTATTTATTGGGATACACCTGAAGAACCATTGGTTGGCATCCAGTTATCAGAGGCTGTTATCGCCGCTTTGAACAGTGGCGTTTATGCAATTGGTTACTGGACTTTTACAGATTTTCCTGATGACTATAACCCAAAATATATAAACAAATGGGGAACGTTTAAGTGGAGTGGAACGGATTATTCAACACGGGCGCATTACTACGCCTATGGATTGCTTACTAAATTCTTTCGTGGCAATTCAACAGTTTTTAGGACTATTAGTAGAGATGAGCTTTTGCGGGTGGTTGCCATTAAGCATCATGACAAAGGTACGTATTCCATCGCAATTGTGAATAGATATGACTACGATGTTCCTGTAAGTATTGCTTTGACTAGAGAACGATTAAACGCTGATTTTAGAAGATACGTTTATGATCCTGCCAATATTCCCTGGAATGCTTATGGCGATCTCCAAGACCCTACTGGCAAAGTGGCAATGAAAGAAGGTCGTTTAACTGATACTGTGAAAGCTGGAACACTGACTGTTTATACTACCGCTTATGATGAGCAACCGCCTGCATCTGTGGAGAATGTGAAGGTTGAGAAAACAGCAGATGGCAAGAATCTCATTAGCTGGAAAGCTAATACGGAAGTGGATTTCTGCTATTATCGGATATTCAGATCAACAAAGGCTGATTTCGTGCCAAATTCAGAGACAAGGATCGGATCAACCATAGCCACTGAGTTTATTGATGATACAGCAAAACCTGATCAGGAATATCATTATAAGATCATAGCAGTTGACCAGTCGGGTAATGCAGGCGATTCTGAATGATGAATTTGATTTTTCTGAGTTGAGTGGTTTTATGAGCTAACTAGCAATCTACTTCACTTTACACCAGAATTTAGGAGGTAGGATACTATGGAATGTCCAAAATGTCAGCACAAGAACCCGGAGGGAGCTAAATTCTGTATGGAATGCGGTACGAAACTAGAACTTTTTTGTCCGCAGTGTGGAGCTAAAATACCATCAGAAGCCAAATTCTGTATGGAGTGTGGGGCAAAACTGACAGATGCTCCTGAGAAAACATCAGATGATAGGCTGGCAAAGCTCCAAAGCTTCATGCCGAAAGGTCTTGTAAACAAAATCCTATCCACAAAGGGACAGATAGAAGGCGAGAGAAAGATAGTCACTGTGCTGTTTGCTGATATGGAAGGCTCCAGCGCACTCACTCAGAAATATGATCCAGAAGTGGTGTCTGCTATCACAAGCGATTACTTCAGAATATTAGGTGATGTAGTCTACAAATACGAAGGTTCCATTGACAGGCTTATGGGTGACGGCATGATGGTGATATTCGGCGCTCCAGTGGTTCATGAGAATGACCCGCAGAGAGCTATACTTTCCGCTCTGGATATGCAGGCGGAACTGAAAAGACTGAATGATAAACTGCAAGAACAGGGCATCACTATACAAATGAGGATTGGTATCAATACTGGCACAGTCGTCGTTGACAACATCGGTTCTGACTTGAGGATGGAATATACTGCAATGGGTGATATTGTCAACATGGCATCAAGGCTTGAGAAGATAGCTACTGTCGGTGGCGTCCTCGTTGGTGAAAGCACTTACAGGCTAACAAACAGACTTTTTGATTTCATCCCAAAATCAGTTCAGGTGAAGGGATGGGAAGAAGCAGTAACAGCCTATGAGGTGGTAAAGGCGAAGGAAGAACCACAGCACATAAGGGGCATCCCTGAGATCGGAAGAACAAGGTTCGTGGGTAGGGATAAAGAGCTTGGGATACTGAAAGAGAGAATAGCTGAAGTCCAGAGTGGTAAGGGACAGGTGGTGTCCATCATAGGGGAGCCTGGGATAGGCAAGACAAGACTTGTCTATGAATTTGTATCGAGTATAAAAATGCAAACACTGACAGGCAGTTGTCTATCTTATGGCGCCACGACATCCTATCTCCCATTCGTTGACATTATCAAGAGAATGTGTGGTATAGGTCTTAGGGATACGGAGGAATCCGCAAAGGTGAAGCTGAAAGAGACCATTGAAGGTATAGACCCGCAGTTGAGTGAAGATATTCCCATCATCGGTTCCCTTCTCTCTCTGCAATTCGATAGAGACGGAATAGAAGGCATTAATATAGAATCTTTGGGTTCAGAGCAGAGGAAATACGTCACTTTCAGGTCTGTCAGGCGTGTATTGACGTCTGCTTCTCAGAAGAACCCTTTAATATTGGTGTTTGAGGACCTACACTGGATAGATACCCTGTCTATGGAGCTATTAACGTCGCTTGTTGAGGGAATAGCGAATGCGCCTGTGGGGATAGTAGCTGTTTACAGACCAGAGTTCACACATACATGGGGTGGAAAATCCTACTATACTCAGATAAACCTATCACCATTGTCAGATACAGAGAGCCAACTGCTTGTGGAATCTGTCCTTCAGATACCGGAATTCCCAAAAGAGATAAGGGATATGATCCTATCCAAGTCAGAAGGTAATCCCTTCTTTGTAGAGGAAGTTATAAGGACGCTTATAGATGCAGGCATCTTGATAAAAGATGGACAGTCATGGAAAGCGACAAGGGATATAGAGCGGATAGTTGTTCCAGATACCATTCAGGAAGTGATAATGGCACGCATAGACGGGCTGGAGGAAGGCACGAAGAGAGTTCTTCAGTGCGCATCAGTCATTGGCAGGAGTTTCCTTATTGGGTTGCTGGAGAAGGTGCTAGAGATACGTGAGAACCTTGAGCGGAGTTTGCAGAGGTTAGAGCATCTTGAACTGATCTATGAGAAGAGCATATTGCCGGAGCTGGAATATATCTTCAAGCACGCACTCACACAGGAAGTGGCTTACGACAGCCTTCTTATAAAGCGGAGGAAAGAGTATCACGAGAGGGTTGGTAGAGCAATAGAGGAGACGTATCCAGACAGGCTTGAGGAGTTATACGAGGTGCTGGCATATCAATACTCCCACAGCGATAATTCGGCGAAATCAATTGAGTATCTAATAATGGCAGGAACTAAGGCAATGAAGGAATACTCCAATCAGGAAGCCATTGGGTATTTCAATCAGGCTTTGGATGCTCTGGATGGTCTTGAAGAGACGAATCAACACAACACATGGAGGATGGAAGCTTTGGAGGGCTTAGGGAAAATCTACCAAACGATTTCGCAGTATGAGCAAGCAGATGAAAGCCTTAAAAAAGCCTTCGCTTTGGCTGTAAAAACAGGGGAGCAACCTGCTAAGTTAGCTGAACTTCAATCCTGGAGAGCAATGAATCTTCATATGTTAATCTTAAGAAATAAAGACTTAAGAAAACATGACGAACTGATAGAAGTTGGGGAGGCTGGATTGTCGTTTTTGTGTGAGAACTTAGTGTGCCCGCAGGTTGCACACATATTCAATACTATGGGATGGTCGTATTACTTCTGGAAAGGTGATTATGCGAAAGCAGAAGAATACTGGTCAAAGAACGCTTCTATGATCCACAAGCTTGGGTACTTCGATACCATCTTCAGGATACACACTGGCATAGCACATAGGTCAGCGCAAATGGGGAATATAGATGCCGCAATTGCATGGTACGAGGAGAGTCTGAACGTCTGCCAAAGCCATGGAAACGATATGGGCGTGGCGGATGTATATTATCATTTAGGTCAATATTATTCTGCTCAAGGCGATCTGGGTAAAGCGGCGGGCTGCTGCGAAAAAGGCATAGCACTATCAGAGCGAATCGGATATGCCTTTGCTAATAGTAGGAGTCATTTGTCTCTTGCCGAGATCATGTTGAGATCGGGGGATGATGCCAGAGCAGAGGAGCATCTCCAGATGAGTTGGGGCATGGAGAGCTTTTTAGGAGTCTGGGACCCTACGGGAATTCTTCCCCATCCTACGAAGTTTGTGCGGATTTACCTGGACCAAGGTGATCCGAAAAAAGCGATAGAAATCTGCGCGGATGGTTTGACGAACCCCAAGTTGTCGGACAGCAAGGAATTATCGGGATTTTTAAGTGTGATGGAAGATGCTTATGAAACTTCAGGAGAAAGCAATGGTTTTATCTCTTTTTGCTGTAAGCTCAGGGATGAGAGAGCGGATTTTATCCAAAAGCAGAAACTGGCGCAATGGTATTTAGAGCCAAAATCTCCATCAGAATTGCTTGCTGAAGTCGTATTCTTTGATGATTTCGATGGATTAAGTCCAGAATGGCAGTGGATCGATCCCATAGGTGATTGCGGCTACGGTTTATCAGATGACTGGTTGGAGATGCGATCGGCTTCGGGAAGGAATTTATTCGGTAATACTCTCAATGCACCACGCCTGATAATGGAAACATCAGGCGATTTCGCCATCGAGACCAAGACGATGGTATCTGAGGATATTCCAAGTGTAGGCGGGCTGCTAGTATGGAAAGACGAAAGGAACTTCATCAGGTTTGAGAAAGGCTTACATGGGGAACACGAGATAGGCTTTTCAAGTAACATTGGCGGCGATTGGCAGTATTACGGCAGAGGGTTATTAAAATCTTCAGTCACCTATTTGCGATTAGAACGATCTAGTGACATATTCAAAGCATATTGTAGCAGCGACGGAACAAGCTGGATGACCTGTGGAGAGATATGCTTCTCTGCCGAAGACCCGATTCAGATAGGTATTCATGCCATAGGCAATGTTGGCATCCGAGGAGCACATACTGCTACTGCCACAAGGTTTGATTACTTTCGAATATTAAAGTGAAAATTATGAATATAATAAAAAACTTGCTTACGTTTTAATTATCATAAAATATAAAAAATTTTGCTAGACGTAGTTGAGACGTCTAAAACAGCTTTATACAACTTGGATATGGTAATAGATAATAATACAGCATGCTGAAAAAGATTGAGATGATAATATGAAAAAGATTGAAGAGATGATTAAAGAATTACCGCCGGATCTTTATCAAGAGGTAGAGAATTTTATCCAATCTTTGATGGATAAACAGGCAAAAAAGCCAGCAACAAAATTGCGTCAGGATTGGGCAGGAGCGTTGGAGGATTATCGTGATAAATATACGTCACTTGAGCTCCAGAAAAAAGCTCTGGAATGGCGAGAGGAATAAACCGTGTATTTAGTTGATAGCAATATATGGCTTGAAAGACTTCTAAATCAGGAAAAATCAAAGGAAGTAGAAAATTTCCTTGACAATGTAACATCTGATCAACTTTTTATAACTGATTTTGCCTTTCATTCCATAGCAGTAATAATGAATAGATTGAAACAAATGAGTGGATTTTTACGTTTTGTTCAGGATACTTTCATTGATGGTTCTGTTTCTTTGATTCACCTTACACCAGAAGATACAAGATACATTGTTCATATAATGGAAAAATATAATATGGATTTTGATGACGCATATCAGTATGTCACTGCTGAAAAGTATAGTCTAACAATTATAAGTTTTGATGGTGATTTTGATCGAACTGAACTTGGCAGAAAACCTCCACTAGAGTTTATGTCTTAGTAATAAACGATTATTCTCATTTCGATTATTTAGGATATTAGAGAATGCAGAGAACACTGGAAAAAAATAGAGGCTACTGGGAATCGTTTGACGATATTGACGGTCTGGGTCACGAATGTACGTGCCTCATGGAAGACAAGAATGGAAACATCTGGATCGGCACTAATACCGGTATGACTAAATATGACGGCAGGAAGTTTATAAGCCTTACCAGAAGAGACGGTCTGGTAAGTAACGACATACGTTGCATGTATCAGGACAGGGCTGGAAATTTTTGGGTCGGTACAAGGTATGGATTAAGCCGATACGATGGCAAAGATTTTATAAACTTCACTAACAGAGATGGTCTGCCGGGTAACGAAGTAGACAGCATCCTTCAGGACAACGAAGGTAATATCTGGATCGGTACTAACAAAGGGTTATGCAAATATAATGGCAACGAGTTTACTGTCTTGACCGTTGATAACGGTCTTCCCGGTAACGAAATACACTCTATGCGCCTCGATAGGGAAGGAAACATCTGGATCGGAACCCTGGCTAAAGGTATTAGTAAATTCGATGGTGAGAAATTCTTCAATCTAAGTAAAGAAGACGGGCTTGCAGGAAACGATGTCCATTGCATCATTCAAGATAGAGAAGGATGTATCTGGATAGGTACAGAAAGAGGATTGAGTTTATATGATTGCAAGCGATTTGCAAATTACAGACGGGAACATCATCTCCCCGGTGAATATATACACTGTATATACGAAGACAACGAAGGACATATATGGCTTGGTATACTAGGCGGGGGCGTATGCTATTATGATGGTAATAGCTTTGTGACACTTAATACTGAGCATGGTCTGGCTAATAACGACGTATTTGATATAATTCAGGATAGGGAAGGAAGCCTATGGTTTGCTTGCTATCACGGTGGCATAAGCAGATACAACCCCTACGAGATTTCGTCCATATCAGAAGAATCCGTTGGAGAAGTGATTATACAGGACAAAAATAGTCATATTTGGTGGGGATCGAGGAATACGCTATCAAAGTTTGATGGAAAAGATGTAATTCACTACCCTTACGAGCATACAGTATTTGAACTGCTTGAAGATAGCAAAGGGAGATTCTGGGTCGGTACAGACGGCGGAGGACTTTTCAGGTATGATAATCCTGATGATATTGAGATCGGAAATGCAAGGATTTTTACCATGAATGAAGGTCTGATTAACAATAGGGTAGTCAAATTATTCGAGGATACACAAGGCAATATATGGATCGGAACTCGTGGAGGATTAAGCCGATACGATGATAAAGGATTCAGCAACTTTACCATGAGAGATGGCTTACGATGCGTTGTTATCTCGGTTATCCGTCAGGACAAAAATGGAAACCTATTATTCGCAGGATGGGCAGGCGCCGGGATCACTGCCTATGATGGCGATAAATTTTCTGTGTATCCCGATGATAATACGCTAGTTGGTAATGAAATGATATGCTTAATAGTTAATGGGAACAATGATCTCTGGATGGGAACTCCATCGGGGTTAATTCATTATGATGGAAATCAAACAATTAACTATACAAGCGAGGATGGTCTTCTAGGCGGTTTTATACAGAGAATGATCCGTGACAGCAGAGGACAGCTATGGATCGCTACACTCGGTGGTGGTATCAGCAGATTTGATGGCAAGAATTTCCAATCGCTGACAACCGAAGATGGACTACCAAGTAACAGCGTAACCGGTATAATAGAAAGCCATGATGAAAGTATGATCATATCTACTTATAGAGGTATATGCCGGTACGTTCCAAACTTCAAAATACCTCCTTTGGTTAGTATAGACGAAGTTGATGCTGATAGGATATATAAAGAACCGACAGAAATACAAATACTTGAAAACGTTCCGTCTGTACGAATAATGTATCATGGCATGAGTTTCAAGACAAAGAAGATGCGGTATAACTACATCCTTGAGGGATATGACAAAGATTGGAAAGCAACCTGGGATGAGCAAGTCCGTTATGAAGACCTGCCTGCTGGAGAGTATACGTTCAAAGTAATAGCAATAAACAGAGACATGGTATATTCAGAAAAACCTGCGGAACTAAAGATAAAGGTCGTTTCAGATACACGGGATCAGGTTATAAGCGAACTTGAGAAGAAGGTCAGGGAAAGAACAGAGGAATTAAGGAGACACCGAGACCATCTTGAGGAACTGGTACAGCAGCGCACTATGGAACTCACCAGAACTGTCAGGCAACTTCAACAGGAGATTGTTGAGCGGGAAAGGGTAGAGGAACTCACCCGATCACAACAGCAACAGCTTGTTCAGGCTGATAAGATGGCAACTCTTGGTATTCTGGCTTCCGGAATTGCACACGAGATCAACAATCCAAATAATTTTATTCTTCTTAATGCTAGAATATTCTCAAAGGTCTGGAATGATGTGTTACCTATTCTTGAAGAATACCATGAGAATCAAGGTGATTTTGCTATTGCAGGGATGCCATATACACAGGTATGCGAACGTATCGGTCAGTTGATTAATGGCATATCCGAAGGTTCCCAGCGTATTCAGAAGATCGTTCAGGGTCTAAGAGATTTTGCGCGCCATGATACTGGTAACTTGAACCAACTGGTGAATATAAATACAGTTGCGGATGCGGCTATACTTATCGTTAGCAATCTTATACAGAAATCTACAAGGCTTTTCTCTTGCGAATATGACAACGATATACCCAATGTATTGGGTAATGCTCAACAGCTTGAGCAAGTCATAATAAACTTACTTACTAACGCATGTCAGGCTTTGCCGGATAGAGATAAAAGGCTTTTTATCTCCACATCTCACGACAATACATCGAACAACGTCATTGTATGTATTCGTGATGAAGGTGTAGGGATCCCGCCTGAGAACCTCAAGCACATACTTGATCCTTTCTTTACCACGAAGCGTGACACCGGTGGAACTGGTCTTGGGTTATCAATATCATATAACATTATTAAAACTCACGGCGGGGAACTTATCTTTGACTCAGAATCAGGCAAAGGCACGACAGTTACTATAAAACTAAAAGCTCATCAAAATTCAGTGATGAGTAATCAGTAATCAGTGATGAGTAATCAGTAAAATATAGATTTTTGATATTTAGTGCGTGAATGAATCTTGCGTACAAATCAAAACCTTATTATTATGATGATATGGATATTTTTTTATTTTTAATTCCTATGCAATTTTCATTCCCATACTCAATACCAAAGAACTATATAATTTAACCATGAAAGCAACATCATACGCTGACATAAATGATTTATTGGATATTATTCTATCGAGAATTCAGACTATTCTTGGTGATAGACTCATTGGATTGTATTTATTTGGTTCTCTTGTTACTGGAGATTTTGATTATGAAAGTAGTGATATAGATTTAGTGGCGGCAATTTCTACTGATTTAAGCGAAGATGAGTTTGAGAGTCTCAGGATAATGCATACAGATATAATGCTTAATAACAATAAATGGAATGATCGAATTGAAATAGGCTATATATCCGTTAAGAATCTTAAAAAACCTGAACTGCATTGTAAGATAGCCCTTATTAGTCCGGGTGAACCATTTCATTTTAAGGGTGCTGACAATGACTGGATCATTAATCGGTACGTACTTCACGAAAAAGGGCTTACGCTTTTTGGTCCTTCGCCAAAAATGCTCATTGACCCTATTTCAAAAGAAATCCTAAAACATGCTATACAAGGACTTATGAAGGAGTGGCGTGACTGGATAAAGCAGACTGAGATAGTTAGTCCGTTTAATTATCAGGCGTACATGATCATGACAATGTGCCGAGCGCTTTATACTTTCAAAACCGGAGATTTCGTCTCCAAGAAACAAGCAATGTTATGGGCAAAAAAAGAATTGCCGGAATGGTCTTTATTAATTGATAAAGCATTAATTTGGCGTAAAGATTGGTGCAATGAAAAAGTAAATACTGACGCAACACTTGATGAAACACTCTGTTTTGTTCGTTTTGTTATTAATCAAATTATTGGGTGAATAATAAGCATAAATTATGCGTAAAGAGCTATTGCCGAAATACATTATCATAGGATTACTATTGATCCATCTTATACCTATCTGGGCGTTTAAGTTTATACCGACTCAGGATGGCATAAACCACGTCTATAACGCATACGTACTCAAAGAGTTCAATAATCCGAACTATACTCATTTTCGTCAAGTCTATGACCTTAACATAAAGCCATTCCCGAACTGGACTTCGCACATTTTTTTCTATTTGGCACTTTACGTTATGCCTCCGTTAGTGGCTGAAAAGATATTCGTAACTATTTGTGTAGTGTTAGTTCCGTTGAGTTTCTTCTATTTTATGAACTCGGTGGATAAACGACTATGGTTCTTTGGATTTTTGGGATTTTTGTATAGCTATAACCTTCTTTTGCATCTTGGATTCTATAATTTTTCTCTCAGTGTCCCTCTTTACTTCTTTTTGCTAGGGTATTGGTGGAAGTATCGTAATCAAATAAACTGGAAACGTGGACTGATCATCAACTTACTGCTGATGTTGATATATTTTTCGCACCTGTTCTCGTTTGCATTATCTCTGCTTAGTCTGTCGCTGTTGACTTTGATGTCTGCACTGTTGTCTTATGATGAACCAAAGCCATTTAAGGAAAGGTTATGGATGTTACTGCGCTCTGCAATAAGCCTTGTGCCTGCGTGTATTGCTCTTTTATTGTGCGTATTGCTTAACCCAGAAGAAAAAACAACCACCTATAAACCATTTAAAGAGCTATGGGAATTCTTTTACTCCGTAAAGTCTTTGGTTTATTATAATGATAGATACCGTGTAATCTCGTGGGTTCTGGTTGGATTCGTGAGTTTATGTTTCCTTTTGACTTTATTCGTCAAGTTCTGGACAGTCTTTAAAAAGGAGAGAGTTAATCATAAAATATATAGAATTTTCCTTGATCAGCGTTTTGGATTTCTTATTTTATCTGCTGTAATAACCGTATTGTTTTTCAAGATTCCATGGGCTTATGGTCCTCCCGCATGGCTTAATGACAGGGCAGACCTGTTTATTTTTCCTGTGCTTTTGGCGTGGTTTGCCTTTAGTTTTCCGAAATGGCTTAAAGTGGGATTGGTAGCTGTTATGATTGTAATGTCTTTAGCACACCTTGGATTGACTACTTATGATTATAACCTTCTAAACAAAGACCTGAAAGAGTTTACTGCTGGTGTAGGCTTGATCAAAGATAATTCTGTAATCTCTATTATTCCATCCACTGATTTTTTCTATGCGCCAAATCATGGTACGATCAAATATTTATCGCCTTTTACTCATGATACGTGCTATTATTGTTTTGGCAATGGGAGCCATTATGCCGGAAATTATGAACCGAAGTACGCATATTTTCCACTTCAATACAAGCCGGGGTACTGGAAATTTGAATACCAGGGCGTAATTGGTTACATGATTGTCTGGCATACAGATGACAGCAACCCGGAAGTTGCTCAAGTAATAAAGGATTACGACCTGATTTTCAGGACAGAGAACATGAGACTTTTTAGGCATAAGTCGGTCAAATAAAGGCTAATTGTGGATATTCATGATTGCTTGTAGCCCAAGATTCTATCTTGGTTTTTCCTTATGTTTTCTAAAATGCTAATATAGAAAATTGGGCTACATCTATACTTTTATTGAATTATCCACGCTCCTACGTCTAGTTTAACGCTATCTGTGTTCAATAAAAAACGGTACATTTATTCTTCTGATTTTATCTCTCCCCAAAGAGTTGTTGATGTCTGAGATTTTGGCGGTGCAGTAAAAGGATACGTTTTGGATACTGTCACCTGAAATGGCAGATCCGTGTAAGAAGCCAATGGAATCCAACTGGTTCGGTGTGGATTTTCACCAACAACAGTCACAACCCCAAGAGTAGCTTTGCCACCGCCTGAGATAGTCCATGTATTTGATCCCGTTTTGATAAAGGTAAAATCATTATTAAAACTTATATAATAAACTACCAGATCACAAACTGAAGTTCCTATTCCTACATAATCTTCGTAGTTATAATTTTTGCCTTTATAGAAGGCATTTATTGCCCTTTCAGTTACAGCATTGGTTCCACAGCCCGAGCATGGAGTAGTAGAGTTCTCTATTGTAAATATCATGTCATGGACAGTGGCGCCACCTGAATCATACCATCGGCGTATACCCAAGCGAACACTATTGTCATTTAAGTAGTATTTCCCACCTACTGCTGAATTTCCACGACGAGTTTTATTGCTACTATCTTTCCATACAAGAATATCAAATGCCGCTTTGTAATTCTTGTAATTAGATGTTGTTGTTCCATCTTTTATATCAAACCAGAAGTTTGTCGATCTCGTTGAGCAGTATCCGGAGGATGGATCATCTGCCTCATTTGGATAGCTCTTGCTATCTGGTTTCCCAAGATAAAGAAGAGCACCATCAAGAGCGTTATTGCTATTAAATGCAAGTTCTAGTTTATCTCCCGGTGAACTTATATGCGCATCAGTGTAAAAAGTTATGCCATTACCATTCCGAAATACGTAGGAACTTGAATCATCGAGCTGGGCATATCCGTAAGAAATTGTTTCATTAGGCGGCCAATCGGCATAAACAAATGTTACGGACAACAGCATTGTTAAAATACAAACCACTGAGATCCCGAAAAACTTTTTCATCGTTTCCCCCCTTGCTTGACAGCAATTGAATAGAAAACCATAGGAACTACCTCAAAATTATCATTTTTCTACTTGCCGTGAAATCACCTGCCTTTAGAACGTAGAAATAGACTCCGCTTGACACTTGCTCATCTGTTTCATACTTTCCATCCCAATGTGCTGAATTATCCTGGTTTATATACGAACCAGCCTGTTTATGACCAAGATTCAACGTTCGCACAAGCCTACCTTCTGCCGAATATATCCTAATCTCGACATTAGCATCATTCTCTAATTGATAGGGTATCCACGTTTCTGGATTAGAAGGGTTGGGATAGTTTTGGTACAATTTGTTGCCTTTTATCCTTCCCCATGTAATCGGGAGTTTATCATGAGAGTTTACAGCCTGGCCTTTAGTTATGCCTTTGCCTTCCTCGACAACGATAAACTGATCTGCTGGAATATCACTAAGCAAAGTAATGGTTCCAGAAGGCCATTTAATCTCTATACTTTGTGCTATGGAATTCCTACCCAGACCAAAATGAGCAGTCAGCGCCATGTTTGCCCATGCACAACCCGGGTTTATCTCTCGCATCATTGACAGTTCACCTGCTTTGACTTTTACTCTTGCTCCTATACCATCCCTGTTGCTCTTTGTGCCCACTAGCTTGATATTCAGCCAGTGGTTCTGGTTGCCTTCGTTGTGATAGATTGTAAACTTTCCATTATCTGCCGAACAGAGATCCAAAAAACCATCATTATCATAATCAGCAAAAGCACAACCACCAGGGAATTGCGCCCATCCTTGCTTGATCCCTGATTCTATAACTAGATTAGTGAACGTACCATCGCCGTTGTTATGAAAGAGTGTTCTTTCTCCCATCCAACCCATCACATACATATCAATGTAACCATCATTGTCGTAGTCTCCAATAGTAAGTCTTTCACCACTATCGAGCCATGCTCCTGCTTTTTGTGCTACTTCTGTGAAAATTCCATTACCATCATTTTGGTACAAACGACTTGGTGCGACGCCTGCTATTGTGTAAATATCCAGATCACCATCATTATCATAATCAAAAAACGCTGCGCATCTTCCGGCTCCTCTTTCTTCTTCTACGCCGGCTTTTTTCCCAACACTTGAAAAAGTTCCATCACCATTATTATGATAAAGAAGGCTTGGGCCAACAACATTCGATAAAAATATATCCATGTTTCCATCGTTATCGTAATCGCCTAATGCGCTTTCTACAGTAATGATTTCACCTTCCAATCCAGATACATCTGTTACATTAACAAATGTACCATTCCCTTTGCCCCTAAATAGAAAATTTTGAAATTGAAGTGCGAAAAAAATGTCTAAGTAACCATCATTATCGAAATCGAAGAAACTACCATTAAAACTGGCGCCCAAAAGTTCCAGTCCAGATTTGGCACTGATATCATCAAAAGTTTTATTACCGTTATTATGATAGATTAGAGTTTTCGGATTAACCCATAAATTTTCAACATAGGATGTATAGAAATCAATCAAACCGTCATTGTCATAATCCAAAAATCCAGCGTGCAAATAGACTCCCTTGTCGTTTTTAAAACCTATTTTCTCAGTTATATCTGTGAACGTGCCGTCACCATTATTACTAAAAAAAGCGCAAGAGCCTAAATTATCAACCATCCATATACCGTAAGATATAAATAAGTCTAAATCACCATCATTGTCATAATCTCCCCAAACAATTGCCGCAACATGGGTTGGCGCATCTCCCAATCCAGCTTTTTCGGTAACATTGGTAAAAAACGTTTGAGCAAATGTTGTCAGACAGAAAGATGAAACTATTATAAAAAACAAGACTAACAGTGATAGCTTTTTAATCATCACATCCTCCTCATATTACTAAATTCATTATTCACTGCCTTGCTTTATCCATCCCCATGTTGCCATTTGCTTACCAGTGGAGAAGACAGCCTTGTAAGTAAAAGCCGGGTCAAACCAACTTGTCCCACTGTCCTGCCCAGGATTATTTGTGAGTCTGCGTTGGTTATTGCCATCGGTATCCATAACGTAGATTTCATAGTCATTATCCCGATCGGACATGAAGGCGATCATTTGTCCATCAGGAGACCACGCTGGACCATTGTCATTCACACCAAGATTGTTTGTAAGATTGCGTTGGTTATTACCATCAGCATCCATAACATAGATTCTCCAGTTCCCATTTCGAGTGGAGCCGAAGGCGATCATTTTACCATCAGGGGACCAACTTGGAGAATCGTCATCCGATGGAACCGGACCCCAGTCACACACAGGTTTATTCGTGAGGTTGTGTTGGTTATTGCCATCCGCATCCATGACGTAGATTTCCCAGTCCGAATCCCGATAAGAACTGAAGGCGATCATTTTGCTGTCAGGTGACCACGCTGGACGTAAGTCCATCGCAGGATTGTTCGTGAGTCTGCGTTGGTTCTTACCATTCGCACCCATGACGTAGATTTCATTATTCCCATCCCGATCGGAGATGAAGGCGATCATTTGTCCATCAGGAGACCATGATGGACCCCAGTCACCCGCAGGATTATTCGTGAGTTTGTGTTGGTTATTACCATCAGCATCCATAACGTAGATTTCAGAGTTTCCATCACGATCGGAGCCGAAGGCGATCATTTTGCCGTCAGGAGACCACGATGGATTCCAGTCACCCGTAGGATTGTTCGTAAGGTTGCGCGGGTTATTACCATCCGCATCTATGACATAGATTTCAGCGTTATCATCCCGAAGGGTGACGAAGGCAATCTGTGTCTTCTGTGGTGCTTGCGCACCAACATTAATTAATGAAACAACACCGATTAGCAATGTAAGTGATGCTATATAAATAAGGATGTTGGCATATAAAAATCCTTTTTTCTCCATTCATACCTCCATATATAGTTAAGTTTGAAAATAATGGATGGGCTACTGATCGTTTTTCTCCGGTCCACCCAGAAGGTCTTTTACATCCACTTCCCAGAAGGTACATTCAGGGCGCACCTTAACAAAGCCATCTAGTCCATAGGTGATCCATTTTCCATCAGGTGACCAATATAAGTTTGATAGATTTCTATTATTATCATAGATTCTATCATTCGTGATCTGCTTTACTATATCGCCTTCTAATGTGACAGTATATATCTGTGGAGGTTTTTCATCGCCATCTTTATAACCAACAAGTGCAAGATACTGCCCATCGGGAGACCAACAGAAATAACCAACTTCATCAAACGCATACTTTTCCAGATCAAAGGCTTTCCTGATTATTCCGCTGTTTATTGAAATAATCATAAATTTGCCGTCCTTATCAAATAAGGCAATCTCTTTGCTATCTGGCGACCATACATAAAATCTACTACTCAAGTCTATTATTTTTCGTGATTCACCGCCAATGGAAGAAACAATCCATAACTCAATGCCACTTCGTGTATAGGGGATAAACGCGATCATAGTTCCATCTGGCGACCATTTGTGAGTTGTTCTTACACCACGTCTAGGATCGCCTGTCGTCACTTGGGTCGGATCACTCCCATCAACATACACAACGTAAATTCCATCTTTGTAAACTGCGATCCGTGTTGAGTCAGGAGACCATTGATACATACCATTCCATCTATACATGGTATCATATCCCTTAAACACGAGTATTGGTGGTCCGTTTGCTTTGCCATCTTTTTCAGATATTGGAAGCACTAATAGATCCTCTGAGTTTTGATCTGGCTTTACTGAAAACAATATTTTCTCGCAGTCAGGCGAGATAGAACGAGGAATTGCCTTGTCTGGCAGTAGGTCTTTCAAATTCAGATGAAACGGTTTAGTCCCTGAGACGGGTATCATCCAGAAGACCATATCACTATCATTATTTTCCCCCTGAGTTATGATTATTTTGCTATCGGAAGACCAGAACCTATCCTCACCCCAGAGTGTTATATGCTTACCAAGCTCACATGATTCACCGCCTGAAGCAGAAACTAACCTGAGAGTCGCTTTGTAATCGTAGGATTGACTGAAGAAGATCATTTTTCCGTTTGAGTGTGAGATCAGATATCCGACTTCATCTGGCGGAGTCACATCAATCTCATATTTATCCGACAGACGAACAGCTTTAAGACTCCAATCCAGCATGTAATGAAAAAGCCATTTACTGTCAGGACTCCAGAAAGGTACGCTATTGATGTTGTCACGCTCAACATCTAAAACTTTTTCAGACGTTGCACCATCAGCAATACTTACCCTGAGGGTTCTTCCTTCTTCAAGATTCCCTGCATAATAGGCTATATACTTGCCATTAGGAGACCATGACGGATTGTGAAATCCTCTCACAGGATAATCCGCAACCTTTATAAGCTGACCATCTTTGATCGAAAGTGTCCAGATACGATTCAATTCGTGTTCGGCAGTTCTTGGGAAAGCAATCTTCTCTGAGTCAAGAGACCAGCTAATAACTGGATAAATTGATTTGTATTCGGAATCAAAAATCTTTATTGCATCACCAATTGGTCGTCCAGTCTCAGGAGAGACACTAATCATCCAGATAGCTCCCTCTGAAAAGAATACAACTTTTTCTCCATCTGGCGAATATTTACAGCAACCCGTTGGCATATCCACCAACTCAAAATATTCACTGCCATCAAGAGGGACAACTAAACCTCTACTAAGCATAAATTTTCCATTAGGAGATAGACATATTTCGTAAGGATATTTTGTGGTAAAAACTATATCATTTTTACCTGTAACGCTTCTGATTTTTGTGTATTTGGCACCTGTTTTAGAGTCAATAATTATTCCATTTTTAGACACAGATTTACTAACACGGTGTCGTTTTGAGAATGCACCTTTTGCCATATCCACCATCTCATCTCTTAACTGATCCATAGCCCTGTGCATCCTGCCTTTAACTGTGGATTTAGGCACACTCAAGAATGAAGCTATCTCTCTATATGACATGCCATCCATGTAATATAGTTTTAATACAAGCCTGTTATTTTCAGATAAAAACTCGATTGCTTTCGTCAAATTATCTTGAAGTTCATTTTTCTCGTATTCCTCGGCTGGATTGGATATGATGAAGTGATGTAAATAGTTTTGAATTTCATCACCCATTAGGTCAATAGGCAGCATTTCTTTACGGCTTCTAAGTCGCATTTTACAGAGGTTGAGTGTAATTCCGTGAAGCCATGCTCTGAGTTTTGATGGGTCTCGAAGATATTTCAGGTTTTGGAAGACTTCAACGAAAACGTCTTGAGCAACGTCTTGGGCGTCGTCGAAGTTTTTTAGATAACGAAATGCCAGACCATATACATTGTCATAATGATTTTGTACCAGAAGACCAAAAGCAACCGCATCTCCCTTTATAGCACATTCTACTATTTCATAGTCGGATTTATACATACTTCCTACCCCTTATGAAAGAGTTTAGGACTTTATATGTATAGTTGCACAAAAAGGGAAAAGGTTACATAAAAAATTAAAAAATTTTAGTAGGCAATTAAAAGTAGATATTACCCAATCTCTGCCCGAACCATATCCGCCCATTTACGCAATCTCGCATGGTCATTGTTGATACGATAAACGTCACGGAAGATAATCTCCAAGTTGCAATCTTTAGCGGCCTCCAGAGTATCTTTCAGGTCTTTTTTCAGCATATTCCAGTCTGGATTAACACCGCTGATAGGTGCTGGTCTGGGTTTACGGGAGAATACACAATTACGTCCCAATTCCTCTGCTATCACCTTCATATCGCACCACGGGGAAATTGACACTGCGCGCACATTCGGGATTAGCTTTATTATTCTATCCCAACGGTCATGGACAGGCTCACAGCAACCATAATATACTAATCCGAAGGGTTTGCATATATCTGCCATATAGGGCAAGAAGAACTCACCAAACATTTTAGGAGATATGGCTGTTGTTTCCTGTGACTCCATATCTAACCACAGATCCTTGAATCTCACAACACCTGAATAGTCTGGTTGCGGCAATGCTGTTGTGAAGCCGGGACTTCCAGAACCAACAAGCGTTGAGTTATTATTTAAACCGAGTAATCCTTCTTTATCAAGAAAATTAAAGTAAGCGATACGGTCGTCTCGTAAATACGTCATGACCTGATGTATCGCTTCTGGTTCATCATAAACCCACGTCATCATCCTGTCATTACCCATCAACCTGAAAACATCTCCGGTAAGTCCGCCATGTAAACCGGTTGTGCCATGCAGTACGACAGGTATGATGTCTCCGAAGGTATCTTCTAATCGCTCTTTCCACTTTTTTGTACCCTCTCGGTCAACATGCCATGTTCGTGGTGTTAGTTTGTCAATATCACTCGGTGTTTGGATTGGATTTTCAAAGGCGTAACCGGTCGTCCCGCCAGTAATATCTGTTGCATGGTGGGATCGGATATCAACTCCGTAGCCTGTTCCACCAACATGCCAACCGACGCGCCAACATGGTTCAAGCACAATATCGTCGCCTACTTCTTCGGCATGTCGGATCACCCAGCGTAGATGTCTTTCTATACCTCTGAAAGATTGATCTTCACATTGTAACTCGGATTCTAAAACGTAGTTATCAAGTGTCCACGTTTCGAATAGAATCATTGGCCGTTCTGCGTGAAGGTCTTTTAACGCAGTCCATTGGCGTTTGCGTTCTTCCATTATCGGCTGGCTTGCTATTTCCATCCACCGATTAACTAACAGTCGCAGAACTTCATGGTCTTTATTATTCATATTTTATACTCCTTTTCATTCGTCTCTATTCTAAATATTGATAATAATACCATTTTCAGAAAACCATTGTGCATTACAAAAATTGTAAAGGCACGTTGCAGCGTGCTTCTACGAAATATAATCATTAACATTATGCACAAAAATAAAATGAAAATGTTATAAACAGTGATTATGGAAGTCACTTATTTAATTACTTGTCAAGATATTCAATGCAGGAAGTTTTTAGGTTCTGATAAATTAATATTTCCCATAGTATCTGACCAGAGCAATGACACGGCAGTAGTCAGCGAAACTCACACTGTCGGGAACTGAATGGTCTGAATGATAAATGTATCCACCGCCAACCTTTGCGGCTGTAACCTTAGTGCGAATCTCTTCTTCAATTTGATCTGATTCAGTCATCTTTCTGACATCTATCCCGCCTTCAAGCACTAAATCCGATCCGTATTTCTGTTTGAGCATTATAACGTCCATGCCTGCCTTTGTTTCCAGAGGGTTTAGACCGTCAATGCCTGCTTCAATCAGGTCAGGGAGCAATTCCAGTATGTTTCCGCATGAGTGCATCATTACTTTTACGTTACGCTGATGCGCCCAGTCACAAAGGCGCTTATGCGCAGGCTTCAATACGTTGCGATATGTATCCAGATCAAAGAAAATGCCATTGCGATATCCAAGATCGTCTGGAAAGTCTATGCTATCAAAGGTATATCCCTCGTTCCAGATCATATCAAATAGCGCAAGGTCTATCGTCAGAGCATGATTGAACATATCAGAACACCAATCGGGGTCTGTCACCATTGCCATGAGTACTCGTTCAGTGCCTACGTGCCAACTTGCAAAAACGTCGTAGCCGAACCATGCGCCAGCAGCTATCCAGCATCCATTATCACGCCATGACTTATAGCTATTCTTTAGATGATCCCAGTCCACTCTATCCCTTGTGGGAGTCATTCTAGCCTTAGCGTCTTCCCAAGTCGTTCTGTCTTTTATCATGAAATCTTCAAACTCGGGTACAGAGGCAGATCGTTTCCAGTTCTTCATAGTTGCGCCCCAAGAGGTTGTGACGATGGTGTAATCTTCTGCATCTTCAACGACCTTTGATGGATAGCGAGGACTATTATCAACACCTATGCCTGCAATATTTTCAAACTCGAAGAACGACCCAACGCCGGCGTTTTGTGGGAGTCCCTCTTTGTGCCATCTGACTACTGTTGATCCCCACGGACCATCTAGCATCGGGATGCGATCTGGTTCTTTGTGATCATAGACGCATTTCATTCTTTCGTAAGAAGTCATTCTATCAGCCATTTATATCCTCCTGAATGAGTAATGAGTTATGGATGTTTCAATAGTTCCAATACCAAATGAAAATCGGATTTTTCTGGATATACAAGTAGTTTTCAGTTTTGAGTTAGGAAAAGTTTTGTGAATAAACGATTCTAGTAATTAGAAACTTAAAAAACATTAAACCCTTATACTTTCGCACTTGCGGTTATTTCTTCTAACTTTAGGTTCTGAAGGCATTTTGTGATTCGTTCAATCTCTGCTTGAGTTTATTCAGGAATGATTGTCTCTTTACATGCTGGACAGTAATATACCTCTATTCGATGAAGCGTTACTGCACCCTCATATAAGTCAATATCAATAAAACGGCGTCTCAACTTTCCTGTTTGGCATTTAGGACATTTGCCAGGGCTATCCCATTCAACTTTAATCAGTTTTCCGGTATTTAATATTTCAGATGTATCAGTTTTATCCCAAAATGCCGCTTCTTCTTCGATATTCTTAAATTTTGGGGTTCGCATTTTATTCCTTAATTGGTAAAAACGTTTTCAGAATGATCTTGAGGTCCATTAGGAAGTTTCTGTTCTCAATGTAGTAGAGATCAATCTCAACTTTCTTCGGCATTAATTCTTTAATATAATATGCGTCAGGATCAGGCTGATCCTTCAATTTCAATTCTTCATGACGATTTTCCAACTGCGCAAGTCCTGTTATGCCCGGTCTGACATCTAGCGCCTTTTTCTGACGTTCATTGTAGTATTGAGTGTAAGATGGTGATTCGGGTCTTGGACCTACAATGCTCATATCGCCTTTGATGACGTCTATCAGATTTGGCATTTCGTCAATCTTAGTCTTTCGCAGAAATCTGCCGATCCATGTAATTCGATTATCTCCGTATTTGGTAAGATCACTCCCCATCATGTCGGCATTTGCGACCATACTGCGGAATTTGTGCATTAAGAATATTTCTCCGCCTTTTCCGACCCTCTTGCCTTTGTAGAATACCGGACCCGGTGATGTCAGTTTTATGATAACAGCGATGATCAAAAAAAGGAGGGAGAGCAAAATAAAAGCTATTAGCGATGCCAGAATATCAAAGGAGTGCTTGAGCATACTAGATTCCAAGATTGAAAGATTGAAAGATTGAAATTCTGAAATATTGGAATCTTCCAATCTTTAAATCTTTAATTAATTACTCATTTAGTTACTCATAATGTGAGTTAGTGAATAGAATCTCTCTTTTTTCTCTTTGCTTTTCGAGCCACAGATAGTTGCTGAACTGTGCATCACGGTAATCCCCAATCTTGCCAGTTATAATAGCGTCCCTTATTTCGATTACGCCATCCTCGATGGTCTTGTCGCAGGTATAATCGAGAGTGTTTCTGATTTTGTCAAAAGACACACGATAATTACGGTGATCGGTCATATCTTTTTGCTGATCAATTGTAGTTCCGGGCATTAGTCCAGATATGATTTTTCCTATTTCGGCAATCTGGCAATTCAGAGAGTTATCACCAACGTTGAAAATCTGATGTTCCACTTTTTCCAGAGGAGACTCAAGGCATCTTATAAAAGCCTTTGCGACGTCATTAACGTGGATGAATGGACGCCATTGACATCCTCCGAATATTGATATTTGCTCACCTACCGCCGCCTTTGCAGTAAGCAGATTTATAACTAGATCGAATCTGGGTCTATAAGAGATTCCGAATACGGTCGCCATACGAAAAACTGTTGGGGATAGACTGCCGTTACTTTCCAGCAATGCACGTTCAGAATATACCTTTGACCTTGCATATACTGACAGAGGATTCAGTTCGGAGTTTTCGTCTAATATACTGTCACTCGCACCATATACACTGCAAGTTGAGGCAAACAGAAATCGCTTTATGCCAAATCCTGCGCATACGTTCTTGATCATCTTAGTAGCGGCTGAATTTACTTCTATTGCAAATTCAGGGTCAAGCTCACAGGCAGGATCACCCACGATACCGCCAAGATGAACTATCGCATCAACGCCTTTTACGGCGTGAACCATAGTCTCAACATGCCTGAAGTCACCGACGATCAACTCGAAATTGGGGTTATTGTAGAGTTCGCTCAATGGTTGTCCGCCATAGAGTAGAGAGTCAAGAACTTTGACTCTGTATCCTCGTTGTAGCATCTTTCTGACCATGACTGACCCGATATATCCAGCTCCGCCAATAATCAGAACTTTCTCTGGTCCTATCTTAGGAGAAGATATCGGCCGGATCCCGGGAAAAACACTAATGCTTACTCCACTTACATTCGATAGTGATGATATTTCCTTCAATTTGCTTTCGGGGAGGGAATTGATTGCAATCAAAACCTCATTTGTATGAGATTGGTAGATGATGGAAGATATATCTTTACTTGCGCCAAGCACGTCAACACCTTGGATGCTTTTGCCCAGTTTTTCCGGGTCATCATCTATGAATCCTACAGGACGATAACGTTTATCTCTATTATCCCGCATCTCTCGCAAAGCGTTCTGACCTGCGGAGCCTGCGCCAATGATAAGCACTTTCGTCTCAGGCACTTTGGAAGAAATGCGCCGATGTTCTGCGAATATCCTGCTGGAGAACTTCGTAACACCAATAAAGATCAGATTTAAAGCCCAATCAATTGCTATAACGCCTCTCGAATAGAATATTTGGCGTGAAACAAACATCGCCACAATAAAAATAGCTGAACCAAGAGTTACAGCCTTGACTATATTCAAAAATTCATTAACGCTTGCATACCTCCACACCGGTTTATATAGCTTAAAGGTAAAGAATGTGCCTATACGAACAACCGTTACGACTAGAAAGATCAGCCAAAACATATCACGATATTCATTCATCATCAATGTTTTCCACTGGTCATCCGAGTATAAAAATCCTCGAATTACGTAAGCCATATATGTGGCAAAATTTACGAGTATAATATCTACAAGTATCCATGTAACACGCTGAAATAATGTCTTTTTCGTCATTTCCACTCCATAATACGTTCAGCGATGATGCGGTTTGATGCTTTCGTAGACCGCATTCAGACGCTCAACAATGGATGACCAACCATACTTTTCTTCCACCAGTTTTCTGGCGTTTTGTGAAATATACTGTCTCAAATCTTTGTCTTTGACCAACCGAATTACTTCCTCTGCGAAACGCTTTGGATCATCAGCGACCAATATGTCCCTTCCTGCAACGGCGTCAAGTGCTTCAAATCCGAGTGAGGTTGTCACCACAGGTACACCCATAGCCATCGCTTCGAGAATCTTGGCTTGCATACCCGATCCAGAGCGAAGAGGACAGACAAAAACTGCTGATTTATCAAAATAGGGTCTTACGTCTTCAACACGTCCTGTAACAACTATATCATTGCCTGATGCAAGTTTGATAATGTTTTTAGGTGGTTGATTCCCCACAATGTAGAATTTCACGTCAGGTATCACTTTTTTTACTAGAGGAAATATCTCATTATAAAAGTATAAAACAGCATCTTTGTTAGGGAAATACCTTATCGTTCCAGTGAAAAGAAGATTCAACCCATATTCGCTGGAACCAGACTGATAATAATCAAGATCCACACCCATAGGTATTACTGATACAGACAATTTGTCATCATTAGAGAGCAAGCAATCCATGTCTACTGAAGAAACCATAGTAACATGATCAAACCATCGGGCTATCTGAGTTTCGTATAACTTGACTTTACTGGCTTCGAGTTTGAGCAATGGCCATGCCATACTTCTGTCAAGCTTTGAGCGCCTGCTGAGGTTTAACCAAAACGAATCCCCTGAATCCAACACTTTCAGTTTATCTGTATATTTTATTATATATTGAGCCATGCGGAAAAACTGAACGTGAGCAAGGTCAAAGCCGTTCTTTTCCATTAGTCTGTCTACACTCCTTTGCATATCACTAGAATGCCAGTAAGCAATCTGAAATGGATCATCTGAAAACGAATGTAAAATACAGTTGCTATAAGCTCTTACTTTACTGAAATTGACTGTCTCGATTTGTACACAAAAATCTCGAAGTTTGTCCATATTTTTGATATCATCAGGAGATTGAGCAAAGGACACAAAAGAAATGGAGTGCTTACGGCTAAGATGCTTGAGAACGTTATAAGTTCTAATCTTATCACCGCTGAAAGGTGGATAGGGAAACCTTAGACTGAGGTAGAGTATCTTCATGGTTTTGGCACCGGACACAATCTGTTTTTGATCCGGTAGTCGCAAGCTTCAGCCTGCGTTTTCCATGCTCCATAATTCACGCACCTTAAAGGGATGCGACTACCAATCTTAATTTCTAATTGAATGACAAAGTAGTGTTAATCACAATCTATCTTATTTTAACACAAACTTACCAAATAAAGCAAGAAATTTGATCAGCCAGAAATAATTTCTAACCGTTTGACGATGATTTCTGTCCAACAATAATGAAAGCCCCGCATTGTTTGGGCATTATTACTGATCCGATCCTGTCGGTAAATTTAATCAACGCTGAAAAAACTCGATTCGGTATAATCCACTGGATGAATCTCGGAAATACAAAATATCCAAGAGAGATGCTCTTGACTATCTTCAAATTCTCTTTCTTCAGCATATTCTCTACTTCTGAGGGGTTGAAGTAAAAAAGCTGGCTTGACTCGAAAACGTGTTCACCTTTGTGTCCGCGCAAGCGATTATATATTTTTCTGATAAAAGAGTAATAAGAATCTCGATTGCTTAGACTTATAATGACCCAACCATTTTCTTTAAGAACTTTTTTTGATTCCGATATTACCTGACTCGGAGAATAGCATTGATCAAGGACGCTTTTCAAAAGAACAATATCGGTAATACTTAAACGTAAAGGCAGATTCTCACCTATACCTCTGATAAATAATTGACCTTCTCCTGTTGAAGCGTAGGACAGCATTTTATCTGATGGATCAATGCCAATGTAGAGACTCACAGCTTGCTCGAGCCCTTGATAGAACTTTCCAGACCCGCATCCAACGTCAACCATAACGAGGTCTTTCCCTCTGTCATAGCAGAGATTCTGCAATACGCTATTAATTTTACGCCAGTTTAATATTACTGATTTTGGGACATTACGACTCTGGATCGTTGATTTATCGTCCCAATGAAGTTGTGTCCTCTGCCATTCTTCCCTGATATTATCCATGTTTTACTGTTTATACTATCCAGAAAATAGGTCCGCGAATATCGCTAATAAACACGAATTGAATAAAAAGCATGAAAATTAGTGTAAATTAGCGGATAAGTCATTTTCATTGTTATGTGTTAATGTATTTTATGACCGACTAATCAGAAAATGGATCCGCTGTCAAGGTTCAGTACTTCCTTGACCGGGTAAAAAGTGAAGTCTTTTAATAATTTCCTTAGTTTCATTTCAGATTTTTTCCTGTTCATATTCTGCATAAAGCGAAATAGGCTATCTGATAAATTCTCATTTATTCTAGGTATTGAAGATATATCGTAAGGATCAAACTCATAAGGGTGCATATATACCATTGCGGACATCCCTTCGGTATTTATGCGTTTCAATGCGGATCTGATGATCGAATATGGCAACAGCCTAAAATATCCTCCTCCACTTATGGGTAAATTTTTTCCAAATATTCTGACGGTTGAAAGAGGAAACTCGATTAATCTTTGAGGTTTATTCAAATAATGAAAGTGTCTTTTGAAGTTAGGTATGCCATACCTCTTATTTTTTATAGGAAATATGCTTGAATCATACAAAATACCTGCTTGCTCAAGAACGTCTAACGCCCACAATGAGCTTTCGGTAATCGAGAAATCCGGCGCCCTGTAACCGATGATCTTTTCACCAATCAAATCTTCCAGTAATTTGATGGATTTATCAAGATCATCTGCATAAGCTGATCGGGTTTGATTAAAAATAAACTCATGGGCATAACCATGCGTACCTATTTCATGGCCGAGTTTGTGAATTTCCTTGACAATCTGAGGAAATGCTTCTGCAATAAACCCTTGAACGAAAAAGGTAGCACGTACGCCCGCATTGTTGAGTATATCGAGAACTTTTAATGTTTGCTCAATAACAATGCTCCTTACCTGTGCATTCTTATTATAAGTTGATTGATACCAGTCCTCTATGTCAAAGGTTAGTGCATTCTTCATTTTTTTAGTATTTGAATTTTAATATGGTTTTGATACTTTTAGTATTTCAATTATGCTGAAATGCCTGATATTCCTAGAATACAATTCTAAATCCATCGTTATAGCCGTAGAGGCAATTATAGCATCGGGAATTAATAATCTATGCGAAAGGTTATAGTTCTCCATCAAGTCTATAGCTTTCTGAGAAATACGTTCATTTATATAGATTAGTCTGAATTTCTTAAGAATATCTAATATCACAGACATTTCTCTTTTGTTTCTGCATCCTTGTATAAGCTCCATTCTAGTTATAGCAGATATAGTCAGGATTTCTCCCTCAGATCTCAGGGATTCCAGAAATTCTTCAGCAAGTGTATTTCTGTGTAGGAAATCAATTAATACATCTGTGTCAAGTAAATTCATCTTTTAATTGCGATCATCTTTCACTTTGGAGAAGTCTTTCTTTCCACTGTTCACGTTGCTTTCTTACCCATTCAACACCATCTGCCATATCATCTCTATCCGCCCATATACCATACGCCTCATGATTTTGTAGCATTTGCTTTACTTTTGATTCATCGGTATTTGCTTTCTGTAGAATTTTATTCTCAAGAATATAACTTAAAGCTTCCCTAACTAACGAAGCAACAGATTCATGCTGTTCATCTGCCAATCTCCGCAATTGCTCATATTGCTCTTCAGATAGAGATATTTTTACTGATTTTGTAAGGATTGCCAATGATACCATCTCCTTATTCGCTTTTTTTCGCTATAACAGTTAAAGATTGTCTAATAAGCGACTTCGCAAGTGAGACCTTATAGCTATTATCGCTCAATGGTCTGCTTTTTGAAACAGCTTCTTCACTTACAGCGTCATTTAATCGGTCATCTATAGCATTGCCTTTTAATAAAATCTCAGCATCCTTAGCACGGAAAGGCGTTGGAGAAACTCCGCCAATGACTATTCGGGCATCTTTGACTACATCTCCATCAAGATTTGCCTGAATAGCCACACTGACTATTGCAAAATCCCACGTTTTTCGCTCTGTCGCTTTCAAATATATACCTTTTGAAGAAGGTGACGTAGTTGGTATCTGAATTTCGGATATCAACTCAGAAGGTTTTAAGACATTCTCTTTTATAAGGCTTACTCTAGGGGTAACAAAGAAGTCCTCAATGGGAACCACTTTTTCTTCATCAGTGCTGAATATTTTAACTCTGGCATCGAGTGCAATCAGAGCATTTGCCATATCCGAAGGATGAACCATGAAACATGCACCACCATCTATGATGGCATTGTACCTATTTTCCCCTCCGACAGCGAAGCACACCTTACCTCTTTTACGCAGGCATTGAAAACTCGGATTTCTGTAATACCAGCACCTTGGCTTTTGACAGAGATTGCCTCCGATAGTCCCAACGTTACGAATTTGCGGAGTCGCAACACTGCCAGCAGTTTGTGACAAGATATTGAATGATTTTTGAATGAGATGGTCTTTTTCAATCTGAGCCAGTAAAGTCAAAGCACCTATCTTGAGACCCTGATCTTCATCGTATTTTATGTAATTCAGATCGGAGACAGTTTTGACGTTTACCAGACGTGAAGGTGATAATACATTATTCTTCATCGCTGTTAAAAGGTCCGTTCCACCAGCGATTATCATAGCGTTTTCATCTTTTAGAAACGAGATCGCTTCATCCAGAGAAGTAGCGTTTATGTGTTCAAATTCTTTCATATTGTATTAACCTAAAATCACTGAATTGGATCACCCTTGTAGAACAGGCAACCCCATTTTTACACCTTATTAACATAACACAATTAGCGAAATCAATGCCCTCGATCAATCCAAGACAGATAGGATCGCCCCGTGAATCAATAAGCGCAACGAGAAGATGGAAAAAGTCTTCAGGAATTCTGGCATATAAATCCTCTATTTTTAGATGGCTACAAATACCCCTCGATGCTAACCAATCAATTTTTTGTGTTGTAACGACAAACAACCCTCTAAAAGACCATTCTGCATAAATAGCCTTACAATCAAGTATTTGGGATATGTTATCAAGCTCTTTTTCGTTAGCTTTCCTTCCGTTCAGGAATACGTCTCTTTGTCCTCGAAGTTGCGAAAATTGAAATTCCTGAATGGTGGAATCAAAAAAATAACTGTCAAACTGCTGGTTTCTGTACCTAATCCTGAAGTCAGAATTTTTTCTTTCTACGCTCTTTGACGGTTCAAGTCTGTGAACATGGCACGAGTTTAATTCAATTCCTTTAATCAATGTTTCCAACTCACTGTCACGTTGAAAGCATACTATGTGATCGGGCTTGATAAGATCAATCTTGCTGAGTTTTAACGCTCTGCCGATGGATTTATCAACGAGACCTGTTGTGTCTATTACTATTAGATCAGCTTTACCCTTTTCAGCATTTTCAACCATTCTTTTTACACCAACTATGGTCTGGAGTAAATGCCTTTCAGGTGTGATACTTCCCACGAAATAAAAGGAATCAGGGAATAACGTCGGCGAAGGCTCTCTATCAACTATTTTCATCCCCACCGTTGTCGGTGGACCTATCCACGACTGCCCCACGTCTGAATCTACAAATGCTACCTTTAACCCTCGTTCCAGAGCAGCAGATGCAAGTTGACGGCAAAATGTAGATTTACCTGTATCAACTCGACCGATGGCCATGACTATGTGACCGGTCAGTAATAAGTCTTCAATAATTGGCTTTCGTACCGGTTCAGGAACAGGTAAGATATGGATCACCTCCACTGAATATAATCACGTTTGGCAGATAGTATATCACAAGACCTGTTTTCGGTCAAACTTGTTTTCACCGACAAAAATTATTAGACTAACGACTTGTGCTAATTCTTTTTGATTTTTGACAAAGGAGATGCTATCCTTTCTAAGAAAATATATCAACAATATAAATAAGAAAGGAGTATCTTGTCAAAGGTACGAGCAAAAACCCATTGGGGATTCCTAGCGCGTGTTTGTGACAAATTTGCGGGATTCACATTATGAACATTCATCAATCTGACTATTGGTAGACCAATGTTAGCACTCAAAGACCTAGCTTTTACTTAGTTAAAACAATTAGCGCAAGTCGTTGGACTATTAGACAAATCTCTTGAATAAAAGCTTAATATATAGTATAATCTGCTCATATCTTAGAAAATATTAAGTTTATTATCTCAAGTAATCGTTAAAAAATAGGTTTTTCGTAAAGGCAGGTTTTGTTGGTTTTTTCAATATCTATGAATAAAATAAAGCTTTCTTTCCTAATTAGACTCTTTATTATATCAAAGAAACCTGCTCTATACCATGTCAAAATTGTATTTTTTGACGATTATCTCAAATAACTATTCTAGTACAACTAGGAAAGAATAAGTAATTAAATACAAAGTAGAGGCATGACTATGGATTTTTTTCATTATGAAAACAATAGATTATATTGCGAGGAAGTTTTAGTTTCAGATATTGCTGAAGAAGTTGGCACTCCATTTTATCTTTATAGCCATCGAACTATAGTAGATCATTATAGAAAGCTTGATAAAGCTCTGGAGAGTATTGATCACTTAATCTGCTTCTCGATAAAGAGCAACGCAAATTTAGCTGTATGCAGAACTTTAGTGAACGAGGGTTCTGGAGCCGATATTGTATCAGGCGGAGAGCTTTACAGGGCAATAAAAGTAGGTTTTAACACGCAAAATATAGTTTTTGCTGGTGTTGGGAAAACTGAAGCGGAAATCGAATATGCTCTTAACAGCGATATTTTGATGTTTAACGTGGAGTCCATACCCGAAGCAAAGGCAATAGATCGTGTTGCAGGGAGACTAGGGAAAAAAGCAAAGATTGCCCTTCGTATAAATCCTGACGTTGATGCTGAAACTCATAAGCATATTACTACCGGAAAAAAAGAAAATAAGTTTGGTCTTCCGATTGACAAAGCAGTAGATTACTTCACAGAAGCAGGAAAAATGCCAAACCTTGACGTTACAGGAGTCCATGCTCACATTGGTTCGCAAATAGTATCTACTGTTCCTTACGTGGAATCTATAAACAGACTCGCAAAACTAATCAGTGATCTAGATGAAGCCGGGATAAAGATTCAGACCTTGAATATAGGCGGAGGACTTGGGATCGTCTACAATGAAGAGAATCCATCAACTGCGCAGCAATTCGCTGAAGCTATTCTTCCCTTAGTAAAACCGACTGAACGAAAGCTGATTATTGAGCCGGGACGGTTCATCGTTGGGAATGCAGGTATTCTGGTAACTAAAGTGGTCTATATAAAACCAACGGAGGCAAAGAAATTTGTTATCGTTGATGCGGGAATGAATGATCTTATCAGACCAGCGTTGTATGATAGTTACCACTCGATACGTCCTGTGAATATAGAAAACATAGATGAGTTTATAGTTGATGTCGTGGGACCAATCTGCGAATCGTCTGACTGTTTTGCTAATGAGAGAAGTATTCAGGTTGTAAAGGAAGGTGATTTATTATCAATCTTCAGTGCGGGTGCTTATGGATTTGTCATGTCATCAAACTACAATGCCCGTCCAAGAGTCGCAGAAGTGATGGTTATTGATAATAAGTATTTCACTACTCGAAAAAGAGAGGCCTACGAGGATTTAATAAACGGAGAGAGTATTCCTGAAGACCTTCTAAAATAGAGAGTTTTCAGATGTAATAATATCCGTTATATCTAGTCCGTTTCTAAAATGGAATCAGGTTGTTATTTTTTCATTACGTATAAAAAACATGAGGTGTATCGTGTTTATTATTAGAGGAGGGTTGAATGAGACCGGATGGACATTTTGTTATAAAAGGGGCAACTTTAACCGTTGTCGAAGCTAGCATTTATGAGAGCCGTATAGGAAATGCTGAAACTAGCGTTTACAATCTTGAGTTCGATGATGGTGTATCTCTGAAAGTCAAAACCAGTTTTGTCGCAAATCTTGAACAGATTGAGGTTATAGAGGAAGATGAAGAGGGTAGAATTGTTCTAGCAGTTGATGGTCATGGTACTTATCAAACTTTTGGAGAAAATCAAGAAGTTTTACTCGAAAGCCAATGGCGAGTGACGGAAGAACCCCGATTAGTAATCTATAACAATCTGATTACCGAATTAAAGATACCGGTTGTTTATTCTGGTGAAGGAATGAATAGCTATGAAGGGGTTACTATATCGGGGCAGATGATACTTGGTTTAACCGGTCTTGATGAATCAGGAACCGGGGTTTATGAACTTCATGGTGAGGGAACAATACAACCCACAAATTGATAGCTGTTAATTTTATAATTTAAGTAGGTGAAATAAGAAGGTAGGTAGAATGGAAGAACGTTTCAAAAATATATTCAATTGGAAAAATGTTCTTCAAGGATCGGTCCTATTTCTTATGTTCACCATTATTGGACTCCTGACAAGTTCGTTATGGAAAGGAAGTGAAGACGTTGTTAATACTCTGAAATCTATAAACTTACGGTTTTTATCGGCTATGTTCCTACTGATTTTTGTTGACTGGGTACTTATGGGTTACAGGGTGTTTGTTTTTGCATCAAAGATGTCTGATCGGGTAAGTTTTTGGGATTGCTTCAAAGCAAACCTTGCTAATACTTGCATTAGTGCAATCACACCTTTTCAAACTGGCGGATGGGCAGGGCAATTATATATTCTTTATAGGTCAGGTGTTTCCCTTGCAGGTGGAGCCACAATAACCGTCATTACATTTCTGTCAACGCTTATCTTTTTTTTATTCTCAGCACTTTTTGTAATTGTATTTGATACAGAGTTGCTCAAGGGTAAAATGGTTATTTTAATGGAATACTGTTTAATTATGTTTGGGATTGCCTTGGTGATCTTTATTCTATTGTTGCTAAAACCTCACTTTGTTCTTGCCACTCTTTCACGATTATCTTCCTCTCGCTTTGTCAAGTTTAACCATCTTATTCATAGGTTTTTCCAGAAAGGGGTCATAAAATTAGAACACCTTATAGACGATTACAAAGGCTATATAGAATTTTTTGTCAAACGAGAAAAAGGAACCTTATTGCTAGGCATTTTTATTACATTTGTTCTTTACTTCAACAAGTTTTTGACTGCCTACATTATAACCAGAGTCTTAGATAATGGAATGAAATTTTGGAACGTGATCTTTATTCAGATTTTGCTGACTTTTATCAGCTATTTCTCCCCTACACCGGGGGGTAGTGGAATATCTGAATTCTCATCCACATTTTTAATGAGTTCAATCATGCGTGAAGGAACTGCCCCTTTGTTTACTCCGATCTGGAGGTTTTCTACTACATATCTGGAATTATTTGTCGGAGGAATTATTATCGTCACCCAACTCAGAAAAGATATTTTGGGGAATGGGGAACCACAAATTGATAGGTAGTCTATCATGAGCAAGCACTTACACATAACAATGAAAATATTTTATCCACTAATTTATCGGTCAACCAAATTAATTTTTCGTCTTAAAAAAAATATAATTGTAGGTTGGGTCGAAGCATGAGACCCAACTTTGATAATATTATGTTGGGTTTCGTTCCTCAACCCAACCTACTTTTGAGATTCTCTCCTTTAGCTAAAGGGGAAAAGGGGGAATTTAAAAGCTCAATAAATCGAACTACTACAAACAAAACTAGCACAAGTTGTTAAATTAGCGTTTATTATTATTCTCGGACCCATTTTCGAATTAGAAAAATCTGATGGTGAATACAACAGACAGAAAAAAAATTTTCATTTTTGAAGTAACAGCCGGCATAGGCGACATGATCATGACAATACCTATGTTTAGGCTACTTCATGAGAAGATGCCAGACGCCGATATAACGCTTGCTGTAACTTCAGAGGGAACAAGGCAACTATTTGAGACCTGCCCATTTATAAAGAAGATAATAAAGATTGAGATAAAAGGACGTCATTTGATAAGAAATAATTGGAAGCTACTTCAGGAAGTTCGAAGTAATTACGAGTTTGATTTGTGTATGGTGATCTGCGACACAATGGGATATTTATCTCAGAGTATGAATAGTATGATAGCAAAATATATAAGAGCAAGACGACGGATAGGGTTTTCGTTCCCGGTGAATGGATTCTCTCTTTCCCGATTTCAACTTACACGGCTATTACTAGATGACACTATAGCAGTAGATTTTAAAAAACATTATGTAGACCTCAACACCGAATTGCTCGGACTTATGGGAATATATCCAGATAGTGGAATTCCCTCAATGGATCTATGGCTTATAGAAGATGATATTGCGGTTGCAGGTAAATTCCTGAAAGAAAACAATATACAGGATAATGATATGCTCATCGGCATACACCCGGGCGGTAAACGTATAGAGAGACGATGGCCAATGGAGAAGTTTCCTGTCCTGATAGATAGATTGCAGGAGGAATATCCCGGTGCAAAGATCATCCTATTTGGTGGACCAGACGAGGATAAATTGAAATATGATGTGGCAAACCTTGTAAAGACAACCAAACCAACAATTGTAACGGCAATTCCAATACGCAGTATCGCCGCCTTAATAAAAAGGTGCAATCTCTTTATCGGCAATGATTCATCTTTGACGCACATAGCGGCGGCCGTCGGAACACCTGACGTTGTAATTTTCGGACAGGCAAACCCCCTTGCAACAGGCCCTTACAGTAGGAAAAGCGTAGTTGTAACCCATCAACTCAATTGCCAACCATGCTGTTTTAACAAAGCTCGTATACATACAAGGCTTACCTGCAATAATAAATCCCCCTATGAATGCCTAACCCAATTATCTGTATCAGAAGTTCTCAAAGCGGCAAGGAGCCTGTCCGATAGTTTATCCAAAGACATAAGATCAGGGTAATAGCATGAGTGAACTTAGAAACATTCTTAATTGGAAGTCTGTTATTCGAGGAGCGATCCTCTTTTTTGTGTTTACACTTGCTGGTTTACTGATTAGTTTCTTATGGAAGGGAAGTAAGAATTTTGGTAGTGTTTTACACTTGGTAGACTGGCAATTCCTGATACTCATGCTTCTTCTGGTGTTTGTTGATTGGACTCTAATGGGATATAGGTTATTTATTTTTGCTAACGGGATGTGTAATCGGATTAAGTTTTCAGATTGTTTCAGAGCAAACCTTGTCGGTACATTTATGGCGGCAATCACTCCTTCTCAAACAGGAGGCTGGGCAGGACAATTTTATATTCTTTACAAAGCAGGACTCAACTGGGCAGGAGGATTAGTAATAACTATCATTACGTACCTATTTACATTGATCTTCCTTTTGTTTTCAATTCCAATTGTTATTGTGTTTCATCATCAATTGTATACAGGAAAAATTGCACTTTTGATACAATATAGCTTTATTATGTTTGGTCTTGCATTAGCAAGTCTTATCCTGCTGTTGATAAAACCTGACCTTGTTCTTCGACTTCTTAGCAAAATTTCTTCATCCCGCCTTATTAAATGGAATCACCGAATCTACAATCTTAGTCAGAGAGGGATGTTAAAACTGGAACACCTTATCCATGAATATAAGGAATACGTAGCGATTTTTATCAAACAGAAAAAAGGTATTTTTTTACTCGGTGTGTTTATTACATTAATCATATATTTTAATAGAACAATAATTGGTTATGTTATTGTTAGGGGGTTAGGAACTCAAACAGAGTTCTGGAATGTGATTTTTATTCAGATTTTATTGATTTTTATTAGCTATTTCTCTCCTACTCCGGGAGCAAGCGGTGTTTCTGAGTTTTCATCCACTCTTCTTATGAGTCCGCTTATGCACCAGGGAACAGCCCTATTCTTTACCGCCCTTTGGAGATTTTCTAATTCCTATCTGGAGTTGTTTGTTGGGGGAATCATTCTGATTGCTCAACTCAGACGAGATGCTTTCCGGAATGCCGAACCACAAATTGACAGCTAATATACTGTAACCTGGATTTTTGGTTACTTTTTACTTCTATAAAGCTATCTCATCAAATTTTAATTAGCCGCTGAAGTACGCGGAATAACACTAGAAGAAGGAGAACTCACTATGGTTAAAGATAACAAACTTAGCTTTCAAGGTCAGTACATTTATGTAGGCATTGACACTGGTAAAAAGTCATGGACTGTCACTATTATGACTGTCTGCTGATAAGAGGATGGGCATTGCCCATCCTACAATGCTTTTTCATTTCCGCAGTTCCGCACCTTGTTTAATCAATACCTCTTGAAGTATGCTGACATCCAGATTTCTTGGCTTAACGTTGTTCTTTGCGCTCAGTGCAGCGCCTGTGCCTGACGCCTGACCAATAGCCATAATGGGAGCCATAGCCCGATGCGACTCGTAAGGTTGCTGTTCGGAGGAAATGCAGCGCCCTGAGATCAAAAGATTATCAATATATTTCGGCACCAGACAGCGATACGGAATGTCATAACCCTCATGCTCCAGATAACGGCGATAACCATAGTAACTGATGATTGGGCATGAACTGATTGCAACTACATCGTCAAATCTACATCCAGTAATAGCATCATCAGCGGTCAGTTTATATTCCCCTTCGATGAATCGAGTCTGACGGATCCCAATTAATGCCGGTGTCTCTGCGATATACGCACCTGATTCTTTCAGTTTGGGATTTTTGTCCAGTATAGATTGAAAATGGTTAAATATCTCCAACCGTGTTTTGACTTCTGCACGGGATATTTCCCAGGCATCATTCTGTCCCCAGACGCCACCGGGCCCCCATACGACTGAGCTATCGCTATATCTGCAGCTGCCAAATTCAGCTTTACCAATGCCTGATATTTTATACATGATGTTATCTTTCAAGGCATTATCTGTTGGAGAAGCCTGCCAGAATGGAGCGCCCGCTCTTGCTGATACATCACCGTCACCTGATGCGTCAACTGTTATCTTAGCGAATAACGCGCCACGTCCTGACTTGTTTTCGATAATAACACCCTTTAATTCTTTTCCTTCCTTAATCACATCAGAAAAATACGTGTGGAATAGAATATCTACCCCTGCTTCATGAACTAATTTAAGGGTTACGTATTTAAATTTTTCAGGATCAACGCAGTATGAGTAAGATAATTCTTTCTCAATATTATATTCTTTCTGCTGGTAAGGGCTTTTGCCAAGACCATTCATCTTGTGCAATTCAAGGATGATCTCCTGAGCGATGCCTTTTACAGTCTGAGTGCTGTCAGGTTCGACTTGATTGCGAAACCCGTTAATATTTATCATCAGTGAAGCTGTAGCTGTGCCTCCAAGGTATCCAAATTGTTCTATGAGCAAAGTTTTCACATTGTTGCGTCCGCTTGCAATAGCGGCTGTCAGTCCAGCAACCCCTCCACCAACGATAATAACATCATATTCACCAAAAACGTCAATTTCCTTAGCAGGCTCTAGGTATTTCATCTTTTATAACTCCCTTATTGCTTATTCTTCCGTTTTCACGATACCATAAGTCCGTAGTTTTCTATATAGATTGGCACGGTCTATGTTTAGCTTTCTGGCTGTCTGGCTTACATTTCCTTCATTGGCATCTAATTCTGCAATGATGATCTTCTTCTCATATTCATCAAGCATATCCTTTATGGATTTTGGCTCTGATTCTATCATCTGGTTACGATCTATATGAATAGCTGATAATACATGGGTTGTGTCAATAGTATCCGTATCAACCATTATTATCAGCCTTTCCACTATGTTTCTTAATTCCCTGATATTTCCGGGCCAGTTGTATTCCATTAGCATATTTAGCGCGCTTTGTGATATTTTCTTTAATTGTTTGCCGTTCTCACTACAAAATTGCTCAAGAAAATGCTGGGCAAGTACGGGGACATCCTCTTTTCGCTCTCGGAGAGGCGGAACGGCGATAGGGATCACATTCAATCTATAATATAAATCCTGACGAAATTGCCCTTTCTCTATCTCTTTTTCAAGATTTTTATTCGTAGCGGCTATAATTCTGACGTCGAGTTTTATTGTTCGTGTCCCGCCTATACGTTGGATTTCGCCTTCTTCAATGGCTCTCAGCACCTTTGACTGTGCGGAAAGGCTCATATCACCGATCTCGTCAAGGAAAAGCGTTCCACCATTCGCAAGCTCAAACTTGCCTATACGCCTGTTGCCGGCGCCAGTGAATGATCCTTTCTCATGACCAAAAAGTTCACTTTCTATCAATTCCTGTGGTATGGCGGCGCAGTTAATCTCTACGAAATATCCTGATGAACGATTGCTTTGATGATGAATAGCTCTGGCTACAAGCTCTTTACCTGTTCCGTTTTCACCGGTTATAAGGACACGCCCTTTGCTTGGAGCCGCTTTTAAAATCTGTTCGTATAGTCGCAATGTTGCGGGACTTCGACCAACCATAGCATATTTTTGAAGCTCACGACTGCGAAACGCTTTGTTCTCTTGCTCAAGCTGTTGACGCTCTATCGCCTGTCTTATGGTTATCATCATCTTGTCAATCTTCTCAGCAGGGAAGAATGGTTTTTCAATGAAATCGTAAGCGCCAAGTTTCGTTGACTCAACAGCAATGCGTATCGTGGCATTTCCTGAGATCATAATCACAGGTATGTCAGGCTCGATCTCTTTCAATTTTCGTAGAACCTCAACACCATCAATATCTGGCAGTCTAACGTCAAGAAGCACTAAATTTATATCATTATCCTGTATGCTTTTTAACGCCTCGTTTCCACTTGAGACAGTTAGGACATTATAACCCTCGTCTTGAAGGATTGCTGATAATGCGTCAAGTATACCAATTTCATCGTCAACAATTAATATGTTATAATTCATTTTGCCTCCCATGTTCTCGGTGAAAGTCATATATATGATACGAGTTTTTCAGTTAGTTGAGTAATAGTCATAATTCATGAAAAAACACGGAGACACAGAGGCACGGAGAGAACTTAGAAAGTATGAAGGATGAGTGATGAAGGATGAAACGGTAATACTCGTTTCTTCTTTTTCATCCATCATCCTTCCGCCTTCATTTTTTTCTCCGTGCCTCTGTGTCTCCGTGTTTAGCTTCTTTTTATTTCTATAACTGAAAAAAGTCGTATATATGACATTATTATACATGCTTGGATACGCTTCGTCCATAGTTTTAAATTCTTGTCAAAACCATGTATACAGTGATATGATATAGTCGAAATATGCAAGCAAGTTTAGAAACGATCTTCAATATTTAGCTATGTAATCGTTAAAAATGGAGATTATATGTAAGGGTAAAGCTTTCGCTGGTGAAATTAGAACGATTCGTTGATCTTCATTTAAAGGGGAAAATTGTGAAAAAACAAAAATGCACACAACATTTTTTACAGGGAGAAAACATGAAAATGAAGGGCATTAAAAAATCAGGTTTGTCAAAGTGGCTTTTAATATGGATTGCGACTCTGGTTTTGATAATCTCTGGATGTGAAAAAGAGGAAAGAAGCAATGTTGTGATTGAAGAGTTAGGAGGAGGGCATTACATGGATAAACAATCATTAGGCCTGGGGCTAATTCAATATGGCTTTTGGGTTGAGTGTCTTCTAAAAAATAACAGTAGTATCCCAGCAAGTATCTCAGACTGGAAATTTCAGATAGATGAAAATATAACGATAATTCCAACTAATTCCCGTTCCTACTTTGAAACCGTAAAATCACCTACAACGATTGATCCTCTTAAGGAAGCCATGATAGACCTTGAGTTTTTCTTTGATTCGTGGGACAATACGCCGTTGAGCAATACGAAGTTTAGCAAGGAATTTTTCAGTCGCTGGCATAGCTTAAGTGTAACTGTCTCCATTAAGGATGACAATGGTTACTCATATAAGGTCAGTGATAGTAGTAAGGAAAGAATATAATTTCCTAGACAATAAAAAAACAACAAGTTGGATTATCTCTTTGAGTTTCAAATAAATAATGTAACAGTTATGGGAAGGGAACTTTTAAGGTAGATTTGAATGAATCAAAGCCAATGGCTGGATGTCTGATTTTCTCTCTGGGTTGTGTAATATTTGTTTATATGATTTACTCAATTCGTAATAGCGGTTCGTAAAAAACAGTGATTACGAAATATTTTTATCTTCAGTAATCGTTAAAAAATGGAGATTATATGTAAGGGCAAAGCATTCGCTGGTGAAATTAGAACGATTCGTTGATCTTGACAGCGAATGTTTCACCCCTAGAAATCCAACAAAAAGGAGAACAGATGAAGCGTGCTATTTTCTTTATTGTGGTTATTATATTATGTTCGTTTTCATCTCAATTATTGGCGTTACCAGAGGGTGCGGGGGCAAGGCTTGGTATGGGCGATGTTCATATTGACCCAAAAACTATTGGTGGGATGTGGCTCTTTGATGAGGATAGTGGTAACATAGCCACAGATTCCTCTGGAAACGGAAATGACGGAAAGCTCATGAATGGTCCTAAGTGGGTAGATGGCAAGTTTGGTAAGGCTTTGAGTTTTGACGGGGTAAATGATCGTGTGAGTATCGTGAGTTCACTTTCTGGCTTATCTAATTTTACCTATGCAGAATGGGTATGGATTGACTCAACTGGGCCAGATGATAGTATTACCATCCAAACTGGAAATGGGGAAATTATATATTACCCATCAACAGACAAATTTGATATTACCATTTATTCAAATAGAGCTGGGGGGCCGGGGCCTACTTGTTATCGTTATCTTTTTACTGTTAATGGGATAGAAGATAAGTGGACCCATCTATCACTCGTTGTTAAATCGGATAATACAGCTGAATTTTATGTAAATGGATCTTCTGTATCTATTGGTCCAAGAATGCCGGACTCGCCTAGTTGGGGTCACAACTATGCAACTATAGGCGGGGGGCAATCAACTTTTGAATATGCATATTGGTTTAAGGGTTCTATCGACGAAGTTGTTGTTTTCAATAAGGCTCTGAATGTTGCTGACATTAATAGCATCATGACCCAAGGGCTAGAGAAGGCGATTACAGCTAATATGCAATATTATATCAGTAGCCCTTCCAATGAAAAAGATCGAGGTGGATTAATAATACCAAGTGATACATTTCCAGAGGGAAAAGGATCCGCCATTCCGATTTATATCCCTTCTATAGTTGATGGCTCTAACAAAATCAAAGAAGATACTGCTTGGAAAACTGTAAAAGAGATCAATAAAGCAAAACTAAACTTTGAATGGGAAGAAATGCTTGCCAACTTTAATTTTGAGGGTGCTGATACTCCGACAGAATCAGCATTTTCAGCCATAGCAGGACTGATTGAAGCGGTGAACAAAGCTATTTCAATTTCGGTATGCAATATAATTATACAAAAGGATTCCGAAGGGAATTTCAGAGCAATAATACAGGTGGGTGATCCTGATCGCAGGACTTTCATCGGGAAATATGCAGGAGAAGGCGTGATTGACCCACTTGCTGATAGTTTTTGGTTAGTTCAAGCTACATTCTCAGATCAAATAGCAAAAACTTTCAGTTTAGAGCCAGACAACTATCCTAATGTATTTTACACAATGACTATAAATATTGACGCACTCCATAAGGACGATTCATACATAGGATACCTTTCTTTGTCTGATAAGGACAAGATCGTTATAACACCTAAAGTATATCCAAAAGATGAGTTGAAAATAATCCGTTTCCACCAATTCATAATTCCATACAAAAAAGAGACAGTTTTAGCTCTATCTGGTGATGGATTTATAAATTTCATGGAGGGACCGGCTGAACCGGGATTTATAAAAATACTGACTCCCTCATTATCTGAATCAGCAATTGTCGTTCAGGGGCATAGTCCTATTGAAATCAGAGTTTACGATTCCCAATCAAGAGTTACAGGTTTGGTAAAAGGGGAAATAAAAGAGGATATACCAGAATCTATATATGATGAGAGTCACAAAATTGTTATAATATTATCTCCTACTGATGCTTATCGCTACGAGATAGTAGGTACGGATGATGGAGAATACGGATTAGAAGTAACGTCTATTAAAGGGAAAGAATCTAATACATTTACTGCTACCAATGTTCCAACATCAGCTAATGCAGTGCATGAGTATTCTGTTGATTGGAATGCTCTTTCCAAAGACAAAGGCGTCACTATCAATATAGACTCCAATGGTGATGGCAAAATTGATGAAACCATAAATTCGGGTGCAAGTTTCACAGAATATAATTGTGATGTGAATTCAGATGGCGTAGTTAATATCCTTGATCTCGTGATTGTCGGTAAGTCTTTTGGGAAAGATGTGAATAATGCGAAAGCAGATGTAAACAAAGATGGTATAATAGATGTTCTTGACCTTAACATAGTAGGACAGCATCTTGGTGAAGTTTACAAATAATCTTCATTTTTTATACGAGTTTTTCACTTATAGAAATAAAAAGAAGTTAAACACGGAGACACAGAGAAAAAAGATGAAGGCGGAAGGATGAGTAACGATTAAAAGATTTTAAGATTCGAAGATATAAAGATTAAAGAATTGACATTAGACAACATAATTTTAGAATCTTCCAATCTTAGAATTTTCTAATTTATTTCATCCTTCATACTTTCTAAGTTCTCTCCGTGGCTCCGTGCCTCTGTGTTTATATATTTTACAGTGCCATGATATTGGCATTGTAAAAAATAGATATTGTCAAAAATAAAATGAAAATAGCCACAGAGACACAGAGGGCACAAAGATTTAAGAGATTTTAAAGGGGAGGAAATAGAAAATCCATATTCCCTCTGTGTTCTCTGTGCCTTTGTGGCAAAAATTTGTACAGTGCCTGATATTGAGAGGGGGAATGTAAAAATGAGTTACTTTTTAAGAGAATACAAACGTGGTGACTACCACGATGCTGAATTGCTGGCTGAAATGTGGAACGCCTCTGATAAAAACTTTCCCGGTGGCATAACACGAGGTATACCAGAGACAGCGGATTATGTAATGCAAAGAATGGAGCGATCAGATCGTCTGGCAATTTACGTTGTTGAATATGAGGGCAATATTGTCGGTTATGGTGATTTGATCGCTGAACCCGGTCAGAAAGAAATTGCCATGCTTTTCACGCTTAACGCCCATCCCGAACATCATGGAAAAGGCGTTGGCAAAAGCCTTGTATTAAAAGTCCTTGAGCGAACCATTGAACTTGGCTATAAGCAACTTACGCTTGGAACATGGGCTGGAAACACCAAAGCAGTGCCGTTATACAAGAAAACAGGATTCTTCTGGGTACCAGAGAGCAACGTTTTTATGCGTAATTTCATACCTTCAATTATATCACTGCCTATCACAAAAGGATTTTTCGATAAGCACAACTGGTATCAATTCTACAAGCGTGATCTTTCTGTCAAGCCCGATGATATGAAATGGAACGATATTAAGGTTTTCATCTACGAGTTTGAAGCTGACGGTGAGATGGTGAAAGTCATTGTTGATATACAATCACAAAGTATCACTGCCATAGAGACTAATGATCTTGCAGTTGCATGTATGGTTGGCGCTGAGGATATTCCTGTCGGATTAGAGCATCCTGTAAAATGGGAGGTCAAAAATAAACATCCTGAAAAACCCTTACAAGTCACGCTCATCGCAACAGCAGAGGAAGGTATCGCCCTTAACACCCTTGAAAAGTTTGATGTTAAAGATGATGTCACCATAGAAAAGACCTTCTTAATAGCTACGGACATTAAACAAAAACATGAGAGAGAACCAGCGCACAAGATAAAGTCAACACTGCTAATAGAAGGCGAACCCGTTCTTCTTGAAACAGGGGTCAAAACTGTTCAGCCAATCGCCATTGAATATGATGGACAGAAAATAATCCCGAATAAAGATAACGAACGAATACAGATAAGGCTTAGAAACTATCTGGATTTTCCTGTTAAAGGAACACTTTACATTGACCCTCACCCTGATTTGAAGCTGGATAAACTATCTGCGGATTTCTCATTGGATGCAAAATCGTGGACTAGCTGTTTGTTCTGGTCAAAGCTAAACGGAATTGACGTAATACAAACAAAAATATACGCCAAATTCAATGTTGATGGAGAAGGCAAAGAACCCGTTCATGTCTCGATAAAACCGAAAGTAGTATCATTCCGACCAATACTGTTCGGTAGTATAGTAAAAAGCTATGATGAAGATGGAAAAGTTATAAGGTTAGAAAGCGATACACTATCAGTCAGAGCTAATTTAAGAGGTGGAGATGCAAGCATAAGCGGAATGGACGGGGGATTTTGCAGAATAGAAAATATGACATCTGAACTAGGTCCGCCGTTTTCTCAATGGAGGATGATTCCACCGATTTATGAGTATCGGCTTAAAGAAAAAGATGGACATGCCACAATTACACTGATCGCACCGTCAGATATGTTTCCCGGAATGGTTGTCGAAAGAACTGTAACAATATCAGGAAGTCCTGCTGTGAGGATAGATTATCGTGTCACAAACAACTCGACGTCGCCTCAGAAGTTCAAGCTTAAAGTCAGCACTTATGGGTCATCAATTGGAAAAATGACTTTGCCTACAAAGAATGGGCTTTTACATCAGGCAATAAGCGGATGGGGATTATTTCCCGAAGGTTCTCAAGATTTGTCAAAGCATCCAAAGGACTATACAGAAAGATGGTCGGCTGTTGAGCAAGGTAGAGCAGTGTCCGGCATGATCTGGGGTGAATGTGAGGAGAATGAGTTTTATGGCGGATTACCGCAGTTGATGTTCGATCTGCCAGAGATGCCACCTCAGTCAAGCATTGATCTTGAACCTATTTATGCCATAATTGGAAATGGCGATTGGCAAAAAGTGCGCCAATACTGGCAATGGCTTTATCAACCCGGTAGTGTTATCGAAAAACGAAGACCTGTTGCGCATCCAGTGCTGGAAGCGGGATTTGAGAATCAGCCATTACTGATCACACAAGAGTCAGATTCAGCAAAGATAGTCGTAAACAATAATAGAGGTAAAAAGCTAAATGGGCAACTGACTGTTGAATACTCAAGTGATGTAAAACCATTCGAGATTTCAGGCGTTGACCGTGATAATCCCTTTATACAGGATGTAAACGTTAAATACAGCGATCTAACTCCAAGAGTCGAAAATGCTTGTTTCTCATTGAAAACCGATGTGAAAATTGAGACTTTCTCATCTCCTATGATCATTCTTGGAAGCAAGGGAGAAATAAAGTATACTGAAGAATCGGGCAATGTTACAGCCATTGATAATGGTTTTATGTCATTGAAATTTGCACCTGATTTCTTTGGGTCAATTATATCGTTGGAGCGCAACGGTGTGAATCACTTGCAGACAGCTTATCCAGAATCGAAACCATTGGTTTTCCTTAATCCATGGTACGGTGGAATACACACAATAGTTGGGTGGGCAGGAGAGCAGTCGTTTCTGCGAGAAAAATTTACAGGTGAACCTATATCAAGAATAGGTAATCGAGGGATTGAATGGAAAGGCTTTAAGACAATCTGCAACCGTGAGCATAAGGATTCACAATGGTCAAGGCTGGAAACCGAGTATCTAACATACCCCGGAAGTAACGTCATTGCTATCGTCACCCGTTGTATAAACAAGACGAGCGCACAGATGAATGATGGAGCAGGCATAGGCGCATGGTTACAACCGGGCGGTTTTTTGGATGACCTTGTGCTTCATTATGATCATTTTAAACCGCTCTATGAGCAAGCGGGATCAACCAATGATCAGCAGCGCTATTCTGATCACAGACTTCGTAATGAATATATTGCAGAGATTGAATGTGATCATTGGGTTTGTGTAGAAAATCCAAAGACAAATGACGTAATCACCTTGATCGGAAGCGCACAAGATGGTAATATATTCGCATTGGATATTGGGAAGCATGGTATTCTTATACAGTCTAACCTCTGGTTTGGGCTTGAACCTAATGAAATGCGAGAAGGAATTACATGGCTGGTGCTTTGTGACTCGGTAGAGCAAGCACGAAAATACCGTGCCATTGGTGAGATATGGGAATTGCCTTAGAAATTCAGAAAAAATTTTAAACACGAATTTCACTAATTAACGAATTGCACGAGTAAATCAAAAATTAGTGTAATTCGTGATAAAAATATTTCATTGACTGAGAGATAGAAGAATAGAAAAAGGAGATAAATAAATATATGAAACTATTACAGTTTTCCTTACCAGAAAAAGGACAACGGATAGGTATATTAAAAGGCGATGAAGTACTGGACATCACATCAAATGACCTGAAAAGCACAATGGATTTGATTAATCGCTCTATATTTGACAGCAAAACATTAGATGAGATTGCTTCATCACAGAAAACCGTTGGAACTTACTCTTATGAATCGCTAAATATCCTACCTGATAAGTCTAAACCGCATCTTCTCATTCCGATCTATCCGCCAGAAGTCTGGGGATGTGGGGTGACATATAAGCGCAGTGCAGAGATGCGTGACGAAGATACCACAGGTGCAAGAGGGATATACGATTACGTTTATTCAGCGCCTCGCCCTGAGTTGTTTTTCAAAGCGACATCTGCAAGATGTTCAGGTCCCAATGACTACATCGGCATCAGAAGTGATTCAAAACTTACCGCCGCAGAACCTGAACTTGCTTACATACTTGGTGAAGGTAAAAATATAATAGGGTTCACTGTATGCAATGATGTTTCTGCATGGGATATAGAGAGGGAGAATCCACTTTATTTGCCGCAGTCAAAGATATTCTATGGTTGTTGTGCGTTGGGACCTATCATATCTCTGAATTCTGAAATCAGTAATCCTTATATTCTAGACATAAGTTGCCGAATCATAAGGGATAAAGAAGTTATATTCTCAGGTGAGATTAATTCGTCGAAGATAAAGCGTACGTTTGATGAGTTGACAGGTTTTCTATGCAGAGATAATCCTACACTGCCCGGAACCGTTATGACAACAGGCACAGGGATAATGGTTCCCAATGATTATGCCCTTGCTCCAGGTGACATTGTCGAAATAGAGATAGAAGATATTGGTAAACTCTCGAATCCTGTAAAAAAACTCTAAAGTAAGATGGGCAATGCTTCATAAACATCAAGCTAATGGATTTTGATAATTAAACCTTAATAAACTAATCTTTACCCACAAATCTGTAAACCATTGTGGATAGAGGATTTATAACCCCCTTTTAGCCAAAAGGGGGAAGGGGGAATTTGATTAAATAAACTATGGATCTGAATGAATCTATTTAAAGGTATTTTAGTATCTCATCAATGGCGCAATTGATATTTATGAGTATATCTTGATCCGAAAACCTTAATCAAATCCCCCTTTATCCCCCTTTAGCTAAATGGGGAATTGTCAAAATCCATTAGCTTGAGCCTATAGGCAATGCCTATCCTACTGGCTTTCGCTGAGATGACAAATGATAGGTCTTTCTGGAATATCATCTGCTTTTGATGTCTCCCCAGGTCTTTGGCAATTTCCCTTGTGATGAAATGGCAGATTGCAATGCTTCGGGTGTGTATTCCCATACATCGGAAAGAAATAAGTCATTAACACCGATACCACCTATAATATAAATTTTTCCATCTAATACAGGATAATTTGGCACATTGCTTCTTGCGCTCGGTATGTTTCCCCCCTCCAACCATTTATCATTTACTGGATCATATATTTCTATGGAGGAAAGTATACTACCATTGCCAGCACCACCTATAATATAGATCATTCCATTTACTACACACGAGGCTAAACAGCTATTAGCAATAGGCATATCAGAACCTTTCGTCCATTTATCAGTAGATGGATCATATATTTCCACTGTTGGAAATAATCTAGAACCTATATTATCATTGGCTCCGCCGAACACATAGATTTTATCATTTACAACAGAGCCTGTTATAAAAGTCCTTGCAGTTGGCATATCAGTTTTCTTTGTCCATGTATCCGTCTTCGGATCATATTCTTCTACCGTTGAAAGAGCTGGACCAACACCACCATGCCCTCCTATATAGTAGATTTTCCCATTTACCGAACCCGCGGCAGATTCGGACCTTGCTGTTGGGATATTAGCCTTTTTCTCCCATTTGTTAGTAATAGGATCATAAGCCTCTACTGCATTTGAGAACGTAGTGTCATTCCCTCCACCTATGACATAGATTTTTCCATCTACTACACAGGCACGGTGCCAAGCTCTGGATGTTGGTATATCTGCTTTCCTTGACCAAGTATTTGCCTTTGGATCATATTCATATACCGTTGAAAATGTTTTTATATTTGGATTCCAACCTTGGTTAGCTCCACCAATAACGTAAATTTTGCCATTAACTGTATTAATGCTATGGAATCCAACACCTACCGGCATATCGGCTTTCCTTACCCATGTTCCACCTTCGACTTGCGGAGCCATAAAAGCATTTTGCGTATCAGGTTGTTTTGATCCTCCACCTTTGCCCGACAGATTTGATAAGAATGGTATTTTGTCTACTCTCACTACATCAACAGGTATTTCACCAATATTCAGCACCTTAGATTCGCTTGGAAGTGAGTAGCTGATTGGGATACCAATATCTTGTGATACCATAATACGTGAGCCAAGACTTAAAACGGTAAAAATAATTCCCACCGCTATGGATATACCCCAAGGAACGCCCTTTGTAGTTGATATTGGTTGAATCTTTATACGTTTGATTACTTCGACAATTCGGAAAGTGAATGTGACTGGTAATCTCTGCTGTTCAAAAGTTACTCTCATCATGGTAAGCATATCCTCCTTTAATTGCGATCTCGCTCTGCTGAGGCGCATTCTGATGCTGGCTGGTGAAATGCCCAAAGAGTTTGCGATTTCATCGCTTTTCATACCCGCAAAGTAATGTAGCATTAGAACTTCACGATAGGCTTCAGGCAAAGAATCCAGCGATTCCTGAAGCCATTCATACATCTGATTTTCACGGTAGGAGTCTATGGATGGCGCTTCCAATTTTTGAGGGTCTTGATCTTCGATAAACTCAGAATCGGGATGTCTTGATTCTGCTCTCTGCCAGTTTGAACACCGTGCGGAAGCTATGCGATACAACCAAAAGACGAAGCTATCCCATCTTCTCAAGCTTCGCAGATCACGAAAAGCCTGAATAAACACTTCCTGTGTTACATCCTGAGCATCGTGAAAGTTGCGAATCTTGACATAAACGTAGGCATAGATGCCTGTCTTATATTTATCCACAAGCAAACCGAATGCTTCTGGTTCCCCGTTAAGGCATCTGCTGATTATGCTTCCATCTTCCGTTCGCATTTTTGACTCCTTAGTGAATCGCTTCACTATATAAGCACCCACAAACGGCAAAAATGTAACAGAAAAATTATATATTTTTTCGCAGTAAGTTTGGACTCGTGATTAAGTGGCTTTTTCGCTAAGTCTTTATTGTCATTCTGAGCATTAGCGAAGAATCTAAAATGTTATACAACCATACAAAAAGAAGATTCTTCACTCTGTTCAGAATGACAAACTTAATGGTTGTTATCCTATATTCTCTTTCATCTCTGTAATATCAAAAAACGTCAGGATAACTTTTTCACTTGAATCAACAAAACTAGCCTTACAGATATAGGTTCTATCAATTAAAGTAATCTTTTGGATGGAGCTATCTTTCTCGTTTGTGACTTTTTCGACAATTTCACGAATCTCTGATTCTCTTATAACATCCCAATAAAATTGTCCTTCTATTGAGTCTGTTTGGGCAATTTTTTGCAATAAATCATTGTAAAGCAATATTTTACCTTTATCATCCAGAACCAGAATCGCTTCCTGTAGAGATGATAATATGCTGCCAAACTCATCCTTTCGGTCAAATATATCGCTAACCATTACATTTACCTGATCAAAGGTAAGGTTAAAGTTCTCCATAAGCTTTTTTGCAATTCCCTGTGTTCCCGATTGGAATTTTGTTTTCACATCATCTAATGGTAAATGAACATCTTTTGAGGCTAATGCAGAAAAGATAAGCGATATAATTATAGAGATAGCAATTCCAGTAATATAGACTGATAAAGTTAAAACGTCACGTTGATTACCAAGTGCAAAAAAGAAAAATCCTGTAAGTACGGCGATCACTATAATAAATCCGATAAATATTCGAGTGAAGATACTTCCAGTCACGTTACATCAACCTTATACCATTTCTCAATTCAAATACGTCATTCTGAGCAGAGCGAAGAATCTCACTAATGTCGCCAAAAGAAGATTCTTTACTTCGTTCAGAATGACATTACTATGTGGTGTTTCAATTGGGAAATGGTATTAGCAATAAAAAAGGACGATCAAAATAGACCGTCCGTTTTTATGTATTAATAGTGCGGCGCTGAAGCATGGCTTCAGCACTCCAAAGTTTCACTTTCACTTTTACTGTTTCTTAATATTTCCCCATGTAGATGTGAGCTTGCCGGCAGGTTCCACCGGAGTTTGACCGACTACACTGACAGAAGAATCTTTTGTGTCGGCAGTACCTGCAAAAGTCGTATCAGTAGCTGTAGGTTTGCCAGTTATTGGCACAACATCTTCGTCTATGTATATACTCAGTAAAGTGCAATCACCATCAGTGATCTGGATATTATCCACGTAAACTCTGAATAAACCAGCGAGGTGCTTGTCGCTATCGGTAGCTATCATAGCGCCGACAATCTTTTGTCCAGCGAGAGCGTCCAGAGAGATTTTTCTGTGATACCAATTGTCACGTGCAAATTTGCTAAGATCGGCTGATGGATGTGCGCTTATACCGTTCTGATCCGTAGCACCTGAATCTCTGAGCGTTTTTTTGTCAGCAGTAATCAAATCAACTGCTCCGCTGAATACAGGATTGCCAGAAAACATTGATTCTTGATATTCGAGGAACTGCCCGGCGACAATGGTAAACTCGCCTTTCCATATATCAACGTAGGCGTGACCGTGAACATCAGCTTCATTATAAGTTGTCTGTAATGCAAGCATTTTGCTGTCTGCTGTATGTTCTCTTATAACTGGAGTTGTGCATGGTTTCTTATCAATTGTTATGGTTCCATTTACAGGTGTAGAAACAAGTTCCTTACCTGTTTCATCGAAAAGTGCGGCAGACTCAAAAGCAAAGTCAGTTGTGCCTACTGCAAGACCTTTGAGTGTAACATTAATTATCACTCCCTTACCACCGGCTAAACCTTTCGCGCTTGCCATTGAGATAGAAATCTTGCCTGATACCACTGTATTGATTATAGGAGATAAATCTTTTAGTAAATCAGTTGTTTTCACTTCAACAACAGACACAATCTTTGGATCGTATTTCAGAACCAAATCTCCTCCAGCAACAGCAGTCAGGTCATCAATACTTACGTTGATTGTTATATTATCACCGACAAAGCCCTTTGTGCTATTATCAATAGTTAGGGTTTTTGGTGGAATTACCGGTTTCGCTTTTACTGTTATGCTGCCGTTTTTTACTGTTACAGGTTTAATCTCATTACCCAACTCATCAAACAGAGCAACATCACTCAGATTAAGAGGGCTTACTCCTTTATCTGCATTGATTACAAAGTCAATCTGGAAGAAATCTCCACTTCCTTCTTTCAAGGCGGTCGCCGCTGCCATAGCAAATTTGACTTTACCTGCTATGTTGGAATTTGGAAGTGGTGATAATGGTTTTGCTAAATCCATTATCCTCACTTCTTTTAGAGCAACAATTGTTACATCGTATTCAAGCGTAATATCACCACCAGCGATTCCAGTGGCATTGTCTACGCTTATACCGACAGTTACTATTGCACCTTGCTCTGCCGTAAGATCAGGAACACTCATTTGAATCCCATAAGCCCCTGCACAAAAAATTAGTAGTAAAACAGAGATAAATAGATACTTTGATTGCATATTAATACTCCTTCAAAGTTGCGGTATCTACCTTAGGTTCACAAATTGCATAAGTATTGCATAAGTAACGAAACATTATAACAATAGTTTTATAAAATAAATTTCCGTTATAGTTAGTTTTGTAGTAAAGTATAAACTTTATAACTCAATTTGTCAATCAAAATCAATCTCTAACAAATGTTTACAAAATATTGAAAATTGTTAAACCTTTCCACTATGTTTTAGTCTAACAAAAGATATAATACTAGCACTTTGCAGAAATAAATGATATAATGAGTTTGTTAATAAGCAGGGGTGAGGTGATTATCTGTCGTAATGATCAGATAGATTCTTCACCCCTGACCCATTTAAGTAAATTTGTTAAATATGGAATTAGCTATCAGAGTAGAGAACCTGACAAAACGGTTCAATAGTTTTACCGCCGTAGACTCCATCAATTTCTCAGTAGGTAAAGGTGAGGTGTTTGGGTTTCTTGGTCCAAACGGCGCGGGTAAGACTACCACAATTCGCATACTTGCAGGAATGATTGAACCGAGTTCAGGATACGCCGAAGTTAATGGATTACCAGTTGACCGTAACGTTGAAAATCTTCACGAGAGCATTGGACTACTGACTGAATCACCCGGTTTTTATGAAAATTTGAGCGCAATTCGTAATCTGGAGTATTTTGCGGGATTCTATTCTGATATTGATGTACCCAAACAAGTTGAAAAACACCTGAAATCAATTGGTTTATGGGAACGCAAAGGCGAAAAGGTCAGGAATTTCTCAAAAGGCATGAAACAAAGGCTGGCTATTGCTCGTGCTTTACTGCATGAACCTAAAGTCGTATTTCTGGATGAACCGACATCGGGACTTGATCCTGAATCGGCACAGGACGTTCGTCAGATGATCAGAAATCTGAAAGACGAAGGTAGAACTGTATTTCTCTGTACTCATAACCTATCAGAAGCAGAATCTCTTTGTGGCCATATAGGGGTCATAAAAACACAGCTTGTGGCATTAGACACACCCGAAAAACTTCAAGAAAAAGCATTTAAACGTGAAGTAATAGTTGAAATGGATTCCGTCAATCCTAAAGTAATTGAAAATCTACATAAATTAAGTTTTGTGAAATCAATAAGACAGGATGGCAATAAGCTAATAATATTTCTTGATGAAATTGAAAAAAATCGTCCTTTGTTAGTAAAAAGCATCGTCGAATCGGACGGAATGATACAAAATGTGTTTGAGGAAAAACATTCTCTCGAAGAGGTATACCTTTCGCTTATGCACAGAGATAACGATTCTCAGAGATAAAGATGGAATTCAACCATAGTTTTGATAAAATAGGTAAGATACTTCTCTTACGTACCGATGGAATCGGTGATGTTTTGAACTCTACACCTGCGATCTCTGCTCTCCGCAATTCTTACCCAAACGCTCAAATCTCTGTTGTCGTAAAACCTTATGGATCCGAAATTCTATCTCGAAATCCTGATATTGATGAGGTTATTATTTATGATCCCAATGGACAGCATAAAAGATTGATTGATAAAATCTATTTCCTAAAAAAACTTCGATCAAGTGGATATGATACAGCGATGGTTCTTAATAATTCATCCATGAGTAATTTTATGGCTTACGTATCTGGCGCAAGGGTCAGGGCAGGTCGAAGATCAGAACCGAAAAGATTTAGCTATACGCTAACTCACTGGGTTAGTAACAATGATCCAAAAGGCACAAAGCATGAAATTGATAGAAATTTTGATGTTGTGCAACTTTTGAGGGTAGAGAATAGAACTCGTGATTTAGTATTGCATCTGTCTGAAGAAGAAAAAGCCTACGCAGAGGGTTTCCTTCGACTTAATACAGATGATGGTTCTTCTCTTGGCCTGATGGGAATACATCCTGGCGGTAGTTCTTTTGATAAGCTCTGGTTATCTGAAAATTTTGCTGAGATCGTAAACCGACTGATTGAGGAATTCAATGCTAGGATAATCCTTTTCACTGGACCCGGAGAGGAAAGCCTTGCACAAAATATATTAGCAAATGTAAAGCATCCCCTGATTTTTGCATCAGGAATCAGGCTACGACAATTTGCGGCTTTAGTAGAAAGATGCTCTTTATTTATTTGTAATGACTCAGGACCCATGCACATAGCATCCGCTTTCAAAGTTCCGACTGTTGCTATATTCGGTCCTACTGATCATGTCAGATGGAGACCGCTTAACGAAAATGCTATGGTTGTTAGAAAAGATATGGATTGCTATCCTTGCAGCGCACACAAGTGCAAAAGGAATTATGAATGTATTAAAACATTATCAGTGTCACAAGTATGGAAGGCGATTGTGGAGTTGACATCAAAAGCTTTTATATGTTAGTATTTGATATAAACATAATCAATTGTATTTTAACGGAGTAGCAAGTTTTAGCTTGCACAATTAACTCCGGTGTTTATTTAATAATAGTCAGAATGACTAAACAAAGGAGAGTTGTAGATGACTTCGATAACATTGGAAGAACCTTTACAGGTAGAGGTTGGTCCGAAAAAGGATTTCCCCAAGGTTATACAAGAAGGATTCATTAGAGTATCAGAACCAGATGAAGAAATTCGTATTGCCGTTTCAAGTGATATAAATATGGAAGGCATATTTGAAGATTTCTGGTTTCTGGCAACAGATAAGCGTGTGCTTGTCTTCAAAAGTAATCATAAAAAGAATGCGGAACTTGTCAATGAAGTTCCTATAAGTGAGATTCAAGAGGTAAAACTAAAAAACTACACAGGGAATGGCATCCTTGAGATAGTAACCGCTGACAGAGCCATTGAGCTTTTGCGATTTTCAAGAACAGCTTTGTATAAAAATAACATCATTGAACTCCCGCAAGCGATTGATCGCCTTAAAGAGCAGAATGGATATTTAATCGAGAAAAAGTCAGAAAAACATAGCCAGAAGCACGGAGGACGCTGCCCAAAGTGCGGGAACATAATGCCATTCTGGTCAGATACATGCCCACACTGTCTTGAGAAAAAGACAATGCTTTTCAGGCTGTTTGGCTATTTAAAGCCATATTGGTACATGGTTGTTATATCTTTTGTGCTGCTACTTGTAACTAGCGCCTTGAATCTTGGGACGACGTATATAACGAAGCCACTCACGGATATGGTCTTTGCGCCTACTGATCCTGCTATTAAGGCAGATCATGTTTATAGATTCCACTGGCTAAACATATTCGTTCTACTTTTTATAGGTATGAATATAGTTGGAACCAGTCTTGGAACGTTACGGACTTACCTGATGAGTTGGCTTGGTAATAAAGTCATACTTGATCTAAGGACATCAGCTTATGAATATCTGCAGAGGCTTTCCTTGAGTTTCTACGACAAAAAGGAAACGGGAAGGCTCATGTCCCGAATCACGTACGATACAGGAAATCTTCAAGGCTTCATCGTCAATGGCATTCAGGATTTCCTCTTTGATGCGCTTATGCTAATTGGAATGAGCATTGTTCTATTTGTTACGAGCTGGAAGTTGGCGGCTTTGACTTTGATTCCGATACCACTCATGATCTTCGGAACCATAGTATTCGGCAAAAAAATGCACATGGCATATCACAAGGTCTGGAGACGCATGTCGAGTATATCTGCGGTGTTGGCTGATACTATCCCAGGGGTCAGGGTTGTAAAGACATTCGTAGCAGAGCAAAGAGAAATAAGCAAGTTCGGCAAGATCAACACCGAGTTTTTCAAGTCTAGTATGCACGCTGCCAAGTTAAACACGTTATATACCCCAATAATGTTCTTTGCCACGTTTGTTGGTGGTATCGTAATACGATGGTTTGGTGGAAGGAATGTAATCATTGATGAAATGACTCTAGGTTCTCTGATGTTATTTATGGGCTATATGTGGCAATTCTATGGTCATGTGAGTGGATTAACCAGATTGAATCAGACACTTCAGATGGCGGCTTCGGCGGCAGAGCGAGTTTTTGAAATACTTGATGCACAACCCGAGATTGACGATAAAAAGGATGCAGTTGATCTTCCACCTATACAGGGTGACATAAAGTTTGATAACGTAGTTTTTAGCTATGATGGTGAAAAGAATGCGCTCGATGGTGTATCCTTTGAAGTCAAGGCAGGCCAAATGGTTGGGCTTTCAGGTCCAAGCGGGGCAGGAAAAACAACGATCATTAATCTGCTAGGTAGATTCTACGAAATTAGTGAAGGCAACATTACTATTGATGGTTACGACATAGGGGATGTAAAAGTAAAATCCCTTCGTGACCAGATAAGTGTTGTTCTGCAAGACCCATTTCTTTTTCATGGCAGTATAGCGGAGAACATAGCTTACAGCAATCCCAGTGCTACCAGAGCAGAAGTAATCGCCGCCGCAAAAGCGGCAAATGCTCACGAATTCATAATAAATTTCCCCGATAGTTACGACACAATGGTTGGAGAACGAGGTGTAGGTCTATCGGGCGGAGAAAAACAGCGTATATCCATAGCCAGAGCCATATTGAAGAACCCGCGCATCCTTATACTTGATGAAGCTACTTCGTCAGTAGATACAGAGACAGAATCACTCATCCAAAAGGCTATAGATCGGCTTGTTGAAGGACGAACGACGTTTGCCATAGCGCACAGGCTTTCCACATTGAAAAAAGCTGACATGCTTTTGATACTTGAAAAGGGCAAGATAGCTGAGATGGGAACCCACAATGAACTACTCGAAAACAATGGTTTATATAAACGTCTTGTTGATATGCAGGCTGAACTTTCAAAGGTAAGGGTCATATAACTGGATACTGGATATAAGTTTTTGTAGCCCAAGATTCTATCTTGGTTTTCATAATTGCCAACTTAGAAAGTTGGGCTACATTTGTGTTTACAAATAATCATCTATTGAACAAATTTATGGAAGTGTTTAATATATGTCTAAACGAATACAAATTTTGGTTTCTGATGAGGAATATGAATATCTGAAAGAAATAAAAGAAACACAGAATAAGCCACTTTCAGTAGTAATCAGGCAAGCATTAGAACAAACCTACGATATAAAAAAGCCAGAAAGTACCAATAAAATAAGTAATAAAAAGAAGAAGCAATTAAAGGCTTTTAAAGAAGCTTACGGAATCTGGAAAGATAGTCCTGAAATAGATACCGTGATAGAAGAAACTACCTCTACTTTGTTAAAATAAAGGGTGAAAATGGGTATAAAATCAGGTAAAATAAGGCAAAAGCATATAAGGGTAACAATAAGGAGATTGCCATGAATTACCTGACACCCGATGTTCCACCATTTCTTGAGAAATATTACAGCAAATTCGATAACATATTCAAAGAACAATCCCAAAGAGATGAATTCAGACTCTTCTCGTTCCTCAGACTCTTCTCGTTCCTCTGAGTAACGGAAGAACAAAATGGAACTGGTCTGCTGTTGGAGATTAAACGTAAGAATATTCAATATATCTCCAAGCATATTATTGACTCTAACTACCAATCTATGCACCATTTTATGTACCATTTT
>Ga0315282_10000441_pt1 | contig 82583 bp, 71 predicted proteins | sample YL17G07_20_MG_FD_203693 | JGI IMG/M metagenome (GOLD analysis project Ga0315282, IMG submission 203693) | Sediment microbial communities from Yellowstone Lake, YNP, Wyoming, USA - YL17G07_20 | ecosystem: Environmental > Aquatic > Freshwater > Lake > Sediment | place: USA: Wyoming | collected...
CAGACTTGCCGTTAGTTATGACAGATTAGAGGAGATCCGATTAGGATTTCGACATTTGGCATATGCCATGATCAATTTTCGTATTACTTTCAATAGGTCTTAATTCTTACTCGCTACGAGTTCATAACTTCGGATAGATACGAATTAGTCAAAAACTGTTGCAATATTCTGTGAATTGTGATAAATTATTAGAAGCATAACATTAATACAAAACGGATACATTACTCGAAATGTAAGATTCCTTGAGTTTTGAGTGTTATATCTTTTAACTACTCTTTGTTTATCATTAATGATTAAACAGATTAATTATTTAACTTATGAATCTCAAAAGTAGGTTGGGTTTCGTTCCTCAACCCAACCTAATATTATCAAAGTTGGGTCTCATGCTTCGACCCAACCTACAATTATATTTCTGTAAGACGAAAAATTAATCTGGTAGAACACTAATTAGGTAGGCTAGGGTTTTTTGGTCGTAAACATAGGAAAGGAGTTGCATAATGGCAAAACCGAAACTTTCAATAGGTAGCTGGGCGTATACTTTTGGACCTTATACAGATAATCCGATCCCGTTTGATGCGGTATGTAAAAAACTTGGTGAGTTGAAATTCGACGGTGTTGAAGTCGGAGCATTCAAACCGCATATTCATCCTGATGATTATCCAATGAAGAAAGACAGAGATGCTGTGAAAGCCCTTATGGCAAGTAATGGTCTGGGTATTTCTGGTATAGCGGCTGACTTCTGGGCATCAACTGCTGTCCCTGGTTCAGATGAAGCAGAAGAGAGTGATGTATACTTTAAGTTATTTAAGAGGAACCTTCAACTCTGTCTTGATCTGAATGCAAAGATGATCCGTGTGGATACGGTATCTCCTCCAGATAAAGGTGTTCCCGGTGTGGATCCGAAGGTTGTCTGGAATCGTATCGCAAAGCTGTGGAATAGATGCGCTCAAGAAGCTGATGAGGTTGGAGTCCTTGTTGCATGGGAGTTTGAACCGGGATTCTTGTATAACAAACCCAGTGAAGTAGTCGGTATGGTAGAAGCTGTTAACCATCCAAACTTCAAGGTTATGTTTGACTCTTGTCATGCTCACATGTGTTCAGTCATTGCCGCAAGACAGAATCCCCCAATAGAGAAATTAAAGGGTGGTGCGGTAGAATTTGCTCAGATGCTTAAAGGTAAGATCGGTCATATACATCTCATTGACTCTGATGAAACTCTACACCACAATGAGACCAGCACTCACCGTCCATTTGGGGAAGGCGTATTGAACTTTGATAAAATTATCCCGGCGATCTACGAGGCAGGATTCAAAGGCGAATGGTGGACTATTGACCTTTGCTTCTGGCCCGGAGCATGGGAAGTCACCGAATCCGCAATGAAATTCCTGGAACCATACATGAAAAAGTATGGAAAATAGTGAAACAGTCATTCCCATGAGTTAAACTTTTTGATTAAGAAAAAACTAATCACGAATTACACTCTCAGGGGCAGATGCCCCCGAGACCCCCAAACCATAAGACGAATTGCACGAATGATTTTTATATATTCGCGTAATTCGTTTTTATTAGTGTCATTTGTGATAAAACTCTCTTTAAGCGACTTTAAGAAATCTTTTTAAACTTTAGGAAATAGAACGCGGATAAACGCGGATCAGGCGGATTTGCGCGGATCGAAAGAAATAAAGAAAAATCCGCGAAAATCTGTTTAATCCGCGTCATCTGCGTTCTATTCTTAAAAATTTAACATCATTTATTAATGTTGCTTATGTCTTAGCGTTTAAAATTTTTTAAAAAACTTAACAGTAGGAGGAAAAATAATGACGGGGAAAATGAAGGCTCAGGTTTTTTATGAACCTCTTAAAATGAAATTGGAGGAGATTGATATTCCAAGTATGGCAGATGATCAGGTGCTTGTAAAGGTAAAAGCCTGTGGTATCTGCGGTTCAGACGTAGCTTATTATTATGGCGATAGCCCGCTGGAAACACCGAATGGAAAGGGTCCATTGGTGCTTGGACACGAATTTTCTGCTGAGGTCGCTGAAGTTGGTGCATTGCCAACAAAATTGGGTTTATTCAAACCGGGTGATAGAGTTGTTGTTGACCCGCTTCAATACTGCAACGCCTGTGAGATCTGCAAGCGTGGATACGTCAATCTGTGCGAGAAAAAGACCGTTCTTGGTGTCTCAGTAAACGGTGGATTTGCGGAATATTGCGTATCGCATTATACCGGTTTGCACAAGCTTCCCGATAACGTTACTTACGAACAAGGCTCCTTAGCGGAACCGCTGGCTGACGCTGTCTATGCACTAAGAAAATCTCAAGTTGCACTTGGGGATTTCGTTGTTGTTATTGGTCCTGGAGCTATCGGATTGATGATGGTTCAATTGCTCAAATCAAGCGGCGCTGGAAAGGTTGCTCTCGTCGGAACAAGGGATTACAGGTTAGAAACCGGCAAAGAAATGGGAGCAAACGTACTTATCAATACAAAAGAAAAGAACTCTCCATATTACACGGCTGATCTGAAGAAAACGATCGGTGAACTCACCGATGGTAAATATGCTGATGTAGTTATGACACCCACCGGTTCAGTTCCGGCTATGGAATCCGCTTTCACAATATCTGGCAGAAGGGCTAGAATAGTGTTCTTTGGTCTGCCTGGCGCCAATGACTTTATCAAAATCCCTGCCCTGGATACCATATTCTGGGATAAGACCATACAGTTCTCATGGCTCGCTCCACTCACTTGGCCAACCGCTATGCAGGCACTAGGCAATAAGCTTGTTGATGTTGCCCCATTGATCACACACTCTATAAAACTCGAAAACCTTGTGCAAGGTATTGCTGACGTAAAAAGCCGAAGCGGTGACGTATTAAAAGCCGTCGTGACAATGTAATCTAGTGTAGGTTGGGTAATGCCCGACCTACCACCCATCATCTCTTACCATCTACAAGCATTTAAATCCTACTTACTATCCAGCATAAAATAGGAGATACTTATGAACAGACATAAGCAGGAACTTGATCCGCTTGGTAAAATCCACATCCCAATCGGAATTCCTAATACTCTGGATACGCTCAAGACGTTTGTTGAATCAAAAGGAAGCTTTTCTCCGGGCGTGGGCAGTTATGGTATATATTTTTGGCTTTATGATCCTGAAACAAAGACTTTGGCAGCGCCAACGATGAATCACATCCAATGTCAGCATGGTTTGCATGATGATGGATACTTGATCCCCTGGATCGTGTGGAAATATGAAGATATTGAAGTCAAAATAGAAATTTGTGAAATCAAACGCCAATCGCCAAAAGGGAATATATTTGTTGTTGGAACTTATGTCTATCTGAGAAATTTTGGAAACAACAGTAAAAGGATTTATCTATACGCTGTACTCCGTCCTTTGGGCCCGGCTGGTGGAGCAGTAAATAAAATTGATGTAAGCGATGATGGTTATGCTCTGATTGTGGATGGGCATATTGCCTTTGTAGCTGAGATTAAGCCTGATTCTATTGGTGTTACGTCATCAGATTCTATTGATGAGCTTGCCTTTGTGGGTGATATGCCTTCCGATAGAATCGCTCAATCTGAAATTGGTGATTGTTCGGGCGTAATGCGATTCGATCTGACCGTAGATAAAACGGGAAAGACGATTGGATTCATAATTCCTGTCCTTCCGGGGCGTTATGCTGTTCGGCATAAATGGGTTGATCTGGGTCAGGATGCGCTTGCTGATATGGCTGAATTGAATTCTCCTGAAAATGGTATTCTGCAACAAGATCCGGGGTTGGAATATTATAAACAGATTCAAGTTAGCGAACTATTCAATGAGACTGTTGATTATTGGCAGGGAATGTTGGGTAAAGTCAAGATCAACCTGCCTGATCCAAGATGGGGACAAGGTATGATTGCGATGTTGAGTCACGCAGGTATCAGCATGAACGAAGGTGCGCCTGACGTTGCCGTCATCAATTACAACGTCTTCAATCGTGACGGTGTGTATGTGGCTAATATGATGCAAAAGTCAGGATTATTTGATCTTGCCAGACAGGCTGTAGATTACTTCCTTTCGCACCCATTCAATGGACGTGCATTCCCAGAAGCTGATAACCCGGGGCAGATACTCTGGAGTCTCGGTCAGCAGTGGCTTTTCACAAGAGATAAAGATTGGCTGAATCGTGTCTATCCATCAGTCCAGAAGCTTTGTGCAATGATAAAATATTATCGAACAACGCCAGAACCATACTGGGTGGATATGGGCAGTCTGGAATTTGGGGGATCGCTTCCGCCTGAAAAACGTCGTGAATTAAAATCAGGAAGTTGCGACGGTTATCATCCAGAATACACTGAGGCTTATGATATTGCAGGTCTTAGAGTTTCAGCAATATTGGCAGAAGCTATTGGAAGATCGGATGATGCTATCGAATGGAAAAGACTTATAGATGAATTTTCTCGTATTTACGATGATAGGTTCGGGCAAAATTTGGGAAAAAATTACGGCAGTTTTTCTGTACTCTGGCCCTGTCGGTTATATCCATTGAGTTCAGGTAAGGCTTACGAACAGTTCAAAGGTATAGGTGCAAAAAAGTCTCAAAGCTGGCGATATTTTCCGCTTGCTACTGCCCATCAGGGATTGCTTGCCGGAAATCGTGAAGCGGGCTATGGGACAGTCGCTTTACATCTTGATGAAGAACAGATGCAGGGCTGGTACGCCTTTGACGAGGGTGGCGGAAGCAGTTCAGGCGGTTGGCATCGTGTCCGTACAAACTGGACGAGAAACGTAGAGAAACCCGGCGCAAACATGAGCGTTGCCATGCCGCATGGTTGGGCTATTTCGGAATTGTGGCTACTCATGCGTGACTGCCTATTGTTTGAAGATGATAATGACAGAATTGTACTACTTGCGGGAATTCCACCTGATTGGTTCAGAAAAGATATGGAAGTCATTGGATTGGAGACGTATTACGGAACTTGCTCATTCTCATGGATTCCTAAAGATGATGACGCTGTTTTAAGGATTTTCGGTACAGCTTATCCGCCAAACGGTTTTGTTTTACGCCTGCCTAAAGAGTTAAACGCAAGTGTGATGATAGATGATAAACATATTAATATAGAATCTAACGGTAGTTGTATTATACCAACTGATACAAAAGAAATTCATACTCGATTCTATTAAAAGATTCGGTTCTTCCGTGTTAAGCGACGATGACCCATATTCAATGTCGGGCATGTCTCATATATCTAAAGAACCATCTCCATATTATTCCCGTGTTTCATATCTATGGTGAATGTTTTATATCGCATAAGCCTAACGGGACCAACAAGTCCGAAGGGGAAAGGTCCAGGACCAGAAAAAGACCTATCTATATCTTTAACTGCATTGGCTAAAGTGTTTGTAACTTCTACACGTAGATAATTCTGTCCCACTCTTACGAATTGAGAAATATCACATCGGTATGGTGGGCAAATTAGAGTCGTAACATGATGAGAGTTTACAAATACGCTGACAATTTCATAAGCCTCACCTAAATCCAGAATGAACCTGACGTCAGAATCTAAGCTCAGATCGTTAGTTATATAAAATTCTCTTTCGTAGGCAACTGTACCTGCAAAATCCGTGATTATATCTGAAAAATCTCCGAATCCTGTGATCCGCTTTTCTTCTCTAAATGTTGGATAAGAACCCGGGGTTGATATTTCTATTCTCCAATTTCCTGAGATGTCTAGTTCAGACATAGAATCTGAAGTCACCTGTATATTATGTGTGAAAGTAGCACCACCTTCTCTTTCTATTGTGGCATAATACTCCCCCGGTTCATGCGCTGTTAATATCAAGCGTCCCAATCCTGTAGTTTCAATCGAATCGAAATTCGTATCCGAAATATGCGGCTGTGTATCATCTTCTGATACAAAGATAACTATGGACTGATATGGTTCCAAAAAGAGCGGAACACAAAGCCCTTTCTTTTTGTCATATTTATAAGGGGCATAGGTGGTTGTATAACCATTTAGAGGTTCCCATCTTTCAGGTATACCGAATACATCACGCAGTACCACTTCTGTCTTTACATTTTCATACAAACTCTCATTGAAAAATAAAAATATATGAGCTTTTCCTTTAACTCTGTGGATATATCGAAGGTTTGGATCTGGATCAGCAGTCTCAACGTCTTGTATTTCCAAATCACATAGATAAGGTATAAGCGAATCCAATTTAACAGCTTTGACAGAGTCATATAGTTTTAGTTCATTTATGATATTTTGAAATTCATCATCCTCGTTAGCATTATCTGAACGAGTTGGAAAGCCATTGACAAAGACCATTCTACCACCTTCTGATGCTAGGTCACTCAGCTTTCGTAACATATACAGAGGTAAAACTCGTATAGGTGGTACAACAAGACATTCATAGTTTTCTCTGCCAATATTTAACTCACCGCATCTTACTGTCATTTTGCTATTCATCACGCTATCATAAGGGACAAAATCGAAGTCTATTTGTGATTGAAGCAAAGACCGTGCTATATCCTCCATAGGTTCTGCATCACCAGTCCACAGGGATTCGGCAGGATATAATAATACCACAGGCGCTATATGTACACCGCCACGCAGAAGTTGGCTCATTCGGTTTGCATAGTCTGACCAGATATTGAAGTATTGCCATTGGGGGTCTATTCCTTCCAGTCCAAAATGCGGTGGACAGTCACTATCGGGGTACTTCGGATTAAAGGCATGCGGAGTGAACACATTAATACCTCGAACAAGCGCCCAATCGGTAAGCCATTTAATCATTCTTAAACCCTCGTACCAGCCATAAGCACCAAAAGCCTCCAGAAGTGCAAGATTTTCTGGCACATTGTAAATGTGTGATGCTGAACTTGCAAGCTTTCCAAGTACCCAATAGAAAAAGGGTGTTTCAAAAGTAGCTCCCGATTTTTGCTCTATCTCACCGGGTAGCACCTGTTTGAGAACTATATCCACGCCCGGAATGTGGAATTTTTCCATAACCCTGAAATAATGAGCGCATCCATGGCCTAGACGATAATGAGCGCCGTTATCTTCGATGACGTGACCTATAAATTGAACGCCGTGTTCTTCGCACCACTCATGTATTTTTCCAAAGAAATTTTCGGCAAAGAGATGAGAGATTGTGTCCATGTAGTCTCTACGGACCATCTTGGTTGACTCACCTATATCTTGCCATAAGGCAGGTAGAAATTCCTCAAGTTCGTATCCGTTCCTCATGGTGAATTCTTTGCAAAGAAGCGTCGTCCATGGCAATGGTTCGTTCTTCCCCGGAAGTGAATAGTAGTTGTATACGTTTCTTATCCCTGTCTCATCAGAGAAAAAACCAGCAAAGGTATCTCCAAACTCATTGGGAAAACGCCGATAAGCTTCTTCATATACCAGCTCAATGAATGTTTGCGTGGCATCAGGATTAAGCACATCCACCCAATCTAACCGAGTTTTCACAAGGTAAACCATTATTTGCCAGTCACCCTCTGGTGTTTGCCATTCTAACATACCATTACTTGGTTCAAGCTTTACCAAATTTTCCAGTCGCATCATCCCACTTGAATCCTGCTTACAGGCAAAGGCTGAAATAAGCTTGTCTCCAGTTTCATCAACCATGTCAGAAATAGACAGTCTTACGTCTCTAAAGCTGGAAACATTAATGATTTTTTCCTCTATAACCTTATGATTATAGTCGGAGTTTTTTTGCATCACTGCTCCACCGGCTGTACCTGATGGAAAGAATTTTTCATCCCACAGCCATAGCTTCATATTTCTCTGCCTTGCTTCATCTAAGCAAATACCGACTAACTTCCACCATTTTTCAGATAGATAAATCGGGTTATTTCTATTCTCAAGTATGAATCCGATGGCGCCTGCTTTACTCATACGAGTGATACTGCGTCGAATAATGCCCTCATTTTCAGTTTTTAGCCAGAATAGTGGGATCAAAGTAGGTAGAGGTGCTTTGAAGTGTTCTCTCATCATTTCTACACTGTATTTTAGTTCTATTGTTTCAATATATTTTTCTTTCTCTATCATGGTTTCGTCCCGCACTTCATACAGAACAGAGATTCTAATGGGTTATTATGTTTACCTTTTTATTGCATTTGCAATGCTGGATGCAAATTTTTCCACTGATGTAAGTATTTCTTCCGGGTCATCTTTGTATTTTTCGATCAGGTTGACGATGGCACTGCCAATTATGACCCCATCAGCCATTTTTGCCACTTCCTTCGCCTGATCTGGTGTTGATACTCCGAAACCTACGGAAATTGGTTTGTCAGTGTATTCTCTTATCAGCTTAACCATCGGCGCAAGTGTATCAGAGACTTTTTCTCTTGCGCCTGTAACGCCCGTTGTTGAGACGCAGTATATATAACCGGTGCTTGCTTCGGCGATGAGTTTTACTCTGTCCGGTGTGCTTGTAGGGGCTATGAGGAATATTGTCGCAAGACCATGTTCTTTTGCCGGATTGGTTAGTTCAGATGCTTCCTCCGGCGGCAAGTCAGCGATGATAACACCGTCAACACCCGATTTTACTGCGTCAACCACAAAGCGCTCAACACCATATTTATATACAGGATTATAATAACCCATAAGGACTATCGGAACCTGTGTATCTTTCCTTAGATTTTTCACCATTCCGATTATATCTTTGAGCGATGTATTATTTTCCAATGCCCTTAATGAAGCCTTTTGTATACTGGGTCCGTCTGCTATCGGGTCAGAGAATGGCACACCAAGTTCTATAACGTCAGCGCCGGCAGATTCCAGTTTCAATATCAGTGAGTGTGTAATGTTCAGAGTTGGGTCACCGGCAGTTATAAATGGAATAAAGGCTTTACTGCCTTCGCTTGCTAGATTTTTGAATGTTTTGTCTATTCTATTCATTGATAAATGTCTCCAAATATTTACGGGTAATTTCCAAGAAATCCTTTGCGTTGTTAATAATCCTTTCTGATAGTTTTTCTTTCATATCGAGATACCTTCACGGTGTATATTAAGAAATAATGGTTCAACTTTAGTTTCATAATCTTTGGATGTGGCAATAACGCAACTTATAATAAAGTCACAATCGTATTTCATTTCCAATTCATATTGGACTTGAAACGTTTTATCTAACTCCTCTACATAATCTGATATATCATTCAACACAACAAGGACATCAATATCAGATTCATCACCAAAATCGCCACGAGCCATTGAGCCATATAAGATAACAGCTTTTAGATTGTCCTTGTGAACAGCTTTTAGAAGTTCCTTAAATTCTTTAACAATGTCTATAGCTTTAACGCTTAATACTTCCATTATACTGCTCCCTACCATCCACGTTTATCCCATTGTAGTGGCGGACTATCCGAAGTGTTTAACATCCAGTGTAGAATCTGATCTCTGAGTTCTCTCTTTATGCTATCCATACCTGAATCATTAGCGATGTTATATAATTCCTGTGGATCATTTTTCAGATCATACAATTCATCTATGTCATCAGGACAGTAGATGTATTTATATTGCTCGTTTCTGATCATTATCGCTTTAGAAAATACTTTTGGGTCTCTTAAAGGAAATCTCACCTTGTCGTAGTATATACCTTCTATTAATGGTTCATAACAGTGTTTTTCGTCCGGTAAATGCCCGCCCTCTGCAAAGACACAATCACGATGTTTAGTTGTTTTGCCTTTTATTATAGGCATGAGGCTTTTGGCAAAGTGATAATGTTTCGGTTCGATACCAGCAAGCTCTAGTATCGTCGGGAAAAGATCAACCATCTCGATGAACGTGTCACTCTGTCCAATCGCATTGTACCCCGGAATCCTAGCAATGAAAGGCGTATGGATCAGGCAATCCTGAAAACCTGTCCACCATTTTTCTGTAAGTCCGTAATCGCCTGCGTAGTCGCCATGATCTGAGAATATAAATATTGCTGTATTATCATATTGTCCGATTGATTTCAACTTGCTACAAATCAAACCCAACTGATAATCCACACGTGAGATCATACCGTAATATGTAGCCTTAATCTCACGGAAGTCTGATTCGTCCAGTTTATCTAGTCCATAAGATTCGTGGATCATTCGCATAAAACGCCTTTTATCGTCAAATTTTGATTGGATAGGTTCTGGCATTTTTGAGCGATCATACATAGAGAAATACGGTTCTTCAACTGCATAAGGCGGATGTGAAAAGCTCAATGGCATAAAAAGACAAAACGGTTGTTCTTGCTTATCATCAAGGAAATTTAGTGCGCTCTGAGTTATCGCCCAATCCGTATCTTTTACATTAGTTCCTTTCCGACAACCATAATAAAAGGATTTTCGGTATTTATGATCTTCTGACCAGGGGTTTTCGTCATGAAATTCTATTTTAGCACGCAATTGTACAGAATCAAAACCAAGCGAAATAGCATCCTGCGATAAAATGTCGTTCTTGCCGAAACATTGAACGAAATATCCGTTCTCTTTAAGTTCTCTGAATAAGTTACGCTCATGGGGTTGAAGCATATATGTCAAAGTGCGGTGCGCATGGCTGTGAGGGTATAATCCTGTAAACATACTGCATCTTGATGGTGTGCAGACCGTGTGCTGAGTAAAGCAATTTGTAAATACAACTCCTTCTGATCCGATCTGTTCCATGTTTGGTGTTTTCGCACCTGCGGGATTGATGACATTAACACAATCAGCGCGCATTTGTTCCGGCATAAACAATAGAATATTCATTTTATTTCCTCATCATCTGCGACACAGATTGAACATCCTTATCACCACGACCTGAGAGACATATAACAATTATTTCTGATTTATCCAGATTAGGTGCAAGTTTAGCGGCATAAGCCACAGCATGTGCGGATTCCAAAGCGGGTATAATGCCTTCCTGAACAGACAGCAATTTGAATCCATCAATCGCTTCATCATCTGTGACTGAGACGTATTCTGCTCTGTCTGTATCTTTATAAAAAGAATGTTCAGGACCGACACCGGGATAATCCAGACCCGCAGAAACAGAATGAGTAGGCATTATCTGTCCATTTTCGTCTTGAAGGATGTACGTCATCATCCCATGAAGGATACCAACATCACCTGCGCAAAGCGTTGCACCATGTTTCATTGTCTCAATACCAAGCCCGCCTGCTTCAACGCCGATGAATTTTACGTCCTTATCCTTATAAAATGGATAGAATGTTCCCATAGCATTGCTTCCACCGCCGACGCATGCTACAAGGTAGTCAGGCAATCGTCTTTCTTTCTCAAGAATCTGCTGTTTTGCTTCTTTGCCTATCACTGACTGGAAATCACGAACTATCATCGGATAAGGATGTCCGCCCATTACAGAGCCGATGAGATAATAGGTGTTATTCACATTTGCAACCCAGTCACGGAAAGCCTCATTGATTGCATCTTTCAGTGTCTTTGTGCCAGAGGAGACAGGTATAACTCTTGTTCCCATGAGTTCCATTCGGAATACATTTAGTGCCTGTCTTACGGTATCTTCCTCACCCATGTAAACATCGCACTCGAATCCCAAAAGTGCGGCAACTGTGGCAGTAGCAACACCGTGCTGACCTGCGCCTGTTTCTGCAATAAGGCGTTTCTTGCCCATGCGTTTAGCCAAAAGTGCTTGACCTAAAGTATTATTAATTTTATGTGACCCTGTGTGGTTAAGGTCTTCACGTTTTATGTATATTTTAGCTCCGCCAAGATATTTAGTTAATTTTTCTGCATAATATAACGGGCTTGGTCTGCCGGCGTATTCACGAAGGTAGTAGTCCAGTTCAGACTGGAATTTCTCGTCCTTCTTTGCTTCAAGGTAGGCGGACTCAAGCTCTATCAATGCAGGCATAAGCGTCTCAGATACGAAACGTCCGCCGTATAAACCAAAATGCCCTTTTTTATCGGGTAGCATGTTAATTTCCTCATTCTTGATGCTGGGTATTAGGTTCTTGATACTGGATGTTGACCAGGCACCTTGCATCCAGTAGTAGTAGGTTGGGTTTCGTTCCTCAACCTAACCTACAATTACAAATAAACACGAAGACACAAAGATCACGAAGGAATAAAATGACAGGTGACACGTAACAAATAATAAGAAAGTGGATTTAACAAATCTGTTACGAGCCATTTTTGTGATCTTAGTGTTCTTCGTGTCTTTGTGTTTAATTCAGATAAATCGTCTAATCAATTTTCGGTAATGACTTGAGAGCTTCCTGAATCTTTTCATCGGGTAGCACATAGTCTGTCAGTTTGCCATTTAGATAGGCATCATAGGCGCCAAGATCAAAATGCCCATGCCCACTGAAATTGAAGGCGATGACCTTCTTCTCGCCGGTTTCCTTACATTTCAAAGCCTCATCAATGACGGCTTTTATAGCGTGAGCGGTTTCAGGTGCCGGCAGGATACCCTCAGTCTGAGCAAACATGACTGCCGCCTCAAATGTAGCAAGTTGATCATAAGCGACTGCATCTATTACTTTCTCTTTAACTAATAAACTTAGTAAAGGTGAATCACCATGATAGCGAAGCCCGCCGGAGTGAATCGGTGGCGGGACAAAGGTATGTCCAAGAGTATACATCTTCACTATTGGGGCTAGACCAACAGTATCTCCCATGTCATAAGCGAATAATCCCTTTGTAAGCGTTGGACATGCAGTTGGTTCGACAGCAAGCACTTTCAGGTCCTTTTTCGTACCCTTCAACTTATCCATGACAAATGGGAAAACAAACCCAGAGAAGTTACTGCCCCCGCCAACGCACCCGATTACGACGTCAGGATAATCGCCAAATATCTCCATCTGCTTCTTAGCCTCAAGACCCACGACTGTCTGGTGCATCATGACGTGGTTCAGAACACTTCCAAGCGAGTATTTGGTATCATCGTGTTTAGCGGCGTCCTCGACAGCTTCGCTTATGGCAATTCCAAGACTGCCTGTAGAATTTGGATCCTGCCCAAGAATAAACTTTCCTGATTCGGTTTTATTACTTGGACTTGGCGTAACATCCGCTCCCCATGTCTCCATCATGATCCTGCGGTATGGCTTTTGCTCATAACTAACCTTAACCATGTATACAGAACACTCAAGCCCTATGAGCTTACATGCAAAAGCTAACGCACTGCCCCACTGGCCTGCGCCTGTTTCGGTTGCCAGTCTTTTAACGCCTTCCTTTTTATTATAGTAAGCTTGTGCCACAGCAGTATTTGGCTTATGGCTACCCGGCGGACTAACGGATTCGTTCTTAAAGTATATCTTTGCAGGCGTATCCAGAGCCTTTTCCAATCTCACAGCACGGTGCATTGGCGTCGGTCTCCAGATTCTGTATATATCCTGAATCTCTTCAGGAATCTCTATCCATCTATCCTGACTGACTTCCTGCAATATAAGACCCATCGGGAACAAAGGAGCCAGATCAGCCGGACCGATTGGTTGATGAGTAACTGGATGCAATGGCGGATCCAGCGGTTTTGGAAGATCAGGCTGAATGTTATACCAACTTGATGGCATATCTTTTTCGCTCAAAAACACTTTTGTTTCTTTCATTACATTTCTCCTTATTTGAATTACAGCGTTAGTTGTTTAATCTTCAAGGCAATGTCATCGCTAGTCATCAAAGATTCCCCGATCAGCATTGCCTGAACCCCGCACTTTTGCAGGAATTTTACGTCATCCTTAGATGATATTCCACTTTCACTTACGACGATCTTACCTTTCGGTATTAACTGCATCAATCTGGCAGTTGTTTGAATGTTAGTTTGAAATGTATTTAGATCCCTATTATTGATCCCGATGATACATGCGTCAGTACTCAAAACCTTTTCTAGTTCCTCTTCGGTATGCACTTCGACAAGACAATCAAGCCCTATGCCCTTTGCAATTGAAAACAGATTCATCAGGCTTTGCAAATCAAGCACCGCCGCTATCAATAATATTGCATCCGCACCTGCAAGTCTTGATTGATAAACCTGGTACTCATCAATTATAAAATCTTTTCTCAGAATCGGCAACATTAAAGTTACAGAACGGACAATTTTCAGGTATGATAACTCACCTTTGAAGAACCGATTGTCAGTAAGAACCGAAATCGCTGACGCACCGCTTTGCTCGTAAATTCTAGCAATAGCAGATGGATTGAAATCTTCTCTGATGATACCTTTTGATGGGGACGCTTTTTTAATTTCAGCTATCAAATTGATTCTCCCCGGATGCGAGATCGCACTCTGAAAATTGCGAGTATCACCGATGTTAATCAATTTCCTTTTGATCACATCTAAAGGTTGAAATTTTTTTTGTTCCTCAACTTCCAATTTCTTATGAGTAATAATTTTATCTAATATCATGTTTGTACTCAGTAATCGTTAAAAAATGCCATTTTGACACAGTTAAGAAATAGTAAGATAGGAATAGCACACAGATAAACACTGATATAGACGGATTTTCACGGATTTGATTAGTGAAAATCTGTCTTATCCGCGTAAATCCGTGTGCTATTTCTTAATGACATCAAGCTTTACCTTCTCGTCTAAAGGCAGCTAGTATCTGCTCACCAACACCAAGTAACTCCGGAGTGCCTAAGAATCTCCGCTCAAGTTCAAGAACACGATTAAAATCTTCATCAGTTAGATTTGGAAGATGGACGCCAGCGGCAACAGAAGGTGCGCTGACAATTTGTTCCGTATGACATCCTAGATCAACAAATAGATTCGTCAATTCACTGATCGTAAAACAGTAGTCCTCAAAGCTGTCACTAACAGTATGTGTAAATCGTGTGTCAGCAACATGCAAAGCATCTTCAATCCTTGCTTCGGTTAAATATTGACAGATTTTACCAAGATAGGACTGAACACCGACCAATATCAACCCCCCGGGACGGCAACACGTAACAAGGTTAGCGATAGCTTCACGGTGGCGCTCTCCAACGTGACCCAACACGCCTGTCAGAGCTAAACACACGTCAAAATGATCTTCAGGTAGTGGGAGTTTTTCTGTCAGATCAGCTTCCACGAAAGTAATTTGATCTATAAGTCCAGCTATCGTTGCTCGTTTTCGTGCATGTCGCAGTAACCCGGGTGAAATATCAAGCGCCGTAACCTGAAGACCACGCCTTGCCATCTTGACAGATTCAACACCTCGTCCACATCCAGCATCCAAAGCATATCCGTCAGCAGGAAGCCAGCGATCAAGAAGTGTATGGTTGATATGCGGTACTAACCAGCGGGAAACTGGTTCACCAGGGTCACCCTGTATTTCGTTATATTCCCACAAGTTGAAATGTCTGCGTAATACGTCTGGATCATACATGCTCATATCTCCCTAACTATACTTAGCGATTGACTTAGGACTTGTGATTAAATAACTTACCTAATAGAAAACACATCCCCGGACCCCTCTCAAGAGGGGAGTTTAGGCTAATTCCCCCTTTAGCTAAAGGGGGGAAGGGGGGATTTGATTCTTTGCTAACTGAAAATCTCATATCAATCTCTCTTTTATTCGCCTAGCTCTATGGGTATATTTAGAAGTTCCACTGCTTCTTCGGCAGATTTACCTTCGTGGACTATTGCACATGCCGCTCTGACAAGCCTGTCAGGGTGTTCATGCTGAAAGACGTTTCTCCCAACCGATAACCCGGCGGCGCCAGATTTCATTGCGCCTTCAATCATCTTCAGTGTATCAACGTCACCAAGTTTTGACCCGCCGGCAATAACAACAGGAACAGGGCATCCCTCAACAACCTTTCTGAATGAATCAGGATCGCCTGTATAGGACGTTTTAACTATATCTGCACCAAGTTCTGCACCAACCCTTGCGGCAATTTTGACTGCCTCAACATCAGTCTCATCTTTAATCTTTGGTCCACGGGCATACATCATTGCAAGTAAAGGCATACCCCAGTCTATACATGACTGAGAGACCATACCCAAATCTATGAGCATTGATGATTCATCTTCAGAACCAATATTGATGTGAACCGATACACCGTCGGCACCCATCTTTATAGCTCTTTCAACTGAGTTTACCAAAATTTTTCTGTTGGGCGAGGTACTGAGTGAAGTGCTTGCAGAAAGGTGCAATATCAGACCAACATCCCTTCCATAGCCACGATGTCCATGAAGTGCAAGTCCTAGATGGCCAACAACCGCATTAGCTCCGCCCATAGCAACAAGGTCAACTGTTTTACCCATATCAATGAGTCCAGGTATAGGTCCAAGTGTGACGCCATGATCCATAGGAACTATAACAGTCTTACCGGTTTTGCGATCCATTATTCTTTCGATTCTGATTTGTTTGCCGATCATTGTTAATCCTCCTTAAAAATAAAAAAAGCCGTAAACACAATTGAATGTATCCACGGCTTTTTAATTAATATTAAAATTATAGAATAGTAACTAGATCATCCTCCGAGCCTTGGACACACCGAGACGTAAAATAGCCACCACCAGCGCCAAAATCGAATATTTGGTTCTGCGTTTCCATTATTAAACAAATTATTAGTGGCTTCTAACATTGTCTTAGTGTTTCCTGAACTTTTAATGTGGCATAAACTTTGAAAACAATTATTTTATTTATGAAAAAATAAGTCAACTTGTGTAAAGCATAACAGAAAAAAAGTTAGAAGTCAAGCAAAAATTTTCAAATCCAGAAATTCTCACTTAGTCAAATGACAAAAAATTGACGATGCCAACAAAATGAATACTTTTAGTTACTCAGGCAGGTAGGCAAACTAAGATTAAATGAATCAGAAATTCATTCGTTCCTACAGAACTTGCTTTTTTCAAAGTTCAACATCATTCGCTTATATAACTCTCAGAGCAAAGACGGGACACACGGCGGCGCAGTACCCGCAAAGTATACACTTATCGTGATCTACGACAGCCTTCTTTTCACCAACCTTTATTGCTCCCTGATCGCATGTTTCTTCACATTTTTTGCATTTCTTACACATATCATAGACTATTAACTGCTTCCCTTTAGACTTAACTCTCTGCACAAGCTCTTCTGGAACATACCTACCCTCAAATATCCTGACGTTCATCTCCACCTCGTCAGGCGTCTTCATACCGACAGATATCGAATCAAAGAGGTTTAACTCCCTGAGATAATTTATCGCCTCTGGAATTTCCTCTATCAGATGTCCTCCGCCAAGCGGTTTCATTGCATACAGGTCTTTTCCCTTTGCTTTTGCCGATTTAACAGCCAGAAGCATATCGTCCAGAGTTCCAGAAACTATGCCAAAGCCCTTCTTATTAATAATGGGGAATACAACATCAATATCATCGCAATCCAATATAGCATTAACACCTTCAGCAGAATGAGCGGATATACCGATAGCCTGTATTATGCCTTTCTCCTTCATGTCTACAAGACATTCCAGAGTTTCCTGACGTTCCAGAAAATCCTGTCTTGATCTGATTAGATGAAGATGGAATATGTCTATGCGTTCCAGATCCATCTCTTTTAGGGATTCCTCAACGGCAATTTTCATATCTTCATAAGTACGCTCATGGGATTTTGATGCGATGATAACGCCACCTTTCCAACCGTCCAAAGCTTTTCTGACATGCTGATAAGTTCCATAGCGCTGTGCGGTGTCAATGAAGTTTACCCCTAATTCCAGTGCTTTGCGAATGGCTTTAGCCCCCTCTTCTGGAGACAGATTTGCCTGAAAAGTACCTAACGTGAGTGTCCCAAAGCACAGTTCACTCACTTCCAGATTAGATTTTGACATATGCGCCGTTTTCAATTAACTCCTCACCTTTCTTTAAGTTTTCCAGAAGTTTACTCGTAAACTCTATGCTTAATTCTCTAAGTGCAATAAACAACGCCCCTATAACTGGTTTAAATTTTGGACGAATGATCTCAGCAAGAGAGACAGCGGACTTCACAGACTCTACAAAGGGCGCCATCAGTACCTCACTAGCATTGAATACACTGCCAGCGGTAGCGACCTGTACCTTCTCATTTTCCATGCCCAAAGCTTTTATCACTGATGTGGCGGATAATGCAAGCTCAAAACCTGCGCCTTTCATTATCTTGACAGCTATATTATCGCCAGCTTGAGCCGCCAAACAAACCATTGGAGCAAAAGATGCTATATCCTTAGTTGATGAATTATATATAGCCTTTACTATGTCTGTGAAATCGTTTAACTTATAGTGTTTAATTATGCCATCAAGCAATATGGTATCTGGACCACGACCATCATAAGCTTTACATGCTGATATAAGCGCATTATGACCGATGTAGTATGCGCTTCCCTCGTCACCCAATATGCTTCCCCATCCGCTGGATCGTTTTTGTTCTCCCGATCTGTTTATGCCGAATGCGATAGCTCCCGTACCAGCGATCACTATGACCCCCGGATTGCAGACTGTAGCACCGGCAAGTGCTATAAAAGCGTCGTGTTCAAGTACAACCTTATCAGCATTCGCAAGGTCTGTCACAGCAGGTAAAAGGATAGAGCGATCCGTTTCCCTGCCTGCGCCCGCTAACCCGATACAGACAGAGCAGACGTCTGACCGATTTATTCCAGCGATTGATATTGCCTGAGTTAAAGATCGTTTGATAGCGGCGATAGCTTCACCAAGACCAACGGTGTGATAGTTGGAACCACCTGACATGCCAATACCTAATACATTACCGCAAAGATCAGCGCATACAGCTAAGGTCTTTGTACCACCACCGTCAATACCCAATATGTAGTCCATTTTGGCGCCCTTTTGGGAAATAAACACAGAGACATTGAGGCACGGAGAGGATACTGGTGACTAACCAAGATAATTTTTTATGTTTAATAATAGCACACGGATTGACACAGATGCGACGAATTTTCACGGATTTATTTTAGAATTACACATCATAGATTACTTTCATTGATTACTATTTTAATCAGTGTTGATCCGTCTTATCCGTGTTAATCTGTGTGCTATTTCCTAAAGAACTAATCTGGTCAAGCAGTAGTGGTCAACCAAATTAAAAGTTAGACGTATAATCTCATACAATAGAAAAGAAAACCAATCCTAACTGTATAAGGTTGAAAATGAGAAAAAAGAGTTATACTGTCAAACTAACTGATGAGCAAAAAGAACAGCTTAATGCCCTGATTAACAAAGGCAAACATTCGGCACGAGTGATAAAACGTGCTAGATTGCTACTAATGGCTGAACAAGACAAAAAAGATGAGGAAATTTCAGCATTCGACGCAAGAGAAGCACTCAGGATACATAGAAAGCTAGAGTTTCATTATACACCCAAGCATGCCAGTTGGTTAAACATGGCAGAGATAAAGATGCTTTGGGTAAACAGTGTATAGACAGACGCATAGGAGACGTAGATAAACTCAAGCATGAGATAGCAATCTGGGAGACAGAGCGTAATCAACGTCAGGTTAATGTTAATTGGCAATTCACAGTGGATAAAGCTAGAACTAAGTTTCAAAGGTCTTATGATAAGTTGAATAACTAATTTGGTTGACCACTAGCGCTTGTAAGGTAGATGCCTCATCTCTACTTTTCGTGGAAGAAAGGTTCTATTTCATTATCCCAATCTTTCCCAACGGGTCTCATCTGCCCAAGTCCATTAACGTCATACTTTGCCCCATCTTTGTCCGGTTCAGTGTATGTCTCAAACCATTTTGCCAGCGTATTTCTCATCTCTTTAATACGGTTCGTTTGCGAAGTATCATTAATAAGGTTTTCACGCTCATCAGGATCATTGGTTAGATTATAAAGTTCATAAGGACCATCCGGGTAGCGATGAACGTATTTCCATTCGTGTGTTCGGATCATGCGTGTTTGTCCATATTCATCATAAATGACAACATTCTCCCGTTCAGCAAAATTCTGACCTAACAAAGCAGGTAAAAAACTCTTTCCCGGCAGGTTATAAATCTCTGGCATAGGCAGTTGCAGATAGTCCACTAAAGTCGGCATAAAATCGTAGGCGCTAACCATAGCTTTTTGTACATGACCCATCGGAAGCTTCCCGGGATGGCTTGCAATCGCAGGCACTTTAATAGAGTTTTCATACATATTCAACGGATATGTGCCGTTACCTTTGCCCCAAAATCCGTGATGCCCGCAACTGAAACCATTATCGCTGAAAAAGAAAACGAGGGTATCCTCTCTTATGTCAAGTTCCTCGATTTTATCAATAAGCCTTCCAACGTCTTTATCCATAGCGGTGACTGCGGCGAAATAGCCTTTCAGCATCTCACTGTTGCCAAGACAACTATCGGTCAGGCTGATCGCCCAAGGGTGCTTTGGTTCCTGCGGGCAGGACTCAAATGGACAGCCATTATAGGAATCAACTATATCCTGTGGATGACCCGTCCAGGGACTGTGCGGTGCTGTATAATGAACGCTCAAGTAAAACGGTCGCTCACCTTTGCCATATTTATCAAGGAATTGGAGCGCATCTTCTGTAATAACATTGGTTACATATCCCGGTTCATTGACTAGCTTCCCATCACGTATCATTGGGGCATTGTTATAAGGTCCTCCGCCGCTTTGATGCACAAACCAATGATTGAATCCATGCTGCACGATCTGGCTGTTACCTAGATGCCATTTCCCGCTTAACCCGCAGTTCCAACCATTATCAGCCAGAATGTCAGTGTAACATACTTCGTCTTTTAAGTAACTTGCGGCATTATCACCAACGTTGCCCTCACGGATCCAGTCATGGACGCCATGCTGTGACGGCATTCGTCCAGTAATGAAAGTCGCTCTACTGGGAGAACAGACCGGGGATGCGGTAAAGAAGTTCTCGAACCTGACCCCGGTTTTCGCTATTCGGTCAATATTAGGGGTACGAATCTCGTGATTACCGTAGCATCCCGCCGCCCATGGTCCTTGATCATCGGTTAATATAAATAAAATGTTAGGTTTCGCTGTCATGTCTTTCTACCTCATAATGATATTTGCGGATAAAGTCCATACTCATCAACAGCACGATAAACTGCGTCAATATGTTCTCTTGGGAAGGGCATCCCCTGATCCGGACAGCAAAAATATCCTCCATCCTGACCTAATTGCTTCATCCTATGACGGACTTCATTCACAATGCGCTCAACAGGTCCATCCATGATCGTTGCAGAACTGACAGCGCCTTGTAGTGCCATACGCCCTTTTGTGATAGCTCTGATTTTGTCAAGATCGTTAGCTGTCGCCTGTACAGGATTCAGCACGTCAACACCAAGCGTCATAAATGTTTCTAACGCAGATTCAATATTTCCACAAGAATGAAATCCTATCAGGACATTCCCTTCTTTGTACAAATCAAATAGACGTTTGTATTCTGGCACAAGGAACTCATTGACAACTCTCGGACCCAACAATGAACCTATCTGTGTTCCAAGATCGTCCCCAAGCCCTGCAAACTCAATCCCAAGCTTGATGTAATGCTCTGCTATCCCTAGTTGAAAATCCATAATCCGATGTAATATCTCTCTGGCAAATTCTGGTTCAGATAGAAAATACATGCTTATATTCTCCATACCAACTAGCATGTAGGCTTTTTCCCAGAGCGTATCCCTGTGGCTTCCACCAAGAAATGCGTCACTATTACCTGAAAATGATTCAGCCATCTGATAAATTTTCTTACAGATTCGCTCATCATTCGGATCGGGCCATTCATAGTGTTTCAGGCTTTCGATCTCAGCTAGAGGATTACCCTTCGGTAAACCCATCACGCCATCGTGAATCTTGTGCCATTCTGTTCCCCACACGTCAACCCATTGAGTTCCAACAGGGCTTCCATCTCCGCCTTTGCCATCAAAGGTTTCGTGATTACATCCGTTATAACAAAGCGTATATACAGGCGGACCGGCTGTTACTCGTTCTGGATGATCAAAATGAATAATCCTTAATGCGTTCTCTTTTGCGTTCACGATACCTCCCTTATTTTTGATATATTTACATTAACTATCATCATTACATACTTTTATTATAATGTTTATACTGAGCAAGTTCAACGCTTTTTTGTTGAATCTTCACTAAAAATCTCATATAATGAAATAAGTGAAAATGTCATTTTATCTTTATAAATGACAAATACTTGAGATAGGTAAATTTATGTTATAGGCTTTCAAAATAGGAAAAATTAAGTGAGAAAGACGTTTCATGATTACATCGTATCGGTTTTTTCATTGCTATTACTCGGTCAGGTAACAACAGGTATTGGAGTTGCGGATATAATCAAAGGTCCATACCTATCTAATGTTACTCTGGCTTCCATAGTTATAAGCTGGGAAACCGACAGTGAGAGCAATAGCATTATTGAGTATGCTCAAGACAGCAAATATATTGCATCTGGTGGCGCTTACGACGAAAAAATTGATGGTGCGAATAATGTCAAGCGCCACAGTGTAACATTGATGAATCTCGAACCATCTACTCTTTACCATTACAAGGTAACATCAGGATTGGATGCAAGTCAGGATACCACTTTTCACACAGCAGTAAAATCCAATGAATCATTTACACTGGTAGTTTATGGCGACACCCGCACAAATCCCGGTGATCATCAGACTGTATTAATAAGATAATTGAAAACAAGCCTGACTTAGTACTAAACACTGGCGATCTGGTTGAAAATGGAGCAGTAATGTCTCTGTGGGATACATTTTTCAACACTACAAAAGAATTAATAAAAGGTGTCCCCTATTATCCTGAGCTAGGCAATCACGAAGGAAATTCACAGAATTACTATGACTTGTTTTATTTACCAATCGGTGGTGGCAGTAATAACGAAGAATGGTATTCATTCAATTACGGCAATGCTCATATCATTGCTCTTGACAGCAACGTAAGATATTTGGCAGAACAGCTAACTTGGTTAGAGAAGGACTTGGCGCAAGCCGCTGACAAATACCAGTGGATTTTCGTATTCTTCCATCACCCGCCATATTCCTCTAGCACTCATGGAAGCGAATTTAGTACACTGACTGATTGGATTAACCTTTTTGAAAAATACAAAGTAGATATGGTATTCAATGGGCATGATCACATATATGAGAGAAGCTTGAGCAATAATGTTCAGTATATTGTAACCGGTTCAGGTGGTGCGCCTCAATATGCCATTAATCAGAGACCAAATCCAAAGCAAGTTTATGCTGAACGAGCATTACATTTCTGTAAATTGAGTATTGATGGATCATCACTAAGGTTTGAAATGGTTAGAGCAAATGGCACAATTGGAGATGCTTTTGATGTAACCGAACCAACAGCAGTCGGACCTGCTGGTAAGCTTCTGCTTACATGGGGAAAGATAAAATCCGCTTTTTAATGTTAATGCAAGTTTTTCAGTTAGTAACATTTGCCAATGAAAAGAGATTCTTCACTTCGCTCAGAATAACATTTTTTGTCCCCCTGAACAGAGTGAAGAGTCTTTATTAAGCCTTCCTTTTGTATTTATAGAATATGCAAGGATGCTACCATCCTATAATGAAAATGATAAAATCATGACCTCCAACATCAATTTTTTAAATTTCCATGACATTTTTTACTCGTTTGCGGGAGCATATATAGTGATAGGAGTTTTTTACACAGGAGTAACAAAATGCAGACGGAAGACGGTTCCTTGATCCACCAAAGCCTTAACGGAGAGCCAGAAGCATTCGGATTGCTAGTAGATAAATATAAAACAGGTATCTATGCGTTTGTCTATGCAAAACTCAGAGATTTTCACGATGCTCAGGACGTGACACAGGAAGTCTTTACGCAAGCATATCGTGATCTGCGCACTCTAAAGAGGTGGGAAAGCTTTGTATTCTGGCTTTATCGCATAGCCTCTACTAAATGTGGTAAATGGATCCGAAAAAGATCAAGGCGTCCTGATGTTGCGTTCATTGAAGATCAGGACCCAATCACATTGGATGCACCTTCCATGGACTCCTACCGTGAAAATCAAGTAAATGTGTCACTTCAAGACTCATTGGAGTCATTGCCTGATGTTTATCGGGAAATATTGACACTTCACTATATCGGTGGAATGAAAGTCATGGAGATAGCAAGGTCACTTGGCTTATCTCCCAGCACCATTGCCCGACGGCTTAAAGAGGCACGGTCACAATTAAGAGAGGAGATGATCGCCATGATGTATGAGACATACAAACAGAATAAACTACCTATTGCATTTACGTTCCGAATTGTGGAGATCGTTAAGCAGATCAGAGTTCAGCCAATTACCATAACAAAGGGATTGCCTTGGGGTTTTTCATTGGCAACAGGTTTTTTAGCAATGTTTCTAAGTTTTGGATCATATCTGGTGCATATTGATACACACAAGTTTTTTCAAGGGTTTTTGCTTCCCGGCAGTGCAAAGGTGCTAAAAGTTGGGAATTTTCCAGTGAATACTTCTAAAACCTTCAAGGTAAAGCTTATTTTAGGGAATCAATCAGGGAATGGCGGGGGTGGAAAATCGAAAAACTCTAATACTCAAAATTCCTTTGCCCTTGCCCCAAAAGGTCAAGAATACTCATTTGTGCGTTCGTGGCCAGAGGAGGTACTAGGATTAAGACAACCTACAAACGTAGTAGTGGATGGTTCAGGAAATATCTATGTGACTGACAGTGGCAATAACCGAATTCAAAAGTATGATTCTCAAGGTAATTTCTTGATGAAATGGGGAACCTATGGTTCGGATGATGGGCAATTCAAATGGCCTTGGGGCATAATAATAGATAGCAACGGAAATATTTATGTAGATGGAGACAATAGAATACAGAAATTTGACCCAAACGGCAATTACCTGATGAAATGGGGAACCAAAGGTTCTGGCGATGGGCAGTTCGATGGTCCTGGAGGAATGGCAATTGATAACTCAGGGAATATATACGTGGTTGATAGCAATCGCATCCAAAAGTTTAGTTCAGAAGGTAAGTTTCTAACGAAATGGGGAACTGAAGGTTCTGGCGATGGGCAATTCAAATGGCCTTTGGGTATAGCAACAGATGCTGCAAATAATGTATATGTGGCTGATCAAAGCAACTATCGCATCCAAAAGTTTGATTCAGAAGGCAATTTCCTGACAAAATGGGGTATTCAAGGCTCTGGTAATGGGCAATTTGACTTCCCTATGGGTGTAGCAATTGATAAATCCGGAAACATTTACGTGATTGAAAATAATAACTCTCGCATCCAGAAATTCGATTCAGAAGGAAAATTTTTGACAAAATGGGGTGTTAGAGGTTCTGGTAATGGGCAATTTCGGATGCCATTTGGTATATCAGTTGATGATTCAGGCAATGTATACGCTACTGATCAAGGCAATCAATATATCCAGAAATTCGATTCAGAGGGAAATTTCTTGATGAAAATGGGAACCGAAGGTTCTGCTGATGGACAACTACAGAATCCTACTGGTATAGCAATTAACAGTTCAGGGGATGTCTATGTGGTAGAACAGGATAACCATCGCATTCAGAAGTTTGACTCAAAGGGTAGCTTTTTGCTGAAGTGGGGTTCTTGGGGACAGGATAATGGGCAGTTTGACCAACCTTGTGGTATAGCAGTGGACAGCGATGAAAACGTATATGTAACCGATTACTGGAACAGCCGTATTCAGAAGTTTGATTCAAAGGGAAAGTATCTGAAAAAGTGGGGTTCTGGTGGCGATGGAGACGGACAGTTTAGCACCCCTAATGGTATAGCAATAGATAGTTCAGGAAATGTCTATGTGGCAGATATGGGCAATCAACGAATCCAAAAGTTTGATCCCAATGGCAGATTCCTGACCAAATGGGGATTCTGGGGCCAGGGCGATGGGCAGTTCCAGTGGCCTATGGATGCGGCAGTTGATAATTCAGGAAATGTCTATGTGGTTGATTATTACAACCAACGTATCCAAAAATTCGATTCAAAAGGCAACTTCCTCTTAAAATGGGGCAAGCAAGGTTCTGCTGATGGAGAGTTCTGGTATCCTCGTTACATAGCGACAGATAATATAGGGAATATCTATGTATCTGATAGCAGTAACGATCGTATCCAGAAGTTCAACTCAGAGGGTGAATTTCTAGCAAAATGGGGAGCTTTTGGAGTTGGAGATATGGAACTCAATTGGCCGTTTGACATAGCTGTAAGCAATTCTGGAAAAGTTTACGTGGCTGACAGCGGAAATAGTCGTATCAAGGTCTATCAACAGATCGGTGGTGGAGCAGTAGAGCCAAATGGTAAGTTACACGGAACTTGGGGAGAAGTAAAGCAAACAAAGCTTTTCCAGAATTATCCAAACCCGAGTAACCCAGGGACGTGGATACCATACCAACTAGGCGAAGATACCAAAGGTGAAATCAAAGTATATTCAGCAGATGGAAAGCTTGTGCGAAAGCTTGATCTCGGTTATAAGCAGGCTGGTTCTTATGTCAGCGAGGAAAATGCAGAATACTGGGACGGCAGAAATGAAGCAGGAGAGAATGTATCCAGTGGAGTTTATTACTACACCATTCAAGCCGGGAACTATGTTGCTACGAAAAAAATGTTGATCATTAAATAAAATAATTACTTGCAAAATATAGCACTGCATATACAACACGGGGTGAGATTAAAGGCGGATAGAATTATGGAGTGCGTAAGCTTGCTTACGCAAGTGCTGAAGCATGGCTTCAGCACTCCAAGGCCTCAAAGCATCTGAACGTTCCTGAACCTTGCAGGGGCGGCGCCGTGAGACATCTCTGCTGTCTGACCGGGTTGACCTTTTCCGCAATTGGTGACTCCCCATAGGACGAAGTGATCTGCATTACATATAGCGTCACAAGAGTTCCAAAACTCAGGAGTAATGCCCTGGTAGACCGGGTTTTTCAATACCCTTGTCTTCTTGCCGTTCTTGATCTCCCATGCTATCTCAGTACCGAACTGAAAGTTAAGGCGTTTCTGATCTATGCTCCAACTACGGTTAGTGTCAACGAATACACCATCTTTCGTGTCAGCGATGAGATCGTCAAGAGTCCATTCGCCGGGCATAAGGCTTATGTTTGTCATGCGGATGAGTGGTATATTCTGCCATCCATCCGCGCGCATAGCGCCACGACTTCGCCCTTCATTGATAACAGGCGCCGTTTCTCTGGAAGTCAGATAACCAACAAATACGCCGTTTTCTATCAGGTGCCATTTCTGCGCCGCAACTCCTTCATCATCATATCCAACTGTAGCAAGCCCATAAGGTACAGTAGAATTAGCGACTATATTGACTATTGGTGAACCATATTGTAGTTTTCCGAGTTTATCAGTCGTGACAAAACTTGTGCCTGCGTAGTTAGCCTCTGTACCAAGCACTCTGTCAAGCTCTGTGGGATGACCAACAGATTCATGAATCTGCAATGATAATTGTGAACCGCTAATAATTAGATCAGTTTTTATATCAGGGCATTTCGGTGCGTGGAGTAATGCAGAAGCTTCCTCTGCTGTCTTCTGAGCATTTTCTAATAAAGGCAGTTCTTCCACAAGCTCATAGCCTTTGGACATAGAGTGCCATCCATGAGAATCAGGATATGAACGAACCTGCATATCGCCTTCACCAACGGCAGTGGCAATATATCCCAATGCTGTTCTCAATAGTTCCTGCTCAATAAAACTACCGTCAGTATTGGCAAAGAATTGCAACTCACGAACGAATCGCATCTGTGATTGAGCTACCTTAATATCTTTGACTTTCATCAACTCAGTATTGATCTTTAATAATAGGTCAATCTTAGTCTCTAATGGAACAGCAAAAGGGTCTTTAACATAAGGGGTTCGCCAGACGTCAATGTGAGAAGGTTCAGGCGCAAGTTCTACATTGGTTTTCTTTAGCAAAGCGCTTGCCTTAGCAATCTCAACAGCCTGAGCCGAAACTCGCTCAATCTCGGATTTTGTCACCTTACTGCTAGCCGCAAATCCCCATGCCCCGTCAGCTATGACCCTCACACCAAAACCTTCATCATCAGACCTGTTTACGTCAGAAAGTTTTTCGTTCTTAGCTGATACGTATTCATACTTTGTGCGGATTATACGTACGTCTGCGTAAGTGGCTCCGTATCTTTTTGCTGTATCTAATGCTAAATTGGTAAATTCTTTCAAGTCACGTACCTCCTTTATTTATGATCATCTCTATATCTTCTTTGAGGCTTCTGATCATCATCCGATGAGCTTTGTTTTCCATTTGATTGAACTGATTCATCTTTTTTTGATTCTTTTTTCTGCTCTTCACGAGATGGAGAACGTCGAATTTCAGTCGCATCACGCTTTCTAACATCTGGTTTCTTTTCAGGAACATAGTAACTATGGTCATTGTCATTATAGTAATCATAGTTATAATCTCTGTAATACCAATCATCATACCCCCCATAAGGATGATACCAATAATCATTAAAATAATAGAATGGGGACCAACCATATAAGTAGTATGAATAATCATCCAGATCGCCAAAATAATATGGACTATCGTTGTAGTAATATTCTCTGTATATACCCTTATGTCCAGTATCCTTTTTTACAGTAAGTTCATTTGCACTGGGGGGATACCCAATTATGGTATAACAACCTGACAACATCACCGATATTAAAAGCAAAGCCATCATAAATATAAGTATTCGTGACTTTAACATTGCAATACCTCCTAAATTCGTTTTTAGTATACAGTTTTTAGTTTTCAGTAGCCAGTTTTCAGATGTTTAGTTATCAGCATTTATCTGATGTTCTTACTGAAAACTATAATTATTATAAACCATACAATTGAGTTAATTCATCAAATGGATATACTCCTGTGATACATCCAGCACATACCTGATCTTTATTTAAGTATAACTCCTGAAGATAACTTTCAAGATCCATATAGTAAGCCGCCTTTGCACCTAGAATTTTTGCAATGCCTTTTTCTAGTTCATAAAGGTTATCTGTCGGTAACACTTTATTAGCGATGAACTGATCTCTTCCGCCTTTGAACATCTCTATTCCAAGCGGGCATATATACCTTATAGGAGGAAAATTGAAACACCAGATAACATCCTTCGCCCCGGCATCCATAGCCATTGCGGATACACGTCTAGTAGTTGTGCCTCTAACAACAGAATCGTCAGCAAGTATAACGATCTTATCTTCAAGTACGTCATGAAGAAAACTCAGCTTTCTCATAACTAAAGACCCTCGATCAAGCCCTTGAGTTTCGGGACCTCTTATGAACGTCCTGCCAGTATATTTGTCTCTGATTAATCCATGTGACATCAATGGGATTCCAGTGGATTGCGAAAGCCCAACACCAAACGGGATACCCCCGTCAGGTACTGGAATAATTATACTGTCTTCCGCTTCTTGAAGCGTAAGTTCCGCCTTTAATCGTTTTCCGAGATGCTCTCCGCATCGTTGCCTGAAACGGCTTAATATGTGACCACGTACATTACTGTCGGGACGTGAAAAATATGCGTCCTCGAATATACAGTATGCTGTCCTTTCTGAATTAGCAAATTGTACCGTTTTAATACCTTCATCTGATATGATCACAGCAGTACCCGGATCAACATCTTTTCGTGGAATCTTCTTGTCAGAATAGAAAAGCTTGCGCAATTCGTTTAACACACAGGATTCAGAAGCCATAGCATATCCGTCTGGAAGTTCAATAAAGCACAGTGGCCTTACTCCATAAGGGTCCCTTATACCCATTACGCTGTCATCTGTTACGATTAAGAAAGTATAAGAGCCAGTTAGTTTTGGTGCAACTTTCATCATGGCTTTTTCAATAGCCTGACTTGTGGGCATTTTATTTTGTAATATCCCACGAGCAACGTGAGCTAATATCCTCCCAACAGTTTCAGTATCTGCTCCTCCGATCATCTCGTCTTTAACAGTCTGAAGTAAAAGTTTAGCAACTTCCGTTGTAATTTCTTGATCCTCTGAACATTCAAATTTTACAGTTTCAGTAGGTCTGCGTATTTCAGTAGATTCTGTCTGAAACAATGGCACACCACAGAATGAGGTTATGTTACCATTATGAGCTATATAAAAGGTTATCCATGGGTATGATATTTTAATAGGTTGTATGTCGTCTGTTGGTGATTTGCTGGTCAGGTTTGAGGTTGGGTAACGTGTGTGTCCAATTCCACGATCCCCTTTTATTATACAATCCTCTGAAAAACTAAAATTGGTAGAGACCAAGCCTGTTCTTCTCTCAAGTCGGAATTTCCCATCGTCGCATATAAGTATCCCGCAGGCATCCTCTCCTCTATGTTGAAGAACATGAAGCGAATGAACGAGTTTCTCATATATATCTGTGTGATCTTTCGAGAATATTCCTACTACCCCACAATCAGCCATACTTTTATGTTTCCCCTTTCATAATTTAGTAATGAGTAATGAGTGATCAGTGATCAGTAAGTAGGATGGGCAATGCCCATCCTACTTTGTAGAGTCTAAAAAAGTGTTACCTTAATTGTGAACTGTATCAAAACTTTATAACTCATCACTCTTTACTCATCACTGATCACTTATTTAGCACCCAATTCTTTGAGATACTGCCTAGCTTCTTCTGCACGGCTCCCGGGAGGATTCATACTTAAAAATTTCTGCCACTGCTCAATAGCCAGCTTCTTTTTATCCCATTTCATATAGACCAGGGCTAGATTAAAATTGGCTGTTATATTCTTCGGATCCATTTGTAATACTTTCTCATATTGATCCGCAGACTGACCAAGTTTGTCCAAAGAATAAAGATCGTTGGCATAGTATGTCAACGTTTCTATGTTATCAGGTTCAATTTTTAGGGATTTTATAAACTGATCTTCCGCCTTTTCAAGCTCTTGCGTATTTCTCATGTATAAATAACCAAGCCTTTGATATGCCAGAGCCGATTTGTCATTAATTGCTATCTCTTTCTTATATTCATCCATCGCCTTTGCAAACTCATTTCTTTGTTCAGCTACTAATCCTATTTCAAGATGAGCGCCGACGTAAGATGGATTCACCTTAATGGTTCTTTCAAAATACGTCCTTGCAATATCTTCAGCTTCCATCTCCTTATATAACGTACCTATATTGAATAATGCATCTGCACGAGTAGGATCAAGCTCTACAACCTGCTTAAAATCCTCTATTATCTGCTCGGCTCGATATACTACACCGTCAACTATTTTCACTTTCTTTAACAACATCGCCCTATCGAAATATGCAGGCGCAAAGTCATGTTTAAGCGCTATCGTTTTTGTATACTCCCTGACTGCCTTTGCGTTGTCTTTGCCTTCTAGTAGCTTTGCATATTCATAATGCCATTGATAATCCCCGGGAGAAAATTCATTAGCCTGATCGTAATGCTCAATAGCTTTGTCAATGTTTCCATGCTTTTTGTAAAGTATAGCCAGATCGTATTGAATTTGCGGATGATTAGGGTCAATTATGAGTCCCTTTTCGTAAACGTCCATGATTTTATTTTCATCCACGCCTTTTTTAACGTATATTGAACCGAGTCTGAGGAACGGATCAGCCTTCGTCTGATCGAGGTTAATCACAGCCTCGTATTCACCCATCGCCCTATCAATATCGCCTTTCTTTTCCTCGTAAAATACACCAAGTTTATAATGTGAAGTTACATCTGATGGGTCAAGTTTTACGACTTCCTCAAGCGATGACATTGCAGAATCAAGGTTGCCAAGTTTTTCCTGAATCTCAGCGGTCATCCTATACGCATCCACTTTAAGTTCGGTCTTATCCATTGCAGTGATTTTAGACAGTGTTGCTAGTGAGTCATCCCATTTCTGTTGCTCTTTGTAAATATTAGCTATGCGGATCAATACTTCAGCCCTTGACGGATCAATCTGAGCGACTTTCTGATAATACTTCATCGCATTGTTTTTGTCGCCAGTTCCATCGTAGGCTTGTGCAAGTTTATAATTGGCTTCCGGATCGTCTGGATAAAGCATTATATATTTTTCAAAGTTTATTAGTGCAATATTAAAGTTATCTTTCTGTTTTTCAGCACTCTCACCACTTCCGACGGATTCCAGCGCAGCCGTTCCAGCATTGAAAAAATAACGCTCAAGGCTTTGATCAAGCTTTATCGCCTTACGATACATATTCCCCGCTTCTTGTATTTTGTTCTGAGAGTAATAAAGGTCGCCAAGAGGGATGTAAGCCTTGACGAAGTTTGGATCAAGCCTGATTGTATCTTCGTAATGTTTGATTGCTTCGGGCAGATTATTTGATTTTTGCTGAATCTCTGCGTAGTAGTAATGCGCTTCAGCGTTTTCGGGATCAACGGAAATCGTTTTGTCAAGCGACTCTAACGCAGATTCTATATTGCCTGATTCATACTGCTTTTTGGCTTCGTCTAGGAAAAATTTCCGTATTGAAGGATCAGCCTGAATTGCCAGCTTATAATTCTCCAATGCTCTCTCTTTCAGCCCCATTTTGTAATATTCTGTGCCTAGCTCAAACTGAGCGGAAGCCATGTTTGGGTCTATGCCGATAGCATTTTTATAAGCCTGCACAGCTAATCCAGATTTCCCCTTTTCCGCAAATATCTTGCCTAGTTCGTAAAAGGCTTCTCCTTCTTCTTTCCTACCTGCCTGACCTTGAGTTGCCTTTTGTCCGTTTCTATAAGCCTGACTCACAATCTCAATATCCATATCCTGTTTTGCGTATATCTGTCCAAGCTTAAAATGCGCCCCGGCAATCTCTGAGTTATACTTTACGGCTTGCTTGAATTGAAGTTCGGCATCTTGTAGCCTATCCTGAGCAAAATAGACCATCCCTGTACCATAATAAGGAAATCCCCACCTCTGATTGATAGTTATTGCTTTTTTATAAGCCATCAACGCAAGGTCATACTGTTTTTGATTACGATAAACCTCACCAAGATTGTAATAAGCGGAATAAAAGTTTTCGTCAAGTTCGATGGATTTTTGAAATTCTCCCTCCGCTGACCTATAATCCCCTTTCCGCAGGTACATTGCGCCAAGACTGAAATGCGCCATCGTAAAATTTGGGTCTAGCTCAATTGCTTTTTTAAACGAAGCGATTGCTTTGTCAATGTATTCGTTTTTACCACTCGATGCATAAACGTAACCCAGAGTATATTGATACAAAGGCTTATCTGGTGAGTCATTCGCAAGTTTCTCGTATAACGGCGCCAGATCATCCGTTCTATCTTTCCATTTGGTTATAAAATTCTTATGAGCGTCAATCTTGTCTGAATTGGATTTCATGAGTTTGTTATAGTCTTTCATGAGTTCCACTTTTGGATCTGTTTGCGCATAAGTAACGACAGCGATTAATAGAGAGAAAATAAAAACAAAACTGCATTTAATTATAATATTTTTCATAACAAATCACCAAGATTTATAAGTAATAAGTGATGTGAAAAACAGTCATTATAACAGACTTATCACTCATTACTCATCACTCTTTCAGATTGAATTTCGTTAGCCAGTTTCTTGTTTAATCTGCCAAGTCCATGAGAAGTGGCAAACCACACAGACTCGTCATCAACTGCAATACATGAGGGAGCAATCCCTACAAGACTTGCGGGATAGTTAAATGGTTGAGACCATTTTGCTGTTTGATAGTCGTAAAAAAATGCTACGGAGTCCGTCCCGACCCATGCCTCTTTGGTGTTTGCACCAATGTTAATCATACTGCTGGTTACATTTTGGTTTTGAGCCGATGTTGTATCTGCTTCCCATTCTGTTATAGACCATTCTTGCCACGATCCTTTATTTGGATCATAGCTACTGACGCCGTTTTTATAATCTTCGTACCATGCAAACCAGACATAAGTGCCATAATAGACGATACTCGGCACAGACCTGCCTGAAAATCCTGACTGTGTGTTTAAGCTTTGCCATTTAAGTGTGGAGTAATCAAATATACCGACACCATTGTCCAATGTACCGCAAAATACATTTTTTGAGGTAGATGCCAGAGATACAATTCTATTATCAGGCAAACCATTCAGGCTTGTGTAATGTCCCAAATCATGTTTAAGCTTATCATAACGATAAATTCCAGATTCTGTTCCAACCCAGACGCTATTTTTATCCACACATAGCGACAAGACTTTCGTTAAATCATTTTTAGGGTTAAGAGCAGTATTTTGTACCAAAGTTCCTTTAGCTTTATCATACTGCTTAACCCACGAGTTTGACGTACCTATCCATAAGAATGATTCGTCAACTGCCAGCGCTGTTATCTCTGTATTAGGCAGTATCACATTTCCGACAAATGAGTCTGATTTAATGTCAAGTTTTGCTACACCAGAAGTGGTTCCTACCCATATAAAATCTTTGTCTAATTTAATAGTGCGTACGTCATCGGTCGGTAATTTGGTCGAAACGGTATATAAGTTCCATGCAAATTCATCAATCAACTTTCTTGCTGACGCAAGCAGTGTTTGATCTGAAGATTCATTCAATACTTTAGTTATTTCTTGCGCAGCCTTATCATATTGTTTCTTTTGCTGATAGATTTTTGCTAGAGAAAAATGAGCGTTATCAGCACGCTCATCAGTAGGAAATTTTGTTATAAGCTGTGCAAAGGCTTTTTCTGCTGAATCAAGATCGCCTTCTTCTGTATATAACCTTCCCATTTCGTAGAGCGCCTTTGATACATTTTGATCATCTGGAAAAGTGGTGACTGCGCTCTCTAATGTAGGTAATGCTTTTTTGTTATCTTTTAATTCCCATGCGTATAAAAACCCAGCCTTATAAATAGCGTATTGTGCATTCTTATTTTGTGGGTATTTCTGGAATAAAAGGGAATACATCTCCGCCGCCTTGCCAAAATCCTTCTTATTGAGATACCAATCACCCATGTCTTTAATATACGGCTCCATACCGGGTTTCATCGGATCAACGGCAAGAATACGGCCCATGTATTCCATTGCTTCACTTTTCTTACCCATCTTTTCTAGCAGTTTAGCGAGTTCATAATTGGCTTCAACGTAGTTTGGAGAAGCGGCTATCGCTGTTTTGAATTCCACCAATGCCGAATCGTTATCGCCATCCTTCGTGAATTGTATTCCTCTCAGCAGATGAAGATAAGCCTTTGCTGAAACCTGATCAGCATTTGATACAAAGTCAATCAGTGCGATTTTGCTCAAAGGTATCTTTACAATGCCAGATTCGGTTTTGACGCTGATCTCTGTTTCCTGAATCGTCCCGTTTATCTTCTCACCGCTTGTAGTAAGGATAAGGACATCCTGAGAAAAGGCATTTAGCGAGTATAAAGCGAAACATAAGACGAAATAAGTAAGACATATTTTATAATAGTCAACCAGATTAATTTTTAAGTTTATTCTTATGAGCAAGGTTTTAAATCCCCCCTTCCCCCCTTTTTCAAAGGGGGAATTGTTCTCCCCGGATTTGGGGTCTCGGGGGTATCCCCTGAGATTAGCTAAAGGGGAGTCAGAGGGGATTTGATTCTTTTTATTTAAGCTTAAAAATAATTTGGTTGAACAGTAATGTTTGAGCAAATTAATTTTATTATCAATCATAATTTTTTGTATCATTTCAATCATCAACCTCAATTTTTTTATGGAGTGAAACTTGATTCAACACATATTTCATTCCTTTCTAATTCGATATAAGGCGACATAAGGTCTTCTAATTCCTTGATGGTTACTATGTGCATAGCTTTACACCGCATTTCAGTTACATTTTCCATACCCTTTGTGTACCATTTAATAAATTTGCGTATTTCAAGACAGGCAACTTTCTCTCCATGATGTTCAGCATAAGACCTTGCAAGTTCAAGGAGTTGAATCAGCTTTTCGTAAGATGACGGTGGAGGAGGTATAATGCCTGTTTCGATGTAGCTGATAGTTCTTGAGAAAATCCAGGGATTACCAACAGCGCCACGACCAATCATTACAGCATCACAGCCTGTCGTTTCAAACATATCTTTTGCATCTTCTGGTTCATAAATATCACCATTACCTATCACAGGTACTTTAACGGAATTCTTAACGTAGGTGATTACATTCCAATCCGAGTGACCGGAGAATCCCTGTGAGCGTGTTCGTGGATGTATGATGATGGCTGATGCTCCACAATCCTCTATCATCTTTGCAATTTCAATTGCATTTATAGAACTCTTGTCCCATCCCGATCTTATCTTCGCAGTTACAGGACAGGATACAGCATTTACAACTTTACTCGTAATCTCTCTTATGAGTTCAGGCTGTTTCATCAATGCAGAACCATTACCGCTATTTACTACGGTCTTTGCGGGACAGCCAAAGTTTATGTCAATAATATCAGCATCAGCTTGAGCGATATAAGCCGCCCCTGCCATAGAATCTGGATTATGGCCGAATAACTGGATAGCGACAGGATGCTCTCCCGGAGATATTGCCATCATCTTTAAGGTTTTAGAGCTATTGCGCACAACAGCCTCAGAGCATATCATTTCCGTAGCAGTAAGCCCTGCGCCATGTTCTCTCATCAGCGATCTGATAGCCATATTGCTGATACCAGCCATTGGCGCAAAGAAGATTCTGCTTGGTAAAGTAACTTCTCCGATTTTTAATTCTCTTATTGTCCACATTATGTATATTAAATGTTATTAATAGCTTCTTACTCGAACTCTATCTTTTGTAATTACAGTAAATTTATCTTGTAATAGATATAGATTATCTTGAATCGCTTCTGATATTCTCTTTGCTTTTTCATTTGGTGATAAACTTTGCAATCGAACCAATATTACTCCTCGAGTGGATAAACCTTGCTTGAATACTAATTCGCCAAAGTCCTTATCTTCTGTAAGTATTATTTCTGATTCATAATTTGCTAGATCAATTACTGCATTATCAGGGATTCTCTGTGCTATTTCTGACACACAAGTAACAATATATTCCTCTGCTCGAAGTTGATCAACGATTTCTTTATGTATACTCTCATCAGCGAGAAATTGCACTTAACACCTCCGATATTTTTGGTTTAAACATTTTAGAGAAAATTTTCGCTGAGAAAGTCAAAGCTGATTGAATGGCTTTACGTGTTAGACCCGGATGTGCTTCGATAATTTGCTCATAATTTTTGCCTTCGGCGAGATTGTCAAGAATAGTGTCTATGGTGATATTTGTTCCAGCTATAAATGGCTTACCAGCGATAAGCAAGTGTTTTCGTATTGGATAAACATCATTAGACCGAAGTGATTCTGCCGCAAAAGCTAAAGCATCATGGATATTTTTGAGTGTTAAACGTGGATATGACTCAAGTAACTGTTCAATAGATTCACCAGCCGATATATTTTCGAGGATAAGCTCTACAGTAATGCGAGTTCCAGCTATACATGGCTTTCCCATCATAATTGTGGGATCGATACTAATACCATCATTATACATACTATCACCTTCTATCTTTATTAAGCATATTGCAAAATAATACCCTTTTCTTTCTGCAAGGATTCTCTTATTGCGAGTTCCCGATCTTGAGGGATATTGTCAATATTTTCTAGTTCTTTTTGGTAACGCAACTCATAAAACATCCGCCAGTATTTAATCGGACATGGGTGATAAATGCTTTGACCTTTTGGTATATCTTCAAGATAAATTTCGATTGCTTCTTTTATATCTTCTTTGCACTCGTCTATGGTGTTACCCCAAGACATTATGCCAAAATCAAGGCATCGAATATAATAGGTGCCTGACTCATAAGTAATCAGAAAATCAAGTCTGATCCTTCCAATACCTGGAAGTTCAAGAAAACCTGTTAATGCTTCTTTTGGTTCAATCTGAATATCCATTTATTTATCACCTTTTTAAATGACATTATTGCATTAAGTATTATCTTGCATTTGAGGAAACGTTATGCCATCTAATAGTCGAGTCTCGTTTTTCGACCCAACTCACTCACTGCTTCATTCCAACTTTTAAAAACCTTATATATTTGCCACTCTGAAATATCGGTATTTCTTTTAAATGTCGATCGTGGCATTTTTGCTAAATTTTGTTCTTTGGCAATTCTCTTAACTTCACTGATGATTTTTGTCCTTAAATCATTATTTTCAGTCATAGAACTAAACCCTAGTCTGTAATTTGGATCAGGGAATGAGACCCAAAATAAGCATTAAATCATCACTCACCAGCCAATTTTAAGGCTTTTTCAATTAGTTTATCGCTTATCCTGAAGTTCTTGTTTTTCCACAATATTAAACTCGATATCTAGTTGCTCTTCATCATAATCTACGACAGATATATCATTTTTGCTAAGAAATTCTATGAAATCCCATATTGACAATCCAGACAATTCAGCCGATTTTCCTAATGATAGTATCTTATCCTTGTAGCATTTAAGTGCTAATAGCTTTTTTGATTCTCTTGATATTACTTCCTTTGAGAGACCATGAGATGCCAGTATATAATATAAATCATCAGGCAATTCTATAACAGCATTTATCATCCTTAATCACACCTCATAAAAGTTTTTTCAGTCTTTAAGTTTAGCTAGCCCAAACTACAAAATTGTCTAACCATTAGAATTATTCACAAGTTTACAAATTCCTTCACAGCATCAGAATCGAGCATCATCGCACTTGAACCATTTCTCAGTTTTGAATCATTCAGCAGGTGGTAGCCAATGCCTGCGATCATAGCGGCGTTATCTGTGCAAAGTATCAATCGAGGATAGTATAATTTATAACCAACTTCCTGACATCGCTCAGTAAATCGCTTTCTTAAAGCACTATTTGCGGCGACTCCACCTGCGATAGTGACTGTATCAACACCTTTAATCTCCGCCGCACGCAAGGTTTTTTCAACCAATACATCTACAACTACCGACTGAAAGCTTGCGGAAACGTTGGCAATGTTTATCTCGTGACTTTCTGCCTTTTCTTTTAGAAGATGATTTAATACGGAAGTTTTAAGCCCGCTGAAACTGAAATTTAAGCCATGATTCCAGACGTAAGGATGTGGAAATGGTATAGCCTTCGGATCGCCTTCTTTTGATATTCTGTCAATTATTGGACCACCGGGATACCCAAGTTCAAGCAGTTTAGATACTTTGTCAAAAGCCTCACCTGCCGCATCGTCCATTGTCTGCCCTAGCTTTTCATATTCACGCTTGCCAGTTCCCACGTATACCAGATCGGTATGTCCTCCTGATACAACAAGGCTTACAAACGGCGGTTGGAGTTCCTCGTGTTCCAAAAGATTTGAGTAAATGTGACCTTCTATATGATTAACACCAACAATGGGGAGATTTTTGGCATAAGATAGAGCTTTTGCAGTCGAAATACCTATGAGCAATGAACCGACAAGTCCGGGTCCCTGTGTCACAGCGATCCCATCTATATTATCCAGAATCACTCCTGCTGTTTCAAGCGATTCCAGAATCACAGGTATGATATTCTGGATGTGCTTTCTTGACGCTAATTCAGGCACAACTCCGCCATATTTAGCGTGGACTTCCATCTGTGATGCAACGATATTCGATAATATTCTTCTACCATCCTCAACTACCGCTGAGGCTGTTTCGTCACAGGATGTTTCTATTCCTAATATTAGCATAACAAATGTTTTGTGGTATGATTTATGTTTATGATGCTTTTGTAGTGACAGGTTTGAAACCTATTACTACAATAAATCTAGGGTTGTGAATTTAATAACTTCCGTGTTTAATACTTGAAAGTTGGGTTTCGTTCCTCAACCCAACCTACTTTTTACTATTTAAATGGGAAAGCTATTTAATCATGAATCCCTATTACAAATGTACAGAACCAGACTTCAAACGATCCATAGCAAACTTAATAAGCGGATCGTATTTATATTCGTCAGTATCGTTCTTAGTTTTTTGGGCGATGGCAAGTTTTACCAGAGACTCATTAAGTTTTATATTCTCAGTGGATAATTTCCTGATAAGCCCATTATACTTATCTTTGTCAGCTTTTGACTTATCAAGTTTACCCAGAATATTACTTCCAGAACCCTCAACAAATTCTGCAATGTCTTTGTTAGAAATCAGGCTTTGATACATTTTCATCTCATCTGCTGTGAATCCCGGACGCTTAATGTCTGGTTTTATTCCAACTTTGTTTATATTCTCTCCGTTAGGCGTATAGTAATATGCAATTGTGAGTTTCAGACCGCTTTTACCATCTGACATCGGAAAAATTGTCTGGACGGAGCCTTTTCCATAAGTAGAATCATTAGTGCTAACTATGAGGCCTCGCTTATGATCTTTAATTGCACCTACTACTATTTCGGAACCGCTAGCACTCCAGCGATCAGTAAGGACAATCAATGGAAGATCAGTATGTTGTTCATCTTTTTTAGATTTAAACTCCTTGTTATCTTCCCGAACACGACCCTTAGTAGAAACTATAATCTGCCCCGGCTGGAGAAAAACGCTTGCCACATCCACTGCGGCAGTTAATGTTCCGCCCGGGTTTGATCTCAGGTCTAGTATTATACCTTTTGCTTTGGCGATTTCAATATCATTTATCGCTTTGTCAAAATCTTTTGGTGTTGTATCTGAGAACTGTGTCAGCCTTATGTATCCAACACCATCAAGCATCTTATATTTAACAGTATTAACCTTTATTATATCACGGACAATAACGAACTTGATCGGTTCCTCTTCATTTTCTCTTTCGACTTTAATCTCAACATTTGTTTGGGGGTCTCCCCTGAGTTTACGTTTGGCTTCATATAAGCTAATACCTGCTGTTGGTTTTCCATCAATTTCCACTATGTAATCACCGGGTAAAATTCCGACTTTGTGTGCAGGATTATCCTCGAAAACAGATATAACAGTTAGCTGATCTTGCTCATTCACCTTTGTCATTCCTATCTCTATTCCCAGACCACCAAACTTGCCGGTTGTATCATCCAGGGTGTCCTTATACATATCAGGCGTTAGGAACTGGCTGTATGGGTCACCTAGTGAGTCTGTCATTCCTTTAATCGCACCATACATTAGTTTTTCTTGATCAATGCTTTCTTTGTCTCTATAATTTACTGTTATATATTGCAGGGCATTGGTGAGTAAGCTGAAATAAGGGTCTTCAGCTTTATCGCTCAAAGAAGCTAGAGCTTTTTCAGTAGTATAAACGATTATGACAGCAGAAACTAAAAATAATGCCTGCATGATAATGACAATATAAAGAATTTTCTTGCTCAAAGATTATCTCCTTTTTAAACATAAAACAGAAATAATGTCACTTTAACCATCTTCTTGTTGGTTGAGCTGCGGAGCCTTTCCACACTTCAAAGTATAGCCCGGGACCTTTAAGTGAGCCAGTATCGCCAACTTTGGCTATTGTTTGACCCTTGCTGACTTTCTGACCTTCCCTAACAAGTATCTCCGAAGCATGTGCGTATAAGGTACGAAAACCATTTCCATGATTGATTATCACCATATTTCCATATCCAACACCATCAAACCATCTTGCGTAATCAACCATTCCATCGTCAACGCACTTAATGTCGGTTCCTTGATTAGCCTCAATAGTTACGCCTTTCATGGACGGCGCGGCATTTTCTACGATATTACCTGAAACAGGCCATGGCAGACTACCTCCAAGACCGCCTGATGAATCTTGATATGGTTGTTTGTTGAGATTTTTTGCAGCTTTCTGATTACTCTTGTCCTGATTACTTTTGAGTTGGGCGATCAGCCTTTCAAGTCTATTGATTGAAGATTCTAGCTCAATCTGTGCCTTTATAAGCTCTTCTTTAGAGCGTTGTACTTTAGCCAATATCTGGCTGCGTGTCTGCTTCTTATTTATAATCTCATTTTTTGCTATTTCTGTATTGAATTTAGTTATAGCGATCTCTTGCTTCTCATTTTCAACAAGCTTTTTGCGATAAGTGTATTCTTCCTTTTGTGCAATTGCCTTATCCAGAAGATTTTTATCTGCGGTGGCGATTGACGCCACATATCTGTATCTGTGCGTTGCGTCAGAGACGTTGTCAGCAGATAGTAATAATCTTAGATAGTTTAGGCGCTGATCCTGATACCCCAACATATACATAGCTCTCAGGCGTTTATTCAACATCATCTGAGTTTTTTCAAGGTTACGTTGGGCTGTCGTGAGATTGTTTACAACAACTTTAAGATCATTCTCACTTTGTTTAAGGTTACTTTGTTGTACGCTCAGTTCCTTTTCCTTATCGTTAAGTTGTCTATCAATTGTCTTTAGTTCAGTCAGGATACTTCTCTCCTTATCTATTACGACTTTTTTCTCCTTCTTTATTTTCTCTACGGATTTCTTCATATCTTGCAACTGCTTTGATTTCTGATTTACTTCATCTAATGATGATGTGACTTCAGGAAAAGAGAATACAAGACAGGTGACTATCAGTAAAACAATAACTAGGTATTTTTTTGACATATCTCATCACTCCTTCTAAGCAGTTTTAAGTTTTGAGTTTTTTGTTTTCAATTAGGAAAAGCCTTGCGAATAAACGATTCTGATAACTGAAAAGTTTAATACCTTTTCTTAAAGTTACTTACATAGAGAATTTTGGAAGATTTTTTATCAAATAAAGCACTTACCCAACTTTTATGATACTCTCTTTGATTATGTTTGTCAACGCTGTTTTTGGAACGATATCTGTCCAAAACTATTGATTAAATCATTAGAACCAATACTTCGTCTTAACCGCCCATTCGCTTTTTGGGTATTGCTTGTGAAGGATCTGGAAAGCCTGTTTTGAAAAATTGGACGTACTTTTATCTGTTATACCATAGCGCGTTGATCTGACAGCAAGGTATAAGGTTTCGGGAACTCTCGGATCATCGGGATGCTTCTTTGCCCAATTTATAACAACACGGCAAAGATAATTTGGCGCTGTTTCGATTTGATAGAGTATCTTCCATTCTTCCTTTGCTGATGCCTTTTGTGACGGAGTCAGAAAATCAGGGGACCATGGAGTGTTTTCTGGATATAAAACTCTCATTGGACCTGTTATCGCATATCCCATGCTATAATATTCACGATCTACAATACCCGTTTCTTCTTCTGGCTTAAAAGAAGCCCACCAGTTATCACGGAAGTTGTCAATTTTATCAATAGGCGTTCTTCTAGGCAATCCTGAACCTGCATAAGGTTGAAGTCCCGGAAATTTTAGAATCATGTAAACTGCGGTAAATTTTTTTGCTTCGCTATCCTTTTCTGAAAGATAAGCATCAAGATATTGCTTCAATTCAGGTACAAGACTAGCCAGAATGGGGGACATTTCTCTGCTCATCTTATCATTATCAACAAGTATTGCCCTTAACCATGCTCCTTTAGCGATCTCCTTGCGTATATTTTCCGGCAGTAACTTATTAGTAGCGATTCCTTTCAAAAGGCTTAAAGGCATCTGCTCATCCAAAATTCTACTAGAATCTACGTCAAGAAAAGCGTGAGTATCAGCAAAGTTTTTTAATTCCTGATTATATTCCTGTAGAAGTTCCCTAGAATCCATATCAATAGTTAAACCTGTTGGAATTCTAGGGGCGTATTCAAGGAATTCATCAAGATTACGAGAAAGCTTTAATCTCAATGCAAAGAAAAGGTTGCGTGATGAGAGGGGAAATTTATTCCTTTGCTTAAGCAGAGAGTCTAACTCATTTCGTGCTTTGTCCTTTTCTCCAGACTCTGCCATCAGTCGCAACTTATGAAAAGTAACTGATGTGAACGCAGGGGAGTTCTGCTCTACTTTATCTGCCGCTTCGATAAGTTCTGTAACCTTTGGGTTATCTGGATTTATTTTTGACAATGCAGAGACAAGCCATTGTGGTGAAGAAGTCTCACTCCATTTCTCTATCGCGTGTTCTAACCACGGGTCCCCCTGAAACTGAAACGTAATTATCCAATCCGTCACATCATCCTCTCTGATTTCAGAAAGCTCATTAAAAGCGTTCTTTAATTTCTCAGTTGCTTCAATATTTCTGCTAACCGATCTCGCTGCATCGTAACGGTATTTATCCAGAAATTTATCGAGTAGTTTGGTGTAATCATCAAGTTGCTGTCCCAGGTTTTCTCCCTGACCTTTTTTGAGGATGGAACCTACCAGTTCCTGTAAAGTCCCTTCGGGATCAAGTCTGAAGGTGACAAAGCTTAATAGTCTTTGTGATGCAGGATGTATACCAGACAGATCATTATTACTTAAAATATCATTTAGTTCCTCCGATGCTTGTGTAAGCGTACCAATATCTACCTCACCGGGCTTCATCGTTAGAGTTGCTTTGCGAACAAGCGTCCTTGCAACGAGGTACGGGGCGATCTTACTCCACGGAGATGATTTATCGTTAGCGATCTCTCTAAACATTTTCTCTGCTTCATCGAATCTTTTTGCGTAGAAGTTTGCAGAGGCGATCTGATAAGCTCTATGGGCTTTAATTAGAGGGTCAGCATCAGGTTTCGCTGGATCAGGGATAGATGGAGTATTTACTTGGGGTGGATTTACAGAAAAATCTAGTTTTGTTGAGTTAGAGAAAACCTTATCTTGTGCCTGAACCCAATCCAGAACATCCGGGTTATCAACACCAAATTTATCAATCAAATCATTCAATGTCTTAGTTGCGGTTACAAAGGAATCTTCATTATAGTTAAGATAATTAACCCACCAGTCACCAGTTATATTAGAATAAACCCCTATTTCAGGCGATTGGCCTGCATTTGGAACTTTACTCCTTGCCTCTAGCCATTGCTTAATCCATTCTGTTCCATCATACCCCCAACCAAGATTATTCCTACCACTCCACATTGATACCAAAGCCTTTTGCTCTTCCTGATCGAATCCTACGCCTGAATAATAGCGATATGCGACGTAAAGGTATACTCGTGCATAAGTCGGCTGAATTATGCCAAGATTCCCATTAGCATAATTATCTAATGGAAGGTCAGGATGGACTGAATATGTAAAAGTCGTTTGATCAAAGAAAGGTCCACATGCCATCAAATCATGTGTGATTAAGAATGAAGCAGTAATTAGCATCATAGTTAGTAAAATCAATCTATTTCTTATAGAAGATTTTAAATCCCCACTTCCGCCCTTTTTCAAAGGGGGATTTATAGGTGTGCTACTTTTAATAAAAGCTGATTTTCTCATTTTTTCACCTCACTGATGATTTTATCAAACGCTGTCTTTGACCATGAACATGGATTAAATATATAAATTCTCCTGCCAGAAGGCAACTTAATTATTGGTTCATCTGTGGATATACCTACACTTTGCTTGCACATTGATGGACGAAAATCCTTACCGTATCCAAGGTACATCAGAATCTGCTTTCGATCAGCACCCATGCGGAATAGCATAGGCACTGCCTCATCTATTGGCAAGTCTGAGATCCAAGTATCATAAATGCACCACGAGGCAAGGGCTGTTATAGATAAGCCGACTGAATCAGGTAAGCTGTTATGTAGATCAGTAATGACCCTTCGGTAAAAGTCACGTTCAGAAACTTTTGCATCAAAATCTATCTGTATAGTAAACACATTACGTATGTGTGTCAGACTTACTATTTCAGAGACTATTTTTGTTTTTTGCTCAGATGAAAGAATAGGCGGGTTAGACTGATCCGATTCTATACGTGTAACAGCTACAAGCTTAGTTCCGTCAGGTACAGTCAAAGGTTGTAGCCTTGGTCTGATGATAGCCCTATCGCCTCGTAAATAGATAGTCCTTGCCAGAAAAGCAACCCCGATTTCATCAGGATTAATAAACTCCAGATTTTCTGGACGTTCCCATGCCCATAGGACAATATTTGGTATTTTCGATCTACAATCGCAGGATGATTGAATATCTTGAGCAGATGAATGGCATAAGATAATTACATTTAGAAATACCAATGATCTCAGAATTATATTAGCAAATACATTATTATTTTCTCTTAGCCAATTCATTTTAATAAAATTTTATGATGTAATCGTTAAAAAATGCCATTTTGACATAGTAATTCAGCGTTCTTTACAACCCCCTGTATCCCCCTTTTTTAAGGGGGAATTATAACCGATTACCTCGTTGAGATATGATCTGAAAAGGTTTTAGCTGACTTTACAAGTTAAAACAATTAAGCGAATACAGAATCAAATCTCACGACAAAATGTTGACAATTCCCCCTTACCAAAGGGGGATTAAGGGGGTTGTCTAAATACGCATGTCTACTTGTTTTATGCCACTCACGTTTTAAAAACCTACCCTTGTCAGCCCTATCAAAGGGGGTTAGGGGGTTGTTTTTATTGCAATTTTGTATTTTTTGACGATCACGATTCTATAAGTTTTTACGATGTAATGCCAATTCTCAATTCAAATATGACATCGGTAGTTGCATCCCTTTAGGGTGCGTTTTCGCAGGCATGAAGCCTGCGACTACCATTTATGTAGCATTTTAATTCAGAATTGGTATAAATTATGCCTATCTTAACTCCCACATATAAATCGTATGAGATATATGATAAAAAGTCAATCTTTTTCAATGATAAATATTTCGTTTTTCATTGACTATGATTTAAAAGTTTGATAAGATACTAATGATTAGGACATAAACTAAGTAATTGAAGGAGGGATATATGAAACCTATTTATTTTTGTTTGGTTGTAGTCCTTATATTGCTTACCTCTTGTCTTCCATCATCAGCGGAGTTTCTACCAACAGCAAATGGTAATCAGTTTGGTCTTAAAGATGGCGAAACGATCGCCGGGATACCTGTCGGGCATGTTACAATTGATGGAAAATTGGACGATTGGAGATATTCTGCCTGGATAGCTTTTGACTCTGAGGATAAGCTTCTTCGAGGACAGGGGATATGGAAAAACAAGGACGATCTGTCTATGCTCTGGTCAACAATGTATGATCAGAAGAATTTCTACTTTGCCGCCGCAGTGCGTGACGATATACTCAAACCGTCAAACGATCCAGCGGCAATGTGGACAGGTGATTGCATATTCCTGTATATTGACTGGGCAAATCAAAAATCAGCAATCTCCAGCAAACCAAATTTTGCTTTGGTTAAGGGTAAGCCTACAATTGCTGATCCATCTAGTTTAAATCCAAGGATCATTGAATCCGAGATCGCTATTGTGCAGAATGCCGCTTTAGGTAAAGGCGGGACAATTTACGAGGTTGCGATGCCTTTTGAGTTTATTACGAAAGAAAAGATTGATGCAGGTGTTGTCATCGGATTCACACCCGGATACGAAGATGGCACAGACAATCCTGAAGGTAAAGGGGAGATGTTCATGGATTGGAACGGACTTAATCCAGATGAGGCGAAAAACCTCGGCACACTAAAATTTGGTGATCAGTTATCTGTCAATCCTTTGGGTAATCTGACAACAACATGGGGTAGAATTAAACTCTAACCTGTATAAAAATAAAAAGGAGGGATCAAATAGATAAAAATATTTACAAAACTTGCGTGTTTAGGACTTGTGATTAAATAACTTCCCTATTTTGAGATATTTAGATATATAACTCATTTAATCAAATCCCCCCTTCCCCCCTTTAGCTAAAGGGGGAATTAGTCTAAACTCCCCTCTTGAGAGGGGGTTGGGGGTATGTTTCCTATTAGGTAAGTTATTTAATTACGAATCCTTAGTAAGCCTAGCATTATTAAAAAGGAGAATATCAAAATGAGATTTAAGGTATTAATTTCTTTGGTGATAGTGATGTTATTTGTTTCCTTTACCGCAAATGCCACTTTAAGCATGAAAGATAAAACCTGTTTGCTATATCTTTCGTGTAATGAAATAAATAATAAGATTGTGACTGATTCATCACCAACTAAAGCTGACGGAACAGTAGTTGGCACAGTTAATCTGGTTGATGGCAAATTTGGAAAGGCTTTGCAGTTTGCAGAAGCTGGCGAAGTGAAATGTCCATATATTCCATTGAATAACAAGAGTTTTACTGTATGCCTGTGGATGAACCCCAAACTATCTGGTGGGGCGGAACAATGCGTTTTCTCTCAGACAGATGTCAACGCAACAAATACAAGTTTGCACTTCCGCATATATAACACGGGAGTAGTTAGAATGGGATTTTATAGCAATGATCTAGATGCTCCTGCTGGTTCTGTTAAGGCTAATGAATGGTCACATATATGCTACCTCGTTGATGTTGCAGGGAAAGCCAGAAAAATCTATGTAAACGGTGTCCAAGTCGCCAAAGATGCGGGTCTGGTAGGCATAGAATTTCTGGGTAAAAAAGGCGATACCATGATAGGCTCTTGGGGAGCGACAGGTCAGAAATTCAATGGAATGATTGACGAAGTTCAGGTATGGAACAAGGCATTGAGTGAAGCTGAGATCAAAGACAGCATGGTAAATCTTAGCGCTCTTTCTACTACGTCAGTAGAATCCGCTGGTAAGATCACAAGCACATGGGGCAGTATAAAATACTAACCAAAATCAATGCTGTTATGATTTAGGCTTTTTAGGAGGGAACGAACGTGAAACGTTTAGTTTATGTTTTGCTGATAGTGTTTGTATTGATGGCTCCTTTAGCTTCTCATTCTGCGTTGTCTATAAAAGATAAGGATCTAATGCTTTACCTTCCTTTCAACGAAGGTAGTGGAAAAGTCGTTACGGATCTTTCACAAAATGGGTTTCAAGGAGACATAGTCGGTACTGCAAACTGGGTTGATGGGAAACTCGGAAAAGCACTGGCATTCGCTGAAGCAGGTGAGGTTAAATGTCCTTATATTGCACTTGATAGCAGAAGTTTCTCGATCTGTTTGTGGACAAAACCAAAATTATCGGGTGGAGCTGAACAGTGTGTCTTCACACAGACTCAAGCCAATAACACAAATACAAGTATGCACTTCCGTATCTACACAAATGGCACGTTAAGAATGGGCTTCTACTCCAATGATCTTGATGCCGCTGGTCAGGCAAAAGCTGATACATGGATGCACATCTGCTATTGGCTTGATGCTAAAGCGAAAACCAGAAGAATTTACGTGAATGGTGAGCAGGTAGCTCAAGATCAAAATATGAGTCTATACCTTGGAACAGCAGGAGATACTATGATCGGTTCCTGGGGAGGTACTGGACAGAAATATAACGGAGTGATTGATGAAGTGCAGGTCTGGTATAGGGCTTTAAGTCCACAGGAGATTAAAGATAGCATGGGCGACATGACAAAACTTGCAGTTGAATCCGCAGGTAAACTTTCATCAACCTGGGGTGACATCAAAGTAGCACGATAGCAAGTAAATTTAACAATGTTTTAAACTTGACAATGTTAAATTTGGGAGAACACACAGGTTCTTCCCTACAATTGATGGCGTTATTATTTGTGGGGACAGACCTGTGTGTCTGTCCAAATATATGTTTAATTTTAATTTAACATTGTCGAGTTAAATTGGTATTACCTATCCGCGAAAACCGTGGCTAACCAATCTGATCAATTGGTAGGACAGAGATAAATGGTGAACTCATAATGGCTTATATTACTTTTTATTTTCAAATTCATCAACCAAGAAGGCTAAACGAGGTTGATCTGGTAAACTTCAGTCAGGGATACAAGGAAGACCTTGAGAAAACTTATTTCAATGATGGTCTAAACAGCCTTGTTTTTAATAGAATTGCGGACAACTGCTATTTCCCTGCTACTGAGATAATACTATCTAATGTTGAACGATTCAAAAACGCTGGCAGACCATTCAAAGTAGCTTTCAGCATGTCTGGCACATTTATTGATCAATGCCTTATATCCAAACCCGAACTGATTGATCTATTTAAAAAGCTGGCAGACACAGGTTGCGTTGAGTTTCTTGGTGAGACTTATTATCATTCGCTGGCAAGCCTTTATGAATCTCATGATGAATTCAAAGCTCAAGTTATGATGCACAGCGATAAGATACAGAAGCTATTCGGCGTAAGACCTGTGACGTTTAGAAACACAGAGCTTTTATATAACAACGTAATTGCTAAGGAAGTTCATGAGATGGGATTCAAAAGTATCCTCACGGAAGGGCTTAAACACATTCTTAAATGGCGATCTCCTGATTACGTCTACAAAGCGAAAGGTTCTGACATAAAGGTTTTACTTAGAAATTATGGAGTCAGTGATGAAGTAGGATATCGTTTTTCACACAAAATTATTACTGCTGACGATTTTGCGTCGTGGTTAAGCAGGATAACAGGCGAAACTTGCAATATTTTCATTGACTATGAGACATTCGGAGAGCATCAGTGGCGTGAAACCGGAATACTGGAATTTCTTAAGTACCTTCCTGAAGCTATATTGAAACATCAAAACCTGCTGTTTGGGACACCCGGCGAAGTTGCAAAAGCATGCCCGGCACGTGATGAGATTGACGTATTCGAGTATAGCACCATATCGTGGGCTGACCTTGAGCGCGACAGTAGCGCATGGTTAGGAAATGACGTTCAAAAAGCCGCTTATGGGATAATCAAAGATATGGAGACGCTGGTTAAGAAAACAGGTGATGAGAAATTTATCAGGATATGGCGCAATTTTCAGACTTCAGACCATCTTTACTTCATGTGCAATAAGTGGTTAGGTGATGGCGATGTGCATGGATACTTCAGTCACTACGGTTCGATATGGAAGGCTATCGGTAATTTCTTTACCATTTTGCACGACTTCGAGAAGGCACTAGCCTACAAAATCGCAGAAAAATAGTGGAACTGGTAAGACTTGTTTTTTACTGTTGGTGATTATATTAATTGATTTCATAACAGGATGGGAGATTATGAATACAGTTGATGAAAAAGACAAGCGAAGATGGCAATGGAAAAGCGTTGCTTGTATATCACGCAGCATAGATTGCTCTGAAGCTACAATGGAAACCTGCCAAGACCTGATTTCAAATCAAGATAATGATGTGCTAAGGGCTGTCGCTGGTCTTGAGGGCGGTGTAGTTTCAGCGGGGTCTACCTGTGGTGTTGTCCAGGGCGGGGCTTTAGCCATCGGGCTTATGCACGAAGAAAAAATTCAGTCTGGAGATGTAAAATCCGAACTTGCTATCATTCAGATGGCTGGTGATTATGTTGATTGGTTTGCGCAGAAATATAAGGCAAGTTTATGTAGAGAGCGCATAGAAACAGATTTATGGTCTCTCCGTGGATTTTTAAGGTACAACTTCCCCGGTGACATTGCAATGAGATGCCTTATACACATGTACGGAGCGATGGGATATCTCTACCAGATTCGCAATGAAGCAATTCCATACGTCACAGTGAATGAAATACCGCATGTACATTGTGCCTGCGAAGTTTTGGAAGGTGTGAGAAAACGAACTGGTGTTGGAAATTCAACTCTGGAGAGGATTTCCGTAGTATTGGATGGTGGTGTGGGTTTGCGTGGCGGGGCATGTGGCGCTCTCTCTGGGGCCGTTATGGCAGTCAACTTGGCCTATGGCATAAACTACCGAGATAAATCTTACTTAGGTTCTCTTATAAAGTTTCATACAGGGCATAGGAACCTGCGAAAAAACAAAGAAAAATGTGAGCAATACAGCATTGGAAAAAAAGTCGTAACAGCATTTCGAGATTCCACTGGATCGCTTGAATGTAAGGATATAGCAGATACCAAATTTGAGGATTGGGAAGCCTTTCAGACATATATGAAAACTGAACGCTGCCATAAGGTGATTGCCATGTGCATAGATACCGCATCAGTGATTATTGAGCAGTATAAATAAGCTTATGAAGGTTAAGAAACAGATATTTGTCCTGTATGCGATAAATCGTGCAATTACAATCTCTTTTTGTCAGATGAAAGATTTTCTCGGTTACTTTCAATATAACGAGGTACTCATTGATGAAGAAGGCACATAGCAATATTAAATGGGATGATGCCATTATAAAAGCAGTAGAAAAATGTGGAGGTTATGCAACACTTGAAGAATTATATCAGTTGGTTCCACAAATCCGTGAAGTTTCTTCGGATTTGGACGTAAAGCATAATGTTAGAGCATTTCTAAAAAGGATGACTCGAATTTCAGGAAAGCTAAAAAGAATTGGTCTCGGTATGTATGCTTTGCCAAATGTGAAAACAGAGCAAACTTTGTTCGACGAGTTAGATAAGACCAATATCGAAACAAAAGTATTGTCAGGAATCATCAACGATGTAGATTTACATTCTTATTTTGAAGGTATTCTTGTTGAACTTGGTATTGTCTATGATTATCTAACCTATACTGCGGATCCTAATGCTTTATTTAGAGGAAAACGACTTGAAGATTTTACAAGCTTAAAGAAACTTCCAAGTTTTACATCACCGTCTTTGGTTGATGTAGTTAAAACAATCGACGTTATTTGGCTAAAGGAAAGATCCTTAGTTACAATGCCAAAACACACTTTTGATATTGAGCATACTACTGATTTCACAAAAGCTTTACATAGAGCTTATCAACTACGAGATTTTAAGACAACATTTTATGTAGTTAGTTCTAAGAGCAAAAATGAGCAATTTAAGAAAAGGCTAGAAACGGACCCATATAAAGAAATAAGTGATCGAGTCTTCTTTCGTTCCTATGAAGATATTATTTCGCTTTATGAAGTTGCAATCAAACATTCGGAACTTAAAGAAAAAATTATAATTGATACATGATTCAAACGAATATGCACTAAAAAAACGGTTCTTTGGTAACAAAAATCCCGATGAAATGAAGTCAGAATACTTGCTGATACTACGGAAATCTGGCAAGTAGAACCAATCTATGGCTTAAATACAATAACGGTACATCCCTCTTATTTTGGAGAGAAATATGAGCATCGCTGTTTATCCCGGTAGTTTTGACCCCATCACCAACGGACACATTGACCTGATCGAAAGGGCGACTAAAATATTCGATAAGCTTATAGTAGCTGTTGCCGAAAACCCTGGCAAATCACCACTTTTTACAATCGAAGAGCGATTTGATATGGTAAAACAGACGACAAAACAGTTTGAGAATGTGATCGTGGATCGCATATCCGGGCTGACTGTAGATTACGTCAAACAGCATGGGGCATCGGTTATTATAAGGGGTTTGCGGGCAATATCTGATTTTGAATTCGAGTTACAGATGGCTTTGATGAACCGCAAACTTAACAGCGAGATAGAGACTATATTTTTGATGCCTAATCTGCAATATTCTTATGTCAAATCATCCCACATCAAGGAACTCGCTAAACTTGGCGGGTGTCTCGAAGGGCTTACACCCGATCTGGTAATACAAAAATTGAGAGAAAAATTTTTGTCTTGTGAACCATAGGCTAATCCATTCTAACTATAATTGGTATTACTTGGTTTTTGGCATTTCCACCTTATAATCTCCTACAGTTAAAATTGCATTTGCTACATTGTTTTTATCGTCTTTTACAAATGTAATATGGGCATTTACGACATTGAAAAAGAACTCTGTCTCTGATTTTGGAAACATCTCTATTATTGGTTCCCCGGTAATCTTCGCAAACAAATGGTCGTCTTCTTTTGTTATTTGGATACCAAAATCACTATTAATCACATAATCCCCAGTATAAGCTTCAACAACAGCAGGATCAACTTCTACCGGAATCTCATTTTTAAGCTTTGGGGCATTGGTTTCTGTTCCTCTCTGATAGTATAAAATATGAGTTACTTCACCTATTTCGTTTCTTATGAATTGGATTTGCGCATCAGAATCTTTACAGAAGAATTCCGTTTCAGATTTAGGAAATATCTCAAATTTTGGATCCACATACAACTGTGAAAAAAGTTTATCACCTTCTTTTGTTATACTCATGACACCCCTTTGTTTAAAATCGTACCTTCCTTCATAATCATTATAAACTTTTGTATTTACCGATTTATCTGCTGTGAAGGATTCTTGAGGTGACATTTTATCCCAGAAGAATATTTCAGCGATCTTATTAGCAATCTGACGTGCAGACATACCTGGAGCTGGCGGATAACAATTCTGTGATACAATGATCGTGGCGTTAAAGTCAGGGAATCTTAACAGGAAGCTATTGAATCCATCATGTCCTCCCTCGTGATTAATCACATTCAATCCACAGTATTCACCTATCACCCATCCGCATCCGTACCCACTGGTTGTCTGACTTTCGCCGTTGAGTTTCACCGGTGTGAAAGCCAATTTTAAGCTTTCTTCACTCAACACTTTTCCATTGAATATCGCTTCGTTCCAGCGGCACAAACCCCCTACGGTAGAATATATTGACCCTGCGCCTGCTACACGGGACCCTTCCCAATTGCGAGCTTTTTGAAGCTTGCCATCCACGTATGTATATCCAAAAGCCTCATGTTCAAGTATAGGACCATATTGATAAACACCCGTGTCATTCATACTCAGCGGGGTAAAGAATTTGTCTTTCAGATAATCACCATAAAATCCACCAGTGACTTTCTCGATTATATAGCTTAACAGAACATATCCCGAATTGCTATAACTCCATTTTTCACCGGGATTAAAGTCAAATTCGTCATTCTTAAAAGAGTTTACTAGATCCTCCAGTTTTATGCCAACTGTTACGTAATTTAAGAAGTCCGGTTTATTTGTGAAGTTATGGATACCTGACGTATGCGTCAACAGGTGATATATTGTCACTTCATCCCCTCTTGGATAATCGGGGATATACTTAGAGAGCTTATCATTTACACTGAGTTTGCCTTCCTCCTGAAGTTTCAGTATTGCTGATGATGTGAACTGCTTTGTTATTGAGCCAATACGGAACTTGGTGTCAACAGTAACAGGAACATGATGTTCTAGACTTGCGTATCCGAAGCCTTTCTGATAAAGAATCTCACCATTTTGGGAAACCAGAACAGCAACACCAGGGGAATTTCCTTTTATAATCTGGTTTATGATTGCATCAGCTAGTTTATCGTTTGGGGGTATCGGTATATTGGGGTCTGCTCCCTTTTCAACTAGGAACTCCACCGTATCTTTCCGTCTACTCATCTTTGCCTTGTGTAACGCAGTTAAACCGGGTTCGATAGTTGCGTTAATGTCCACACCCTGAGAAAGAAGCGTTTCCAGATCATCCAGATTGCCCACCCCTGCGGCTGTTATAAATTTCTCTACCATTGTCTCTGTGGACTCTCCATTTGCAATGCTTATTCCTATTAGTAACTGCAATGTGATTATGAGTGTATAGATGAATGTAATGTACTGTGCCTTCGGACTGAATTTCATTGTTACTCCTTTCATGCCTATAAGACTTCATTTAAACTTGTTTATGACACTATATGACCTTTACAACCAATAGCAATTATCATACCAGTCTGATAAGTGATTGTATGATAAATAAGAAACGCTGATTCAAAAAGCATGTATAGCTAGAGATACGCGCAAACCAACACCATCCTATTGTTTTTTGACACACCTATTGTTGTATATTAACACAAAACCAATTAATTATTGAAACTATACAGGAAATTTGGTAATATTTATACGAGTTTTTCACTTATGACCTAGAAAGACCCTTCACTCCGTTCAGGGTGACAGAAAATATCATTCTGAGCAAAGCGAAGAATCTGGATTTCACACAAATTAGCCACTGAATAACACGGCTAAACTTTGAAAAAGTTTAATCAAACACGGAATTTTTTCTTTTTCAGTGTTATTCCGTGTGTTTCCGTGGCTAAAAGATGAAAAAAACAAAGACTCAGCGACAACCCTAAAATGGAGAGGGAATATGAAAAAACTTAACTTAATCATTATTCCAGTGTTTTATTTGTTTCTTTTATCACCATCTATTAACGCATTATTGTATGATTTTAATGATCAAGCACAAGAGAAGGATTGGAACGTCACTGATGGACAAGGCGGTATCAAAAATGGCGTTTTTGAACTTCAAGCCGCAGGTATAGAAGGTCAAGTCATCATGGGCGATACAAACTGGACTGATTACACCATCGCATGCAAGGTAAGATTCTTTCCTGAATGTGCGGGTGACACCGACGCCGGAATCATGTATCGTGTCAAAGATAGGCTTAATCATTACATATACGATTTCAACCTTCAACAAGGGTTCATCTGGGCAGGACGCATTAACGGCAACTACATCCAACAGGGCGAAGGAATGTCTGCCCCAATGAAATTAGAGGCGGATAAGTGGTATGAACTAAAGGTAGAGGTTAAAGGAGACGATACTTCTGCCTACGTTGATGGGAAAAAGACTTTGACGTTCTCACATAAGAAGCTTCAAGCAGGTGAAAAAATTGACAAAGGCGCTGTCGGCATCCGTATCTGGAGTTCTCACGCTGCATTCGATGATTTCGAGATAAACGGTCCTGGCATAAAACCTAGCGGTCTGGCAGTTTCATCTGCTGAAAAATTAGCGATAACATGGGGAAAGATAAAATAATTTCGCTCAATTTAAAACAGTGAATATTATGTTTACATCAGTCTGTCAGGCAAGTGATCTTTTTGATTGGCATAATTATACCATTTTCAGAAAACCATTGTGCATTACAAAAATTGTAGAGGCACATTGCAACGTGCTTCTACGAAATATAATCATTAACATTATGCAAAAAATAAAATGAAAATGGTATTAGATCACCCTTTTCAGAGTAAAATTCTATTGTCTTGCCTGTTGTGATTTAAGATAAGCTTCTATAAAGCCGTCAAGATCGCCGTTCATTACACGATCTACATCGCCAACCTCAACATCGGTTCTCAAATCCTTCACCATCCTGTATGGATGGAATACGTAAGACCTGATCTGACTGCCAAAAGCTATATCTCGCTTTTCGCCGCGAATCTTTGCCATTTCCTCATTCTTCTTTTCTAATTCGTATTCATAAAGCCTTGCCTTTAGAACCTTCATAGCCACTTCTTTGTTTTTATGCTGTGAACGCTCATTTTGGCATTGTGAAACAATACCTGTGGGGAGATGCGTTATCCTTACAGCAGAATCCGTTGTGTTTACGTGCTGACCGCCGGGACCACCTGATCGGAACGTGTCTATCCGTAAATCTGATTCATCAATTTCTACTTCTACGTCATCTTCAATGTCAGGAAAGGCAGAAACTGATGCAAATGAAGTGTGCCTTCTGTGATTAGCGTCAAAAGGAGAGAGTCTAACGAGACGATGAACGCCTGCTTCTGCCCGCAGGTATCCGTAGGCATACTCACCTGTTACAATCACCGTTGCACTTTTAATTCCAGCTTCATCGCCCTGTTGTAAGTCAACTATCTGTGTGCGGAAATTTTTCTTTTCACACCATCGCAGATACATACGCAACAACATATCAGCCCAATCCTGTGATTCAGTACCACCGGCTCCCGGATGGATCTCGACTATGGCATTGTTGCGGTCATGCGGTCCATTTAGCATAAGCTTGAATTCTATTTGATCAAGTTCTTTTTCAAGCTCTAACAATTCGCTTTGGATTTCTTCGCTTAAAGACTCATCTTCTTCTGATTCTGCTAACTCTAAAAGCGTTTCTATGTCTTCCGCTTGTGAGTGTAGTTTATTAAAAAGCCCTACGTCCTCTTTGTTGCGGGCAAGCTTTTGCGATATTTCCTGAGCCTGTTGAGGGTTATTCCAGAAGTCTGGATCAGCCATCGCTTTTTCTAGTTTTTCTATTTCTTTTTCTTTGTTTTGGGCGTCAAAGAAGACCTCCTGCCCCCATGACCCTGTTTTTTACTTCCAGCATTGCGGAGCGTATCTCTTCTAGCATATAAACCTCCTCGTATGGACACAAATTTAACATAATTATACCACCATTGCTGGACGATGAAGAATAATAACACAGCAAGGCAAGTCCATGGGAAATAATCGCCATGTCTTGTATAAAACGTTCCGGCTGGATATATACCTACATCGCCTAGAAGGTAATCTTCACCTTTATCTGGTTCGAGTTTTTGAGTAACTCGACCATAGGGATCAATTATACACGAAACTCCATAATTAGCACAACGAAAAACCGATACTCTATTCTCCACAGCCCTGAACGGCGCCATAGAGAAATGCTGTTGAGCGGCGAATGTTCCGACGAACCACGAGTCATTGGTAATGATTCCGATTAAGTTAGCTCCGTCCTGAACAAACTTTCGTGATATTTGTGGAAATACTGATTCAAAGCATATCGGTACGCCTATATTTGCCAAAGGAGAACTAAAGACAGTATATCTGCTTCCGCTGTCGAAATCCGATGTGCCGGTAACATAAGCTTGCCATTTTTTTGGCAAAAAGCTTTTGAATGGAAAAGATTCGCTTACAGGAACAAGATGAATTTTGTCGTATTTATCAATTACTTTACCTTCGGGTGTAAGCATAAAAGCTGAATTGAATACCTTCCAGTCATTGTCTGTCTGCTCATAAGATATTGCACCCATGAGCATATAGACATTCCATCTCGATAGGAGGAACGTCAATTGGTTGAGTTCGGCACTTTTGGGGAATATGAATTGAGGGACAGCCGTTTCGGGCCAAACTAAAAGGTCGGGTTTTGCTTCTTCTGCGATCTGAGTCGCCTGTAAGTATTTATCAAATATCCATCCCGCTTTATCACCCCACGAGTTCATCTTATCTCTTTGTTTTATATTGCCCGGCACCATTCCAACTTTTATCTTCTTTACATCAGTGGTATTGCTCATAGAAACCCATCCATATATCAAGCATACAGCGAGGATACCAAGTGGAACAACGGCAGATTTCAACGATGATTTCCACTTACTTATGTCAATCACAAAGACAGCTATCATACCGTTAATCAAGGCAATTAAAAACGTTACTGCATACATTCCAGCAAAGGAAGCGATCTGGATGACTGGAAGAATCTTCCATTGTGTATATCCAAGACTTGCCCAGGGTAATCCTGATATAACATATCCACGAAGCACCTCTGTACCTGTCCATGCAATAGCTACAAAAAGAATGTAAGCTATTTTTTGAAAAACAGAATCTTCTGGATAATGGCGTCTCCAGTAGCTTGTTACAAGGTTTACGGATACAGAAAAAATAAAGACGTAACAGGCTAGATATACCGACAATACAATGTAACCCAATCCTACCCAGTATACTGTAGAGAACGGCACCAGAATCATAAGCCAGTTCATGATCCCTAAGAAATACACGCATCCCGTGACAAATCCCAACCAGAGCGATTCCTTCCAGCCAACTTTGTGTACAGCTACCAGAAGCGGAACCAAAGCGAACCATGATAACGACCAGAGGTTAAATTCAGGAAACCCCAATACTAGCAAAACACCGGATAAACCGGCGAGTAAGTATCTATAAAATCTTCTTTCGATGATAAATGTCCTCCATAAAAAAACTAATATGCGACAAATCTATCTATTTTCTTCTCTACACCGTTTACACAGTTCATTTATTTTCCAGCTTAAAAGCAGTTCGTTATCAGCATATCCTTTATATATGCTTATTTTTCCAAATTTAGACGGATATAACTTTTTATCTTGAATAAAGGGGTAAGAGCTTGAGTCTTTAGAACATAATAATCGGCATCTTGAGACAATTATAATGGCTACAATATGTGTATCGTTGAAATCTGGATGTTGATTTTTTTCTTTTATTTCCTTCTCTTTCTGATCAACCTTATAATCATCTAATTTAATGGTTCTCCTTCTTTTTCCATAGTTAATCAATAGTCTTCGGTAGTGTGTCATCTTTTCCAATTCCAATAGATACTTACTTCCACCATATACGATTCTTCCCTTACCCTCTTCTATCCAATCTAATACAGGTTTAAATTCACTATGTTCTTTATTCTCCTGATCAAAAACACGAGACAACGTATTCATATCTATTACAACGCACATATATTAAACTCCCAATAAAGCCATTTCTTCTTTTATAAAGAATTCCCTAAACGTTGATGGTTGATCCTCAGAATACTGTCCAGTTTTTTCAATCTCAATGGGATATACTTTGTTTCCAGTTGGAGTTTTCTCAAAGTATAAAACTTGTGAATCCAAGTCTTTCTGATCGTATTTTTGATAACACAACCTGAATCGGTCAATTATGTAATCGCTGTGTGTTTCGATGAGAAATCGTTTTCTTTCTTCAACAGCCATGAGATAAAATAGATCGCCCAATGCCGCTTGCGCTTTTGGATGCAAATGTATTTCGGGTTGTTGTATTACATACCATGTGCCTTTTTTCTCTGCAAGAATCTCGATAATTATTGGTAAAGCCTGCGATACGCCATAACCAACTTCACAGATTGCGAAGGAATTGCCATTTATAATTACATTAACTTCAAAAGGTGAGGTAAGGTCTTTACCAAATTCCTTTATTCCAATAGAATCGAATAATCCGCTATCTTTGCCAAAGCTATTCAACAAATTCAAAAGCTTAGATACCAAAAGATCATTTTTCTTACTTAGTATCTGCCTTAGAAGATAAGGTATATGTTCTCCTTCTGGACTGAAATTATACTTATACGCATCATACGTACGTTTTGGTATACTTCTGATAGGAGCAAACCAGACCAATCCGTTTTTAGCAAAACCTGGAAAATCTATGGAGTAAAACCACTCTAATTTGACTTCAGGATTAGATTTCACGTCCTTCGTAGTTGTGTCTATAATTAGATGAGTTATATAAGGAAGTGATAATTTATTAAATTCTGATGGGATAATAGTCTTCTCATATTCTTCGGTTATTATTTCGTGATTAGTCCAGTCTTTGAATATCTGATAAATGTCAATATTAGAGTTGTCCAATTCACCAAGAGAATTTACTTTAAATAAAATATCATTTTCATGACGTCTAACTTTTACCTCATATTCGTCGCTTATATAACAATACTGGGATATGACAGGTATTTCGTTCTGATTGGAAAATGTAAGCAAAAAAGCTGAGTCCACCTTAGATTGCTTATACTTTATTCCGTCCTGATATTCAATCATTCCAATCCTGAAATAGCTTTTGTCTTGAGAGTTAACGCTGACAATGCTTTTATACCCATTGAACCGTAATCCCTCAATATCGTCAAAGTTCTGTTTAAACCAGAATGTTGGGTCTGATAATAACTTTATTATCTCTAAAATAGTAGTTTTGCCAGTACTATTTTCACCGACGAGAAAATTTACGTCTTTAATTAGTATGTAAGTATCTGTAAATCCACGTATGTTATCAATATATATGCTGCGCATTTTCTTTCCTCCTTATTACAAGGGAAAAGTATGAATTATGTGACCCTCATTTTGTCTCAAGAATTTTACCACATAATAGGCAATAGCTCAATGAAAAAGATAGTTTATCTTTCATCTATTTTGAAAGCCACCTTCCGTATAGAAAAGTTGTCATTTCCCGAAAATACGAGATGACATACCTTACCGTCAGAACTCATCCATTTTGTTGGAAAAGACGCTGTTTCCCCGGGACCCATATCCCAATCTTTGGTATAATATACAGTCGTCCATGGTCCCCAGGGTTCTGGTGCATCGTAAACTCCAAAACCACCTTTGAAACGTGTATCCTCACCTTTATCGGGGATCTGCTGCCACCATAGGAATCGCTTAAGACCTGCATTATAACTGATCCCTGATCGCAGGCACTCACCTGAATTCTTAAAGACTGCACCGCGCTGAGTTATATCCTTCGTCCATATTGGTTCATTTTGTGAACCAAGACCTTTAAAAAACTCATAACGTTCACGATCCGTTATCATATCTTTCGGCACACGAAGCAAGACGAAACTATCCGCAGGTTCATAAGCACTTGGATTGTCGTGAGATACCATATAGACGAAATTACCATACTTTTCAGGAACGCCCGTGTAATTCTTACCAAAGTTTATGAACGTGAGATAACCGAATTCTTTGAACATCCAATCACACCATGTCCATGTTTTTGCATGATCAGAGGATATTGCAAGCTGACAGTATTTCCCGTTGTTATCTGCGTTTCTTGCCAACATATACAAAATGCCATCTACCATTAATAACCCGCTTGCTTTTTTTCCAGAACGACCCATGCCGATATTCTCTGCGTCTGAACGAATATTCTCACCTACAATATCAAATGGATCACCAATGATTTTGCCGAAACCTAATCCTAGCTTGGTCGGAACTATTGGATCAAATCCATATCCGTCACCATAAGCGGTGTATAAATTATCGTCATCAGCCCACGTAACAGGCCAATTGTCGCTTCCATCACCGCTTTTTCCAGTCGCTAATCGTATTACCTCATCATCCCACGATACCCCTGTAATTGCCGAACTCATCGGATATGGGATATCATTCACTTGATTTTTATCTTGTTCTAATGCCGCCATCAATGGATTAAAAAGATATTTCTCCAATCCACCCCAGGGTACCTCACCTTTGGAAGCGTCTCCCAGTGTTGAGCCATTTCTTACTATGATCATGTCAAGACTTGGAATCACCATGAGAATTTGATTTCCAGCACCCGCACCGGCGAAAGCATCCTTCGGTATAGATTTCCAAACACCATCAAAATTCGTCCACCATCCTAATCCTGATGCAGGCACAGGTTTTTCTGACGACCTGTCTGGTAAGGGAGTGTTTGCATAAGATACAGCTTTCTCCACCCATTCTGATGCGATTAATTGCTTGCCTTCCCAATTACCCTTATGCAACATAAGCCTTCCGACACGGGCAACAGCACGGGCAGTGTAACTACCTCCACCCCAATTTGCACAAAGCCTTAGTCCGTCTAATTCATAGGTTTTACCATAACTGATAGACCATTCGTTATCTGATACACCAATCGGTTTCATGATCCGATCTCTTAACAGCGATCTTATATCCTGTTTTACACTTGCTGTTACAGAATAGGCAAGCATCGCCATACCCGGATTGCTGTAAGCAAATTTGGTTCCCGGTGGAAAGATCACAGGTGCTTTATCTTTTGCTATGGAAAATGGATCCGGTTCCTGTTTCCAGAAAGCACCTTTCCAGCCTGTTAATTGCTCATGGGGTATATTATCTTCTTCTGCATCCTCGATCCCTGATGAATGGGTTGCCAGATGACGGATGGTTATTTTTGACTTTTCAAGATGATCTTTCCATGATGGTATATATTTCCATGCAGGATCATCAATAGAGATAAGCCCATCATTCAATGCTATCATGAGAGACATACCCCCCACTAAAGCTTTTGCAAGGGATGCCGTATAATGTAGTTTTGTAGAATCAAAGTCTGGGGAATACCATTCGTATATAATTTTGTCATGACGGATGACAAGAAATGTCTTTGTTCCTCTATCGGCTAGTATGTCACGTAGTATGTTTAATTTAGATTCGGACATACCATTAGCTTCTGGTGATTCTTTTTTCCACTCGAAAGCTCCTTCCATGATTTCTCCTCCAAATACGGGCATATTATTTAGTGTTATGAAAAGCATATAAAACATGATACTTAACTTAAAATATAACTTCAGCATAGGTAAACCATTGTCTCTCTTCCCAGATTTTTATTATTTGGTTGAATCACTCAACACTTGATTATAGAGCAATTTTATTGTATCATTTTTCATAATAAAAATATACGATATTGTTTCACATCCTGATATTAACTTGGAAAAAATATAATGTTACAGCCATTAATTATAAATAAAGGATTTCAGCAATACCTTGTGGACTTCAGTTTTGATGAGGAAACTGATCTTTTCTCAGCTTTACAAAAGACAGAGGTTGAGTATATTAAAACAGCGGATAATAACGAATTACCAAGATACACAAACGAGTTCTGGACATCAAAGCAGAGACAGGCTAATTCAATACATGAAGTTTCTTATAGAGCCTGCTTCAAACCGCAACTTCCGAGATTCTTCATTAACCTGTTAACAAAACTCGGAGATATAGTTTATGACCCTTTTGCAGGCAGAGGCACCACGATAATTGAGTCTGCACTGATGGGCAGGAATGTAATATCAAACGATATTAACCCATTAAGCGCCATACTAAGCAGACCAAGACTTTTTGTTCCTGACATCACAAATCTTCATAGACGATTAGACGAAATTCCTATAAAAGATATTGAGAGTGATATTGACCTTTCCATGTTCTTCCACGAAAGGACTTTGGCTGAAATACTTTCGTTAAGAGCATATTTAAATGATAACGAGTCTTTAAATCCCCCTTTATCCCCCTTTCAAAAGGGGGAATATTTTGGGATTATCCCTGAAAATGGGAAAAATTTAACTCTCCCCTCTGAAAAAAGAAAAAATTCATCTCTCCCCCTTGAAAAGGGGGGAAGGGGGGATTTTGTAACATACGGAGAAACTAAAAATACTCGTACTTTTGATGAGATTGACGAGTGGCTCAGGATGGTTGCGACTAACCGCTTAACAGGTCATTCAAAGGGGTTCTTCTCTGTTTATACTTTGCCACCCAATCAGGCTGTTTCACCAGAGAATCAAAAGAAGATCAATGAGAAAAGAAACCAAATACCTGAATATAGAGATACAAAAAAAATTATCCTTAAAAAAACTAAGGATTTGATAAAGGATCTCAGTTTTGATCAGATAAAACAACTTAGAGAGATAGGCAAAAAATCTGTTTTTTTGAATAAAGATGCAAGGTTGACTGATGAGATAAAAGATAATACTGTGCAATTAACGGTCACTTCCCCGCCGTTCCTTGACGTTGTTCATTATGCTGACGATAACTGGATGAGATGTTGGTTCAATGGTATAGACGCAAGCAAAATCGAAAAGAAGATCACTATGTCAAGAAAGCTTGAGGATTGGTGCTTAGTGATGAGTGATGTATTCAAACAGCTTTTCAGGGTTACAAAACCCGATGGCTACGTCGCTTTTGAGGTTGGCGAGGTGCGTGGTGGAACGATAAAATTAGATGAGTATGTTGTTGATATTGGCATTAATCAAGGCTTTATATGCGAGGGGATAATGGTTAATGAGCAATCATTTACAAAGACAGCGAATATCTGGGGTATTGATAATAATGATAAAGGGACGAACTCTAATAGGATAGTCCTTTTTAAGAAGTTTGGAGGATAAACAGTTGAGTATAAAGCTCGCAATTGAAGGTGGCGAACCAGTTAGGCAAACGCCTTTGAGATTCGGTGTTCCACTGGTAGAACAGGAAGAAATTGATGCTGTTGTTGAGGTGCTAAAATCCGGGTGGATAAGCACGGGACCGAAAACGCAGGAATTCGAGGAACGTTTCAAAAGCTATGTTGGTGCAAGAAATGCCATCGCTGTTAGCTCATGCACAGAGGGTATGGAATTGAGCCTTGTGGTTGCTGGCATCGGTAAGGGTGACGAGGTGATCACTTCACCAATAACCTTTGCGGCTACTGCTAACGTAGTTATCCATGTTGGCGCAACCCCAATATTTGCTGACATTAAAAGGGATACGTTTAATATTGATCCTTGTGAAATTGAGTGCAGAATTACCCCTAAAACAAAAGCAATCATGCCTGTACATTATGCAGGACAACCCTGTGAAATGGATGCGATTCAGGATATTGCTAAAAGGCATAATCTCATAGTTATAGAAGACGCCGCACATGCGACAGGAGCCGAATACCACGGTAAGAAGATAGGTAGCATAGGCGATACTACCTGCTTCAGTTTTCACGTACAAAAAACGATTACCACTGCTGAGGGTGGAATGGTGACAACAGACAATGACGAATGGGCAAAAAGAATAAAAGTTTTTAGATTACACGGAATGACTAGAGACGCATGGATGCGCTCATCGGCGTCACAGGTGCATTATGACGTTGTATTCCCCGGTTATAAGTCCAATATGACCGATATTCAAGCGGCGATGGGTCTTACTCAGTTGAGCAAGCTGGAATCTTACATCAGCACAAGACAAAAGTATGCGAAGATATACAATGAAGCCTTTGCTCAAATACCAGAAATAGATAATATCAGACGTATAGACGGGATTCGTCACTGTGAAACTATGTACGTTATATTACTCAATATTGATGCTCTAAAGATTGATAGGGATGAGTTTATACGTTGCCTGCAAGCAGAAAATGTATATTGTGCCGTACATTTTAAGCCTGTCCACCTACATTCATACTACATGGATACATTCGGATATAAAAAGGGTGATTATCCAAACGCTGAATATGCCTTTGACAGAGCGCTCACGTTGCCGTTCTCCCCGAAACTGACGGAAGATGATATTCAGGATGTTATCACTGCTGTCAGCAAAATAGTCAATCATTACAGGAAGTAGACTTAGTGGTCAACCAGATTATTTTTTATATTTCATAATAGCACACGGATTGGCACAGATGCGACGGATTTTCACGGATTTTGTTAAAAATAAAAGTTGCTAATTAATTTTGGCTAGGAGTTGATTAGAAATGATGACAGCTAAATTACATGGTATTGTTCGTGGTAAGATCATAGAGCTTAATGAACCAGTTGATCTGCCAGAAGGTACTGAGATAGAGATTACAATCCTTGAGAGATCGTATAAAGATGCTTGGGAACGCCAAAGAGACTTGATGGAACAGGGATTTCACATGGGTCAAAGGCAAAAGATTAAAAGGGATGACCTTTATGAACGTGATTGAATGGAATGAAAATTGATGGAATTGAGTTTGTCAACCCATTTTTGCTTTGACAAAAATCATTATTCTTGCTTAATTTTGGAGGAGATTAATTAATAATGATGTTTCATCGAATTACCATTAATCCCAATCAAATGGGAGGAGTTCCTTGTATTCGTGGACTTCGTATACCAGTGGCTACTGTTGTTGGTATGATAGCAGACGGAATGAAGGAAGAAGATATACTGAAATTTTATCCAGACCTTGAGATCGAGGATATACGAGAATCGCTTAAATATGCGGCTGAAGCTGTTCAGGAGAGAGAACCTCCATTGGTAAGTGCGTTATGAAGTTTTTAATTGATAATGCTTTATCACCATTCGTTTCTGGCGGTGGAAATTATTATAGAATATAAGAATTGGTAAAATTAGCGATAATCACCATTTATATTGCTAACCATAGCAATAGGAGGTAACTGATGACTAAGAGAATGTCTGTCATAATAGTTGTGTTGACTATTGTATCAGGTCTAATTGGTGGTGCTATCACTTGGCGTATATTTACACCTAAGGTTGCTATTGCAGAGGAATCTACACAAAGCAAGGTATTGACTGTTGAAGGATTAAGAGTTGTAGATAAGAATGGTAAATTGCTAATAGAACTTGGTAAATCTGAAGCTGATGTAAATAGTTATGGACTAGCTATTTATGATAGCAGTGGTATGCCTAACACCATAATTAGTACAGATGCAAATGGTGGCGCTGTTGTTGTAACGGATAACAATGGTAAACCTGGAGCTAGTATGCGTGTAAGAGAATATGGTGGCTCTGTTAATGTGTATGGAAAAGATAGTAAATCTGGAGCTATATTTGGTGTAGATGCAAATGGTGGCGCTGTTGCTGTACACGACAACGATGGTAACTCTAGAGTTATGATGATTATAGGTGAATCTGGTGGCAATATTCTTGTAGGTAGCAAATATGGTAAAGCTAATGGTGGCACCGTTGCTATACATCGCAACGATGGTAAACCAGGAGTTGTAATGAGTATAGATGACTCTAGTGGCAATGTTCTTGTAACCGGCAATGATGGTAAAACTGGAGCTAGTATGCAAGTAAGCAAATATGGTGGCTCTGTTAATGTGTATGGAAAAGATAGTACTGGAGTGAGAGCTGGTATTCAGGTAAACGAATATGGTAGCGGTGCTATTACGTTATTGGATAAGAATGGTAATAGTTTATATAATTCCGAATTTTTCTCAGAACGTATTAATGATAAATTTATTGATAAAATGCAGAATAGTAATAAGACCCATGAGATAATTGGTAAAGATGGAGCACCTATGGTATTAATACCAGCTGGTGAATTCCAGATGGGTAGTGATGATGAAGATGACGAAAAACCAGTTCATACAGTCTACATAGATGCATTCTATATGGATAAATATGAGGTTACTAATGCACAGTATAAGAAGTTCATGGATGCGACTGGATATAAAGCACCTCATGACTGGAACGACCCTAGATACAATATACCGAATCACCCAGTAGTAGGCATAAGTTGGTATGATGCAGTAGCTTATTGCAAATGGGCAGGAAAGAGATTGCCAACAGAGGCAGAATGGGAGAAGGCTGCAAGAGGTGGATTGATAGGTAAAAATTATCCATTGGGTGATAATATAACTAATGATGATGCTAACTATATTGGCACTGGTGGCAGGGATATATGGAATGGTACTTCACCTGTGGGTAGTTTCCCACCTAATGGTTATGGATTATATGATATGGCTGGCAACGTATGTGAATGGTGCAGTGATTGGTATGATAGTGGTTATTATGAGAAGTCACCAAAGTCTAACCCAAAGGGACCAGATTCTGGTAACTCTAATGTTGTTCGTGACGGTTCGTGGATCAAAATTGGTCCAATACTTCGCTTAGCTAATCGTGGCTACCTAGAGCCGACTTCCAACGACAGCATCATTCTCGGCTTCCGTTGTGTTCAGGATGTTCCCAAGTGATAATTAGTAGGTTGAATCAAGGAACGAGACCCAACTATTGTGGAGATAAATAGATAATGCAATGTCGGTATAAATATACAAAATCCAACATCAATAAGAAGGTGTAAAAATATGACTCAAATTATTAATGCAATTTATGAAGAGGGAGTTTTAAAGCCTTTAGAATCTCTTGATATAAAAGAACATACAAAGGTACGTATAATCATTGAACCTGAAAAAGATAGAAAACGTCCACCTTTGAATTTTCTTGTTGATAGCTATGGTTCATGGCCGAAGAATCTTTCATTAAGACGTGAGGAGTGATAAATAGTGTCAAGCAGACATAAGAATATTCAGGAACGTCTAAGATCAGCTATTGCGGAGCTTCCACCTAAAAAGCTAGAGCAATTAGTTGATTATGCCGAATACCTTAAATCTCGTGAAGAATGGGATGCAACTCTTGAATTGATGAATGATCCTTCTATGCGACAGGACGTAGATGAAGGACGAAAGCAATCTGCTCGTGGAGAAGGAAATAAATGGCGGGAGGTACAACAGCGTGTTCGAGGTTAAACTTACTCCTCAAGCAGAGCGTGCGTACATCCGTCTTGATCCAGAAACAATGGAACGAATAGACCGAGTCTTTGAGCAATTTGAACAGGGAAATCTAACCCATCGGAATATTCGTTCTTTGCGTGGTCAATATGAAGGAAGTTTTCGCTATCGTCTTGGTAAATGGCGTATTATATTTCGTATAGATTATGCTCAACGATTAGTTTGGGTTGAAGCTATCACTACTCGTGGCGATGCTTATCGCTAAAAATAAGTCAGTAGGTTGGGTCAAGGAACGAGACCTAACTATTGTGGAGATAATAGATAATGCAGTATCGGCATGCAAGAATTAAATAATGAAATGGTAAAATAAGATGAAAAAGGATATACTATTTGAAGTATCTACACCAATCGGCTTTGATATAACTGTAACTAGCGATTGGTGGAGTTATACGGTGAACGAATATGGAGCAAATAAAGATTTTCTATGACCGCAGAGGAAATACTCTAACAGTCTGGTTCGACGATCCAAAAAATGAGTATATATGTGAAGAAACCGGAGATGAAGTCGTTTTGATGAAAGATCGTAATGGACAAGTGATTGGTTTTGAAAAACTCAACTTTTCGCTAATAAATCCTGAGAATCTGCAATTCTCTTTTGAAACAGTGGGAAGTAATGCCGAGGAATCTTTCACTAAGACGTGAGGAGTGATAAATAGTGTCAAGCAGACATAAGAATGTTCAGGAACGTCTAAGAAAGGCGGTGATTTAGTATGAAATTTATGACTATGAATGAGGTAGCAGAAACGTTATCAGTCAGTCAGATGACTATCCACAGGCTTGTTGGCAAGGGTGAGATTAAATCGCTAAAGATAGGACGAGTTGTGAGGATACCAGAGGAAAGCCTTAAAGAATACGTGGATCGGAATCTTAAAGGGAATGGTGGAGAGCATCCAGAAGAACATCAGAGAAAACGAATTTCTTTAAGGGGAATTGCTAAAGGCGGTCAACCAATTTCAGAAGAAGATATTGACGAGGTTATTAAGGAATGGAACTTCACGATAGGGTTATAGTTGCAACAGCGATATTTACGGATACATTTCTTGTAAGTAAGGATATTAAAATATCAAAGGTCTATGACCGGGTGATATGGTAATATAATTAGTAAAAATATGCGCATATTAATGATAAATTACGAATTTCCCCCAATAGGCGGTGGAGGTGGAAACGTCACCTATTACCTTTCCAAGAACCTAGCCTCACAAGGTCACGAAGTCCACGTTGTAACTTCAAGTTTTAAGCAACTGCCAAAATACGAAAAGCTTGATGGATTTCATGTTCATAGAGTGCCTGTCTTGAGAAAGAATCCAAACGTCTGCGGTGTTCACGAGATGCTTACGTATGTCGTCAGTGCAAGCATCTATTGCATGAGTTTTGTTAAAAAGTTACGTCCTGATATAGCTCATGTCTTCTTTGGGATACCTTCGGGGCCGGTTGCATATCTATTGAAGAAGATATATAACCTTCCTTACGTGCTTTTTCTTGGAGGCAGAGACGTCCCAAGACCACATCCTGACCCGCCATTTTACAGATTGATATATGGGCTTTTATCCCCTTTTATCAAGAGCATCTGGGGTAATGCAAAAGCTGTTGTTTCTTGCAGTAGCGAATTGAGAGATATGGCACTCAAAACAGCCGATAATATAAATATACACGTTATTCCTGATGGCGTTGATCTTGCTAGATTCCACCCAAAAGAAACTCAAGTAGAAAACAGACCTGTCAAAATACTTGCTATTGGACGTCTGATCCCACGAAAGGGGTTTGACTGTTTGATCCAAAGTATACCTGAAGTTGTAAAGAATGTGCAAAATGACTTCTGCGTTGAAATTGTAGGAGATGGTCCGTTACGTTCAAAACTGACAAATCTAACTAAGGAACTGCATGTCTCAGACAGGGTGATATTTGCAGGTTCAATACCTTATGATCAGCTACACGAAAAATATCAGCAGGCGGATATTTTTGTATTGTCATCATTAGCAGAAGGAATGCCGCTCGTAGTGCTTGAGGCAATGGCTTCTGGTTTGCCTATTGTAGCGACTAGAGTTCAAGGCATGGATGAATTAGTTAAGGTTGACATAAATGGATTCTTATTTGCACCGTCAGATCATCAAACTCTAAGCGGGCATCTTGTAAAATTAATAACAGATAGTTCTATTCGTCAAAAAATGGGCGAGGAAAGTCTTAAAATTATTCAGAAATATAGCTGGTCAAATATAACAGAGGAGTATCTGAATCTATATAATGCCTGATTTTAGCATTGACTTTCTGACAATCTTTGTGTATACTCAATCTGTTATTTGATAACATAATAGATTATATTAATACGTTCTAAGGAGTGTTATGAAATGAAGGAATATGGAACTGATAAGATCAGAAACATAGGCGTTGTTTCACACGCCCGCGCCGGCAAAACATCTTTAACAGAAGCATTATTATTTTGTGCAGGGGCAATTGATAAGCTAGGTAAAGTTGATGATGGTACAACTGTATCTGACTATGATGATGAAGAGATTCAGCGAAAAAATAGTATAAATTCATCACTTTGTATATGCGAGTGGAATGGTCATAAAATAAATATCATTGATACACCGGGATACAGCGATTTCAGGGGAGATCAGGAAAGCGCGCTCCGTGTTGTTGATTCATTGCTATTTGTTATAGATTCTGCAACGGGAGTTGAGCCGGGAACAGAAAAAATTTGGTATCGAGCTAATGATTACAATAAGCCAAGAATAATATTCATTAATAAATTTGACAAAGAAATGGCTAAACTTGATGAAACAATGACTTCTCTGGATTCATTGGGGGGTAAGATAGTTCCTGCTAATCTTCCAATAGGTATTGGTCCATCTTTTCGTGGAGTAGTTGATCTGATAAGGATGAAGGCTTTCGTAAAAGCAGATAGTGGAAAGAAACTTCAGGAAACAGATATCCCTTCTGATATGCAGGATCAAATTGAAACATATAGAGAACGGCTGATAGATGCAGTTGCAGAATCCGATGATGATCTATTGGAGAAATATCTTGAAGGTCAGGAATTAACAAGCGAAGAGATAATAAATGGATTTAAGAAAGGTCTAACTGCTAATAATTTTGTGCCAGTATTCTTTGGTTCTGCTACTGGTGTTGTGGGACCGCAGTTAATACTCGATATGATTGATTATCTTCCGTCCCCGGTTGATCTTCAACCTATCATCGCAAAAAAACCGGATTCTGATGAAGAGGTTTCACTTAACGCTGATCCAGATGGACCATTAGCCGCATTTGTATTTAAGACTGTAACTGACCCTTATGCGGGCAGAGTCAATTTTTTCAGAACATATTCAGGCACGCTGAAGGCTGATTCGTCAGTTTATAATTCAATAAAGGGTCGTGATGAGCGAATCGGTAAGGTATCTTTAGTTCACGGTAAGAAATTTACAGAAGTTGAGAAGATTGTTGCTGGTGATTTTGGTTCTGTCGTGAAATTGAGCGAGACCGCTACAAACGATACTTTATGTGACTCAGGTAACAAGCTTGTTTTGCCGCCAATAGAATTTCCCAAACCCATAATATCAATGGCAGTGGCGCCAAAGACTCAAGGTGATGATGAGAAACTCAGTACTTCTATGGCAAGGATGTCAGAAGAAGACCCCACGTTTATTATCAAAAGAGACACTGAAACGAAGGAAACAATAATATCCGGTATGGGTGAACTGCATATCAACGTCATACTTTCTAAGATTCAAAAGCGTTTCAACGTGGGCGCAAATTTATCACAGCCAAAGATACCTTATAGAGAAACCATTAAAGCCGCAAGCCAACAGCAAGGAAAATATAAGAAGCAGACAGGTGGTCGGGGTCAGTATGGTGACGTCTGGCTGAAGATGGAACCGCAAGAGCGTGGTAAGGGCTTTGAGTTTGTTGACGCCATAGTCGGAGGCTCTGTACCAAGACAGTATATACCCGCTGTTGAAAAAGGTCTGATTGATGTTATACAAGAGGGAATATTATCAGGGTCGCCTGTTGTTGATACTAGAGTTACTCTTTATGACGGTTCGTACCATGACGTTGATTCCTCTGAAATGGCATTCAAGATAGCGGCTTCTATGGCATTTAAGAAGTGTATGGAATCAGCTAGTCCGTTTATCATGGAACCGATCATGATTGTGGAAGTAACAGTACCAGATGAGTACATGGGCGATATTATGAGTGATTTCAACAGCAGGCGTGGTAGAATATCTGGTGTGACCCCTCAGAGTGGACGACAGATTATCAAAGCCACAGTACCCCTGGCTGAAATGTATAGATACTCCGTTGACCTTAGATCCATAACCAGTGATAGAGGTTCTTTCACTATGGAATTCTCACATTATGAGGAAGTTCCACCCGATGTAAGTGCGAAGATAGTCGCCGCATATAAGGCGTCTAGCGGTACATCAGATTCAAAGTAGTGGTCAACTGAATCAATCTGACTTAATATGCCTAAACAAGATAGATACTGGAAGTATTTTGACGAAGCGTGGAAGAAAATTATAGAAAGGCTTTTCCCATACTTTCTTGAATTTTTTGTGCCTGAACTCTATAATGATGTAGACTTCTCTTATGAACCTTCTTTTCTTGATAAAGAAATGGAACAGTTATCCAAAGAAAGTGTTAAGGGCGCAAAATATGTTGATAAGCTTGTAAAAATCTACCTCAAAGATGGAAGTGAGCAGTGGATACTGGTTCACATAGAGGTACAGGGTTATCCTGATGAAAATTTTCCGCTCAGGATGTTTCGATATTTCTACCGTATATTTGATAAATATGGCAAAAAGATTGTAAGCGTAGCGCTGATGACTGGTTCAGATAAGGGCTATCTTGAAAATAAGTATGAGCTTAAAGCCTATGGTAGCGGGGTGATATTTGATTACCTTTCATTCAGGTTAATGGATTACGATAGAACTCAACTGGAAAATAGCGATAATCCGATAGCAACAATAGTTCTAACATGCCAAGATAAAGAGATTACAAGGTTGACGGGAAAAGCTTTTGATCTCAAACGGCAATTGATAAGAAATCTTTTTAGTAAAGGTTTTGACAGAGATATAACGTTGGCTTCACTTGAGTTTATAGACTGGACAATAGTATTAGATGATAAAGAAGAAGACATATTATTGCATGAATTAAAGCAAACGGAGGAGGTGAAAAGGATGCCTTATGTAATGAGTTTTGAAAGAATTGCAAGGAAGGAAGGACGAAAGAAAGGCTTGAAAGAAGGACGAGAAAAAGGACGAGAAGAAGGATTATTACAGGGTTCATTACTAGCACTAAAGGAAGTAATATTAGAAACTTTAAGTGAAAAATTCGGTGAAATTCCTCCTGACCTTCATGATATAGTGAATCAGATAGAAGACAAGGATAAATTGAAGGCACTTAATCGCCTTGCAATAAAATGCGCATCGCTTGATGAATATAAAAATATGTTACGTGAGAAAGTTTGAATAAACAAAAGAAGTCATAGATGAAAAATATTTAGGTTTGTAGAGTAATTTTCTGGATTGTTAAGAAATAATACAAACAAGCAGTTTGTTTTATTATTAGACTTAATCAGAGAATTAACGTGGTCACACTTAACTTTACGAAACTAAAGGAGGAATAGATGAAAAAATCTATGTTGCTTTTTGTTCTACTATTTCTGTGTATTATGATTTACCCTAGTATAAGTGGAGCTATCAGTTTTGAAGGTGCTGGTGGCAAAGTCGCTCTTGTGTTACCAGGAAGTATTTGGGGTAATACAATTGGATTTGGCGCAATTGGTTCTCTCGGTTCTATACTTCCCCAGATGACTGCTCTCAAAGCTGAAGTTAGTGCGGAATATTGGGGTAGCTCTTATGATTATTTGGGAATTTCTGATTACACTGAATCATTTAGTTCCATCAGTTTTAATGGTACTGCTAAGTATTACTTCACAACAGGATGTATGTCACCATTTTCTGGTGGAGGCGTATCACCATACGTTGGTGGAGGGCTTGGGCTTGTTTTCTCAAGATTTAGTTGGACATATAACACACTGATTAATTTGAATAATTCAAACACGAATCTGGATCTTGGATTGCATCTAGTAGGTGGAGTTGACATTCCCGTCGGTTCGAACATGAAATTTGTTGTAGAGGGCAAAATTGCATCAGGTGGCGCAAACTCTATACAGTTAGCAGGAGGTTTAGTGGTTAAATTGAAGTAAGGCTTATAACAGAATATAAACTTAACTGTTTATATTCTGTATATTTAAAAGAAATAAAGTTCCGTCAGGAACGGAATGTTTATAGTGTAAATACATAATCAAAAATAAGCTCCGATAGGAGTGATATGTGATTCAAACATGACGCTCCTATCGGAGCTTATTCTTTATATATATGGTGATTTGCTATAGACATAGCACTCCTACGGAGTTTTGATATGAAAATTATTGTAACGCCTGAAGAAATCCAAACATATTGTAATCAAGCTAGAACAGAAGGAAAGACTATCGGTTTAGTGCCGACTATGGGTGCTTTTCACGAAGGGCATCTTAGCCTTATGCGATGTGCTAGAACCGATAATGATCTTGTCGTAACGAGTATATTTGTCAACCCAACACAGTTTGGTCCCAAAGAGGACTTTAACGCATACCCAAGAAACCTTGAAAGCGATTCCAGAATGGCATCAGAAGTTTATATTGACGTTATATTCACACCAACAGTCGAAGATATGTATCCGAATGGATATGCGACTTTTGTGAACGTTGAACGCATAACCGAAAAGATGTGCGGTGCGTCACGCCCCGATCATTTTCGCGGTGTTACTACTGTAGTCGCAAAGCTTTTTAACATCGTTCGACCGCACAAGGCATACTTCGGGCAGAAAGATGCTCAACAATGTGTTGTAATTAAGCGCATGGCAGAAGACCTGAACTTCGATATTAATATAATCATTATGCCCACTGTCCGTGAAGCAGATGGGCTTGCCATGAGTTCTCGCAACAAATATTTGAATACTCAAGAACGACATTCAGCACTTGTATTAAGCAAATCACTTTCTATGGTTCAGGATATGATCAAGTCAGGTAAGACTAATGCAACAGAGATTCAGCAGGAGATGCGACAGATGATCGAGTCAGAACCTTTTGCTAGGATAGATTACGTAGCAATTGTAGATGGTGAAACCCTTGATGATGTTGATAAGATAAAAGAAAACACGCTCATAGCTCTTGCTGTATTTATCGGTAAAACAAGATTAATTGATAATGTAATAATAAATGGAAGCTAAAGTAAAGTTTAATAAAAAACTACTCTGGGATTATGATATTTCTGAAAGTGACCTTGAAAATAAAGATACTCTCATTCTTTGCGTTTCAAGAGTTTTTAAAAGATAAAATGGCTTATGAACCAATTGCCAGATTAAAAATGATCTTGATTTTCTATTTAGGATTTGCTATCTTTTCTTTGGAGAATTGATTTTTACACATCAAACAAGGAAGGATAAAATGTCGGAGGAAGAAAAAGGTATTCTAAAGAAGCTATTTAAGGCAACAAAAGAAGTTATCTACGGCATGGCATCCCATGATACAGTCCGATATGCCTTAAAAACTCGTGCAAGTATGGAACATCTTTTCATACTTATAACTATGGGTGATTTACTAGGTGTTCCGATACTTCCACCATACTATAGTTTGAGATTGCTTCCTTACGTTGTGCCACAGATTTCTACGTGGAAGCGAAGAATGCTAAGAGAGAAAGATTTGACGGATGCACTGGCATAAACGAGGAAGGAATTTAAATCACGAATTACACGAATTTCTCGAATAAAAATTCCAAAAAATTCGTGTAATTCGTCCTATTAGCGAAATTCGTGATTAAAAAGATCAAAACAGTTTTTTAAAAGCTTGGATTGTCAACTATTTGTAAAAGCCTTTCTGGAAAATTGCTGTATATGGCGTCCACACCCACATTTATAAGGTGTTCCATATCTCTTATATTATCAACAGTCCACGTCCAGACAGGCAACCCTCTGAGATGCGCACGATAGACTAATTCCTCTGTAACAAATCCGTAACTCACGTTTAAAGCCGCAAACCGCCCTCTGCAAGCCCTGTGTATGTATTCACGAATGAAATCCATCTTGCCTTCACGCTTTGCCAATTTATCAAGCTGAGTATCAGTATTTAATGCGACTGTTATGTCTTTGTTTATGTTCCAGATAGCTTTTGCTTGTGGCTCACAACATCCGCAAATAACTACCTTATCAACCATATCAGAATCTTCTATAGCATTAAGCATTGCAGGAATGACAGTATCATCTTTTAGATCAAGCGATAGATAAACTTTACCTCTGGCAAAATCCAGAGCTTCCATCAATGTTGGTATCCTCTCGCCAGCATATCTTTTATCTTTCCATGAACCTGCGTCTAATTCTTTAATATCTGCATAGTCCATTGCTGAAACGGGACCTTTGCCGTTTGTCGTCTCATCCAGAGTATCATTGTGGATAAGGATGAGTACGCCATCTCTAGTCTGTCTGACGTCTATCTCAATCATATCCACACCTAAAGCTATAGCTTGCCTTATGGATTCCATGGTATTTGCTGGCGCAACCCCTGAGTTGCCTCTATGACCTATAATCAAAGGTGGTTTTCCCCTGCTCATTTTTATACTCCAAATACCTGTCGGATATATTCACGTCCACGCTTTGCGTTCTCAACAAGCGGTCTGGTAATCTTAGTCTGTTCCTCATAAGCTAATTCAACAGTGACCCATCCGCTGTAATTGTGTTTTTCAAGTAGATCACGGTATTTTCGGTAGTCAATATCACCATCACCGAAATTTTCCATCCAGATACCGTCTTTTGAATTTCGGACGTGCATAGATTTTATGCGATCACCGTATTCTTCTGAAAGCCTAAATGGGTCAACACCGCCGCGATATACCCAGTGAACATCTATACAGAGGTTGACGAATCTTGGATCAGTGAGATCACAGTATGATCTAAATTCACGGGCATTGCTGACTATCTCCGGAGTGTGATTATGAATGTAGAAACCCATTCCCAATGATAATAAACCTTCCCCAAGTCTATTAAGGTATTCTGCTTGAACTTTTAGCTCATCATCAGTCTTTTCTGCACCCTTAGAGTTGGGATTGACTGTAATGGATGGTGAACCGACTTTTAATGCGAATTCTGCATTTTTAAGGATCTCTGCGATTGTAGCTTCTGCTGTCTTTGCTTCGTGGAACGTTCCACCAGAATAAAGCGAAGTTGCTTTAAGTGAATGTTTTTCGAGGATAGATTTGACTTCGGTAGCCTTTTCTAGTGTAGACATTAGATTCATTTCTGCACCATCGTAACCGGCGGATGCAACTTCACCTATTATGTTATCAAAACTCTCATTGGGTTTAACCTGTGACCAGACATATAATTGAGTAGATACACCTAGAATATTCATCCATTCTCCTTCCCGTTAAAAAGTGACGGGTATTAAATTAAGTTATGTTTTATTTTTTTACAAAACACAAAGACATTAAAAACACGAAGAACACCAAGAACACCAAAAAATAAGTATAGACATAATATATCAGAAAATAATTGGGTTGTCAAATAAGACAAAGCTCATAAATTATCTCCGCGTTTCAGTGAGTGAAGGCTTTTGTATGCTCTGATGAATACCTTTTGAGTTATGTCCTGAGCGTCATGGAAGTTGCGTATTATGGAATAAGCAAGTGAGTAAACGCTTTTCTTGTATTTATCAACGAGAAAAGCAAAAGCTGTTTCATCGCCGTTAAGACATTCCTGAACGATATATCCGTCTTCTGTGTGCATTGGTTTAAACACGAATTACACAAATTGTAACCGTCAAAAAAATAGGGTTTTCCGTAGTGGCGAAGCATCTTCATAATAATACAAATTGGCTTTAAATCTCAATCTAACAGAAAATGCTTCACCCCTACACCATGTCAAAATTCTAACAGTTCAAAATATTTGCGTCAATTATTTTTTCTCGAAAAAAACCTTGATCTTTTCATTGGCTATTCGATATACTTTACATAAGATAATGTTAAATTAATTATGTGTCTATTTTTGCGGAGGATTATCATGGCTAAATATAAAGTTGGAATTGTTGGGTGTGGTGGAATATCACGTGTCCATGCGCAGTCATATCAAATGGAAAAAAGCACAGAGATCGCCTGTTGCAGTGATATAAATGAAGAACACGCAAAAAAATTTGCGGATGAGTTTGGAATAGATGAAAAATCATGCTATCTGGATCATAAACTCATGCTCGAAAAAGAAAAGCCTGACATCATCAGCGTATGTACGTGGCATGGCTCACATGCAAGCGTCTGTATTGATGCATGTAATATGGGCGTGAAGGGCGTAATCTGCGAAAAGCCGATAGCAACTCGCCTAGGTGATGCAGATGCCGCAATTGAAGCGGCGGAGAAAAATGGCACAAAATTCGTAATCGGTCATCAGGGACGTTTCAATTCTGCAAATACGAAAGCCCGTGAGTTAGTCAAAGCCGGCGCAATCGGACTGCCGACAGCTTTATTCCGTAATTCAGGCGATGGATTGCTGAATAACGGCACTCATGCTATTGATTATGCCCGTTATATATTGGGTGATCCAGAGGCAGAATGGGTAATCGGTCAGGTATCCAGACATACTGATAAATGGGAACGACGAGTTCGCATAGAAGACCTTTGTATGGGACTGGTTTGCTTCAAGGGTGGAACGAGGTTTGTTATTGAAAGCGATCTTCCTCAACCTCAACCATCAGGCTCTGATCTTTACGGTACAGAGGGAACGATAAGAATAGTAAACGACAAGGTTCTTATTATGAACGGCGATCAGGCTGGCTGGCGAGAGGTGAAATTTGATGAACCTATTGCTAAGGTAGAAGCGATTATGAAAGAGGGCTGGTCTGCGCCTGCGGGTATCAGTCCGGGTCAGTTGTCAGAACTTATCGCATGGATCGAAGGCGATATTGCGGAACATAGAGGCGCCGCACGTCATGCCCGTGCTGATTTGGAGATCATGATGGCAATCTATGAATCTTTGCGTATCCACGATGTTGTGCATCTGCCGTTACAGACAAAAGAATCTCCTCTTGATCTTATGATTGACGGCGGTGCGCTTCCTGTTACAAAACCCGGTAAGTATGATATTCGTGTTCCGTTTTAAAGAAATAAGATCATCTATTTGGAGTATATCTCATATAGTCCATTACAATAAGGATATTCCAGAGAACCAAGTATATACTTTGTATAGTTTCTCGCAGGAGTATTAACCTTGTGGCTTATATGGGTTTTAAGGTGAAGTAATCCTTGAGAAAGCACGTCCTTACTTGATTTTCAGCTACTTTTTGAAAAAACACCGATAAAACATTACGTGATAAGCCTTTCAGCGATTTCTTTCACCTTAAAACCCATATGAGCCATAGCTTCTCACAAGGCTTTACATGATTTTCAATTTTGAGCTATTTTCCAAATTTCCGTTAAGGTCCAGGTGGAGGACCAGGCGGGGGTCCACCTCCTCCTGGAGGACCCATGCCCATCCCTGACGATTGTGTTCTACCACCTTTTCTAGCAGATACAAGCATGAGTTCATCCCCTTCTTTCACTCCAGATACGATCTCGGCCGTATTCGATCCTTTTATACCTATTTTAACTGGTATCGGATTACCGGGCTTACCATCAATCACAGGTGTAACCATCGCTCCTTTTGGGGTATCCATAATAGCCTCATTCTCAATTGTAAGCACATCATGCAAGTCCGCTGTAGTTATTACAACTGATGCATTCATACTCGGTTTCAATATCTTGCTTGTGTTTTCGATCACAGTGGTGACCTTGAAGGTAGTAATATTCTGCGTAGCCTTGCCTTGTGATGCTATTTTAAGCACCTTCCCTTGAAATATCCTGTCAGGGAAAGCATCCACTGTTATTGTGACTGGTTGATCAACTTTGATCTTGCCCACATTAGTTTCGTCTACATCTGTATTCACATATACGTTATCAAGATTAGCCATTGTAAATAACAAAGTTCCTGCAGATGCCAAAGAACCTATACTGGATGTGATAACCTGCCCTTCCTCAACGTTTTTCTTTAGTACTGTTCCCGATATTGGAGCCCTGACTATGGTATCGTCATTTTTATCCATGGCGGACTTTAAAGCTGACTGACTTTTTACGAGAGAAGCCTGTGCCGACTCTCTATCTTTCTCTCTAATTGCGATCTGAGCCTTGTTTGCAAGTGCTAAATCCAGTGAAGTCTCTGCATCTTTAACCTGTGATCTGGCAAGTTCAAGATCCTTTTCACGGAGTTTTTCTTGCTCTACCTTTTGTTTGGCGGTTATAAGTGCAGACTCCGCTTTGTCAATGCTTTTTTGCGCAAGTTTTAAATCATCTTCACTGGATGGTTCTTTTGCTAACTTTAGTTGCTCAACTGCCGAGTCATACTGTGACTTTGATGATTCATATTGTGATTGGGCTGAATCCAATTCAGATTTTGAGACAAATTGCTTATCATATAGTGCTTTGCGTCTGTCATATTCTACTTTAGCAAGGTCCATTTTAGATTTAGCCTGATCAACGGAAATTTGTGCCTTTTTAACCGATTCTGGTCTTGGAATCTGAGCCTGCCTTAGCCTGATATTCGCCATATCTAGATCGTTCTGAGCATTTTTCACCGCTCTGCCATTTGTTTCATGTTCATACTTGACTCGATCCTCAAGTTGTGTTAGTTTAGCTTTTACGGATGTGATATTTTCCTGGGCTTGTTTGATCTGTACGTCACTTTGTTGCTTTTGCAGGTCAATATTCATATCTGCCTGTATCAAACGTGCCTGTGCGGATTTAAGTTCTGCCTGTGCCTGATCTACATCCACCTGTGTGTAAGTCTTTTCTATCTCAGCCATCAGGTCCCCCGCTTTGACCGTATCACCTGCATCCACGTATAGTTTGATAATGGCTCCACTGGCTTTTGATCTTACTTCCACGCTAATTAATGGCTGAATTGTGCCAGTAGCACTCACTGTTGTGGTAATATCCCCGCGCTTCACAGTTGTTTTGGAAATACTACTATTGCTTTTTTTCTTTACAAATAGCTTGCCACGAGCTAAAAATGCCCCGGTTCCCAAGACTAATATAACTACTATACCTATTATTAACCATTTCTTCATACAAATCACCAATCCTTTTTTGTATTCGACACACCTTATTGGGATTATTTTCTTTTATTATAACACTTTAGACGAAATTTTACAAATAAAGTTCGTACTTGCGTACATACCAAGCATAAACTTCTCGTCCGCGGAAATCTAAACACAAAGTCACAAAGAATTATGAGTTAAAAGTTAAATGTTTAAGGTTGAACTCGATATTCAAACTTCTCAACTTTTAACCTTGTTTAACCTTCAACTTTTAATCTCCCTTGTGTTTCTTTGTGTCTTAGTGTCTTGGTGTTTTTTCTTTGAAAAGTGCCGCAGACAAGAAGTTTATGCTTGGTTCTTAGTGACCTGCTGTAATTCGGAAAGGTAATAAACTTATGTTTATGACAAACAGTCTAAATAGACATGAGAGAATTACAGATAATATATCAGAATCAAGAAAAAATAATCAAAAAACTTAACACTGGTGATGTAGA
>Ga0315282_10000442_pt1 | contig 82091 bp, 80 predicted proteins | sample YL17G07_20_MG_FD_203693 | JGI IMG/M metagenome (GOLD analysis project Ga0315282, IMG submission 203693) | Sediment microbial communities from Yellowstone Lake, YNP, Wyoming, USA - YL17G07_20 | ecosystem: Environmental > Aquatic > Freshwater > Lake > Sediment | place: USA: Wyoming | collected...
GATGGCACTGTGTCTCTTCTCGCCATGTTCGTGAACATGTATGAGCCGGCTAGACAAGCGTGGTGAGAGGTTCCAGCGGCGACCATGTAGACCTCTCTCGCTCGGTCCATCAAGGTCGCCATGACGTCGACATATGGTCGTTGTAGCCTGAGTACTTGCCTGAGGCTTTTGGGTTGCTCGTAGATTTCCTTGAGCATGAAATGGTCATAGCCTCCTTTCTCGGCCATCTCCGGGGTCCAATCCACAGAGAAGGACGGTCTCTCCACCGCGGATCCATCATCGATCCTTCTCACACGCACTCGCTGCTGCTCGAGGATTGCCATCTCTCCGTTCTTCAGTTCAACGAACGTGTGTGTCTTGGTAAGAAGTGCTGTGACGTCGGAGGCGCAGTAGACGCCTTCTCCCTCGACTCCCACAACAAGCGGGCTCTCATTCCGCGCCAAGATTATCCTGCCGGGTTCCTTGGCGCAGATCACCGCCAACGCATATGAGCCCTGAAGCCGCCTAGCCGTTGCCAAGACCGCCTCTTCGAGCTTGCCCGACTTCTTGTACTCAGCCTCAACGAGGTGAGCAATGACTTCCGTGTCCGTCTTGCTCTCGAATACATGCCCCTGCTCGGTGAGTTCTTGCTTTAACTCGAGGAAGTTCTCGATTATGCCGTTATGCACGAGACCTATGGATCTCGTGCAGTCCAAGTGAGGATGTGCATTCGCCATGCAGGGATTTCCGTGCGTGGCCCACCTGGTATGGCCGATGCCTGCGGATCCGGGAAGGTCATCCAGATTCAGTCGTGCGTGAACTTCCGCTACTTTTCCTGAATCTTTCTTGAATTCAATGCGGTCCTCGAATACGGTCGCGATCCCAACAGAATCGTAGCCTCGGTATTCGAGACGTTTCAGACTCTCATGAAGCATAGGCGCGACGGACATATCTGGTCTGAGGACTGCACCGACTATTCCGCACAAGACTTGCTAACCTCACCGTGGCTGTTGTGATCCTATCTGATAGCGCGAGGCGTAATAAACTGACTTGGACCTGATTCCAGACCGGCCTTGCTTGATAACCGTTCCAGAATCTAGTTTGCAGGAAGGGCGATCAACGATCGTACGACATGCGGAAGGAATCGTCTGTAGTCGTGAAACAACTAGATGATCTCGACAAGCAGTTTGCCAGTCACTGGAAATCAAATTCGTTATGACAATTCTCTCGCACATTCATGATCTGCTATCCTGAATCCGTCGCAACAGCGCTCAGATGAGTCACCATACGACTGAGTTGCCCTTAGTAGGCAGCGACGCAGATATCGCTTGGAGTTAGAGTGAGTGGACGGACGACTTTGAATCTACTTGGAATCGCAACCACGGGCGGAGATGCCCCGGGAATGAATGCAGCTCTCAGAGCGGCTGTGAGAACAGCAGTCACAAACGATCTGAAAGTCATCGGTTTCGAAAGGGGCTATGCAGGAATCCTCGCCAACGAATCCCGACTTCTTGACGCAAGATCGGTCAGCGGCATAATTCATCTCGGCGGGACTTTCCTCAAGACAACCAGAGCCGACGAAATGAGGACCCAGGAGGGAATTTCGAAGGCGACCGCGGTGCTGAAGCAGAACCGTCTGGAAGGCCTGATAGTGATAGGAGGTAATGGTTCGATGAGAGCAGCTTGCCGACTTCATGAAGCAAGCGGTATCCCTATCATAGGCATACCTGCAACGATTGACAATGACCTAGCAGGCACTGATGCCACAATCGGTTTTGATACAGCCGTGAACACTGGACTCGAGGCTCTTGACAAGATAAGGGACACAGCAACTTCTCATGAGAGGGTCTTCGTTGTCGAGGTCATGGGTCGGAACCGGGGTTTCGTAGCCTTGGAGGTGGGCGTAGGAGCTGGGGCAGAGGTAATACTCGTACCCGAGATCAAGTACGACATCGACAAGATATGCCGAATGCTCATCGAGAGCAAACGACACGGCAAGAGATCTGCAATAATAGTCATGGCTGAAGGCGCTGGAGACTCTACAGAGGTGACCGAGGCAATAAGAGAAAAGACCGGATTCGAAGTCAGGCTCACACGACTTGGGCACGTGCAGAGAGGAGGACACCCGACCGCTCAGAGCAGACTCCTTGCATGCGAGATGGGCGCGGCCAGCGTCGAATTCTTACTCGACGGCAAGAAGAAGCACATGACAGGAATCCAAAGCGGGCGCATGGTTCCGGTTGATCTCGAGTATGCGTCTACAGTCGAGAAACCCATAGAGGAAAGGCTATACAAACTGGCACTGGCGCTAGCGACCTAGCGTTGCACTGGAATCAGAGCGCATGAGTATTGTGCACGCAGCAATCGCAACCGAGCGTCCAATGGGCAACGAAGTGACAGCTGATGAACATGTCCGTCTGGCGTGACGTAATCTCATCCTTGGAAGAGATAGCGTCACTCTATGATGAGGTTAATGAAACCATCAGCCTCGGACGCGCTAGCCGGGCCAGAACGTACGCCGCGCAGAGACTCATGGAGAATAGTCCGAGACTGGTTCTCGATTCCGGTGCGGGGCCTGGCAGCATGAGTGTGATTCTCCTACAGCGTGATCCACAGGCGGAAGTTGTGGCCCTCGACTATTCGAGCCAGCTTCAAAGAACCTGCAAGGAGAGAGTGAAGGACTATCGTGACAGGGTCCACTTCGTTCGTGCCTGTTTTGAACAGCTGCCATTCAGGTCAAGCTCATTCGATGCTGCCGTAACAGCATACGCGTTGCGTGACTCAACCAACATCAACCAAGCCATTGGCGAATATGCTAGGTCAATCAAGAACGAAGGGCAGCTATCAATTGTTGAGTTGGGAAAGCCAGACAACATGGTCAAACGATTCTTCGCTGTGATTTATGTCAGGTTCATTATGCCGCTGATTGCGAAGATTCTGATCTCAGGAAGACTTGAAGGTAACCCGTGGCGAATGATAGTGCCGACCTATCAGAACCTCCCAACGACACTTAGCCTCTTGGAAATGCTTGAGGCAAGGTTCGACTTGCTGGAAAAGAAACAGTTTCTCGCCGGAGGTATGTTGGTCATACTCTTGCGATCCCGCAGTTCATGAAGAGCGCGAATCTAAAGATACTTCCAGCCCATCAGGGGCGGTTCTATCTCCATCTGCCATAGGAGAGCTATCAGTTCACCTCGATGATGAACTTCCTCTTCGAAGACATGAATGAGGGCATCCTCAACAGTGACCTCGACAGTTTCACCTAGATCATTCTTGAGTGTGCATTTCTTCAGGAGTCCCTCTGAAGTCAGTGAGCCCGTGTATCTTCGCATGCGTCCTTCTACCTGCCTCATGTATGTTCGAATGTCTTCGATGGTCTTGTAGTCATCGAATCTTCGTCTCGGTCGGGCTTGTTCTTTCAGTAGGAAGTCTACCCAGTGGTCTATCGCGCCGAGGATGTGAATGAATATGTTTCGAAGGGAGTGAAAGCTAGCCTCCCGGTTCTTGACGAGTTCGTCCCACGGGAGTTTCGCAAGCGCGTCTAGGTATCGGTGCCTAACCTCCTCGTTGTAGTTGAGGAGCTCTCTAACGTCAACCATACACTTCACCACAATGAGCTTCGCGGTAAGCCGGCCGGAGTCTCGCTTTCCAGTATCTTTGTGCGCAAAACTTGTACTCGCTCCCTTCTTAGGATTCGCTGATCTTGGCCCATTTCGACGCCAGCTCATCTCTCCGTGGTCTGTAGACCTCTTCGAAGAAGCGGCTTTGCGACAGTAAAACTTCCTTCGAATATTGCTGAACGATCTCTACTGATTCTTTCCATGCTTGCGGGAAGATATTTCCGAATCTGCTCTCGATCTGTCGCTTGAAGTCATTCTCGGTCTGGAGTTCTCCTCCGATCGTGAAATAGGATCGACGTCCCTTCTTCGAGACGTATGCCATCTCGTCCCCTAGGAAGTATGCGTCTCTCATCTTGTGAATAGGCTTCTTCCCAGCTTCCTCCAGGCTGCGGCGTGGAACTCTCCTTTCCTTGAAACCGCGTTTTGCCGCAGCGTAGAATATTGCTCTGTTGAGCCCCCAGCTCTTCGCCGCCACAATTGAAAGACCAAGTTCCTTTGCTCTTGCGGCCTGGAGCGTTGCCATTACTTGGAAACGGCCCACCTTCATAGGCTATCTCCATGGTGGATGGTATCACGAGATTCTCCTATATGCGTGCCTTGTTCGCCCGAACAGCCCTCGTTCTGCCCAAGTTTCGAAACCCGGGCAAGGGCGAGTGACTAGGCTAAGATTGCGGATTGAGCGTGTTGTACGAGAGCAGCGCGACGTAGATTAGTGCCGTGAATACGGTAAACCACTCGAGTAATGGCGTGTTGCTGAAGACGACGAAAAGCACGTTGATCAGAGCCACTATGAGGCCATAATAGCCGATCGGTCTTCGGAATTTCGAATGCGTCATCAGTGAAATGTTCGCCAAGATTAGAACAATCAGGTTAAAGACGAAGAAGGCGTTCGACCAGAACACGTGTTGTGTCATATAGTCTTCTGAGAAGACACCGATCATGATCAACGAGAACGCGGAGAAGAAGCCGACCACCTGAGTGGCCAATATCGTGACCTTTCTGTGTCTCTCGTTCGTGTACCATTTGTAGAGTCCAGCGAAGAAAGGAAACAACGCTAGGCCTGTAAGGATGCACCCAACATTGTAGAATACAGCGCCACTAGGGTTGAAACTCGAGTTACCCAAATCGCTTAGCCAGTTGTCGATAGGACTGAACGCGGTCGGAAACAGTGCTATTGACGTGAAGGTAAAAGCACAGTAGAACAATACGACGAAGATACCTGCGACAGCAAGTATGGGCCACCTGAGATTCTTTGACAATATTGGCTCCTCGCCCAATCGATACGTAGATGCGGCAAGATATCCCTTGCTTCGGCCTCATTCTTCACCTTATGCACGCGCCCCCAGAAGGCAGGCAATCACGCGTACCTATTAGAAAGAAGATCTGATGCTAGATAACGCATCTTGCAGCGTTCCACCTGAGGCGAGTCAAGACAAAAAAAGATGGTTGGCTTTTGAGTTCGCGTTGTCCTCGTATCTATTCCCGTTTGTGCCGGTAGTTGCTGAACAGGCTCTTGCCGTTGTCAACGATGGATTTTCTGGTCCTGTCGTTGCCAAATACGGCGCCCAAAGCGACTCCAACGCCGAGTGCGATCGCGCTAAGCGCGATGCCCTTCTTTGTGTCACCATTCATTGCTTTTCTTTCCCTCCTGTCAATGCGATTGCGTGATACATTACTGTTCCGAGATAAGAACATTATTGTGCACATCGACTGGATCGTGTTGATAAGGCTGGTTAATGCGGCCAAGAAATCACACGGACATTGCCGTAGACACACTACCGCAGTTAGGGATAACCACAAGCTCGGCACCAGAAAGGCCGCGTTGCCTGAATCCCGATGACAGCATGGATAGACTCGTAGTGCACGGTTCGACTTGGCGTCGCTAGCTGATTACGATCCCTGCGATTCGGAGAAGGATCGGCATTAGAGTTCCCAGAGCATATCCTGCTAGGCCGGAGAATGCGCCGATTGCCATGACCTCCAATCCTCCCTTGAGCATCTTGCCATGCGCAATTCTGGATTTGTAGACTCCTAGCCCAAAGAGCGCAGCCAACGTCAGGCCGACAGAAAATACGAGCGCGGTGTGCAAAGGCAACAGAAGATACGGAGCTATTGGAAACAGAGATCCGCCGAGATACGAGAGGCCCATGACTAGTGCATCTCTAGGACCAGTGTGGATTGGGTCCATCGAAAGCCCAAGCTCCTTCTCCACCATGGTTCTGATCCAAGACTTCTTTGAGGTAGTTATCAAGTCAGCTATCCTAGACGCGTCAGCGGCCGAGAGTCCTTCACTTTCGAAGAGTACCTTGATCTCGTTCTTCTCGATTTCCGGGATTGTCTCTACCTCATTCACTTCCTTGGCAATTGCCCACTGTTGAACTTCGTGCTCCGCTTTCGATGACAAGTACGCGCCGGCGCCCATCGATATGGATCCGGCAAAAGCTTCTGCGAGGCCTGCTATCAGGACGTAAAAGTTGTTGGTGGTAGCGCCAGCCACTCCAGAGACAACACCTAATGGTACAAGAAGTCCGTCTTCCGTGCCGAAGACAATTTCCCTAATTTGCGAAAGTCTCGCAATTCTTCTTCTTTCGTCGAAGAGTTTCTCAACTTCCGAATCGCCCATCTTAGCTTTCCCTTCGTCCAATGAGCTCAAAGGCTGCGAACACAGATTTATGCACAAGGTTCTGAACCGAGTATGACAGGTCAAGGCACCAGAGAGGATAGGTTGTCTCAAGCTAAGTGCTAGCGTGGATAAATCAATAGTAGATGGCTTGCAGAGAATCGTGGAGAAAGCTCACGTCATAACTGATCGCGAGCAAATGTAGAACTATCTAGCGGATGAGACCGCGGAAGCGGTCAGACCCAAGCCGGCGAACGATCTCGTCCTCGTAAGGCCGGCTGACACTCAACAAGTCTCTGCAGTGCTTCAACTTGTGAATAAGCAAGGTATCGCGGTCTTTCCGAGGGGTGGAGGAACAGGGTTCGCGGGCGGGGCCGTTCCGACTCGAGATGGCATAATCCTCTCCTCGGAGAGAATGAACAGAATCGGGATCGACAAGGACAACATGATGGCTATTGCAGAAGCAGGAGCAACACTTGAGAAGCTCACGAAGACCGCGAACGAAGTCGGCCTATTCTTCCCACCACACCCAGGCGATGACAACGCGCAGTTAGAAGGGCTCGTCGCCACAAACGCAGGAGGATCAAGAGCAGTAAGATACGGAGTAATGAGGAATCAGGTCAAAGCGCTCGAGATCGTCACCCCTGCGGGCGACATACTGAACCTCGGTGGGAGACTCCACAAGAACAACGTCGGTTACGATCTTATGCAGCTCATAATCGGAAGCGAAGGAACACTGGCGGTAATAACCAAAGTGACTCTACGACTCTACCCGAAGTTCGCGGCAACAGCAACTATCATCCTACCATACAGCAACCGAAACGACGCAACGTCCACAGTCCAGAGAATACTGCAGGAGGCAGGCACACCGCTCGCGATAGAGTACGTGGAAAGAGATCTTCTGGAGATGACAGCGAAACATATCGGCGAGAAATGGCCGGTCACCATCGGCGACCACTACCTCATCAGAATAGGAGCTGAAGCAAGTAGAGATCAACTCCTTCCACAAAGTGTGAGAATACGAGAGATATGCAAACAAAACGGAGGCTTCGAACCACTCTACGTCGAGTCACAGAGAGATCAAGACAAGATCCTGAGAATAAGAAGCAATATCTACTTCGCCTTGAAGAGTGAAACGGTCGACATTCTGGACATATCAGTGCCCGTCTCCGAGCTGGTGAATGTCATAGACAGAGTACATGAGATTGCGCAAGGGACAATCTCTTCCTACCAGTTTTCGGACACGCAGCGGATGGAAATCTGCACATACACATAATGAAAAGAGAAGGCGACACGCCGGAATACGTAGAAACGCTGAGGAACCAGCTATACAAAATCGCCATTGATGCCGGGGGAGTAATCACGGGAGAGCACGGCATGGGAAAAATTGGAACGGGCAGACTTCAATCGAGCCTTACTGAGAAAGAGATCGAGCTTATGACAGCGATAAAGAGAATCTTCGACCCGAACAACATGCTGAATCCCGGAACCAAGATACCGGTCTAGAACTCGGTTCTCCGTGCACTAGCTATCCTACAGAGGACTTGCCTTATGCACGCACATTGGTTACTCGATGAATCCTTCGTGGTCTGCCTCTCGATGTAGCGGTCACTTGCCTTGAAAGCGGGGCGGACGCTTCTCATGAAACGCTCGTATGCCCTCTCCATAGTCTTGGCTGTCGTAGACGCGGCGACGAATGGATTGGATCTCCTCAGCGGTCTCAGCGTCGATCGGATGACCTCCTGAAAGCAACCGGAATTGCTCCTTCAGGGCCCGAACGACCAACGGGGCATTCTTGAGGATCTTGCCGGCCAAGTCCCTGGTGAAGCGTTCAAGGTCGGCAGTTGGGACAAGGTGATTCAGGATGCCGGCGTTGAGAGCATCAGGGGCGCTGACGGGTTCAGCTGTGAAGAACATCTCCTTCGCCTTGTTAAGTCCGAGGACGTTGATGAAATGGATCATCCCTGATGCAGTGTAGGGGATCCCGATCTTCGCAGGAGTTGCAGTGAAAGAAGCGGTCTCACATCCGATCAGGATGTCACAGGAAAGCGCCAGATCAACTGCCCCGCCCCAGACACTGCCCTCAATCATGGCAATGACCGGCCCAGGATAATCTTGCACGCGCCGTAGCATACGCTCAAATGGGCCCCCGTAAGGAAGCGGGTCTCGACCGGGCTGAGGGAGTTCATTGACATCGTGCCCGGCGGACCAAACCTTCGCGCCTGGCTGGGCGCGCAAGATGAATACGCGGATATCAGATGCTTCAAACTGATCGAGTACGTCGAAAAAGTCGTGGATGAGTGGAGCGTTGAGGCAGTTGCGTTTCTCCGGGTTGTCCAGAGTAATTATGCCAAGATGACCGTCCGTTTCGCTGAGAACAAGTGGCATAAGTTTCACTGTCCCTATGATGTCCTCGTGGGCAAAAGAATAAGCTTCTCTCGAGCGGGTGTCGGTCAACAGAGTAGCGTGTTCGTCTTTGCTGGAGCATTGGCGGTTTGGTGGAGTCAATGCCCGTGCTCAAGTATCTACAATAGTCGCCTGCAATATCTCTAGATCCAGTCGGCAATGGAGATCCGTCCCATGTTTCACTAGCGACCGTCATACTGCCCCCATCCGACTATTATCGAATTTTCCCGTCCGCGAACATGATCAGGATCGGGTTGCAGACGAGAGCGTTCTCTGGAAATTCCAGCTAGGTTTTCGGAGATACAAAATGAAGGGCAAACAGGTGTTCGTTGTAGGCTACAGGTACGAGGATGACGCTTGTGTCTACTTTGCCTCCGGATTTCTTCTGCCACGTGACGTCTACTGTCGAACCCACCATTCTCGTCATAGCATCTTGGTAAGCGGTCACCAGAGACTCCATACTCTTCTCTTCGACAAGATCACTAAAATCCGGCGCGCTTGTCCACTCCTCAGGCGTCTTGTAGCCAAGAAGAGATGCGAGTTTCTGGTTACAGGTCTTGTGAGCGTCGTCCAAGTATAGGTACATTGGTTGCTCAGACGATTCAAAGACGGTTTTCATTTGATTGTAGAGTCCACGAACGAGCTCCTCATGATGCGAATGAAGGTCGGACTGCTCATTATTGGATGTCATGTCTTTTCCCTCAGTCTCTGTGAATGGAGCTGTCAGCGTCTTGAGTATGCCTCCTCGCCTTCAACAAGTTTCTTCTCCAGAATAGTCGCGTTATGAAGACGCAGCAGGAGTCGTAGTTACTCTAACATCAATTCGAGAGATCTCACACTTCTCTTGACAACGGGCGGTGCGGCATAGAGTCTGCAACAGAGCACGAATCCTTGTCCGCTTGATTCCAAGGACTGCTCAATCGGTAGGGACTAGAGGCTCGACGAAAAGCCTTAGTTGCAGAAACAGCTGCCAAGAGGGCTCAGTGCCTGCATGATGACCGCAGAAAAAGCCCATGATAGAAGGCAATGCCTGTTTGAAGCGCTCTAGGAATTGGATCTTGTTTCTCTTCGTGGTCTTCGTTTGGGGTTCCGGTTGGTCCGTCATGAAGGTCTCGCTCACCTATGTTGATCCATTGAACTTTGCACTACAGAGGTTTGCATTGTCGGCGCTTGCTCTGTCTCCACTTCTGATCTATGTCAGAAACAAGATCCGGATAGACAAAAGCGCGGTCCGCAAACTGTTGGTCTTAGGTGCAGTCAACACTGCGGGAATCGTCCCAATCTATTGGGGACTGGTCTATGAGACGTCAGGGATAGGCGCGATCCTAACCTATACTCAGCCTCTATTCGTGTTCTGCCTCTGCGTTGTCTTCTTGAGAAGCGAAGCAAAGCCAGTGAGACTTCTGGGAGCGTTCATAGGGTTCTTCGGGGTCATTGTGCTTTCAATCGGAAGAGCAGGCTCCATCCAAATCTCCGCAAATACTGGAGACGCATTGTTGTTGCTCGGAGCTTTCCTATGGGCTATCGCGGTCGTCTATTACAAGAAGAGCTTGAGCGATGTCGATTCCGTCCTGACGAGCGTCATTCAGCAAGCTCTCGGCGCTGCTATTGTGGCCCCGCTGGCTCTCGGTGTTGAGGGCTTCTCTTTTCCGTTGACGCAATCGTACCTGGTGATGATTCTATATCTGGGGATCTTGGGGAGCGGTATTACTGTCTACTTGTGGTTATTCCTCATAAGAGAAGAAGACGTCACCGTTCTCTCTCTGTCCAGCTTTCTAATCCCGATGATTGCGGTATTCCTCGGTTGGCTGCTTCTAGCAGAGGCTGTTCGGCCAATCTCTCTTCTGGGTATGGGGATGATACTGGCGGGTCTGTACTTGACTAACAGATCAGGATCCTCTTCCTAGAAGCCACAAGAGTTCTACAGCGAAATCAGAGCTTTGCGCCTAGGATTCCCTACCACCCTAGTATCATTTCGAATCGGGTGACCGGAGAGTGGAAAAGACCTGTGCTATCACAACTGCCACGTTATTGGGGCTGTAGCTCGAAGGCTCCGTACCGAGCGAAGCTTCTGTTCGGCGACAAGAGTCGGCCGAGCCTAGCGAACAGGTATTTCTTCGTATAGAGATCACTGACATATTGCCTATCCGAATCTGTTTTCAGTGCGAGTACCTTCATCTTTCGCGTTGCTCCCGATCGTGACCTCGACAGACGGGTTCTTCATCACGTTCTTCACCCAATCTCTCCTCCCATCTCCCGTCGCAATGAAGAGCCTTCCATCAAGGTCCACTGCAAACCATATGGTTACATCATGTCTTCTCCCGGTTCTTCTGCCGATCGTCGAGATTCTGAGGGTTCTCTTCTTCTCAAACCCAGCCGGCAATTCAGTATGCATTCGGGGTCCTAGTTGATACCCAAGACCCGTCCTTTCATAAGACTTCTCGCAAGATCCGGGTTACGCTTCTAGGGAGTTTCTTCAACCGACAGCTTGCATGTGAAAGATCCTACAATCACAAGTAAGCAGCCAAGCAACAGATACCATCCTGCTCCGACTCCAAGGTATACGGAGCCAATGATGATCGAGAGGAGCGGAGTAAGATACGCTAGAGAAGCAACAAGAATCATGTTGCCTCTCCGCATAGCTGTGTCCCAAAATGCATAGGCAAGAATTGTAGGAAATAATGCCATGTACGCAAGCTCAAGCATCGATTGGCTCGTCCACTGGGTTCTTTCCGGGAAGAAGAGCCGTAACGCTGCGAGTACCAATCCGCTTGCAAGAAGGAACAGAGGCACCGCTCCGCTCTCCACTTCTCTTGCCCAGCGGCGGGTCAGGTTCGAGTACAGCGCCCAACAGACTGCCGCTACGAAGGCAAGCATGTATGGAGACCAGTTAATCCCAAGATTCCCGACGAATGCCCTCCATGACTCCCCAGACTGTGCAGAGGCAAGAAGCACACCGGCGAACCCGAGAAGACATCCGGGGATCAGCGTGACGCGAGCCTTTCTGCCAAGAATAGGAACGGCCATGACAAGAGTCAAGCTCGGCCACAAGTAGTTGACGAGCCCTACCTCAAGCACCTGCAGACGATTCGTCGCAGTTCCGATCGCCAGATAGAGACTCGTCATGTAGACGACGAATATGGTCCCGCATCCGAATAGGTAAGTTGCAGGGGCTCGAAGGATTGCTTGGAGCCGACGAGAGACGATGAGGAACGTACAGGAGAGGCCGCCTGCCAACAGGAAAATGTAGGAGGCGGCTGTAAGCGTTCCAAGTTCTTCTGCAAGACTCCGTGAGAAGGCAATCGTGGAACCCCAAAATAGCATTGCAAGGATCCCCTGAACTGTGCCACGATTTTTCTCATTCACAGAAAATGCCTCATGTTCTTTCAGAGACTTCGTCTGCGTTCGTGAGAGTGTGGAATAGTGTCCGCATGATGTTGCAGCTTCTCTAGCGCTTCTTTCCAATTATTATTGGATCGTTGCCATTAGCGATCGTCTCAGCTAATGAGAACCCCGCTCGATCTAGTTCTCGAGTGACCTCCGCTTGATCGATTATGGGCGGACCGACTCTCCCCGCGAGTATTCCACCACGGGTTCTCTCAACGATAGCTAACCTCCCTGATCGTTTCAGGACCCTTAGGAACTCGCTGAGAACTTTCTGTCTCTCAGCAATCTCATGGAAAACATGATTCAGAAAAACCATGTCAACACTCTCATCAACGAGCTTAAGCTCGGTCCCGTCGCTCCTTACAAGCTCGACTATCACACCATTCTTGCTCGCATTTGATAACGTCTTTTCCAGCATGTGTGATGAGACATCCACTGCGACTATCTTGGCTACTCGTTTTGCTAGTGGAATCGTGTAGAAACCTGGTCCGCAACCGAAGTCCATGACCACATCGTTGGGTCTAAGATTGAGCTTAGAGATTAGCCGGTCAGGCGGCTCAAGTAGCCTCCTGATTCTGTTGTCCAGTGTGAAAGCCAACCGCTCTGGGAAACGCTTGTGCGTCTGATAATCGTGCATGCTCAATTCGACACTCACATTGTAAATTACGAGCTCCCGATGTGAGAATGTGTTTTCGCAGCCCAATGGTATGGCCGACGTTTACGCCTTGCGAGCGATGAAACAAGCTAGATAAAGGACACCACCTGAACGGAACGCTCTAGGATCATAGAATGCTGAGAATCTGCTGTGACCACCACCAAAGCTACGAAGTCAAAGACGGGTTTTTCGCCGTTCTTGGTTCTGGGGCATCTCGTCAATGATACGTCCGCCAACCTGCTGAGCGGCCTATTGCCCGCGCTCACGAGCCTTTACGGTCTCTCCTACTTGCTCGCGGGCGTCGTTGCCATGGTCTTCAATATGACATCATCAATCCTACAACCATTGCTCGGCCGCTGGTTCGACAGAACACAAGCATTCTGGCTGCTCGAAGCTGGCATCGCGGTTAACTGCGTGGCGATGAGTCTGGCAGGCATCGCTCCAAGCTACATCATCTTGCTGCTCCTCGTTGCAATCGCGGGCCTTGGCTCGGCGGCTTTTCATCCACCATCATTCTCTGCCGTGGTAAGATCTGGCGGCCCCGCAAGAGGCCGCGCGATGGGAATTTTCCTTTCCGGTGGAAACACCGGCTTCTTCCTAGGCCCACTGGTGGGCGGTCTGTTAGTCTCTGCCTTGGGGTTACCGGGATCGCTGGCGCTCTTGCCAATCGGAGTAGTCACTGCTCTGCTGCTCTTCAGAACAAGGGTAGGAGATCGACAGAGCATGCCCTCAACCACAGATCAGACCCAGCCCGCCAACAAGCGGCTAGTCGCCCTGCTAGCGACGATCACCGCTTTCCGCTCGATCGCTATACAGAGCGCTGTGACTTTCCTGCCGCTGTATTTCGTCGCAGAAGGTGAGCCGCTCCTAGTTGCGACCTCGATCGCATCCCTATGGTTGGGCGTTGGCGTCCTAGGTCAGCTGGCAGGTGGCTTCCTCTCAGATCGCGTTGGAAGGCGCCCTGTCATCATAGTCTCGCTTCTGGCAGGTGGGCTCTCCTTCTATGGTTTCCTAAACTCATCCGGCCTCATCTCAATCCTCCTGCTGGCGCTTTCGGGTGGTCTGCTGTACGCAAGTTGGTCCGTGATTGTTGTCATGTCTTCAGAAGCGGCGCCAGCCAATGTTGGAGCAGTAACAGGTCTCATGCTAGGATTCTCAGTAGGCGTAGGCGGTTTCGGAGCATTAGGCTTCGGAGGAGCAGCAGACACGCTAGGCCTGAATTTCGCGTTCAGCCTCATCATGACATCTGCTATAGCCGGAGGAGTAATTGCCCTTCTTCTGCCACGACCAAAAAGCTTGCCAGCAAGTCGGGGCGTGATCCCTCAGTAGAGGGCTAGCACTACCGTATACACCTCGATGTGTTTATGGTTCAGAGCTAAGCATCCTATCTTTACAGGTGCAGGCTATGTCTTGTCTTCCCTGTTCTAGAGAATTGGTATGTTTGCAGTCACGGTGGCGTCAGAAATGGGGAGAGTAGCTCTCTATCTTCAGGATAAGCATCCGATTAGAGACGGTATCAAGTATGCTCAGTTTGCTGAGAAGCATGGGTTTGAGGCGGTTTGGCAGGCTGAGTCGCGGCTCGCAAGAGACGCGATAACGCCATTAGCCGCCATGGCTACGGTGACGAGCAAGATCAAGCTCGGCACAGGCGTCATCAACAACTGGACTCGAAATGTGGCTTTGACAGCCGCTACCTTTCTCACCCTTGACGAGCTGTCAGGCGGCAGGATGATCCTTGGCATAGGCGCTTGGTGGGATCCGCTCGCTTGGAAGGTCGGCATAGACCGCTCACGGCCGCTGAAAGCGATGAGAGAGTACGTGGAAGTTCTCAGACGCCTCTTCAGGATGGAGACGGTGACATTCGACGGCGACCACGTCAAAGTGAGAGATATCAGACTCGACGTGGTTCACGGCGATCCTAACACGCCCCGGAAGATTCCGATCTACATAGGCGCAACTGGATGGCAGATGATGGAGCTCACAGGAGAGATCGCCGACGGCGTCGTCCTGAACTATCTCGTCTCTCCCCAATACAATCAAACCGCTATGGAGTATCTGAAGTCAGGCGCAAAGAAGGCAAGCAGAAAGTTCGAGGAGATCGACCGACCCCAACTCGTCGTATGCTCGCTCGATGAAGACGCGGATAAGGCCATGGACGGAGCGCGGCCGTTAATCGCACAGTATCTTGGACAGCAACCTCACATAGCGAAAGCTAGCGGTGTCAAGGACACGCTGATCAAGGAGGTCACGGACGCTCTCGGAGGATGGCCCGCAAAACCGGGCGGACTTGAGAAAGCCATGGAACTCATCGATGACAAACTAGTCCAGTTGATCACCGCATCCGGGACAGCCGATGACTGTCAAAAGAAAGTCGAAGAGTACAACCGAAGTGGCTGCACCTGCCCAATCCTATATCCGTTAGGAGAGGATGTCGAAGCAATGATCTCCGTCTTCTCCCAAGCATGAGCGCAGACAACAAGACATCGTCAGACTTTGCCTTCAATGATCGTAGCATCTGCGTTAATTCGTTCGACTGTCGCATGAGCGCTGTACGCAACGGCCTTGACTTCAGCCTCAATCGTCCGGCCTGGATCCAGCCGTCCACAATGTCCATTTTGTCGTGCAATCGCGAGATCATTTGGGTATCCATTTGAAGCCTCAAGGATCAACGTGTGCAATCCACGCCAGCCTCCGAACGTGCGGAACAACCAAAGATGCGGGAAGACACTCGTAGGGAACACGAGGCCAAATCCAACCTGTACTTGAGTGTCCGTGACCGCATACCAGCCCTGTGAGATTTCAGGCAGATAATGATGATCAGCCAAGTTTGACTCTGACGCATACGCTCCGCGAAGATCAACCCTCTGGCCTGAGCGATCAACTGCATACGGCCAATCGTATTCGCTGCCTCCCTCGAAGTGGCCTGTGCCCCATTTCTCAACTACTCCACGACGTGCCGGCACATCCAACCTGGTCGCGGGCGAAATCGCCATCGCAGGGTGAATATTCCAAAGGAAATCGATTGGCCTTCGACCTGAATTGGTGAGGCGATATTGCAGTGTGCAGAATGCGTCGCCTGACTGCAGCGAGATCGTCTTCTCAAACACTGTGGGCAACACATGTCCATAATTTACAGATCGTACGGCCGCTCTCGGCCCACCGGACTCGATCACTTGCCATTCGCTTGGCTGGGACCAGACCTCACCGTGGTCGGGCAACATCTCGTTGCCTGTCACTGGAGTAGGTATGTCGTTCGGTATCAGTTCGTCCCATCCGCCCGACCACACATCATCGAACCTTGCACCGAGATGTTGGCGTGCCGGTGGAATACGCGGATTATGCCACAGCAGATTCCGATTGGAAGGGCGATGGACGAAGTTGTACATCTTTGCCCCAAGGTCAGGAAGTATGTCAATGGAACTGAGCTCGTTCTCTAGGTGTATGACCTGTAGACCATGGTGCCGCCAGTGTACGTCAACTAAAGTCATCCCGACGGTCCCTCAAACAGTTGAACATAGTAACTCGGATGCGGCGATATTGATTTTGGCTATGCTTCCCCAATAGCGTGAGTGCGAGGCCGCCCGAGGACGACACCAGGCAATCCTAGATCACGACTTTGGTGAAAGGGTCAGACATAAGAAGTTCCCAACGGACAAGCAGTCTGGAAGTCTTCGAACATGGAATCCATTCTAGTCGAGCATGGGATTGTCGTTACGCAGGACTCTCGCCGAAGAGTGATTCGTGATGGCGCTGTGATGACTGAGGGTTCAAGCATCGTCGATGTGGGCAAGACCGATGAGCTGCGTCGGAAGTATTCGCCAGAGCACACAATTGACGCATCACGGAAACTAGTCATCCCTGGCCTAATCGATTGTCACATCCACCTTGCCCAGGCTCTCATTCGGGGCTGCGCAGACGACGTTCCTCTTCTAGACTGGCTCGGGAAGTATGTGTGGCCGCTTCAGGGAAACTATGACGCTGAGGATGGAAGAATCAGTGCCAAGCTTTGCATGCTTGAGATGATCAAGTCCGGAACAACCTCATTCATCGAGTCAATGATCCACACCAGATACGGATTTGACGGAATTGCCAAAACGGTTGAGGAGTCAGGAATGCGAGGCTACTTGGCCAAGACGCTAATGGACATGCCCGCATATGGTAGAAAACGTATGATGCACGAGGGAATGATCGAGGACGGCGAGCGGTCCCTTGCAGAAACCATCACCATGTTCGACCGGTGGAATGGCAAAGCGAACGGCAGAATAGGTGTCTGGTTCGGCCCGCGCCCGCCCGGAGGATGCAGCAAAGCCCTGTACGAAAAGATCGCTGAAGAGGCCGCGAGGAGAAAGGCCGGCATCACGATGCACTTGTGTGAGGTCAAAGAAGATCTCCGGTATGTTCAGCGCAAGTTCAAGAAGAGCCCCATTGCCTTTGCCAAGGAAGTTGGGCTGCTGACCCCAAGGACCGTGCTAGTTCATGCGGTCTGGCTTACGGACCGTGATATAGCGACACTCAGCAAGACGCGAACAAACGTTAGTCACTGTCCATCGTCGAACACGAAGCTTGCATCTGGAATCGCACGGGTTCCGGAGATGCTCAAGAAAGGAGTCAACGTCGCGCTGGGCTGCGACGGTGGCCCCAGCAACAACTCTTACGACATGATTAGAGAGATGAAGCTGGCAGCCTACATACAAAAAGTCAGGTTGTCAGATCCGATGACGATGCCGGCGGAAACAGTTCTTGAGATGGCGACGGTTCGCGGGGCACGAGCGATCGGAATGGGTGACAAGCTCGGCACTCTTGAACCAGGAAAGCTCGCAGACATCGTCTTGGTGAACCTAGACAGCATCGATATGGTTCCGAACAACAATCCTGTCTCTGATCTAGTCTATGCGGGATGCGGAGCCGATGTGGATACCGTCATAGTCGATGGAAAGATAATCATGGAAAACAGGAACGTGAGGACTCTCAACGAGCGTGAGATCATTGAGCAGGCTCGTGAGAGGGCCAGTGCGCTCCTGAAGAGAACTGGTTTGAAACTGACGACCTATTCAGACTACTGCTGATCGACCACCGTCACCAAGACCGTCTTGCCTTCATGGATGACGCGTAGCCTCGTCCTTTAATATGAGAGCCGCAGAAATAGCGGAGGTAATCACAGATGCCTGTCCCAATTAGGGATGCGCTGACTTTTGACGATGTGCTGCTAGTTCCGAAGCGCAGCTCCGTTCATTCAAGAAAAGATGTGGATCTTTCGACGAGACTCAGCAGGAACATCAAACTCAATATTCCAATTGTAAGCGCGAATATGGATACGGTCACCGAGTCAGCCATGGCCATAGCGATGGCCCACAACGGCGGAATAGGAATCATTCACCGCTTCATGCCTATTGAACGTCAAGTCGAAGAGGTGTTGAAGGTCAAGCGAGCGGAAAGCGTGATCATCGAGAATCCATACACAATCTGGCCGAGCGCCACAGTGGCCGACGCAAAGAGACTGATGCAAGAGAAAGGCGTGAACGGACTCCTGATAGTTGACGCAAATCAGAAATTGCTCGGCATTCTCACAGCGCGTGACTTGCTCTTCGAGGACAACGACTTGAGCAGAGTCTCCGAACTGATGACGCCCATGAAGAGTCTTCACACGGCAGCGGTGGATGCCTCGATTGATGAAGCAAGACAATTGCTTCGCAAGTACAAAGTTGAGAAACTTCCACTAGTCGACGAGGAAGGACATCTTCGAGGCTTGATCACGAGCAAGGACATGGTGACACTCGCCGAGCGGCCGCAAGCCTGCAAGGACTCGAAGGGTCAACTCATGGTAGGTGCAGCTGTCGGGATAAGAGAAGGCTATCTTGAGAGAGCACGAGCACTCGTCGACGCAGGCGTTGACCTGCTTGTGGTCGATGTCGCTCACGGATATTCTGATAGAGTCATCGATGTGGTCCGGAAACTGAAGAAAGAACTCGGCCAAGTCGATGTGGTCGCTGGAAATGTAGCGACTCCCGAAGGAACCAAAGATCTAATCGCGGCAGGTGCAGACGCGGTGAAGGTAGGAATCGGGTCGGGCTCCATATGCATAACGCGGATCGTGACTGGGGCGGGCGTTCCGCAACTGACAGCTGTTCTCGAGTGCGCCGAAGTTGCAAAAGGTCTTGATGTTCCGATAATTGCAGACGGTGGAATCAGAAACTCAGGAGACATCACGAAGGCGCTTGCCGTTGGTGCGTCAAGCGTGATGATTGGAAGCATGTTGGCAGGAACCGAGGAGAGCCCGGGCGTCACAGTCATGCGCAATGGTCGAAAGTACAAGGTTCACAGAGGAATGGCGTCCGTCGGCGCCTCCATGAAACGTGGAACTCAGGAGGCGGAAGACGAGGCTGCGCTCTTGGAATATGTCGCAGAAGGCGTTGAAGCATTCGTGCCATACAGAGGTGCCACTCACGAGATAATCGCGCAGCTAGCGGGCGGCATCCGCTCGGGCTTGAGCTACTGCGGTGCTAGGACGCTCGTCGAGTTGTGTCACAATGCGTCGTTCGTGCGTTTGACTTCCGCGGCACTGAAGGAAAGCCACCCGCACGATGTCGAGACAATCGATTAGGCTTCGGGCACTGCGAGTCGATTGGGTCTTGATCATCATGTCTGAATGATGGTTTGAGGGAAAGCTTAACACGTTCGTGTACATGAGGACGGCCCCCGGGAAAAGCTTTATACAAAAATCTGTAGGCTGTCTAGTTACAGTATCGTATCTGGTTGAGGAAACATGAGTAAACAAACTAGAAACATGAAGACAATCGCAGCAGTAGTGATCGTCATTATAGTCGTCATCGCTGGCGTAGCTTACTACCTGACACAAGTGCCCTCCGGACCTAGCCCAACAACTGGACAAGTCAAGATTGCGATGATTCTGCCAGGAAGAATAGATGACTTGGCTTGGAATCAGGCAGGCTACAACTCGTTCACTGACCTCTTGACAACCTACAACGAAGGCATCAACACGTGCGGATGCTGGGCACAGAACCACATGGAAAAGGCGCAAATTCAGGCAGATGTCCGTGACTTCGTGAGCAAAGGATACAAGATCATCATCGGCCACGGCTTCGAATTCCAAGTTCCAATGCAAGAGCTTGCCCCACAATACCCTGATGTCAGCTTCCTCGTCATCGGAGGCTGGAACAACTCGCTACCCAACCTAGCGATTGCAGACGTGCGAACCGATCAGACTGGATATGTGCTTGGCTACTTAGCCGGAAAGATGACTCAATCCAACAAGATCGGGTACATCATGGGCGCAAGGGTGGCGGAACTCGCGAGATTCGAACCAAACTTCGCAAAAGGAGCCAGTGACGCGAATCCGAGCATCATCTATGCATATGGTCCACTGCCTGGCGGCGGCAACGGAATACAGCCAGGCGGCAGCATCAGCGTCGTCGCAGTAGGTGACTTCCATGACCTACAAGGCGCCAAAGCAGACGCAGAGCTAATGGCAAGCCAAGGCGTCGATGTACTCGCAGTGATGGGAGACGGCGTCGTACGTGGAGCCATCGAAGGAGCAATCGACAAGAGCATCAAACTGATCGGAAACGGAATCAACATCGCAGACAATCCACCGGTCGGCGCTGAAACACTCGTACTCGGAAGCGGTTCCTGGAAATGGGACAAAGTCATGGCGGCTTGGATGACTGACGTAGCCGCAGGCAAACGCAACAACAAGTACTGGGCAGATCTCGCAAACGGAGGATTAGATATCGCGCTTAACAAGGACAACGTCCCATCAGCCGTTCAGCAAGACGTGCTGAATGTCTTGGCCAAAGTCAAGAGCGGCGAAGTCAAGACCGACCCACTAGGGCCACTTATGATCGCTAATCCTCTCGCAAGCGTTCAGACAAGCTTCATTGCCCTAGTTCTACCGCAACTGCGCGAGTGAACAGCTTCATAATCGGCTAGAGCCCTCCTCGCGAGGGCTTCTCCTCTTTTTTTGGAAGTCTTTACATCCGAGCGGGTCTTTCCAAATGCCCACAGATATGCGGAATCGCAACACACCTGCAATTGTAATGCAGGGAATCACCAAGAAATTCCCGGGCGGTGTCACTGCAAATGATGTGGTGGACTTTGAGCTGCGAGTCGGCGAAATACATGGACTCTTAGGAGAAAATGGTGCTGGCAAGACCACGCTCATGAATATTCTGTATGGGCTGTATCAGCCAGACGGGGGCACAATCCAAGTGTTCGGCCGATCTGCCGCTTTTCGATCTCCAGCTGACGCAATTAGACTAGGAATAGGGATGGTCCATCAACACTTCAAGCTTGTAAGCGACATGACTGTTACGGAGAATGTAGTTCTGGGACTAAGGTCACGAAGAGGGGTCCTAACAGACATAGCTTCCGCTGCAACTCGAATCTCCACGTTGGCTGAGAAGCACGGACTTCAAGTCGATCCAAAAGCTCAGATTTGGCAACTCGCCGTTGGGCAACGACAACGTGTAGAAATCCTCAAAGCACTATATCGGGACGCCAAGATCCTGATCCTTGATGAACCGACTTCAGTGCTCGCCCCATCTGAAGTCAAGGACTTCTTCAAATCGTTACGAGGATTGAGAGAAAGCGGCATCTCGATAGTCTTGATAACTCATAAACTCGATGAAGTAATGAATGTGACGGACCGGGTCACGGTTCTGAGGAAGGGCCGCAAGGTTGCGACACAGCCGACGAGTTCTGTAAACCAAGAGAAACTCGCTCACATGATGATTGACGAGGCCATTCCCCCGGTGGCCGACAAGGCAAAGACAGCACCTCGAGAAGTGGTTCTTCAGGTCGCAAACCTACGGGTAATTGACGATAGAGGAATAGAAGCGCTCAAGGGGGTCTCCCTCGAGGTTCGGAAAGGGGAGATCCTAGGAATAGCCGGCGTATCTGGCAACGGTCAAAGAGAACTCGTTGAGGCTCTCGTGGGACTGCGAGAGCCAGCCTCAGGTTCAATGGCGGTTGCCAGCACGGACATCACCGGGAAGACACCACGAAGTATCATAGACCTAGGCGTGGCATACGTTCCAGAGAATAGGACTGAGGACGCTAGCATCGCAGATTTTCGCTTGGACGAGAACCTGATCCTCAAAGACTTCGACCGGGCGCCAATCTGTGGAATGCTGGCCTCTAGCATCCCCACGCTTCTCAACACTAAAGAAATCACAAGCAGAGCAGAGAAAGCAATCAGTCAGTTCGGGATAAGGGCCACCGGAATCTCCGCGAAAGCCCGCTCGCTGTCCGGTGGAAACCTACAACGCCTCATCCTTGCAAGAGAACTCTCTGGAAGCCCCATACTAATTGTAGTTTCTCAGCCAACTCGGGGTTTGGACGTTGCTGCAACTGAATATGTTAGAAGCATACTGATTCAGCAAAGAAATCGTGGAGCGGCTGTGCTTCTTGTTGATGAAGACTTGGGTGAGCTGATTACCTTGAGCGATAGAATTGCGGTCATGTACAAAGGCGAGATTGTTGGAGTGCTGAGGCCCGAACAGTTCAGCTCAGACGAGATCGGGCTCCTAATGACAGGCGCGAAAAAACTGGCTTCGGGAGCGTGAGATTATGGCCCGATTTAAGGTCACAGCGAAACTCGATGTCAGCCGTAGATCAATATTGATGATCACAGTTTTGGCCTACGCTGTTTCGCCTCTAGTCGTACTTGCTGTGCTAGCGGCGGCGGGAAGGAGCCCGCTTGTTGCGCTGGACGCACTATATAGAGGAACCATCGGAACAACCGCAGGCTTCGCTGAGTCCATCGTTCAAGGAACCCCTCTGATGCTCATGGCGCTTGGGCTCGCGATCGCGTACAGGGGCAAGGTGTGGAATATTGGAGCTGAAGGACAGCAAGTCTTTGGCGCGATAGTAGTTACATGGTTTGTTCTTCTCTTTCTGAAGGACCCTTTGCCAGCCTATGTCATGATTCCAGTGGCTTTGCTGTTCTCGCTTTTGGGCGGAGCTTTATTCGCGGCGATACCGGCCCTCATGAAATCAAGGCTTGGGATTAACGAGGTCATAACCACAATCATGATGACATATGTTGCTGTACAAGCGTTGAATTGGCTTGTGAGAGGCCCGTTTCAGGACAAATCCATACCTGGTAGTTATCCCGAGTCACCGATTTTCCCCCCTCAAACAGCTCTGCCGATTCTTGTTCCTAACACGAGCGTGACGGTTGGGATCATCATCTCGGTTGTTTTGTGTTTCCTAGTGTATTATATTCTCTTCAAGACTCCCCTAGGCTACAGCATACGTGCTGTCGGTTTCAATCCTTCAGCAGCAAAGACAAGTGGAATCTCGGTAACGCGTGTGGTTAATTCAGCGATGGTCCTCAGCGGTGCCTTGGCCGGTTTGGGAGGAGGAGTCTACATACTCGGCGTGACCCACGAGCTGCTCCCGGAACAGGCGTCGGGAATTGGCTATACTGCAGTGGTTGTCTCGCTGCTTGGAAATCTGCACCCGTTGGGCGTGATCTTCTCTTCGATATTCTTCGGTGGACTCATCTCGGGCATGTCATCCGTTGAGCGAGCTCTGCAAATTCCTAGGACCCTGTCGCTTCTTTCACAAGGAATCATTATCGTTTTGATTCTCATCATCCAAGTTTTGGCCAGATATGAATTCAAGAGGGAATGAGTGATGGCAATGATTCTTGATGCCGCATCAATCTCCGACCTCATTGCAGCCGTAATATCGCTGAGTGTTCCAATGGCTTTCGCTGCATTGGGTGAAGTCATCAGCGAACGGGCTGGCGTTATCAATCTGGGAACAGAAGGCGTGATGCTTGTCGGAGCGATTTCTGCGTTCTGCGTCAGCTTCTTCTATCACAGCGACTTGCTCGGTGTTCTGCTAGGCGCCGCCGGCGGTGCACTGTTGGGGCTCGTGATGGCCTTCATTTCAATCTCACTCAAACAGGACCAGATTCTTTCTGGTCTAGGAATTTACTTCCTCGGGCTTGGGTTGTCAGGCTTCCTTTATGAAGCATCGTTCGGGCAAGTAGGGTCCACAATTAGGATTACAGGATTGCCGCAGCTGCCCATACCGATACTCTCCAAAATTCCAGTGATTGGAGATTCGCTTTTCTCTCAAGACATCATCGAGTATATGGCCTTCGTCACGCTCATCCTAGTTATCTTTGTAGTTGGCCGTACAACTTTCGGGTTGAATCTTAGGGCTGTTGGCGAGAACCCATCAGCCGCCGACACGTTAGGTGTCAGCGTTACCAAAATCCGGTACGTTGCCGTGATAGTAGGGGCAACTCTTGCAGGTATCGGGGGCGCGTATCTGGCACTCTCGTCTCACGCATTTCAAGCAGAGAACATCACCGCCGGGAGAGGTTTCATTGCTGTCGCAATGGTGTACTTCGGCAAATGGCGCCCAGCAAGAGCATTCTTTGGAACATTTCTCTTCGGTGCCGCATACCTCCTCGGTGCTTTCTTCCAAGTTGTCGGCTCAATCATTCCCTATTACTTCCTGCTAATGGTGCCATATGTTCTCACTCTAGTGGTACTCGTCGGGATCGCTCGAGGTGCACGTCCCCCCTCAGCACTAGGCGTGCCTTACAATAGAGAGGGCGGGTAGCCACGCCTACCATAGGCGGTCTTGTCGAAACATAATACCAATCAACTCGGGGAACACTCAAGTCTTGTCGGGGAATCGCAGATCTCTCACTAAATGACAGAGCTGAGACAGATGTCGTATGTGACCGGACTGCGTTGCACGAAATGCGGAAAACTGTACTCGCCAAAGGATCGCGTGTTTACGTGCAAGGAAGATGAAGGACGCCTTGACATCGAGTACGACTACGATTCGATGGCGAGCAAGATCAGTCGAGAAGCACTTGGGCGCCGCAGGGGCGGATTATGGAAGTATCGCGAGCTTCTACCAATCGAGAATGAAGAGAACATCGTGACTCTTGGTGAAGTTCAGACCCCGCTCATTCGATGCAAGAACTTGGGCAAGATCATAGGAATGAGGAACCTGTACCTCAAGGATGAGACGAAGAACCCCACAGCTTCATTCAAAGACCGACCCATGACGGTGGGCGTATCAAAGGCTGTTGAGCTCGGGTTTGACACAACCGTCTCCGCCTCCAGCGGGAACGCAGCCGCAGCGCTAGCAGCCTACTCCGCTAGAGCAGGGCTCACATGCTACACGTTTGTCCCCGAGATGGCGAGCTTGGGAAAGATAGCTCAACTGAACATGTTCGGCGCGCATGTTGTCAGACTGAGAGGACTTGAAAGCGGCGTCGACCCGACAGTCACAATGTTAAGACTTGTCTGCAAACGATTCGGTTGGTATCCCTGCCCAAGCTTTGCACTCTTCAACCCATACCAGGCGGAGGGACCAAAGACCATGTCATACGAGATTGCTGAGCAACTCGACTGGATGACGCCCGACTGGGTGTTCGCAGGAGTCGGCAGCGGCGCCCTACTTGCCGGGAACTGGAAAGGCTACGAGGAACTGAGACGCCTTGGCCTTGTGAAGGAGCTGCCTCACATGGTCGCTGTCCAGTCCACTGGATGCGCGCCAGTTGTCAGAGCATTTGAGGAGAAGATGGACCCACACAAGATAGTTCCGTGGGAGCATCCCGACTCGGTCGCGACTGGCCTGATGGATCCTCTCCCGTGGGACGGAGATGCCGCGCTCAAAGCACTGCACGATTCGTCGGGAACCGCCTTGAAAGTCACGAACGAACAGATCCTTGACGCACAGAGAGCCTTGGCAAAGACCGAGGGAATATTCGCCGAACCCTCGGGAGTCGCAGTCCTAGCAGGTCTGACAAAACTGAAGAATCAGGGCAAGGTCGCAAGCGATGACTGCGTCGTACTGCAGATCACAGGTAGCGGTCTGAAAGACTTGAATGTGATCGGGTCAGCAGAGGCTCCGTTGATCGATCCAGACATCGAGGCCCTGAAGAGAGTCCTGAAGTTGAAGGAATAGCGGTCCCGGATTCCTCTTTCGGCTGTCTATCTTGATTTCTTCTTCTCGCCCATTGTCTCTGCGAGCACGGCCATCTTGGTGTAGAGCCCGTTTTCGGCTTGCGGGTAGATCCGAGAGTGAGGTCCATCCATGACGGCATCGCTTGCCTCTTCTCCCCTAAGCACTGGGAGAACATGCAAAACTATCGCTTGTTTATTGGCGAGGTCTAAGGTTTCTTCTGTGAGCGACCAATGTCTGTACTTCTCATGCAACGCTGCTTCGCGTTCCTTTCCGAAACTGCTGGCTCCAACTTGAAGTAGCTCATTACTCGCCCAGTTCCTTGGGAAGATCGCGTCTGCGCCTTCGAGTGCAGCCTTCAGATCATGTGACACGGTGAAGGTTCCGCCGGATGCCGCCGCGTTCTCTGAGCATGTCGCAGTTATTTTCTCGTCGATTTCGAATCCCTCAGGGTGCGCTAGTACCACATCGTAGCCGAATCGAGAGGTGATCAAGGCGTCTTCTTGTATACTGCATCTTCCGCGGAAACTCTTCGAATAAGCCCACATTATTGCGTACTTCTTTCGTTTCTTCGTGCCGAATTCGTCACGCAACGTCATCAGGTCTGCGACCCCTTGAGTCGGGTGGTATGTGCAACAAGCCATGTTGATTACGGGGATACTTGCGTGCTTAGCGTACTCTCTTACGACAGCGATCCCTCGACCGTAGACGTAGTCGATCACATCGTCTAGAATTCTCACGCCCAACCCGTGGCCGTACCGTTCATACATCTTCGCAACATCTCTGATGGCTTCACCGGCACCAAGACGAGTGGTTGAGGCGTCAATGTACTGAGCGTGACCGCCTAGGTAGGTCATTCCGGCTTCGAAGGCAGCTCGCGTGCGCGTAGAGGATGCGTAGAACAGCGCAAAGAGCGTCTTGTTTCGCAGCAGCGGAACAGCGTGATTCTTCCGGCGTTTCTCTCGAAAGCTGCGTGCGAGACGCAGAGTCGTCTCGAGTTCTTCTATGCTCCAGTCCTGAGTCGTTATCAAATCTCGACCGGAAAGATCGGTCAACGCCCTCTCATCCGCCCAATGATTCCCGTCTGGAACGCCCAGATGTCCCGCTCTAAAGAATTGCGTCGGATATCTGATCGGCCTCAGAGGGATGCAAGATTGATAAGCTATATTCGCTCAATTTGAGCCTCCCTCGGAGTGCGACTGTGGGTGTCCGGTAATGACCTGGTAGTTGTCGCGCTCGGCGGCAACGCGATTCTCAGACGAGGCGAAAAGGGCACTTTCGAAGAGCAATACCGAAACATCTGCGATACCGTCAAGCGCATCGCAGATCTTGTACAAAGCGGCTACAGGGTAGTAGTGACCCACGGGAACGGACCGCAAGTCGGAGCAACAGTCTTGAGGCACGAGGCTGCGAAGAACATTGTCCCGCCGTTTCCCTTGGACGTCTGTGGCGCCGAGACGCAGGGTTTCATCGGTTACATGATCCAGCAGGCCCTTCGAAACGAGCTGAAGAAAAGAGGCTTAGACAGGTACATTGTGACACTGATTACGAGAGTCATTGTCGATCCAGACGATGAGGCGTTCAAGAACCCAACAAAGCCCGTCGGCCCATTCTACACGAAAGAAGAGGCGGAGAGTATTCGCTCTCAGCGTCCCGATCTTGTCGTGAAAGAGGACGCCGGCAGAGGCTACCGCCGAGTGGTTCCATCTCCCGATCCGAAGATAATTGCCGAACGACTCGTCATAAGAGCCTTGGTTGACAAAGGGTTCGTCGTCGTGGCATGCGGCGGCGGAGGCATCCCAATCGTAGAAGAAGGCACTCAGGCTCGGGGTGTTGAGGCTGTAATCGACAAGGATCTCGCAGGACAGAGACTGGCCACACTGATAGGTGCTTCAGTCTTCGTGATTCTCACCGATATTGACGGCGCATACCTGAACTATGGCACTCCTAAACAAACCCTGATCGAGCATGCAACTCCTGAACAACTGCAGCAGTACATGAAAGAAGGTCACTTCAAAGAAGGAAGCATGTCACCTAAGATCGGCGCCGTCATGAGGTTCGTCGAAAGCGGCGGACAAAGAGCCATCATAGCCGAACTGAGCAAGCTCAGGGAGGCTATGCAGGGAAAGAGCGGAACTCAGATAACGCGAGCAAAAAACGCAAGCCATCTCACGGCCGCTCAGAAACTGTCAGAGTAGCAAGTGTACTGGTCGCTCGCGATTCTTTGAATGGTAATGGAATTGGAACAGTGAACTATTAGCAGATGAGTAGGCATCGCCCCAAACGATACTCGCCACGCGGTGGCGAGGGCGCAGGAACTGGAGGGTAGCACAATGGCTGGTATGCAACAGGCGCGCCATAAGCCATTGGCGGGCAGCAGGTCGCCGGTTCGATGGGTGCGACCGGTGGAGCATAAACCATTGATGGGCAATAGGTTGTCGGTTCGATGGGTGCCGCCGGCGGAAGATAGTATTGTGGGACGGTATAGTATGATGCAGTCGGCGGAACCGGGGTCGCGAACGCCGTTAGCGGAGTAACCCACAGTAACGGTCCAGGTGCATAGTAGTACATTATCATCAACCTCTTGCTCAGGCACTCTGCGTGAAAGTTAAGGATATCTAGACACGTTTTCGATCCTCGCTGTTCCAACTCAAACAAAAATCCGGCGTGATGCAGCCATTGACATAGCCCAGTAAATGCCCCAATCCTAAGAAAGTCGCAAACCGAGCCTCGGACAGCGCGCGGGCAAGGCCGGAGCCTGTGGGCGCCCGGACCGTCAATTCCTTTGAAAACCGTCGATGTTCTAATAGCCGAGAACATGGTCTGCTTGGCTAGATTGAATCTGACTAGGCAAGAGCAGGCATCAGGAATGACGGTGAAAGCGATACTCACTGACATGGACGGAACGATCACCAAGTTCAACCTCGACTACATGTGGATGCGTCGAGCCGCGCTGCAGATGCTCGAAGAGGCAGGTCTCTGGCGTCCGAACTTCAGCGACCAAATGAGTATCTATGCCATGCTTAGTGAGCTACGCGGCTCGATCGCTGACGAGAGGCTCGACGAGATCAAGGGCCGTATCTACAAGAAGGTTCAGACGATCGAGAGCAACGCGGCTGAGAAAGCTGAGTTGATGCCAGGCGCGAAAGAGGCTCTGAACGAGCTGAGACAGATGAAGAAGAAGATAGTCATCGTAACGAACAACGGAAGGCTGGGCACAGATCGAACCCTTGAGAGACTGAATCTGCTCGGAATTTTCGACGCAGTCGTTACGAGAGACGATGTCGACGAATTAAAGCCGAACCCAGGAATGTTGTTCAAGGCATTAGATCTGGCCGGCGCGAAGCCTGACGAAGCCATCCTTGTGGGTGACGCCATCATCGACATAAAGGCAGCTAAGGCAGCCTCAGTAAGGTGTGTAGCCGTTCCGACCGGGCCCTTCCCAGCAACTCGGCTGATGCAGGAAGAGCCAGATTTCGTCGTTGGGTCCCTGCTAGATGTCCCTGAACTCGTCCATCGCCTTGACCGCGGCACCTAAGCTGCGATCGCCCTTAACGGTGGCAAGGCAAATTCTTATCTTGATTATCCATCAAGAGTTGATCTTAGAGAATGTTGTTCTCCAAGATCCTAGTAGCTCTAGACGGATCTGAATACTCTCTGAAGGCATTAGAGTTCGCCATCGACCTCGCAAAGAAGTATCAGAGTCAACTTGTTCTGGTTCATGTTGTCATGCGGCAGATATACGCGATCAACCCTCCCGAAGCAGGCATCCTAGCCGGCACCGCCATCGTCCGCGAGCTTGAGGACGAAGGAAAAGCGATCATTGCGAGAGGCGAGGAAATGGTGAAAGCTCAAGGGATACCTGTAGAGACTCGGCTGAAACAAGGAGTGCCAGCAGAAGAACTCCTCCGAGCGGCCGCCGACGAGAAAGTGGATCTCGTAGTGTTGGGGAGTCGCGGGCTCTCCCAGGTCAAGGCTTTCCTGCTCGGAAGCGTTTCAGACAAGGTAAGTCACCACGCAAAGTGTCCAGCCCTGATTGTAAGGTAGCCGTGCAGCAAACGGTCCTCACATACCAAGTCCGTAGAGCTGTCCTGTTGTGCGACTGTTCCGGAAGGCTAGAGAAGCCGTAGGCCACAAACCCAAGACTCTGATAACTGACGGATTACAGGGCTACCATGAGGCTTGGCGTAAGGAGTACTACACTATGAAGAAGGAGACCTGCACACGACACATACGACACATCAGAGTTCAAGGTGACATGAACAACAACAAGATGGAACGACTCAACGGGGAGATTAGGGATAGGGAGAAAGTTATGCGTGGACTCAAGAAGCCCGAAACTCCGGTCATCCCCGGCTACCAAATCTACCACAACTACATCCGACCACACGAAGCCTTAGAGGGCAAAACCCCAGCCGACGCTTGCGGCATCGAAGTCCAAGGAGAAAACAAGTGGATAACCCTAATCCAAAATGCCAGTCGTTCATCGAAGTGACAAGAGCCTATCCACTGAGCGTTTGCTTCAAGAGCGGCACCAACTTGGTCAAGTCTCTGATCGTGTACGAAGGGCAGAATTGACCCCAAGCCCACTTGTCCTTGAACTTGCCCTTCGTGCCAATCTTGTAGTATCCGACCCTGACCCTCCTTCCATATCCCCGCGTATCGAACCGCTGGATGATGTAGAACATCTTTTTCTCTGCTACATCGCTACGCGGCAGGAACCATTGTTCATCGATGCCGTACGGTTTCCTCTTCTTTCCACTCTTCGGATCAGTGTAAGTGATCTTCTCAGGCACTTTGAAATCTGGCAGCCCCTTGCTTCTTAGGAACCTATTCAGTGCCGACAAATCGCTTTCGTGGAAAACCTTCACTACCCCTAGCACACTCGACCGAATAGTAGCGGATTCTGGCCTAAAACACGTCGTACCTGTGACCGTGACAACTCATGAGCCGACGGTTAACACACCGAAAAGCCTCCAGTCGTGAGCCGACAAGTTACCAGCACCGACTTTCACAAAACTTATTACGGCCGCCCTTAGGCGATCATGCCTGATCATTTCATAGGTGAATAAAAATGGCACAAGCAGGCGGGAATATTCCCATACTTATCCTTAAGGAAGGAACCGGCAGATCAACCGGCAGGGACGCTCAGAGAAACAACATAATGGCGGCCAAGGTCGTTGCAGAAACCGTAGCCTCTTCGCTTGGACCGCGTGGCATGGACAAGATGCTTGTCAGCGGAATCGGCGATATCGTCATCACTAACGACGGCGCCACAATAATGAAGGAGCTCGATGTCCAGCACCCAGCTGCCAAGATGCTTGTCGAAGTGGCAAAGACGCAGGACAACGAGGTCGGCGACGGAACCACCACAGCTGTGATCTTGGCGGGTCAGCTTCTCTCGAAGGCAGAGAAACTGCTAGACCTAGAGGTGCATCCCACCGTAATCGTGGACGGCTACAAGAAAGCCGCTGACAGGGCCTCAGAATTCCTCAACAAGATCGCCGTTGCAGTGGATCCCAAGGATGAGGAGCGTTTACGCCAAGTTGCGGCCACTTCTATGGCGACGAAGGATATCGCTGCTGAGAAAGAGTTCTTCGCGAAGCTCGCCGTCAAAGCGGTGGAGCAGATCAAGGAAGAGCGAGATGGAAAGATCAAAGCTGACATCGATCTGATCAAGGTCGTCAAGAAGCACGGTAAGAGTGTTGAAGAGACCGAATTGGTCGAGGGCGTCGTAATTGACAAGGAGATCTCCCACAGCCAGATGCCAAAGCAGGTTCGCAATGCCAAGATCGCTCTGCTGAACCAGAAGATAGAGATCGAGAAGACCGAGTTTGACGCGAAGATCAACATCGAGAACCCAGAGCAGATGCATATGTTCCTCGACGAAGAGGAACGAATGCTCAAGGAGATGGTGGACCAGGTCGCAGGCTCAGGCGCCAACGTCATTCTGTGCGAGAAAGGCATAGATGATATCGCGCTGCATTTTCTGGCAAAGAAGGGAATTCTGGCAGCTAAGAACTTGAGCAGCGGTGACATGGAGAAGCTTGCAAAGGCGACCGGCGCGAAGATCCTTGCTAGCACGAAGGACATGTCACGCGAGGCGCTCGGTGAGGCGAAGCTGGTTGAAGAAGTCAAGATCGGAGATGACAAGCTGATCTACGTGAGGGAATGCAAAGACCCCAGAGCCGTAACAATAGTTCTCCGCGGAGGGTCCGAGCATGTGGTCGACGAAGCCGAGCGATCCTTACATGATGGCCTCTGCGTCGTCAGAAACGCCGTAGAAGACGGAAAGATAGTAGCGGGCGGCGGAGCTTCCGAAGCTGAAGCTGCGAAAGAGCTCAAGAGCTACGCCAAGACTGTCGGCGGAAGAGAACAGCTCGGCATCGAAGCCTTCGCAGAAGCGATTGAATCCATCCCCATGACGCTTGCGGCAAACGCGGGACTAGATCCTATCGATATCATGGTCGACCTGAGGGCGAAGCACGAAAAGCCTGAGAATACGTGGATGGGCGTCGACGCCGTAACTGGCAAAGTTGAGGACATGCTCAAGCAGAACGTGGTCGAACCTCTACGGACGAAGCTGCAGGTCATTCGCTCAGCAACCGAAGCAGCTTGCATGATCCTGCGAATCGACGATGTCGTCTCTTCGAAAGGCATGAAAGCGTCCGGTCCTCCGGGCATGCCAGGCGGCATGCCTCCAGGCGGGGAAGAGTACTAGACTAGCCCTTCCTCCCCCTTCCTTTTTTCAGCACACAAAAACCGTCAATGCTTGCTTTGTCAGAGCCAAGCCATATAGCGAACGCTATCTCTTAGAGAGACACTCAGACTCGCAGGATGGCCTGTTCATGCTGTTCGTCGTGGCGGTGACCGGGGCGAGTGGATCCATCTACGCAAGACGCCTCCTTGAAGAACTGAAACGTAGCGGACACGAGACGCTTCTTCTGATAAGCGACGAAGCGAAGAACGTCATCAAGCAAGAGAATGAAGATCTCCGAAGATTCGAGGAACTGGCAACTCGAACGTTCTCCGAGCATGACTCGGACTCCCCGACCTCAAGCGGCTCAGTGAAGACCACCGGAATGATAATCGTCCCATGCAGCATGAAGACGGTCTCCTCAATCGCCCACGGTCTCTCTGGCAACGCGATAACAAGAGCGGCAGATGTCACATTGAAGGAACATAGACCATTGATCCTAGTGCCCAGAGAGACTCCGCTAAACACAATCCAGCTTAGAAATCTGCTACGTGTTGCAGAGGCAGGGGCTATTGTTCTTCCAGCAATGCCAGCCTTCTACACGAAACCAAAGTCCATCGATGATATGGTAAACTTCATCGTGGGCAGAATCTTGGATCTAGTAAATGTGCCTCACAACCTGTTCCGACGCTGGGGCGAGACTAACTAACCCAAGAGAAACCCATTGGAGTACTGGAAGAACGAAGTCTCAAGTTTTCTCTCTGTATAGCTTCACCACTTCGACGTACGCTCCAGCCGCGTGCTTGATAGCAGCTAGATTTGAATCATCGAGGTTCCTGACGGGTTTCGCTGGAACACCCTCCGAGGATTCTGGGAGGCGTTTTCTCCTTTTCCAAAACAACCGATCCTGCAGCGACTATCGAGTCGGGTCCAACCTCAGACCCTTCTAGGAGAGTAGAATTCATTCCCACAATCACATAATCATGGACCGTCGATCCGTGAATAACCGCGTTGTGCCCGACGGTCACGTAATCACCAACGATGCATTGACCGCCAATATCTGTGTGAATCGCGCAATTGTCTTGGATGCTGCTCCGCCCTCCGACCCTTATTCGACCCATATCGCCACGCAGCACCGCGTTTTCCCAGATGCTGCTGCCTTCACCCCCTTCGACATCTTCTATCAGAGTCGCACTTGGAGAGAGATACGCGTCCGAGCTGATCTTAGGCTTGGTTCCACGGAACTCGATCAACGTCACTCTAAACAATCCTCTTTTGACTCTGAGAGAGATGCGATGATATGCTTCTGCACCTAGCGTCTGGCTAGGAGGTCTGCCTCAGTGGGGGACGTACTCTTATCTATTTCAGCTGCGAACGAACCGAGCATTGTCTCCTGTGGGTCGGCTATACGGCATGACGCGCGACGTGGTGCAGACCTCTGCTCTCACGAAAAGGTTCGGCAGCCTGGTCGCTGTCGATCACATGGATCTGTCGGTCAAAGCGGGTGAGATATTCGGGTTCCTCGGCCCAAACGGAGCAGGCAAGACGACAACTGTGAGGATCTTGTGCAGCCTCATGATGCCAACATCAGGCAGCGCATTGGTTGTCGGCTATGATGTCGTGAAAGAGCCTGAGGAAGTCAAGCAGCGGATTGGATACATGCCTCAGGCATACGGGCTCTATGATGATCTAACTGTCGAGGAGAACTTGGATTTCTTCGGAAGTGTGTACCGGGTTCCTTCTGATGAAAGACGAAAACGCGCAGTCGAGATCTTACAACTAGTCCGGCTGGAAGAGTTTCGCAATCAGTTCGCTGGGCAGCTGTCAGGAGGTATGAAACGTAGACTATCTCTTGCTGTCTCCTTGATCCACAATCCGGAACTGCTCATCTTAGACGAACCTACCGCAGGAATCGACCCACCTCTTCGAAGAATATTCTGGGAGTATTTCAGGCAGCTCAACAAGCTCGGCGTGACATTCTTCATCAACACACACTACATGGACGAAGCGGAGCTCTGCGACAGGCTCGCCCTAATCAATTACGGACGCCTTGTAACGGTCGGCACACCTACGGAGCTGAAGAAGAAGACGATTGGCGGTGAACGAGTTGAGCTCGTCACTGCAGACCTGTCAAAGACCGACGCGATACTGAAGGATTGCGAACTCGTACGAGAGATCAGCATTTCGGATGGTGGCATCCAACTGGTCGTTGATGAAGCAGCTTCGGCAATCCCGAAACTGACATCGCTACTCAGAGAACACGGAGTCGAAGTCCTGCGGATAAGACAACTCCAACCTAGCTTGGAAGATGTTTTCATCAAGCTTGTTCAGGAAGATGGTGAGAAATCACGGCCTTAGATCGAGTTCTCCTGATGACGAAGAAAGAGGTGACGCACCTCATCAGAAATCGTCGAGTCTTCGCGCTAACGCTCCTTATGCCCCTTCTACTGATGACCATAGTTGGACTTGCATTCACTGGCGAGGTCAAACATATCACAACAGTGATCGTCAACAGGGACGGCGGACCACTGAGTCAAACGTTCATTGATGCCCTAAAGGTGAGCGACACACTTCGGATAAGATACTACGCAGATGACGAACCTCAGGCAGAAGCGCTGGTTCGAGATGGCTTAGCGAAGGTAGTTATCGTCATTCCCGCAACCTTCGAGGATGATGTGAAATCATTCAATGGGATCGTGTATGTAATGGTGGATGGATCGGACCCCGTTTCAGCAGGCACAGTTGCTCCAGTCGTGCAGGGAATAGCACTTGGCTTCACGCCGAAGCTGAGTGTTCAAGTCGAGCGTCTAGTATTGTACAATCCGTCTCTCAGGTACATCGATTTCATAGCACCCGCGATCGTGGGGATCTTTCTTCAGATATTTCCAATGATTCTGATCTCGATGGCGATTGCTGGAGAACGAGAAAGAGGTACAATAGAACAACTAATCGCGACCCCTGTCAGCGGCTTCGAGATACTGCTCGGCAAGCTCATCGTCTACATGGGATTTGGATTCCTCAGTGCGACAACCATGCTCGTTGTTGCTGTGTACGCCTTCAATCTTGTAGTCCGAGGTAGCGTTCTCCTGATCGCACTATTCTTGGCTGTGTTTCTGACAGCGTCCCTGAGTCTGGGTACGCTTGTCTCCGCAGCGTCGAGGACGCAAATGCAGGCTGTACAGACGATAATGCCGGTAATCTACATCATGATATTCCTATCGGGAACATTCTACCCCATCGAGGCTATGTCACCGCTAGTGCAGCCAATATCGTACGTGTTACCCCTCACGTACATGATTCATGCGCTCAGATCGATAATAGTCAAAGGAGCCGGCTTAGAGGTCGTGACGAGAGACTTCATTTTCCTTTCGGTGTACACTATTATTATGCTTGTCTTCGCGGTGGTTGTGTTCCGCAAGAAGCTTGAGTAGGTATCGGATATGAACGCTACTAGGCATGCTCCTAAGCTCTTTGGAACATCCGGCATACGCGGAAACGTTCGGAACAAAGTCACTGAGAGATTTGCGCTCGATCTGGCGCGAGCAATGAGTACCATGCTCGCGAACCAGGGTCAAGTCGTTGTGGGATCAGACTACAGGACCACCTCACCCCAACTGAGAGCAACCGTACTCGGCGGCCTTCTAGGAGGAGGCATAGACGTGTTCGACGCGGGATCACTGCCGACTCCGGTCCTGGCGTTCGGTGTCCGGATCCTGGAAGCCAACGCGGGTATCATAGTCACCGCATCCCATAATCCTCCGGAAGATAACGGGATGAAATGTTACTCACATGAGGGAAGAGAGTACGTTCCCGAGGAAGAGCAAATCCTCGAACAGCTCATCTCTCAGCGAGCGTTCACGAATGTTTCTTGGGATCAAATGGGGAAGCAAGTAGCGGCACCCGATCTCATCGAGATCTATGCCCAGCGGGTTCTAGACCGAGTAGGATCGTTGCGAAGAAGGCTGAGAGTAGTAGTAGACTGCGCAAACGGTACAACATACAATCTTACGCCCTCGATTCTATCGAAGTTGGGCTGCGAAGTCATCTCGTTGAATGCTCATCCTGATGGCCGCTTTCCGGGAAGGCCGGCCGAGCCAAGCCCTGAGCATCTTGCCACAACATGTCATCTCGTGCGCCACTTGAAAGCGGACTTGGGAATAGCTCACGATGGCGATGGTGACCGCCTAGCAGTGATCGACGAGAAAGGGAGGTACGTTAACAATGACACCGTGCTTGCCTTCTTTGCTCGCCTATTGCTCGCAGAGAAAGGGCCGGGTAGAATCATCACGAGCGTGGACACCTCTTCACGTATCTACAGAGTCGCTCGCTCATCAGGAGGAACCGTCGAGCGGACAAGGTTGGGGAAGACGCATACGCTGCTCGATGAGGAGAATCGGGCAAGCATCAGGCTGTGCTGCGAACCCTGGAAGATCATAGATCCCGCTTGGGGATTCTGGGGAGACGCCATCTACGCCGCATGCAGGCTTATCCAAGCCTTAGATCAAACCAAAGGTGCTGTCAGCTCACTCTTCCACGGCATACCCGAGAATCCTCAGGAGAGATTCTTCTTCCGGTGTCCAGACGAGTTGAAGGATGCTGTCATGGCTAGGGTCTCAGAGGCCCTTTCAAAACAGAGAGACGTCGGCGAGGTCTGGACGTTTGACGGCATAAGAGCCAACTTCAGTGACGACAGCTGGATACTCGTCAGGAAGTCCGGGACAGAGGGCAAGATTAGAATCTATTGTGAAGGTCCCTCGCCTAGGCGATTGAAGCAGCTCGTCTCGGAGTCTTCCAGAATTGTTAGAAGTGCGATCAGGAGTGCGCAGAGATCACGCGTGAAATCCACATAGAACGGATAAGCCTCGATGGAAGACTTTCATAGAAGAGGTCAGCAGGTCCTGTAAGTAATATCGTACGTCGAAGATGCGAATGGATTGGCAGGAGTGCAACGCGCATGCTTGAGATGAAGTTCATCCGGGAACACGCTGACATCGTGAAAGCAGACCTGAACAGGCGCGGAGCCGTCGACAAGCTAGCTTGGGTTGACGAGCTACTACAACAGGACCAGAAGTGGAGGTCGCTGCAGGCTCAAGCGAATGCTTTGAGGCAGCAGCGGAACAAGCTCACGGAACAGATCGCGAAGCTCCGGAAAGAAGGCCGTGATGCAGCGCCGGTAATGCGCGAAGCCGAAGCCATCCCTGACAAGATCCGAGAATTGGAGCAGGAAGCAGGGAACATTCGGGAAAGGATCAACCAGATCCTGATGCAGCTTCCAAACATTATGCACGAAAGCGTTCCAACAGGAAAAGACGAACATGACAATGTAGAGGTTAGAAAGTGGGGCACGCCGCCCCAGTTCTCATTCAAACCTCTTGATCACATCGATCTCGCGTTCAAGCTAGATCTGGTCGATCTGGAAAGGGCCGCCAAAGTGGCTGGTGCCAGGTTCTACTACCTCAAGAGAGACCTAGTAAGACTCAACTATGCTCTCATCAGTTACGCGCTCGACTTCATATCACGGAAGGGTTACATGCTCATACAGCCACCGTACCTTCTGAGAAGAGACATCCTTTCAGGCGCAGTTGCGCTCTCAGATTTTGAGGAGACGATCTACAAGATCGAGGGCGAAGACCTCTACCTCCTCGCCACATCCGAACATGCGTTGAACGCACTACACTTCGGGGAGATCCTCGACGGAAAGACCCTGCCATTGAGGTATGGGGGAGTCAGCCCATGCTTCAGAAAAGAGGCAGGAGCTCATGGTCGAGACACGAAAGGAATCTTCCGGGTACATCAATTCGAGAAAGTGGAGCAGTTTGTCTTCTGCAAACCTCAAGATTCATGGAGCGAGCATGAGAAGCTCATCTCAAACGCTGAAGAGCTTTTTCAGGCCTTGAATCTGGCATATAGAGTGGTCAATGTCTGCAGCGGAGATCTCGGGACAGTCGCCGCCAAGAAGTATGACCTTGAGGTCTGGTTGCCTGGGCAGAATAGCTACAGAGAAGCAGTGTCCTGTAGCAACTGCACATCATACCAGGCGGTCAGGTCGAACGTCCGCTACAGAGACAGGACAAGCGATCCAACTGAGTACGTGCACACGCTCAACAGCACCTTCGTGGCTACCGAAAGAACACTGATAGCGATTATGGAGAACTTTCAGCAAAGCGACGGCTCAATAGCCATCCCCGCGGTTCTTAGACCTTACATGAATGGGCAGGATACCCTTCGAGTCGAGTGACTTCTCGTTTTAGTTCCGAAAGCGAAACCAGGTCCATCTGAAGCTACTAGCTGCAGGCGCCCCAGCCGCATTCGGGGCAGATGTAGCATCCCTCTTGAAAGACAACGAAGCCGTAACATTGTGGGCAGTAGGTTGGCTTCTCGCCGTTCTGTCCCCTCCCCATCTGGTAGTTCGCTGAATCCGGGCTGGCTATTGGGGCACCAATCTGCATGACCTGCAGGCGCTGTCTCGTTCCTGTTGCGAAGGTCCGTGTTCCGCTGACAGCTTTTCCTGTGCTCGTTGGATTTTCGCTCGTCTCCGTCTTCCCAGGCGTGACCAGCACTTGGCCTTTGATCGACGTGTCTCTGAACACGGTCACGTCTTTGCATCCTAGCTTGTAAGCAAGCAGGTAGCTTTCGCGCATGTCGTCTACGGTGGCATCAGCTGGGAAGTTGTTTGTCTTCGATATCGAGGAGTCCACCCATTTCTGGAACGCAGCTAAGGCTCGAATGTGATCTTCGGGAGTGATGTCCATGGCTGTAACAAAGGCTCGCTTGATGTTGTTCGGGATGTAGTTGATGCCTTGAACTGTGCCGCCTGCACCGCTGATGTCTCTGATCAGTTCTTCATCGTAGAGTCCTTGTGAAGTCATCACTTTCTCGAAGACAGGGTCAACGTAGTAGAAGCTTCCGACCTTCACGTTCTTCTCATAGACCAGAGCGTAGACAGGCTCGATTCCGCTGCTGCAGCCTGCAATCATGGAGATGCTTCCGGTCGGGGCGATCACGGTTGTGTAGCTGTTCCTCAAGCCTGATTTCTTGATCTCTTCCACCACTTTGTTCCATGGCAGTCTCCATCTATCCTTCTGCTCGGATCCTCTGAACGGGAGTCTTCCCTCGGGGTAGAAGCTCCTATCGTAGTATGGAAACGGTCCCCTCTCTTTCGCAAGTTGTATTGATGCGAGTTTGGAGTGGTAGTTGATGAATTCCATCAGTTGCTCCATGAACTCGCGAGCATCTTCACTATTGTAGGACTTCTTCAACTCGTAGAGAAGGTCGGCGAGGCCCATTACGCCGAGACCTATTTTTCTCGTGGCCAAAGTCATCTCCTCGATGTCTTTCAGAGGGAACTTGTTCACGTCAATGACATTGTCGAGGAAACGGGTCGCCAACTCAACTGTCTGTTTCAACGCGTCCCAATCAAGTTGAACTTGTCCGTCAGTTTGTTCTTTGATGAAGAACCAGACGTTGACGCTGCCAAGATTGCATGACTCGTTGGGATAGAGAAGCACCTCTCCACATGGGTTCGTTGTGACTATTGGTCCGAGTGATTTCAGGAATGGATTGTACTTGTTCACGTGATCGTAGAATATTACCCCTGGTTCTGCGCTCTCCCACGCTTGAAAGACGATCATGTCGAAAAGTCGCTTGGCGTTAGTGGTTCGGACGACCTCCTTTGTGCGAGGGTTCACCAGAGGGTAGGGTTTGTCCTTCTCGTAGTATTCCCAGAAGTCGGGCATGATGAGAACGGAGATGTTGAAGTTCCGTAGCGCGCGGTTTCCTTTCTTTGCGGTGATGAACTTCTCGATGTCGGGATGATCGCTGTTTAGTATTCCCATGTTGGCGCCGCGTCGTATTCCACCCTGCTTGATGACCTCTGTCATCGTATCGAAGAGAGTCATGAAGCTTATCGGACCTGAAGCAATCCCTGAGGTAGAGCTAACGTAGTCACCTTCGGGTCTCAGTTTAGAGAAGTTGTAACCCATCCCGCCTCCTGCCTTGAAAACTATGGCCGTTTTCTTGAGCGCATCCATGATGCTCTCGATGGAGTCATCAACGGCAAGCACAAAACAGGCGGATCCCATTCCCAGGACATTACCAAAGTTTGCAACTGCCGGCGTGTTCGGCATGAACCGCTTGGAAACCATCAGATCGTAGAACGCTTTCACTTCGACCTCATGACTGCTAAGCTTTCCTTCGCGAAGATGTGCGAGGAAATCGCTCCATGAAAGCTTCGTACGTCCTTCGCTATTGAAGCGATCATACATTCGCTTCAGCGCTTCGAGGTGGAACCTGTTGAGCGTATACTTCCCTATCGAGAGCTTGCCTTCGTTTACCACAGGATCGAAATCTTCCCTAGGATGCTCCGGGGTTTTCCCGGATTTGTCATACACTATCTCATCGTAGATCAGGCTCGGCAGGCATGCGTGGACCGCAACTCTTCCAAACAGTTGCTTCGGAGTCTCAATGAGCTTGCCGTCAACGTCTTTCCTGAGATATCGGGCCTTCAGGACTCGGAGGGCATTCAGGTCGAAGCGCTTGTCGACCTCATCAATCTCTTCTTTCTCAAGTATGCGCTGCTTCTCTTTCCTTGCCTCTGCTCTCTTCTGCCGGTAAATGATGTACGACTTCGCTGTCTTGGCTTGACCGTTGTCAAGCAAGACTTTCTCGACACTATCTTGAACTTCTTCCACCGTCGGAACGGTGCGTCCGTCGAACTTCTCCTCGAGGATCTTGATGACTTGGTCGGATAGGCGCTGAGCTAGGGCCGGGTCCGTCCCAATGGTTTGAGCGATAGCTCTAGCTAGAGCGGATGTAATCTTGTTCTGGTCGAAGGTGACGAGTCGTCCGTCACGCTTTCGAATCTGCTTTATCGTACTCGACGAGTGACCGTTCGTGGTCCCGGCTGAGCGCGTGCTATCCTCTGCCAAAGTCTCTTGCTCCAGAAATGTGAAGCTAGTGTACCGTCGCTTTGTACGACTTTAATAGTTTTCGACAATTGTGTATATAATCCTGTACTAAGGTCAGTCCGACCATATTCGTCTGCGTCAACGGCTCCACCGCTCAGTCCGTTGCACTGTCGGGCAACACCGTTGGTCTCCATCGTAGTTTTCAGAAAAGTCTTTTATCACAGATACAATCGGCGCCGGCGAGCATCCAATCCAAAGACACGCTTGCTGAAACGCTCGAGACAAGCGCTTGCATCATGATCTTGTGCCTTGTCTAGTGGAGATCGAAGCGTTGGAGGCGAAGGTGCGCTGGTGAGTAGACTCCACTTCGTGATTCAGCAGCTGCAGTCGACTTGGATGCACGTGATGGACTACAGTTCAACTTCAAGACTGTGGTTCATCGACTTCGTCTGAAGTCGTGAATTTTCTCGTCAGAAGTCGCGAGATGAGTCGTCGGTATCAGCGAAGGTTCGCTCATGTGGGTGCGCGAGCTGTTCGCTTCGGAGGATGGAGTCCTAGGCGCTAGTTGTCTTCACAGGTTCTTGGATGAGTTGTCTTCCGTCAAAGTAGAATGATTCGATTTCGTTTCTCGGGATCGAATAGATCACGTATGAGAGGCCTGGATAGTTGGCTCGTGCTTTGTCAACTTCGGATGCGTTCGCCGACGAGAATGGATGGCTGTGGTAGAAGCCGGCAACCTCTACCTTGTTCTGTTCCGCATGGGAGAAGGCGCGAAAGAGTGTCTCGGGGTCGATCTCGTATGAAGACTCTGAAGACAGTTGATTCTTGGCAGGCCAGACCTCCGTAACGCTCCGCACATCGCCTGCCAAAGTCCCAATGAGTACTCCGCAGGCTTCGACAGGATAGGATTCTCTGGAATGAGAAGAGATCCGCTCAACGTGTTTGGCTGAAATCTCGAGTGTCAATCGATAAGGTACCTGAACCAACCAATTGGCGGCAAACATGCGAGCTCTTGCGGAGTGTTTCGCCTAGAGTTCGCCTTTCAGGAAGGAATCGATGGTTGCCTTCCTGCATCTAGGGCAGATTCGCAGGTGATATCGCCCATTGGGTAGGGGTTGGTGGCACCACTCGCACTTCTTGATTGGACTCTCTTTGAGTTCCTGGAATTCCTCTATCAGGAGCCTAGTCGTGCTGTCGTTCATCAATCCGTTTTACTCTCCTTTCATCTGTTGCGAATGTCTTCGCGATGACTAGTGTGAACGTGATAAGCATCTTAAGAGATTTAACAAGATTTATAAGCAACATAGGTAAGCAATGTAAGCAAGTAAACAAGATATACAGAATAACTCTTGCAGGTTGTCTCACTTGGCTAACAATGCTGTCCTCATACGCGGGCTCGATAGGAACCTCTACAACAAGATCGTAGCACGAGCCAAGGAGCAAGGCAAGAACGTCGCCGACATCGTCAACGACGCGATGCGAGCCTACGTGGACGACGGAAGCGCGGCAGTACCAAGCGTCTTGGACACAAAGAAGCTCGTCTTCACGGGATCCGTGAGTCTCTCCAAGTCAGACATACTCGGCCTTCACGAGGAACTGGGCCCCTTCCAGCTGGAGAACAGCGGCACCCTGACCCTTGACAAGGACATTGACAAGGAAGCCTTCCACCGAATCGAAAGAATACACAATACTGGAAAACTTCGAGTGCCCTCTCACGTGCATCACCTAGCCCTGATTAAGATAGGTCACGTGCACGGAGAAGTCGAGAAGTACTGACTTCTTCTACACATGCCCGTTTTTCACCAATCGCTGTTTGAGAATTCTCACGGTCAAATTCCACTCGAGTATGTCCCTCTCTGCGCTTGGGCGTACGGCTACCGAGAGATCGCTCTTCGTTGTCCTTGGAGTCCGCCCAGCCCTGAATCAATTGCTATCACTTAGACACATACGGGCTATCCTTGACGAAGAAACGCCAAGGTTTCTTCCCACCAGCTCTGATGCCGATTCTGGTCCCAATCCTTACCTTAAGCGGTTCCGGATGGGAAGGTTCAGCGATGTACAGTTTCTTTCCGGAGATGAGGTCATGATCGTTCAAGGCCTTGGTTACGGCAAACGCCTGTGTGAGTTTTGCCGGCCCACTGGACAGATCTTTGATGTGCTCTGTCATACGTCGTCTCTTCATCTCCGCGATGCCCTTGACAGGTTGGACCGCGCGGATCAGCACTGCTCCCGCTTGCCCTACGGGTTCTGTTGTAACGTTGAGACAATAATGCATTCCGTAGGTGAAGTAGACGTACGCGTGCCCTGGCTCGCCGAACATGACTTCATTCCTTCTAGTGAGACCTCTGTAGGCGTGGCTAGCCGGGTCGTCGTACCCTCTATACGCTTCGGTCTCAACGATGATTCCTTCCAATAGAATAGCACCAATTCTTCTGACGAGTATCTTTCCGAGGAGTTCCTTTGCAACCTTGACTGTGTTTCTTCGATAGAAAGCTCTCGTGAGAGACACCATTGAAGTGTTGGGACGGTAAGGACTTTGCATGTCTCGTTTCCAGCTTGGGAAGGTGAGGGGATTAATCATGTCATTTTCAAAGACAGAATGTACTTGAAGGCAAAATACAGGCTTCTCATTCTGAGTAAGAAGGTGAATTTCGTCTGGCCCCCTGCTCTTTTGTGAATAGTCACAGGAACCTCTTTGAGCATCAGCCCAAGCAATTTCGCTTTGCAGATAATCTCCAATTCGATTTCAAATCGTGTAGAGCGCAGATGCGGAAGTAGTCGCTGGACTGCAGCCCTGCTGAATGCTCGGTATCCGGTCTGAACATCCGTGAAGTCACCACCATATCTAGCCGATAACAGATAGGAAACAACACGGTTTGATGCTAGTGTGACCAGGTCCATAGATTGCGTGGTCTTCCTGTTCATGATTCTAGATCCAGTTACGATGTCGGCCTCAGCCGTCTGTACCGGGCGGACTAGACTCGGGATCTCCTCAGGATCGTGCTGTCCATCGGCATCCAGTGTGACGACGATATCGCTGTCCCTCTTTCTTGCCAAGTCAAGGCAGCGTTTCAAAGCGACACCTTTTCCTAGGTTCTGGGCATGGCGAATCACGAGAGCGCCAAGACCCTCTGCGATGAGACCAGTGCTGTCGTCACTGCCGTCATCGACCACTATCAATTCATCAACGTGAGGGATGATCTTGACTAGAACCTCCGCGATCGTCTTCTCCTCATTGTAGGCAGGGACGCAAGCCACTATCCTTCCTGTTCTTCGGATCGTGGTTGCTCACCAGTAGCTTTCTCAGAGCTTGAGAATCTACGCAATGGAATCCACGTAGAACTATTTTGTGGCTCTCGTGATTCCAACATCCTCGACGATCATGTGAGGGAGGTACACCGGTGTGGGAACTTCCCACCACTTGATCCATTTCCTTTCCTTCGAAAGCGAAGTGATTGATTGTAGTATACGGGGCATGTTATCGCTAATGCGAAGTCCCTTCAGCGATCGTTCGATTCTTCCGTTCTTGATCTGGAATGCACCATCTCTGCAGATGGACGAGAAGTCACCTGTCTGATAGTTCTGGAATCGCGTGTACCAGTTGTTCGTCAAGTACAGTCCATCTCCTACTTGCTCAAAGAGTTCGTCTTGACGGTACTCTCCGGGCTCAACGACGACATTGAGAGCCACTGGGGCTATGCCCCATGTTCCCCCGGCATAGAACGCGTTCCCAGTCAACGCTCCACCATACTTGGCGACACTGTACGAACTGTGCAGGTACGTTTTCAGAATGCCCCGGTCGATGATCGTGGTCCTCTGGGTCGGATATCCCTCGTCGTCCAGCGAACAGGAGTTTATGCCCCCGGGCATACGTCGGTCATCAATCAGCGTGAGCTTTTCGGAAGCGACTTTCTGACCTATCTTTCCCGTGAAAAAGGATAGACCGAGATCGACGGAATAGGCCGTTGCAAAGTCTGCTGTTCTGTTGAGAAACTCCGCCATTATGGAAGGACCGAAGAGTGCTCTGTACTTGCCTTCGTCTCCAAAGACCGGGTTCTTAGCTTGATTCGCTATCCTGCCCGCTTCCGCTCCTGCAAGCTTGGGATCGAAGTCTTCAAGTCGGGTTGCACAACTGTTGCCTTGGCCGCTCGAATCATCAGCGACAAACGCTCGTATCGATAGATCGATGTTTGTTCCTTTGTCGCTGCCTTCGGCTCCGGCGGAGGTTTTCACGTATCTTTCCGATTCACTGGTGACAAGTACGCCGGAGGATCGTCGCGCTCCCTCCGCCTGAGCTGCATTAATGGCTTCTTCGGCGAGATCTACAAGTTCATTTGTCATCTTCGGGATGCGGGCATCGTATGTCTGCGGAACAGGCTCGTAGTTGAATGGCCCTCTTGGAAGAGTAGATTCGACTTCACCTGGTTTGGTGATGTCCATCGCAGCTTTCAGCGTCTTCATGACCTCCTTCAATGCGTCGATGCTTGGGTTCTCGACGCGGGCTCCTGCTCGTTTGCGTTCTGATAGCAGGTAGACGGTCGGAACGGTCTGATCCCACGATTGCACGACCGTAACAGAGTTGTTCGCGAACTTGAGCATCTTGCGTCTTTCATGGGTCACAGCCGCAGCTACTTCTCTCGCTCCAAGTTTCTGACCGTAGTCGACAGCCTGACGCACGATCTGTTCTAGATTCACTGCATTAACCTCCTAACCTGACCTTTCGCAGGCGTATTGGCGGTCCCCCGTGCCATACTGGAGCTCCTTGCTCTGGCTCCCCCTTCCCGCATGTGGCCGCCTCGTACTCCACGGTCTTTCCAACAGCATCTACACTGCTGTAGAGTCCCGGCGTAGTGATCTCCAGAATTGGGTTCCTTACGGAGCTCGTGATCTGCCCGTTCTCGATCAGGTATGCTTCAAGCCCTACGTACCTCTGATTGTAGCGTCTGTCGTCAATATTCCATTCCATGAATGTCTTGATGAAGACGCCTTTGCTTACGTCCTCAATCAGCTCTTCGTCGTCATAGTCGCCTGGAAGCATGAACGTGTTCGCCATTCTAATGATTGGTTCCCTATCGTAGCTCACAGCTCTAGCTGCGCCGTTGCTGCTGACCCCGAGCTCTGCAGCGGTTTCACGATTCTGCAGAAATCCTGCGATGATTCCGTTCTTGATCAGGGTCCTTCTGCCTGCTCGCACGCCCTCTTCATCGTATTCGTAGAAGCCATAGGAGTTTGGAACGGTAGGATCATCCACAACGGTAACGGCTTCAGTGCCAATTCGGTGCCCGATCATGTCAGGCTTGACGTAGGATTCCCCAGCCTGCGCGGCCTCTCTGCCTAAGATCCTGTCCGCCTCCTGAGGATGCCCACACGATTCATGGCAAACGATGCCAGTAACCTCCGATCCGAGAACTAGATCCATTTCCTCTCGAGGAGCCGGTTTAGCCTCACGAAGTATCTTCCCCAGCATTGCAGCCTCTTCAGAGACTAATCTCGCAGGGTTCCACTCTTCGAGTCGCTCCCATCCACCTGCCTCTCCCTGGTGGCCGATTCTCTGGATCGTTCCCTTCCCAGGCTCATTTGCGGTGAGGATGAACAGCAAACCGATCCTGGAGGCTACTCCATGAATCTTCGACCCTTCAGTGTTGGCGAAGTATCGGTCGGTAATGTCATCCAATATAACAAGCGTCCGAGAAGGAAGATCTACCTTTACGACACTGGGGCTTAGGTTCTTCTCGATCTCTTCGAGGACCTGTATCTTCTCCTCGATCGTGACATCGAGGAGCGATCTTCGCGCTTTCGTCTCCCAGTTTGCTTGCTCTGCTTTCTCCTCTGACAGGCGTATTGGTTTGGTGACCAGTCTCTTCGACGCTTTTGCCGTTCTGTACGCTATATCAACGGCTTCATCCAACGATTCTCTGGAGAGGTCATTTGTGGACGCAAACCCCAATGCACCATCGACAAGTACACGGATTGCGATACCTTCCGCCTTGGCCAGCTGAACCGGCTCTGGCACGCCGTTGGTTAGAGTGACTCCGCTGCCGGAATCGATGTGAAGTCTTGCCTCGGCATACTCAACCCCTTTCGCAGAAGCAGAATCGATAGCATGGCGAACAAGCTCTTCCATCAACGAGACCGGACTCTGAGCGTGGGAGAACTTGATTTAAGGGTAGCGAAGTTCCCGAGGCAACTTGACCCTTCAAAGCGTGAGTCCAGAGTTTTCACTACTCTACGAAGCAACTCAAGTTCTATGGCTGGAACTTGGAGTGGCTCGTCTTTAGTATCTTCCTCTGCGGCCGCGGCCGTATCCTCTGCCTTGTCCTCTGTCGCCGTAGCCTTCGTCCCGATATCTAGGTCTAAAACTCGGGTACCTGCGTCTTTCAGGCATGGGGAACTCTTTGTTGGAAAGGTTGTTGTCCGCGTTGACGTTCTCGATCGGCTGAGCACCCGTCTCCAATGAACCGTAGCGGCCTATGTTCAGTCGCATCGATCCACGGAAGAGCGTGACGTAGCCGTTCTTGACGTTTATCGTGTCGCCCTCGTTGACTTTGGCGATATTGTCGTCCCACAAGGTAAGGTAGACCGAGCCGGTCTCATCCCCGACGAGAGCATCTACGACTCGATGTGTCGAGCCATCTCTCCGAGAAACGGTCTCGCGGGCTTGGCCCTTCGAGACCACCTTCACGGTAACGTTCACTTGCCTAGATTCTGGGTCAAGGCCCTCGACCTTGACGTTCACTGCAGCGGTTGGCTGCCCTTCTCCTTCTGATGACATCTACTTCAAACTCGGCTTAACCTACCGGACAACAGGTCGTATCTTAAGTATTGTGATTCTCTTCGGGCAGGTCGAGACTAGCAATAGTAGATTTGACGGTGAACAAGACTTCGCCTCTCAGATGCATCGAACAGTCGTCCATGGGGCTCGTGCATTGATTCCTGGGACGACCGCCTATTTTCCGGACGGACCTCGCGTCAGCCGAACAGTATAAGCAAGCCGCTTAAATCGCGCTCATTCGCGATACCGTTCACATCTGGTAGTAGGCAAGTATCGAGGTTTTCGATATGCCACTGACTGGTTACTCCAAGATTGCGGAGATCGATCTTACTTCACGAAAGGTAACGACAAAAGAGATCGATGAGACGCTCGCGTACGAGTATCTGGGAGGCAGAGGATGGGCTGCATCAACCATCTTCGACAGAGTCTCCGTCAAGACGAAACCGCTCGATCCCAAGAACCTGCTCGTCGTGGCCGCTGGACCGCTGACAGTGCCCAACGTTCCCGGCGGATCCAAGACCACTTTCGCTTCGATAAGTCCTCAGACAGGCATCTACGGCGATAGCAATGTTGGAGGATTCTTCGGGCACAGGCTCAGAAGGGCAGGATTTGATGCGCTCATCATAGGAGGCGCCTCAAGGAAGCCTGTCTATTTGTCGATCGTCGAAGGTGAGATCGCAGTAAATGACGCCAGCGACCTCTGGGGTAAGAACTCAAACGAAGTTGATCGTATTCTTCGAGAGAAGCACGGGGAAGGCTCATCTGTCGCAAGTGTTGGCGTGGCCGGAGAGAACCTTGTCACTTTTGCATGTGTGAACGTGGACTGGGATCGCCCCAAGACCCGACACGGACAGGCCGGGAGAACAGGAATAGGCGCCGTCATGGGGGCGAAGAAGCTGAAGGCGATCGTAGCAAAGGGATCCAAGGATGTTCCCATCGCGCATCCAGACCGGCTTGCTGAAGTCTACAAGAAATCATTGAAGATCATAACGCAGAATCCAACCTACAAGACTTGGATGCGTCAAGGAACAATGAGCGTCATAGAATGGGCGAACGAGGTCGAATCTCTGCCCACGCTCAACTTCCAGAAGACACAGTTTGAGAAGGCCAAGGAGATCGGCGGCGACGCCATGGAGAAGACGAAGATCAAGAGCCGACCGTGCTCGAACTGTCCAGTCCCATGTGAACATGTAAGCCGAGTGAGTGACGAAGCTGGCCGCCCGGTAGAGATCGGTGTGGAGTATGAGACCGCAGCTCTGCTCGGCGCCAATCTTGGTCTGCAAAATATCAGCGACGTGGTCCGAGCAAATTACCTCGCAGACGAGCTTGGCTTGGACACGATCAGTGCTGGCAGCGTCATAGCCTTCGTTCTGGAAGCCCACCAGCGAGGGCTCGTAACGAAGCGGCAACTCGGCCTTGAGCCGAAATTCGGAGACTTGGGCACTGTGCTGAAGTTGCTCACAATGATCGCGCACAGGAAAGGGTTCGGCGATTTCATGGCCAGCGGCACAAGAAGATTGGCTGAGATAATTGGGAAAGGGTCGATCGAGTTTGCCATGCAGGTGAAGGGCCTAGAGATCTCGGGATACGACCACCGCGCAGCTCCTGCGATGGCGTTGTCATATGCGACGACCGACATTGGAGCTCACCATAACCGGTCTTGGGCGATCACATATGATCTAGAGGTGGGCCGAGACGACTACGGTGACAACAAGGTCGACCGGGTTATCTACCTGCAGCACTTGCGGCCGCTCCTCGATATGCTGGGCGTCTGCAGGTTCCACTGGGTCGAACTTGGAATGGATCCCAATCTGTACGCGGAAGCCTACTCTGCGGTGACTGGGAAACAGTACACCCTTGAGGAATTGCTCAAGAAGTCAGAGCGGGTTTGGAACTTGACACGCGCAATGGCAGTCCTCAGAAAGGGAATCTCCGCAAAGGATGACATGTTACCCGAGAGAGATTTCATCGACCCTGTGCCGAGTGGCAAAACGGCAGGCACAAAGCTCGACAGGAAGAAATTCACAGACATGCTTCAGACATACTATCAGAAGAGAGGCTGGGACAAAGAGGGCAGACCCACAAGAGAGAAGCTGAACGAACTGGGATTGACTGAAGCCGCAACGAGACTCTACGGCTAGATGGTCATGGAGAAGCCGAAGAAGCGAAGGCAAGTCCGACCTACATGCCCGAAGTTTTCGCCGGGAATGATCCGGCTATCTCACTCTGTCAATCAGCACTTTGAGTAGTCCCGAGACATTGGCTGCTTTCGCTCTCTTTGTAAGGTACTCGTAATCCAACACGCCTTTCTGCAGCTTTAGAACGGACACGACGTCCATTTCATCTTGGACGCCTCTGTCCTTTCGGGATAGTTTGTTCACGATGAAGTCTTCTGGTCCAATTGCAAACATCTCGAAATCATCACTGAAGGGAGTCACTCTGATTCGTCTACGCAGGAGTTCGTCGTCGAAGACAATTCCATCGGGTTTGGTCCATACTTCGATTTCCGCTTTGTTCTCGAGATCAGCAACTAGGAATAGTGGTGCTTGTTCGTTTGGTGACGACGGTAGTTGGAAGCCGCGTTCGACCAGGCGCTTGTGAAGCCTTACCACTTGGGAGAATGGTGCGGCGATGGCGATGTCAATATCTTGGGTTGCTCGGATTCGGCCATAGGCAGGCAGAGCGTACCCGCCGATTAGCATGCTGGGAACATTCTCTTCGTCAAGAGTCTCGACTAACTTGCGCAGTGCTTGCGATATTCCTGGCGAGTTCGCTAACCTCCTGGAACCGAGCGTAAGGAGAGACCTGTTGCTCTAGCAGCTTTCGCGCAAGATGGGCCTGGCGGAGTGCTTTCTTGATGTCATTGTCGTTACAGTGGAGACGTAGACTCAACAGTCGATCATATTCTTCGATGAACTGCTCACCTAGGGGTGTTGTGGAGAGCAGGCTCAGCGGTCTCCCCCGGCCTCGGCTCTCCGTCGTCCTAGTCAGAAGCCCTCGGGCTTGGAGTTCTCTTATCAGGTCAATTAGTTTGGCGTGATTTCCACCCATCTTCTCGGCGAGCTGCGACACCGAGAGTACGGCTTCACTGCAATGAGAGAGTGCTCTGGCTGCAAGCTCAGTTTGCATGTTTGTCTCCCGCGAGAATTTATTCCCGAATTGGGAATTAATTAACCTTCCTCAGCAAGCCTGCCAGTAGCTTTACCACTATCGTGACAACAAGCAAACGCAGGCACACAAGCGCCCTCATCACGTTCACCGAGTTGAGCAGGTTTGAAGAAACGACTGGATGAATTGCTGTTCGCAACGGCGGATGTCGGTAGCCTACCGATTCTTGACGATTTCAACGGCGACCGGACGAACTTTGACGGGGCGATACTCGACAAGCTTTCTGTAGGATTGGATTATCCGTGCTGTCCTCAGCTTCAGGGCTCGCCCTCCGATCCCATGAACATGGGCTTGCAGTTTCTGATCCCGCTCTCCAAGCTTGAGCCCAGAGTCCAGATCAGAGGAGAGGAGGTTTCACTTCTATCCGATGAGATCAAACCTCCGTCTGAGCCGATCGGTGTGGAACAAGCAGAGTACTATCTGACGTTTCTACGTGAACATGAGCTGCTTTCTAGGGTGAAAGGTTTGAAGGCCTGTGTTACCGGTCCCTTCACGCTTGCCAGTTATCTGAACAGAAAGAACCTGATGACATGTGGCGCGTCAAAGCCCGGAGTTGTCAAGGCGCTTGCTGAGGCTCTCAGCCTATCATGCAAACGGCTCAGCGAGCTCGGATTCGACCTAGTCAACGTGGACGAGCCTTTCCTCTCAGTCATGCTCGGACGCAGAGTTCTCTTCAATTACGACGAGAAATTCGTCATCGAGATGCTGGACACTGTGATGGGAGAGATATCCGGCTTCTCCGCGACCCACATCTGCGGCACGATAACGCCATTGGTCAAGAAGGTTCTACTGAACAGCAAAGTCAACATTGTCGACCATGAGTTCGCCGGCTCTCCCAGCAATCTACATGCGTACACTAAAGATGACCTAGAACGCTCCGGCAAGTTCCTCGCCTATGGATGTGTTTCTTCAGTGAAGCCCCAGGTGGAAACCGTTGAGGAGATATCCGCCTCATTGCGGAAGGCAGTAGAGATGTTCGGGCCGCGGATTATCGTGAAACCTGACTGCGGTTTCGGCGGAATGCACGGCATCTCAGGCGCGTATGAAGTTGTTTTCAAGAAGCTCGAGAATATGGTGAAGGCAGCTCGAATAGTCGCGGAATCAGGTCAGTCGTATCTGAGTAAGGAACTTGTAAACTATCAGGGCGACGAGAAAGATCAGATAGAACCTCAGGAACACTAGTGCGGCTCTGACTGTCCTCGTTGTTTTGACTCTCGGCATGTTTCCTCACATCCTGTTCTTGAGTGATTTGGCACTACTCCCCCGGTAAGAACACGTCTTTCTCTCTAATCACACCCACAATCCTCTTTGAATCGTCGACTATGGGGATCGCTCTGAATCGATACTTCCGGAACAACGCTTCGACATCTCCACGCATGGTGGTGGGCGCCACCGCTGTAACGTTCCTTGTCATAATGTCTTCGAGCTTGCTCTTGGGATCCGCCTGCAAGAGCTCGTTGATGTCTATTACGCCTCTCAGATTTTGCTCGTTGTCTACAACGTAGACGTACATGGTGACATCGCAGCCGCGTGCTTCCTCTCGGTATCTCGTGAAAGCTTCCTCAACAGTGAGGTCGCCTGGAAATCCAAGGAAGCAACGCATCGCAAGAGTCGATGCGGGAACATCGTGTTGACTGAGGAGCTGGTGGACTTTGGAAGCCACATCCCCTTTCAGTATCTTCAGGAATTCCTCAGAATCGTCCCGTGGAAGAATTGCGATTATGTCAGCGATCTGGACAGGGGACAGGTGAGCAAAGATCTGAGCTGCCCGCTCGGCGCTCGTTGAAGCGAGAATCTCTCTCTGGACTCTTGGTTCCGTTGCTTCAAGAGCATCGGCGGCAACCTCACTATCTAGTGTGCTGAAGATGTGAATTCTCTCTTCGTGGTCCAGTTCTTCAAGTATGTCAGCCAAGTCTTCGGGATGTATGTCTTTGAGCCCCTCTCTCGTGATTGTGAGTTTCACGTCTCCCTTGGTGCCTGTGAGGTCTGCCGGCACGGGCTGAACATATCGCCACGGTATGATGTCCTCCTTCGAGCCATTCTCAAGCACAGATTTGGCGACTCTTCCGAAGCCGAGTCTGCGCATGAATGCGTGCCGACCCACATCCGCTCCGACAACGAACAGCTTGCTTTCTACAAACAGAAGTTGTATGTCATAGACAACCTCTACATCGAATCCTTCGGTGTCGAGGATTTTCTTATCAAGGATCTTGTCACGAAGGAGGAGCTGGTCTGTGCTATGCTTGATCTCAGGATACTTGCCTTCAGGCGGATCTTGCACGATCGTCTTCTCGGTCGTCACGTTGATAACATTGCTCCAGGGAACATTCAAGGGAGGTCGACCCAACGAGCGCTCGACGACAAGGCTCGTCACTTCCGCATAGCGCGGATCCTCCTTGATGACTACGTCTTTCAATTTGCCAATTGTGATGCCGCCCTGAGTTCGGACTTTCTTGTTGACGATCTCAGTCAGGAAGAGATATCGCGCGGTTTTGTTCTCTCCGAGTGAAGCCTTGTGAATGTACTCTCTGATCTGATTTGACTTCGTTGACACTTATTGTCGCCTCGACGTTTCTTGTTGCTTCACTCGATCTGTCATTTGTCGGTCCTACCCTCCTAATAAGTTCGGAAAGATCGTTGAGATACCATACAGCGATGAGATCGCGATCACTGCCGCGACTATTGCCCAATCTATCACGTTCTGAAGCTTCGTGTTCACGTACGGGCCCATCAGTTCCTTCTCGTTCAGCAGTAGGATCAGGAACACGAGAGCTGCAGGGAGAAGCGTCACGGCGATCACCTGTACGAAGAGCGTGATCAGCACGAATGGTATGTTCGGAATGAGCACGATGGCTCCGGCGATCGCTACGTTGAGGAAGTAGAACAGGTAGAACCAAGGAGAGCTCTTGACTTTCACATTCAGTGTGTGCGCCCACCCGAAGACTTCTCCAAACGCCCACGAAGACGCCAAAGAAATGCAGATGGCGCCCAAGAGACCCGCATCGAATAGGCCAATGGCAAACAGTGCTCCCGCGTATTGCCCAGCAAATGGAACCAGAGCGAGGGCGGCTTCAGAGGCTTCTGTAATGTTCAAGCCAGCCTTGTGAAGAGTTGATCCAGTTGCTATCATTATGAACGCTGCACCCAAGCCTGTCAGCACTGAGCCGAGTGCCGTGTCGATCTTGGAATAGGGCATGTCCTTCTCGTCAAGCTCTTTGTCGACGACTGCACTTTGTTGGAAGAACAACATCCAGGGAGCGATTGTGGTTCCAATATTCGCCATTATCAATGTCAGGAGACCGGTGGTCAGGCCACCGGAGAAGGTCGGAAAGAGAACGTCGTGAGCGATCACGTGCCAGTCAGGCTTTGCGAGGAAGGCGGCAGGTATGTAAACCAAGTTGAGGAGACAGAAGACGAGTGTCAATCTCTCAAAGGTCCAGTAGCTCCCCGTGGTCACAAGCACTGTAAGGAAAACGACGGCTGCCGCGATGGTCAATATTGGAGGTATTCCAAAGATCTTGGCAGCGGCAACCATGCCGATGAACTCAGTCACGATTGTTAGGAAGTTGACGAGTGTCAGGTCTATGAGTGAGAACCAACCCCAGAACGGGCCGAAACCGTCGAAGATCGCCTCTGCATGCCCTCTCTTGGTTACAGCGCCGAGACGAACGGTCATCTCCTGAACGAAGTATGCAAGAATCGAGAACAGCAGTACTAGCCAGACGAGGTCGAATCCGTAGCGAGATCCTGTGACCGCGTACGTTGTGATCCCGCCGGCATCGTTGTCGGCAACCATTACTATGATGCCGGGTCCTGCGATGGCGGAGAAGATGGCAAGCCGCTTCCAGACGCGTCGATAGAGGTAGTAGAGTCGCGGCACCAACTTCATTCTAGTTCATCGCCAAGCAATTTCAGTCGGCTTCGTCTGGGCCCTGTCCGCTCGCCTTCTTCATGTAACGCTGGAACTGCCGCAACAGTATCCAAATTAAGGCTTGCTACAACTCAGACCCTGCGAATCGCCTTCGTTCATGAAGCGATTGCCGGTAAAGTGTTCATCGCGTAAGGCATCAGCAAAATTGATGCGTCCTTTCCATGCGAGCGCCAAGCATCGTTCAACGCATCTTGCGGCTTCCTGCAGGTCTTGAGAATGATGGAGCTTGTCTGCAACTTGTTGGATGCAACCACGATCTCAGCTCGCCTGGCGATCTTGCTGAGAGCGAAAGCCTTGTGAGCGCCTAGGATGAACTGTCTGCTCAGTTTCTCTCTTACCTCGTCAAGGCTAGAGGCGCTCGTCATCCAATTCTCGAACGTTGTGTTTCCGAAGCCTTCGCTGCATTCGGCGACCAGTATTATGGTGCCGCCATTCTTGACGGCGTGGGCGGCGTTCTCGATCGCCTTATGCGCCTGATACAGGTTGATATCTCTCGGATAACCACCCGTGCTGGCGAGCACAATATCCGCTGGTTCCTTGACGGGCACCTTCACTAGGTCATCAACGGTCTTCGTGGCGGCCCGTTGTGCGGCGATTGGGTCTCCTGCAAATCCGCCGATGATTCGGTTTGACTCGTCCAAGACGACGTTGACGACGTATCGTAGTCTCGTCATTTGTCCTGCTTCTTCAAGGTCTTCACGGACGGGGTTCGACTCGATGACTGCTGGTTCCGCGTTTGGGAGCGTCATGAGGCTGTGGTTTCTCTCGATCGTTTCCTTTCCCGCTAGGCCGGGTATCACAGCCTTGTAACCGCCCGTGTAACCTGCGAAGTAGTGGACATCAACGTTGCCGATGGCTAGGACGAAATCTGCGTCGAGAACGAGGGGGCTAACGGATACTTTGGTGCCGCGCTTGGTTGTTCCGACATATTGCACCGAATCCATTCTGTGATCAACGACTTGAGGAATCGAAGTAGCGTACGTACCCAGAAGAGTGCGTTTCTCAGCGGGTGTATGACCCCTGTGCGTTCCGGTCCCGATGAGGATCCGCACGTTGTCACGAGCAACGCCTGCGTTCTTGAGCGATCGCATGACGAACGGGAGGATTCCCCGTGTCGGACACGGTCTCGTGATGTCGCTTACGACTATGGCGACCCGGTCGTTTCGGTCGACGAGCTTCGGAAGAGGTTCCACGCCTATTGGGGCGGCGAGGGCTTGGGACACGTTTTGGCCATGGTGGACTGATGATCTAGGTTTCACGACTTCCAGTAAGCGGTTCTTGGGAATCTCAAGCCTCACGGAACCTTTTCCGTATCTGAGAGAAACTCGCACCGTGACGGTCCTCGGAGTGGTCGGTCATCCTAGAGGCGTCTCATAGACGTTTTGATTGAGGATGTTTTCGCAAAATCGTTAACTAGAGGTAATCGAAGTAGCAGAGGCTGAGCGGGGGTACCCGAGGCCAGCGTTCATGCTGGCGGGAACCAGGTCTAAGGGGTAGAAGCGTCCAGACGCTGCCTCAGCTTCAGGAGCCTATGGCGTAGGCCTTCGGGGGTTCGAATCCCCCCTCCCGCACCACGAACGACACACGCAAAGAACAGGAGTTCAGATTCGGGTGCCCGCACGAGGGACCCACGACGACGAGGTAGGCTGGTGCGGCCGCCGAGATTTGAACCGTCATCACGAATGAATTGAAAACGGCCTAAAAGAGTCTCGTCACCAACGCGTGAGATTAATGGAGCATAATGCGTAAGAGTTTGTGACGTAGGGTATTGAGGGAAATGGCGGGATGTAACGATCGTTGCCCGCCGTTCAAAACGACGAGAATGTCTCTAATCCCCTACCGTTATGTCACCACATAATATCTCTTCGTTGACGTAAGGCCACTATCGCCCAGATGGCGTTTTGGGGGATTTCACCTAATCAACAATAGCACAGCCCAAACGACGACTCCAAGGAAGACTGCAAATATCACACCTGTCGCCCCAACACTCAGTTCGGGAGAGACCTTGCTCAATGGTTTGGCGAGGTAACGCGATACTCTGAGCAAGTGGATTGTCGGAGCTACCATGGTATCACGTGCAATGAGTTTCGAGATGCGGTGACGTGCTATGAAAGACGCGAGGCTTGGGCTGAATGAGTAGTACCGCACATCAAAGAATCGCATGAAATTCCGACCGACACGAGTCCTCATGACTTCAAAGTCTCGAAACTCGCGTAGGAAAACGACGTGTTTGTCAAGAGTACTCCCGTAACACGCTGTCGCCACAAAGCAGTTTGACTGTTCTTCGTCTTGATGGTAGACTGTCTCATAGGTTCTGTCGTCATAAAGGTAGGTGGTCTTTCCCTCTTCATAATCAGTGATCTCCTTAACGACTGACTTGCCCTCTTCATCCTGCTCTCGCTCGTCTACCTCTTCTTCGTACCCATCCTCTTCCTCTTCGTATTCGTCGTCCTCGCTCAACCCATCTCTCTCCAAACTCAAGATCCAGAGATTGGAGAAGTCAGCAGCATTCTATGTCCTCCTCGCGCCACAGTTTGAGCAGAACACGGATGTATCTGGGATGAGGCCGCCACAGTACCGACATGGTATCATGACTATTTCCTGCCGCACCTCTTTCACAACTTCCTTCTGGGCCGTTGCCCGTTTCAATTCCAACTCATGAGCGTATGTGCGCTCGTCCTCGATCCGTCGCATTTCTTCTTGTCTCCTAAGCATATCCTCGATATGTTCGCGCCGTGCATGGATTTTCTCAAGTGTTGAGTCATGCCACAGTTGTGGTTGGAGTACCCCCATGAAGTCTCTTACTCCGACAGATGATTCTATGCTGATGCCTCGTGTTCCACCAAGAACCGAGCTAATCAGAGACACATTGCGTATGTCTTCAAGCGGCTGGTCAAATGCGGTAAGTAGTTTCTTAGAGCGAAAACCACCAGTTTCAGCCTCGAAGATCAAACGATGGTCAGTCACATAGAGAAGGCCATCATCGCTGTGCTTTACCTTCTCGCTTTCCCACTTCATTTTGCATCTTTCTTGCCTAATCATGTGTTCTCCTCGATGGAGAACTGGCAAACCGTTTCACCATCCAAACGCCTAGGGGTTCGAGACTGTGAGAACTCCCCACTTAACTAGGAAACCCTCTGCGCTTAAGCCTTCGCAGAGCGCATCGAAATATGCGATGCGAACGAGAGTTCGGCCGTCAACACACGCCTACACTATTGCCACACAAATCACTGCTGGGATAACTGCCGTAGATCCAATGGAGCGAGACTGCTGAAGAACGCCCAGATCAAGGACCGCAAGACAAAGGTAGATCCGCCTGAATCAATCCCAATTCTGAATTCAATGAAAGGATAGGCCTTCTTCCTCAAGAGTGGATTCAAGACTTGACTCATCAAGAGACCCATCACAAGGCCGCAATCAACTGCGCTATCCGTCATGCCAGAGTAGTTGTTCTCAGCCGGAAAGAATGCGATCAAACCGTCCCCTATGTACTTGTGCACATAGCCTCCGTGCGCATCTACAATAAGAGTGGTCTCGCGCATGAAGGTAGAGAGCAGCGATCGATATGCAATGTCTGACAAGACCCGCGAGAGTCGCGTAGAGTTCACCATGTCAATGTAGAGCACCACAAAGAGCAGTTTGCTACCAACATGTCGTTCTAGAAAACCAGCTCCGCGATCTTCCTCAGGTTTCCACTCCAGTTCTGATTCCAGAGACTTGGTTACCCTTTCGCTGGCCTCAGCGAAGTATTGTTTTAGGTCTCTAATAGAGGGAGCTGGGGCATATATCGGCGTCCCCGCAAGCGTTTCGACACCCTTGGCAAAAACCTCAAATGGGATGAAGATGTTGTCGTACTTGTCATAGTACCCTTCCTCGTCACTTATCGTGCGTTTCTCGTATCTCTCGGGGTCCGGAACCATTCTCATGCTGATGAGGTGTTTCTTTTCATCGATTACTTTTACGTCCACCTTCATGTCGATTCGAAGTCTTTTCTTCTCCATAGGCAATCTTCACATCACCTTAAACCCCAAGAGCTCTGCTCATTCTCCTCAGACATACCGCACGATATTAGTTGAACCGTCGTCGGGTCTCATGGTGCGAGCATCGTAATTTGAACCGTCGTTTTTGGATTGATTTGTGTGTGTGTGCGCACCATTGATACCACACCTATGAAAAGCCTGGTTCTACATGTGATTCTCGGATGGTTCTTCTGCGTGGCGTTCAAGCCACATGGACTATTCTCTCAAGACGTTTATGCTTTTCTTCTGTTTTCATCCCCATTCTTTATGGTTGGCTTGAACGCGGCACTCACCTATTCGCGCGCATGGCGCATTCAATGAGCCGCTCTGGAAGACTGCCCATTCACACACTCGACCGGTATTGGTCAGGGTCTCTTCGGGCTTACCAACCACGAGAAATACTCACACGCTGGAACTTGAGGCTTTTCATCCTTTCACACACACAAAATACCAAGAACGACGACGAACGACGGTTTACGGGATAGTTTGAGGAACGTCATGAATTCGCAATTGAGCTTCGACGCCGACACTTCCGAAAAGGGCTACCGCGACAGGGACCTGGGTAGTGGAACGGATACGGTCGAGAGCCTAACGACTCTCCGATACTGTAATGATGCTGTAAGATTGCAAGTCGGCGGTGTCTCGTGTAAGAAATGACATGGGCAACCAAGAGGAGAATTACATGGCCTTCGAGAAGCTACACAGTCTGCTGACAGACTCCAAGGCGTAAGAAATCAACTAGGAGAAATCTAGCTTCACGTAAATTGACTTGCATTCCTACTGCTTCGGTTTCTCCGTAGTAAGTCGCCTATGCAGGACACTTGCCATAGTCACGTTCCTCCCTTGGTTGATATGCCGGTTGTGCGCTCTTTCTTTGGCTTGAGGAAGATTACCGCCATGAGTCTCCGTTATGAGACGAAGGAACTCTCACCTTCAACCTGGACCGACTTTGAGGAACTATTCGAGAAACATGGTGGCGTGCAGGGTGGTTGCTGGTGCATGTTCTATCACGTGAAGAGCGGTTGGAGGGACAAGAACCGAGCGCAGAACAAGTCAGAGAAGCACGCACTAGTGATGAATGGGAAAACGCATGGAGTCATCGTCTATAACGGCGGAAAACCTGTTGGTTGGTGTCAATTCGGTCCGAGCGAAGAACTACCACGCATCGATAATATGAAGGACTACAAACCCTCGCACGAAGGTAACCTCTGGAGGATAACCTGTTTCTTCACCGACCGGGACCACAGAATGACAGGCGTGGCAAGAGCGGCCCTGAAGGGCGCCCTTCATTACATGAAAGAGCACGACGTCGAAGCGGTTGAAGCGTACCCAGTAGATCCCAGGAAGCGGCATTCCTCAAATATGCTCTGGAACGGGATCCCAAGCCTCTTCGATTCTTTGGGTTTCAAAAAGATACGCAAGCTGGGCAGTGAACGATGGATCTTCAAGAAAATCTTGTGAGAATCTCAATGAACTTCAGACTCAAAGGCCTATGATTCGGGAGGAATTCTCACGGTGTACGGTGTCTTCGACAAGTTATCTGACGGGACTATTACCGCTGAGGATCTTGCAAAGAAGCTTGTCAGTAAACCAGGTCTAGTTCCAAAGGTCATAGATAATATCTCATCACACGAAGCAAAGGTGAGGTTCGCATGCGCGAAAACTCTGAGCATACTGAGCAAGAAGAAGCCGGAGATTCTCTATCGAGAATTCGACCACTTTGTCAAGTTGATGGACAACACCAACAATATCATCAGGTGGAATATGATCGACGTTCTAGCCAACCTAGCAGCCGTTGATGCCAAGAACAAGTTCGAGGCAATCTTCGACAAGTACTTCGAACTTCTCCAAGACAGAGTCATGATAACCGCCGCCCACGTAGTCGACAACTCCTCAACGATCGCCAAATCCAAACCAGACCTGACGAGCGACATCACCGCGTCATTGCTTAAGGTCGAACGAGCTCAACAGAGTTCACCTGAATGCCGCGACATTCTCATTGGAAAGGCAATTATCGCGTTTGATGGATACTTCGAGCAGATCGAAGACAAAGACAAGATCATAGCATTCGTGAAGAGGCAGATATCTAACCGCCGGAATGCAACAAAGGTGAAAGCTCAGAGGTTTCTAAAGAAGAGAGCACAACGTTGAAACCCGCACTATAGGAGACCGTACACGCGCAACATCTAGTCAGTCAATATATAGGGCGGATCCGAATCCAGGATCTAGGCTTCGTAATGAGTGCAGATGACTCCTTCCAGCTGTGCGGGTTCCGTTCCGACCTAGAGCTTGACTATCGCCAGCGTGAAGTGCTTTCCGCCCTTTCTGAGGAGCATAAAGCGACTTACTCATTTCAGGGGCTTCGCAGGAAGCTCGGCCTGCATCAGGAAATGCTCTCCAGAACGCTAGACCGGCTCGAAGAGCAAGACCTTGTTGAAAGAACCGAGGATGGATATCGAATTAGCTTCGACAGTCGTGCTTCTCGGTTCGGTCATGCTGGGTCCGCAGCGGTCGAGACAAGAGCAATAACGGCCTATCTTCCTCATGAAGTGGATCCGAGTTTCGTTTTGAGGAGTCTCAAGGGAAGATGGTTCGGCGAATTTCGTTGGCTTGGATACTCATCAACACCGTCAGCCATGACAATGAGTTGGATAAGTGATGACGGACGTGTTGAACTCCGAGCTAGGCTTTTCAGGAACACTCTCACGATAGATGCTGTTTGTGGTTCGGCGGTTGAGAAGGAACGAGCGATTAGGTCAGCGTTTGAACTCTTCGACCTCTTCGCAGATAAGACAAGCGTGATTCCCCAAGTCGCATCTTAGGCTTGCACCATTCCGGCGAACTCTAAGCGTTGACTTGGTTCCTGTTTCCTTAGTCAATATGCCGCGCTTCCATCTATCGTATTTGGGTGCAAGAAAAATGACGAGGGAATTCGTCGCAAAGATGAGTCACTCAACGGATTTGGGGGCTTGGAAGCCAATGGAGCCTGATCCTCAGCCGTTGGAGCGACATCCGAATCCCGGATTTCCGGGAACTGAATGGAGGTGAAATGCATGGATTATTGCTTTGGACATGGGAGAAGGTTCCTGACGCGTGAAGAGAAAATCAAGTACCTAGAGGACTACAAAGAGTACCTAGAACAGGAAGCAGCAGGCGTAGCTGAACGGATAGAGGAACTTAAGAAACACGAGTAGTCTCTGCGCTTGGATTAGCGCACTCGAATCGCCTTGAATTTCGGGTCGTTCCGGATCCTCTCCAGCAACAGATACAGAACATCTTCCGTTGCGTCGCGGAGGTTCGAATCTCCCTCCCGCACTCACCACTCCTGAGTAGTAACTCTGTCATGGCCAGAGCTTGGCGCCGAGAGAGCTCCGAACAGAAGGTTCAACATAGGTCATCCTTGTGCGGGGAGCGTTCTTAGAGCGGTGGCTGTCCTGCTAGGGGATCGTTTCTAGCGTTTCTTTCTGGGGATCTGCGCGAGTGCCGAGACTAAGGTGGTAGCAATAACGACTGTTCCTGCTATCGGATAGATGAGTGCTCTCGCAGCTCCAGCCGAGAGTGCGTCACGTGCAATGATGAAGCTAAATTCTCCGCGTGGCGTCATGCCAATGGCAACGTCATTTGCCTCTTTCCTCTCAGCCGACACAACCGCCGCCAGGTAGGAGCCCGAGTATTTTCCGACCAACGCAAGCGCGACGACAGGCAAAACAACGCTGACATTGAGGAATTGTGAAGGATCCACAAGCATACCCATCGACACGAAGAAGATAACAAGAAACAGGTCGCGAACGGGGCGGACCTTTCCATAAACAAACTTCGCACGTTTTCCACGAATGGCAAGACCCATCAGAAATGCGCCGGTCGCGGCAGAGAAGCCCAGCACGTAGGAGAGAATCGCCATGGCGAATCCTAGGCTTATCGATAGAAGGAATCCAGCCTCATCCACATCGAGATCAAGTTGACTGATCCTGTCGATAGCGCGAGGCGCCACATAAACTCCCAAGACGAATATCAGGGCAATCAGGAGAATGCCGCGCAAGATCCACGCACCTAACCCGGACCATACTTCGGAGCCGCCTGTTGCGAGGCCTGGCAGGAGTGACAAAATGATGACGGCAATTATGTCCTCAACTATCAACGCGCTCATCATCAGAGGTGTAGACCGTTGAGTGAAGGCTCCGCGTTCATGGAGCATCTTTGCTACGAGGGCCGTACTACTGATGCCGATGACCCAAGCTAGAAGGATGCTTTCGCGAACCGACCATCCTAGCAGGAACCCCGCCAGCAGTCCGGAAATGAAAGAGATCAAGATCTCTGTTAATGAGAAGACGAGGACTCTTGTTTTCATGGCCATTAGGTCGACAGGGTCAAGTTCGAGTCCGATGATGAATAGAAGCAGGACGATGCCAATCTCCGCCATCGCCCCGATGGTAGTAAGATCCGTGACTAGCTTGAGCCCAAATGGTCCAATGATCATGCCAGCAATGAGTTGCCCCAGTGCTGCGGGGAGGCGAAGCGCCCAAGTAACCAAGCTCAGCGCTAAAGCTGAACCGGCAATGATTCCTAGCTCGACTAGAAGCGAGATCTCCGCAGGCAAAGCTAGCGAGCCATTATTGGCGCTCTAAACTACTTCAAACTATGCTTGGGGCATCCTCACTGACCTGAGGGTTTGGAGAAACGCCTGACTTGTGCAGTTACGCCTCGTGTGAACACGAACTTACGGGCAGACTAGCTCCACGAATCGGTCGAGACAGTTGCTGATCAAATGCTTGACTCAGCATGGACAATGCTGAAATACGTTCAGGTAGGACTGTTGGTCGTCTCAGAATGCAAGGGCGAAGGAACCGGTGCGCACCCAATCTGAGATTGGAGACGCCCCTCCCGCACCGTGCATGACACACACAGAGAGCGACTCGCCCTGGTCATACCGAGACTCGTTATGCGAGAGAGTGGAGCTTTCTGAAAGGGTCAAGCTCATCTTTGATGTCACAAAAGGAACTGATCAAAAGATGATGATGTGGCGTTTTGCCGAATCGTTCAGAAGAAGTTCAGCCGCAGATTCTCTGCCTCGGACTCTTCGACGTGCAGCGATGAAACTTGGATCGGCGAATGAGGTCGATTTTGCTTAAAAGAAACGTTTCTTATCCCGGAGGAGCGTTTGGTAAAGATATCATTCGAAGCGCTAGCAACAGATTATTGAATCATTAGAAATGGGCAAGCTTTATTAATGAATCTTGAACGCCCTTAAGGGCTATTATCCGCCAAGGGCGGACGTTCAAAGGAGGATACAACCATCAGCAAAGTGTGTTGCCCCGAGTGTAGCGCCGCAATAGAAGCGCCAGACGATGTCATGCTGAAAGAAATTCTGAGCTGTCCGGACTGCGGTCTGGAGCTTGAGGTCGTCAAGGTCGACGGCGAGAAACTCGAGCTGCAGAAGATCCTGATCGAGAAAGAAGATTGGGGAGAATAGGTGACCGTACGGATCGGGATGCTCTGCGACCGCATCAGGCCCGATGAGAGAATGGTCATTGAAGCGGCCAAATCCAAGAGCATAGACCTCAGAATCCACGACGTAGACCAGCTTGTGTTCGATACCGGTGGAGACCCCGAAGTAGAAATTGAGAAGGTCGTTCTGCAAAGGTCGATGAGCTACTTCAAGAGCATGCACGTTACGGCTCTACTCGAGAACAACGGCACGAAAGTTGTGAACTCCCTCAACTCCGCGGTTGTCTGTGGAAACAAACTCTTGGCATCAATAGCATTATCGAAGGCCGGAGTCCCCACACCAAAAACGCTCGTGGCTTTCACAGAAGAATCAGCCCTCAAGGCTGTGAACAAGATCGGGTACCCGGCGATCCTGAAACCAATCGTAGGAAGCTGGGGTAGGCTCATAGCCCCGCTAAAAGACCTCGAGTCAGCCAAAGCCATCCTAGAAACAAGGGAATTCATGTTCCCTCTGTACCAAGTCTTCTACATTCAAGAGATGATACAGAACCTTCTGCGCGACATCAGATGCTTCGTAATAGGCGACCGCGCCGTGGCCGCAATGTATCGATACTCTCCGCCTGGAGAATGGAGAACGAACGTTGCGAGGGGAGGCCGCGCCGAAGCATGTCCGATTACGCCGGATCTTGAAGAGTTGTGCGTGAGAGCGGCTGAAGCGGTCGGGGGCGGAGCCCTCGGCGTCGACGTTATGGAGACCCCGAACGGGCCCGTCGTTCACGAAGTGAACCACACTGCGGAGTTCAAAGCCACAACCGAATCAACAGGTGTAGACATTCCCGGGCTGATACTGGACTACCTAGTCGAGATGGCGAGGCATTGAAGTGAAAGTTGGACTAATCGGCGGCTCAGGATACATTGGCGGAGAACTGATACGCATACTCTTGGGTCACCCTGATGTAGAACTGACAACAATCGTGTCGCGCCAACACGTCGGAAAGTACATTCACAAAGTCCATTCAAACCTTAGAGGCTATACGACGCTAAAGTTCTCTCCGCTCGACATAAGCTACATCGCGAAAACGTGCCAGATCGTCTTCACAGCCACGCCACACGGTTCATCCAAAGATCTCGTGCCAAAACTCTTGGAGTCAAATCTAAAAGTAATAGATATGAGCGCAGATTTCCGCCTTAAGAATCCACGCGACTACCCGGTCTGGTATGGCTGGGAACACACTAACAGTCAATTCCTAGACAAGGCCGTTTACGGATTGCCAGAGTTACACAGAGAAGATATTCGAAGAGCCGATCTGGTAGGCGTTCCAGGATGCATGGCCACATCTACGATCTTGGGGCTTGCACCGCTGATAAAGGAAGACATGATTGAAAAGGATAGGATTGTCGTCGACCTGAAGGTAGGATCATCGGGTTCAGGATCGAAACCCTCGGTTGCGTCACATCACGCTGAACGTTTCGGTGGCGTGAGATCATACAAGACGGCGGGTCACAGGCATATAGCCGAAATCGAACAGGAGCTGAACCTACTCGGCACTCGACCTGTAACTATTTCGTTCTCACCTCACGCTGTCAACATGGTTCGAGGAATCCTCACGACCATGCATGTGTTTCCAGTCAAGAAGATCGAGGAGATTGAGGTTTGGAAGGCGTATCGTACGTTCTACAAAGATGAACCATTCATCCGCTATGTGAAGGACCGCGAAGGACTCTACAGATTACCTGACCCGAAAGTTGTAGTCGGATCCAACTTTTGTGATGTCGGCTTCGAGACCGACGAGCATGCAAACAGACTCGTGATCCTGACAGCTATTGACAATTTGGTTAAAGGAGCAGCAGGTCAAGCGGTCCAATGCCTAAACATAATGCAAGGCTTGGATGAGAAAACCGGACTTCAAGCCGTTCCGCTGCACCCGGCGTGAAAGATGATGCTCACGGTCGTGAAGATGGGAGGGACCGTCCTAGAAGAGGGCTTGACAGAAGCCTTCATTGAAGATATCAAACGAAACCTTTCCCAGACTAGCATAATCCTAGTTCACGGTGGAGGAAAGAAGGTCACCGAGATTGCATCAAAGATGGGGAAGGACCAGCAATTCGTAACTTCCCCGGAAGGTTTCAGGAGTCGCTACACCGACAAAGAGACTATGGAAATCTTCACGATGGTAATGGCGGGCAAGTTGAACAAACGTATCGTAGCATCTCTTCAATCGCACGGAATATCCGCGGTAGGCGTTACAGGCATCGACGGCGGATTCGTCAAAGCGACTAGAAAGAAGCAACTCATCTCCGTCGATGAGAGAGGAAGGAAGAGACTGATTGATGGCGGTTACACAGGAACAATCAAGACGATAGATACCAAGCTCATACGCCTGCTAGTGGAGAACGGATACACGCCCGTTGTAGCGCCGATCGCTCTTGGCGAAGAATTCGAGGAATTGAATGTTGACGGCGACCGTATGGCAGCACATGTTGCTGGAAGCTTGAAGGCTGAGAAGCTCCTTCTGCTGACTGACGTTGAAGGACTCGTCCTGAACGGTAAGCTCATCTCGAAACTCACGTTGAAGGAAGCGGAATCATGTCTCTCGAAAATCGGAAAGGGTATGATAACGAAGGTACACGCGGCTGTCGAAGCGATTAGACTAGGCGTCGGCGAAGTTATCGTAACTTCCGGTCTGCAAGGTGACCCTATTTCGAAGTCCCTGCACGGCGTGTCAGGAACGGTGATCCTTCGTGAATAGAGAGCAGACAATCCTCACCGAACAGAACGTCATGGCAAATGTGTACGCGAAGCGGCCTGTAGTAATAGTGAAAGGAAGGGGCGACCTGCTGTGGGACCAAGATGGTAAAGAGTACATTGATTGTACAGGAAGCTACGGTTCATGCATAGTAGGATACTGCCATCCCAGAGTAGTTCAGGCGATAAAGGACCAGAGTGAGAAACTCACATCATGCCATGGGTTCATGTACAATGATTCCCGATCAGAACTCCTGCAAAAGATCACGAGAATTGTTCCAAGAGGTCTCCAGAGAGTCTTTCTCTCAAACAGTGGCGCTGAGGCTGTTGAATGTGCTCTCAAGCTGGCAAGGAAATTCACTGGAAGGAAAGAGATCATAGCAATGATGGGCGCCTATCACGGAAAGACATTCGGCGCACTCTCAGCAACATGGGACAAAAAGTACCGAGATCCATACGTGCCATTGGTTCCCGGAATAAGGCACGTTCCATTCGGCAACATCGAGAAATTAAAAGAGAGCATCAACGCTGAGACTGCGGCCGTGATAGCTGAACCCATCCAGGGAGAGAGCGGAGTCAAGGTTCCACCCGAAGGTTTTCTGAAAGAGTTGCGGGAGTTGTGCGATGAGAAGAATGTCCTCCTAATCCTCGACGAAGTCCAAACCGGATTCGGAAGAACAGGTGCGCTATTTGCTTTTGAACACGACGGGATCGTGCCAGACATCACCTGTCTTGCAAAAGGTGTGGCCGGTGGCGTTCCGATAGGCTTGACACTTTCAAAGAATGAGATTATGTCAAGCCTGAAGGTGGGAGAACATTCAACCACTTATGGCGGCAACCCTCTGGCTTGCGCTGCTGCCGCTGCAACGATAGATGTTCTCGAACAGGAGAACCTCACCGAAAGGGCACGCGCAGAGGGGCAGTACTTCATTTCGAAGCTGAAAGATCTGCAAGATCAGCACAGGATCATGAGAGAAGTGAGGGGACGAGGGCTTATGATCGGCGTCGAGGCACGTTTCGAAGTCTTAGACCTCATCCTTGGATCCTTGAAGAAGGGAGTTCTTCTGCTGGATGCCGGTAGGAACGTTCTACGCTTTCTGCCACCGCTTGTCATCACACGACAGCACATTGACCGAACGATAGAGGTTTTGGATGAAGTCATCGGAGAGAAAGAGCGTGGATGACTACGCGGAACGCCTTCTGAAAAATATGCTTGAGATATACAGCCCGTCAGGCGAAGAGTGGGAGCTATCTAAGTTCCTCTTGGGCGAGTTGGAGAAGCTGGGCTTCCAATCGCGAATAGACGATGTTGGGAACGTGATAGCTGAGTCCGGACAAGACTCACCTACTGTCTTGCTGTGCGGCCACATGGACACAGTTCCCGGAAATCTAGAGACCAGACTTGTTGGAGGGAAGATTAGCGGCAGGGGCGCTGTCGATGCAAAATCGTCTCTGGCCGCCATGATCGTTGGAGCCTCAAAGGTGAGAAATGAGTTTCCAGGCAGAATCCTACTGTTGGCAGTTGTGGATGAAGAGGGCCACGGAACCGGCATGAAACATTTCATGCGCACGAATTCGCTTGACGTCGACTATGCTGTCTTCGGAGAACCCAGTAACAGCGACAACATCGTGATCGGCTACAAAGGCCTCATGAATGTGACACTGAAATGCACGACGAAAGCAGGGCATTCCGCAGCTCCATGGCTCTCGGAGAACGCGATAGAGAGGGCGATGGAAACCTGGAACCTGATGAAGGGCAGGTTCGAAGACACAGTTGAGGGCAAGTCATATTTCCACGGTGTAACGGGCGCCCTGATCCGCATCGAGGGCGGCAGCTCGACAAATGTGATTCCTTCTCAATGCGAAATTACATTGGATCTGAGAGTACCTCCCGACCAGAGCTGCAAACAGGTTTTGAACGAATTCAGGAGGTTGATCGATTCCTATTTGAAGAGCAACCGAGAAGTCTCAATGAATCTTCACGCAACGAATCAGGTCGAAGCATGCCTCATGAATGCTGATTCAACGCTTGCTCGATCATTCTCATGGGCGATAAGAAAGGTAAGACGAAAGAATCCGACGTTCCTTAAGAAAACCGGAACGTCGGACATGAACCTTCTAAGTTCAGCGGTTAAGATCCCGATGATCGCTTATGGACCAGGAGACTCTAGACTAGACCATACAGCCGAAGAAGAAATAGAGATTGAAGACTACCTCGCCGCAATTCAGATTTATGAAAGCGCCCTCAAGCAGCTCGCTGCCCTCCATATCAAGAACAACTGATCGGCTACTGGAGCCTACGGCGTAGGCCTTTGGGGGTTCGAATCCCCCCTCCCACACTATTTCGTTATCCAGTCTTGGGATCAAGATGAGTTGTTGTGTCGCAAGGCCATTGAGACAGGTTGATTGCATCAGACTCGTGTAGGACTAGCCTAGGAATTCGATTCGTCTTGGTGAGATCACAACTACGACGCAGATTCGTGGGCTCGAGTGTAGCTCGCGCTGATGTGACAGCGGAATAGCGTTACCGGTCGGCTCTCTAGGCAAGGCTTTAATGGCTCGTCCGTCACGCGCAGGGGAGAGACATGGAAATTGAGGGATCGCTTTATCGTCATATCCTGTTTCCGTATCCCGGAACACGAATCAGACTAAGAGTCCCTCCTTTGTTAGAGTCTACGATACGACGCTCAGAGACGGCAACCAGTCTGTCGCAGTGAGCCTGACGGTTCCTCAGAAGCTAAGGATTGCCAGATACCTCAGCACATTGGGCGTTCAGTACGTGGAGGGAGGGTGGCCTAATCCACGAAATCCTGCTGAGAACGAGTTCTTTCGCAGAGTGGCGAAGGAGAGGTTGCAGGCAAAAACCATCGCCTTCGGGATGACACGTCGACCCACCGTTGATGCGTTAAGCGACCTTAACCTCAAGAGCCTCGTAGATTGTGGAGCACCGATAGTGACGCTCGTCGGCAAGTCTTCGGTCTTTCACGTAAAGAACGTGCTACAAACGTCTCTGGGGGAGAATCTGAACATGATCCGTGATTCTATCAGTCTTCTGAGCAAACACGGTCGGAGAGTCATCTACGATGCCGAGCATTTCTTCGACGCTGTCAAGGAAAATGTGGATTACGCGTTCTCCACTATCGAGGTGGCTGCGAACGCTGGGGCCGAGGAAGTTGTTCTTTGCGACACACGGGGTTCCGCATATCCTCACGAAATCTCTCGTGTAACTCACGCAGCAGCGGAGAAGCTGGACAAGCCGATTGGCATACATGCTCACAACGATCGTGGATTGGCAACTGCCAACACCCTAGCGGCCGTGATGGGTGGCGCGTCGCAAGTTCAAGTGACCGTCAACGGGATCGGCGAACGATGCGGCAACGCGGACTTGGTCGAGGTCGTTGGAAACCTGGAGTTGCTCGGTGCTCGGACGGGGATCAGCACGGCCGGACTGCGGGGGCTATCGCGCTTCGTGTGTGAAGTTACTAATGTATTAGAGAATCCGCAGAAGCCTTTCGTCGGTGCATATGCTTTCACTCACAAAGGCGGCCTTCATGGCGATGCGGTGGCAAAGGCGTCTGAGGCATATGAACACGTGGATCCGGCTATCTTTGGAAACCAAAGAGACATCACCGTCTCAGCTCAGGCGGGAAGAGCCAGTGTTGTACAAGCAGCAAGAAAACTCAACTTCGATCTCGACAGGAATGACCCGAGGGTTTCCGATATCCTCAACGCGGTAAAGAAACTGGAAGCACAAGGCGTTGCGCTCGAAATAGCCAATGCGACCCTGTCATTGATCTTCGCTCGGAGGCTTCGCAAGCTTGGGAATTCTTTCAAGCTTGTCTCGTGGAAGGCTGACATAGCTAAACGAGGAAAAGCATCAGTCGCTCGGTGCACGATGAAAGTCAACGTCAGAGGGCACACGGTTGAGAAGTCAGCCGTAGGGAATGGTCCCGTCAACGCTTTCGATCTTGCGCTCAGGAAGGCGTTGTCATCTGAATTCCCTGAGATCTCGAAGATGAGGCTAACCGCGTATCGGGTTAGAGAGCTTGACCCTGAAAGCGCGACGGCAGCCAAGGTTGCAGTTCATATCGACTACAGCAACGGCCAAAGCGACTGGACAGCAGCCGCTGTCTCGACCAACATCCTTGATGCAAGTCTTAGAGCCCTAGTTGATGGGTACCAGTATTTCTTGTGGAGGAGCGGAGGACAGAAAACAGGAGGCGGTTCCTGATTCCGGATCAACCGAATGGCAACAATTGACATTTGAACAGGAGAAACAGGGTTCTGTCATCAAAACCTGAAAAGAACTCTTTCAAAATCCACGATTCGTCCGTTCTTCACATCAACGTTCTCTTTCCTTAGCAGTTGGATTTTCTCTTCGACAGTCTTGCCGGAGGTTTTCCCTCCGAAGCCGCCAATAGTCCCGTCAGACCTTACGACTCTGTGGCATGGGACTTTTGGAGCATAGGGATTCTTACGACAGGCGTTCCCGACGGCTCGGTATGCCTTGGTGTTCAGTTTCTTTGCAATCAGACTGTAAGTCGTGACTTTGCCTTCGGGTATCTTCTCCATTAGCTTCCAGACTCTCGCATCGAACTCCAAAGCTAGACATCACCTAACTACCGACGGATGCATCTTCAGACGTCACAGGACTAGGATAAAAGTGCTGACGGGTCCGTCAAGAACGCCGCCTTCAATTTCATCTGAGACTCAGTAGGATGTGTCACTCACCTTTTCCCATTATATTGCGCGGCACCACATGCGCCAACCATGAGCTCGGATGGGATGTGTCTGAATTGTGGAAATGAATTGAAGAAGCGTCGCTGCACCAACTGCGGGACCTGCATTCGCTGCAACGACTAGACAACGCGGGGAGAGCCTGAACCCCTCTAGGTTCTGCTGAAATTGCCCAATACGGTTTTCGGATGAAGAGGGAAAGCTTCAGAAGTTTGACCGCTAGATTCTCTTCCACCCGTCACAGAACGTATTCCCGGTTTGAACGCACTTTTTGCATATGAAGTTGTGCAGAAGCTTGCTTTCGAATCTGTAGCCATCGCCTTCGCGGACTAGAGGGCCCCACATCAGAAATGCCTTGCAGTAGCGTCTTACCAAGTCAGTGTCGTTCGGATACAATGATAACAAGTCTTCTTCCCTTGCGTTGCCCAGCTCTTTGACTTTCTCCACGATCTGAAATGGCAATTGTGGCTCCATGTTGAATCTTCTCGCAAGATCTTCGATGTTTTCACCTTTGACCTCCACATCATCCATGTTTCCCAGACCCCGTTTTGCTCCCTCGACAATGTGAGCGATCGAGGCGGGGTTGTATCCCATGAGTCTGGTTCCTACACTATCTGCCGCTACGATGTCTTCGCTCGCAACCATCAGGTTACTTCCTGCAGGCGCTCCGAAGCACGAAGTAGGTCCCTCCATGCCTATGCTACCGTCTATCACTGTGAATATCGATGAGAAAAGCACGGCCAGGTCGGACAAGACGGATGAGATTGTGTCGTGCAAGCGGTTTCTTACACGTGACCTCGGAATCAGACCATACAGGTTCTTGAGGCCTAGAGTGACCGTTGTGATGCCGTGGCTCTTCAAAACTGGGACATTTACAAGCGTGGCATCCTCGTAGAGATTGGCTGGAATCTCGACTCTATCCAGTATCTTGTTGGGCGTGAGATTCAGCCATCGCTGTTTCTCTCTGCCGAGATCAATGAATTTCACTCCAAGCTTCCTCAGAGGGTCGTAGTCAGGCAACTTGAAGACTTTCGCGATGTCTCTGAAGATGGGCATGGCGCCTTCAGGTATGGGTACTATCCCAAAATCCGATTCGATCAACGCTATGTTCTTGGTGATAGGCCGGATCAACTCAACCAGAGTCGTCAGTATGGTGGGATTGGTCGTCGTTCCGGTTTCATACCTTGCGCCGTAGACAAGATTGGGCTTGATAAGTACGCGAGCGTTTTTCTCGATCTTGTCTTCCAGTCCTCCGAGGATCTCAACAGACTTCTTGGTTGCAGAACGGGCGTCTTCATCCTTAACGATTGACACAATCGATCTTGTCATAGCTTGTCGCCGATCACTAGTCGTACTTAAACCCAATGAAGAGACCTATTCATTCGAAATAAGTCCTGTTGCCCCCTATGATCTGAACCTAGCTCCGGCACTGCAATCTAACTTCCCGTTTCTAGAGGAAGTTGTCGAATACACAAGATGCTGAAGTCAAAGCGAATCCGGTTTGAGGAGGCCGTTCCAGCAGGATTATCAGGGAGTTTGTGCTGCAAGGTCGTTCCGGTGGTTGTGGTGAGTTTCTACAAGGTCAACGTCGAAACAAAAGCGGATGCGCCGGTTCAGGAAGAGGGAGCGGAGGGTGTCAAGATCAAGTGGCTGCTTGACAAGTCGGTGGGCACTCCGACCTTTGCCATGAGACACTTCTCGGTTCAGCCTGGAGGCCACACGCCGCTCCACAAACATGACTGGGAGCACGAGGTCTACGTCCTCGAAGGTGAAGGCTTTGTGAAGCATCAAGATCAAGAATACTCAATTCGATGCGGCGACGCCATCTTTGTTCCTCCGAATGAGCTGCACCAATTTCGAAGCACCGAATCCAAGCATCTGCGGTTCCTATGTATGGTCCCCTTGTGATTCCGAGTATTGCAGGGCCATCGGTGGTAAGTGAGATGGATCAGGTCAGCGAGCTTTCCGTGCTCGAAGAGGAAATGAATCTCACTTGCTTGTACAGGTAATCCTCGTCACGTACTTCACCCACTCTAAGCCTAGTCTCGTAGGCGCCACGAGTCTCGCGGGATATCCGTGTTCTACGGTCAAGGGTAGACCTCCAGCTTTCAACGCGATGATGTTGGTCGAGTTTGCGACCTCACCTGAAGTGAGTGTCGTCTTGTAACCTGTGACGCCCTCAACTGTGACGCTAACTATGTTGTTGACCGACACTCCGGCTTGGCTGAGAAGATAGGACAACGGTATGCCTTCCCAAAGAACGTCAGCCGCCCACCCCTCTACACATATGATCTTCATATTCTCCTCAACACTGGACATGGCGCATAATTCTTCTAACGTAAGTTCCAGCGGTTTTGATACGTCTCCATCGATCTTCAATCGGTAATCTTTCGAGTCTACCTCAGTTGGCTGATCGCCGTTCCATGTTACCGGGAAATCGAAGGCTTTCAGAGTCGTTGCTCTAGCCTTCGATGCTGCCGAGGTCGTCACTGTAGCTTGGGATGTCATCATTGACTCTCTTGCGATTTCACTAAGAAACCACCATGACCCGCCTGCAACCGCTAAGGCCAACGCGGGAATCAATTTGATGAACGATCTTCTATCGAGCTTCAAGAGTTGCCCAACCAGCTTGGCGACGGACCTAGTCAGCCGCTCAGATCTCGATTCCTGCGCGTTAATTCCGTTGAGGCTCACAGTTGTGGTCTCTCCATACGTTCTGTTTGGTGGAGGACTCACTTTGCGGATCATTCCGTTGTACAAAGAGCAGGCAGCGTTCTTGCTTCACTTCTCAGGTTAATACTTGCTACGAACAATCCTAGCGTCACAGTCTGGCAGGAGACCAGCAAACACGTCCTCTAACCAAGTTCAATGAGCTGGGCAGAAATCTACTTGACGGGTTGTCATCTGTGACTCGTTGTCCACTGCCAGCATGAGAACCTGTCCAACAGCTATTTCAGTAGCCACTGTGGAGGTCACCTTCGCGTGTCTGCAGCCATGCCGAAGAGAAAGATCAGGCTCTACTATACTGGAATACAGGTTCGCGAACTCAGTAGGTCGCTCAGATTCTACCGCTCACTCGGACTCAAGATCAGCCGCCGCGGCACGATGGTCCACGGGGGCAAGTGGGTACAAATGAAAGATCCCTCCTCGGGCCAGAGCTTGGAGTTGAATTGGTATCCGAAAGGGAGCCGTTTCTATGAGAGATACAAGAACGGGAGCGAACTCGACCACATCGGTTTCGTCGTGGACGATGCTGCAAAGTGGTTCAGACTTCTCGTCAAGAGAGGTGCAAGACCGGCCGCCGGACCATTCGGAGATGATTCAGAGACCTTGGCGTATGTGAAGGACCTGGATGGTATCTGGATCGAGTTGATCGGACCGGGCAGAAAGCTCAGAAAAGCGAGATCGGTCCGTGAACGCACATTTGAATAGGTCTCGTATTCGTTCTTGGTCAGTTGGCTCGGATCCAGAGAACGAATTCTTGCGATCTGAAATGGCTAAAACATAAGAGTGTTTTGATTGAAGCGAGACTAGAGTTGATTCGGCTAATCGTAGGTGAAATCGATGGATCTCAGAACGATAGTCGAGGAAGAACTCAACGCACGTTCAAAATGCTACGGTCACTGCCAAGACGCGTCCACGTTGAAGCTTCTTAATGAGAAGCGTATGATGGTCGGTTGCTACTCGTGCCCCTCGGGCTACGTATCAAGAATAGTGGCTTATGGAAAAGAGCCTGACGTTAGCGCTTTCAAGACGATCGTCAAAGCGGCGGTTCAAGGAATCGGAGATGTTACTGATGAGGACATCAGAATTGCAACGCGATACACATGGGACCTAGGGATAAAGCAGGAGCCTGAAGGAGTGGTCTTAAAGCAGGTATACTGGACACAGAACTATCAGAGAACCAAAAGCGACGATCCTAATCGCGAAGCCCTATTCCTATGCACCAATTGTGCATCTTTCTACCATCAGCCAGTAGTGAGCAGGAACGGGCTTTGCCCTCGATGTATGGCGGTTCGAAATCAGAAAGGATCCTAGGAAAGCCGGCGATGGAACGTGAGAAATCTGAAATCTATTCATGTCGTTTACGCCAAATGGTGTCCACACTGCGTTCCAACAACCGTAGAGCCAGTTAGACAGAAAGCGCAGGAACTCGGAGTGCCATGTATCCTCTACGACATCGACGACCCCGATGCCCTAAAGAAAGGAGATGACCTTGTGAAAAGGTACGGTGACTGGAGTGCGGACTACCTGATACCGCAGGTCTTCCTCGAATATGATAACGGAGAGTTCAGGCACGTATTTACGGGCTATTCGGAGGATGTCGAGCTAACTCGACGCGGCATCAGCAACCTAATAGCCAGTCCTATCCTCAAACGAAACAGAAGCTAACGCTTGGATATGACCATGGCAAACCAAATTCCTCTCATAACGACTCTTGTTTCAGCAGTCTTCACCGCTCTTCTTCTTTGGCAATACGTACATAGGAAGAAGAGGCATCAACTCATCTGGACAGTCGCTCTAGCGCTCTACAGTCTAACTGCACTCATGGAGTATCTTGCGAATCCTGACGTGCTAGGCCCAAGCTTGCCGCTAATCAAGCTCTACTACTCGGGCACAGGACCGATGGTGGGACTTCTAGGTGCAGGAGTCCTATACCTACTTGCATCAAGACGTTGGAGCGACATCTATCTCGCGTTGGTGCTTGTATTGAGCGCAGTCGTGGTGGTGTTCACAGTTTCTGCGCAGATATCATCTGCAGAAATACAGTCAGCATTCAATTCAGGGCTTCCGCAGGGCTTCAGAACGATAGTCCAGGAGTTTCCTATGACTGCTCGCGTCCCCACGATAATTCTCAACATTACAGGGGCAGTATTTCTCATCGGTGGGTCGTTATTCAGTTACATAAGAGATCGAAGTAGGACGTACAACATTCCCCTATTCCTTGGTGGAATACTCCCGTCACTCGGCGGTGCATCACTCGGTTTCTTCAGAAACGCGGACATCTTCTTCGAGTTTGAACTCGCCGGCACTATCCTCCTCTTCCTTGGGTTCATTCTAAGCATCAGGTATCTCAGCAAGTTCAGCGATCATTTCCATTCAAGCAAGAACGTAAGCGCACGATGAAGCTCATGCTCACCAATCGCATTCTCTCTTCGCGAAAGCCTAGGTTGTCCGCGAGCAAGCCACGCGGGCATATCTGGTTGGAACGCATTTTCGAGATGTTGTGTCAACTTGAAACAAGGTCTTAACATTGAACCCTGTTGCTTTCCGCACATTTCTGACACCTTGATACTCCGGTTTCTCGAGAACACAGAATACATCCTTGATGATGACGCCTTGCTTTTGCAGCAAGGATATTAGAGGAGCAAGGGTCCCGCCGGTCGATATGGCATCATCGATAAGAAGAATCTTGTCTCCCTTTGAAACGCCGTAGATCCAGTAGGTTCCGTGCTCGAACCCCGACGCGTAACGTGCCCTCGCAAGAAGGCTTGACGAATCATGGAAGTTTCTCTTTCTGACAACCGCGAGTGGTTTACCTTTGAGGCTCGCGACCAGCTGAGCGATTGGAAGCCCAAGTGATTCGGCTGTCACAACCTTGTCTATCTCGTTCGGCGTTTGTTGATGAATTATGTTTGCGATCCATTCCGACCACAAAGGATCCGGTGGCGGTATGTTCTCCGTCAGCGGGTTCACGATGTACCGGTAAACTCGCCTAGAGCCTCCTCTGTGCCATTTCCGTTCGACGACCGTGCTTCGGGAATAGGCTTCAACGATTTGTCTGATGATCGTTCTCTCGAACTTCTTTCTTGCAGCGGTCGATTCTTGGAGGAGGCGATGGAAGCAAGTACGCTTTCCTAGATGACAGGCTGGGCCTTTCTGCTCGACTCGGTAGAGCAAGGCGTCTGCGTCACAGTCTACCAGAATCTCGATAATTCTCTGCACGTTCCCGGATGTCTGTCCTTTCTTCCACAACTCCTGTCGCGATCGGCTCCAGTAATGTGCAAAGCCGGTCTTCACGGTCTCCTTGAGAGCTTGTGCGTTTGCGTAGGCGACCATTAGAACTTCGCGTGTTGCATAGTCCTGCACTACAACTGGGATCAGCCTCTGCTTCTCGAAGACCGTCTTGTATGCTAGTTCATCTATTTTCATAGTCTCGTCTCGACTCCATTCTGCTTCAAGTACTTCTTCACGCTAGGGACTGTGAAGGTTCTGTAGTGGAAGACAGAGGCGGCAAGCGCTGCGTCTGCGGACGTGTGCTTGAACACCGCGAGGAAATGCTCTAGCGTGCCACATCCGCCGCTGGCGATCACCGGCACCCGGACGGATGAACAGACCGCGCTCGTCAGCGGCAGGTCGAAGCCATCCAAAGTTCCGTCGCGATCAATCGAGGTAAGTAGTATCTCGCCTGCCCCTGCTTGCTCGCATTGGCGAGCCCACTCCAATGCGTCCATTTGAGTCTCAGTTCTCGCACCGTAGGTTCGAACCTGGAACGACTCTTTGCCGTCGCGGCAAACTCGGGCCGCGTCCACCGCAACGACAACGCATTGTTGTCCGAAGATTTCAGCGATCTCGGTGATCAGGGAAGGGTTCTCAACTGCGGCAGTGTTCACAGCCACCTTATCCGCGCCTGAGCATAGGATCTCTCTCACGTCCGCTAGATCTCGTATACCTCCGCCTACTGTGAATGGTATGTCTAGTACGGATGCGGCCTCCTTGACTAGGTTGATGCGGATATCCCTTTTCTCAGTGGACGCCGTTATGTCTAGGAAGACAAGCTCGTCGGCTCCTTGGTCGCGGTAGAGTGAGGCAAGCTCAACCGGGTCGCCTGCATCCTTCAGGTTAACGAAATGTCTTCCCTTCACGACTCTTCCGTCTTTGATGTCGAGGCATGGAATGATGCGTTTCGCCAGAGGCATGCAGCTAACCAGCTCCTGCTTTGACCGCTTCTAAGATCGGCAGAGTTCCTTCCAAGATTGCCTTGCCTATTATGACGGCGTGTGCTCCGGCGTCTCTAAGCGCGGCTACATCGGCTGTAGATCTCGCGCCGCCGCTCGCGAAAACTCTTGCTTCACTATGTCGCTGGCAGACCTGCCTGATCGTGTCAACATCTGGCCCATCCATCATTCCATCTCGTTCTGCACAAGTGAGCAGGAAGCTGCGCACACCCGCGTGCATGAGATGCTGCAAAGCTTTGTCGAGTTTGATGCTTGAGAGTTGGCGCCAGCCCGCGATGAGTACATCTTCACCGCGGTAGTCGAGCGCCACGACAATCCTCGGCAGCGTCACGATTTCTACGATGTGATTGAATGTAGTTTCGTCTGTGAGGGCGACTGTTCCGACTACAAGCGTGTCTGCGTCAGCCTCGATCAGTTCACGTGCAATCGTCGCGGAACGTATGCCGCCTCCAACTTGAACAGGTGTCTCTGTGGCTCGGATGATTTGTCCGATAGCGTCGAGATTATTGCCCTGACCGAAGGCTCCGTCCAGATCCACCACGTGAATACCGTCTATTCCTGTTCTTGACCAAGACCGAGCCAAAGCAGCGGGGTCGCTTGAGTAGATCTTAGCGTCACTCGCTCGGCCCTTTCTCAGTCTAACAACCTTCCCACCCAGTAGGTCGATTGCAGGATACACCTTCGTCGCTAGGCTACCTCCTCAGAATCTTCGCAAAGTTGTGAAGCAACGCCTCACCTATCCTGCCAGATTTCTCCGGGTGGAACTGGGTACCAATCAGACTCCCGGACTCGATGACCGACGGGAACGCTACTCCGTACTCTGTCTTGGCCGCAACTATCGATTCATCCGGGTGCGGGTAGTAGGAGTGGGCGAAGTAGCACCAAGAGCCTTCGCTAACTCCTTCAAGGACGACGCTAGGTTTGATGATGTTCAGTTGGTTCCATCCCATGTGGGGGATCTTCACTGAACCAGGCAGCCGCACAACCTTACCTTTGATCAGGGTCAACCCGTCGGACGGCCCCTCTTCGCTTGACTCGAACATTAGTTGCATGCCAAGGCAGATTCCGAGGACGGACCGTCCCTGCGTTGCCATTTCGACGATTCGATCCCGATATGGTCTCAATCTTGACATGGCCGGTCTGAAGTTGCCGACACCCGGCAAGACCAGGCCATCGAATTCTGAGCCTTCTGGGATTCTGTCAACGACTTTGGCGTCGAGCCCTTGGCGTTCAAGGGCCAGAGTTATGTTGAACAGGTTTCCAGCACCGTAGTCGAAGACGGCGACGCTCAACTACACTGCTCCCTTTGAACTCGGGGCCCCACTTCTGCGTGCATCGATCGTACATGCTTGTCTGAGCGAGAGGGCAAGTGCCTTGAATGCTGCCTCAACATTGTGGTGGTCGTTCCCGCCGTACTGAACCCTGAGATGCAGACTAGCTTCGAGCGATGTCGCGAATGAGTTGACGAAGTGGGCTATGTCCTCGCTTTTCAGGCCCTCGATGGACATGTTTGTGACCTTTAGATCAACGGATGAAAACGGTCGACGCGTCAGGTCCACGGATGCGAGGGCCAACGCATCATCCATAGGCACTAGGGCCCAGCCGAAGCGTGTTATCCCGTCTCTTTCTCCGAGCGCCTTGGACATGGCTTCTCCAAGTGTGATCGCCGTATCCTCGACGATGTGGTGAGATAGGTCCCCAGACGCGTCGACTTGGATATCTACGAGGCTGTGGGTTGCAAGCGTGACAAGAAGATGATCTAGGAACGGAATTGTGGTCTTCACCCGCGCCTTTCCTGTTCCGTCAATCTCAACTCTTGCGTCCACTTTGGTCTCTCTAGTGGTTCTCACAATGCTTCCTACTCGAGACAAACAAGTCACCTTACACTCGACCAGAGAGCGGGTAGATCATTCACCGACTCTAAGATAGCATCGGCGCCGAGTTCCACGAGCACAGAGGCTCTACGCGGGCTATACGCCGCGCCGGTTATACCGCAGAACGTGAACTTGGGACGTACCCGATTCGCGTTGTTGGTCATCATTAGGTCCTCCACGGAATCACCGACGTAGAGGATACTCTTGGATGTCCCAACATTGTCAGCGGCGAGCAAGAGAGATTCCGGACTGGGTTTGCCTGGAATTGGTTGTTTCGCGTTGATGTGTGCGTCGTGATCCTCAAGAAATATCATTGGACCATCCTCAAAGAACTTCATCAGTTCGCCGAGGGTGTGCTCGGTCCCCAAACGTGACCTACCTGATACAATACCCATCTTCCCCCTCGGCAGGAGTGAAGACAACGACTGTAGCGTTTCTGTTGATACGAGAACCTTTTCGGAATCTATCAGACCTGTCTTGCAGCCAATGACAGGGTCAAGTCCGTGGAGTTGCTTTAGAAGTGCGGGGCCGTAGTAGTATTCGTCGAAGACTCTGCTGAGCGGACTTGACGCTGGGCCACCAGGGTAGGCGAGCCCTTCGAGCAGTCCGTCTATGCATGGCGCCGAGTTCGGAACTCCCGCCTTGACCTCATCGACGAATGAGCTGAGGCTCTGCGAGGCCATGTCCGAGAGACTCAACGCTCGTCTGGCAAACGCTTCAGAGTCAAGCGTATCTTGGAGTCCTTCAACTGTCTCGCCTTGGCTCTGGAGGCATTTCGTGGCACGGTCGCTTGGAAGATTGGCTACGATGCAGACGAGGATGACCGCGGTCGCGTCTATGTCATTGTTGTATTGCCCTGTCCCTCTGAGAGCTTCAACAAGTTGTTGCGTCGGGAACATCGGGTTCAGCTTCAGCCCAAAAATGCTAGATAGGAAATGAGCGATAGTAACTTCGATCGCTCGGTCATACGAGGCACGTGAATCTATCAGGACGCCGTCGACATCGAAGATCGCAGCGTCAGTGAGCCGAAGCGCGTCCATGCTTGAGACGCGCAATAGTCCCGAGTTGCCATTCGTCCAGAGACGTTTGTATCCGTCAAAGCTATCCGTCGCTCATCACCTCTTCAAGCGAGCCCAGAAACCTCTCGTTCATAGACCTCGTGCCAACGGTCACTCGCAGGCACCCTCTGAAGTCAAGCACGTCGCCAAAGTCT